>Ga0326727_10028595_pt1 | contig 10121 bp, 10 predicted proteins | sample MB2enrmetagenome_FD_207643 | JGI IMG/M metagenome (GOLD analysis project Ga0326727, IMG submission 207643) | Lab enriched peat soil microbial communities from McLean, Ithaca, NY, United States - MB29MY | ecosystem: Environmental > Terrestrial > Soil > Wetlands > Peat | place: USA: New York...
GTGCTGGAAGAGCAGCCACACCTGATGGTTCTGCGCCTGCAGCCCGATGTGCACGTTCCCGCTCTCGCCCTCGAGCGTGTACGAAACGTACGGAGGCTGCGCAACGCGGTCCATCGCAGCGATCGCCGCGGCATAAAAGGCTTGAGCCGACGGCGGCGACTGGGCCGCGCACGGCAGCGTTAGGCAAGCGAGTAGAGCCGGCAGGGTGCCCAGCATGCGAAGAGGCGGCATTGCTGCAGATACGCGCCGGCGCGCTCCCGTGTTTCGCTCCTAGGGCGTACAATAGCGCTATGACCAAGCCACGAACGGGACGCCTGCCGGTCATCTTCTTCGGCCACGGAAACCCGATGAACGCGCTCGACGACAATGCGTACACGCAAGGCTGGCGAGCGATCGGCGCATCGTTCGAGCGCCCGCGTGCGATTCTGATGATCTCGGCGCACTGGTATCTCCCCGGAACCTACGTGACCGCGATGCCGTCACCGCGCACGATCCACGATTTCGGCGGTTTCCCCAAGCCGCTCTACGATGTGCGCTATCCGGCCGCGGGCGACCCGCAGCTGGCGCATCAAATCATCGAACTGCTCGCGCCGAATCCCGTCGGGGCCGACGCCGCCTGGGGCCTCGACCACGGAACGTGGGCGGTGCTCTGCCACGTATACCCCGACGCCGGTGTGCCGGTCGTGCAGCTGAGCATCGACGAAACACAGCCGCCGGCATTCCACTACGCGCTCGGCGAGCGGCTGCGGCCGCTGCGCGATGAGGGCGTGCTCATCGCCGCGAGCGGCAACCTCATCCACAACTTGGAGGCCTACGCGTGGGGTCGCCACCCCGCCGAGCCCTTCGATTGGGCGGTACGTTTCGAAACGCACGCACGCGACCTGCTGCAGCAGCACCGCTTCGAACCGCTGATCGACTACGAGAGCCTCGGAAACGACGCGCTGCTCTCCGCTCCTACGCCGGAACACTACCTGCCGCTCCTCTACGCGATGGGCGCCTCCGACGACGCCGATGCGGTGCACTTCCCGGTCGAAGGTATCGACGGCGGCTCGGTTTCGATGCTCAGCGTGCAGTTCACGCCGCGCTAGAACGCGAAGCCGCCGGCATGGGACTGGCACGCGACGGCGTCTACTACCGGGCCTGCAATCTCTGCGAGGCGATCTGCGGATTGAAGATCACGGTCGAGGGCGGACGCATCACCGATCTGCGCGGCGACGAGCACGACCCGCTCTCGCGCGGCGCGATCTGCCCGAAGGGCACGGCGCTCATCGATCTGCACGCCGACCCGAAGCGGCTGCGCGTACCGCATCGCCGCAGCGGCGAGCGGTTCGAACCGATGGACTGGGACGAAGCCTTCGATCTGGTCGCCTCGCGCCTGCGCTACGTCGAAAACCGCTTCGGGCCGGATGCGATCGCGACGTACCTGGGCAACCCGAACGTACACACGAGCGGATCGATGCTCACCTCGAACGGCTTCTTGCGAGCCTTGCGCACGCGCAACCGGTTCAGCGCGACGAGCGTCGACCAGCTGCCGCACCACGTCGCGGCGCTCGCGATGTTCGGTCATCCGCTGCTGCTGCCGGTTCCCGACCTCGACCGCACCGATTTCTTTCTGGTCATGGGTGCGAACCCGATCGTGAGCCAAGGCAGCATCATGACGGCGCCCGGCATGCGCGCGCGGCTGCGCGCGATCCGCGAACGCGGCGGACGGGTCGTCGTCATCGACCCGCGCCGCAACGAAACCGCGGAGGCCGCGGGCGAGCACCTCTTCGTTCGCCCGGGCAGCGACGCGCTGGTCCTGCTCGCGATGCTGCACGTCATCTTCGAAGGAGGCGGCGAACGGCTCGGGCGTTTGGGTGCGTGCTACGATCGCCTCGAAACGCTGCGCGCGGCGGCCGCGCGTTTCTCCCCCGAACGCGTCCAGTCGCGAACCGGTGTCGATGCGCAAGCGTTGCGCGCTCTCGCGCGCGACTTCAGCAGCGCTAACCGGGCCGTCGTATACGGGCGCATGGGCCTCTCGGCGCAGGCCTTCGGCGGATTGTGTCAGTGGCTCTTGAACGCACTCAACGCGGTCACCGGAAATCTCGATGAGCCGGGCGGCGCGATGTGGCCGCTTCCGGCATTCGACCTACTGCTTGGAGCCAAGGCCGGCGACGTTCACGAGGGACGCTGGGTTTCGCGCGTGAAGGGCCTGCCGGAATTCTCCGGCGAGTTGCCGGTCGCGACGATGCTCGACGAGATGGAAACCGCCGGCGACGGCCGGGTTCGCGGGCTCGTCACCGTGGCCGGAAACCCCGTGCTCTCGACGCCGCGCGGCAACCGGCTCGCGCGGGCGCTCGCGGAGCTCGACTTCTACGTTGCGATCGATCCGTACGTCAACGAGACGACGCGCCACGCGCACGTGATCCTGCCGCCGGCGTTCGGCCTCGAAACCGATCACTACGACGTGATCTTTCACCACTTCGCGGTGCGCAATACCGCGCGTATCAACCGCGCCGTCTTCGAGATCGACGCCGAGCAACGCTATGACTGGCAGATCTTCAGCGAGCTCGCGCGACGTATGCGCGGAAAGCCGCTGGCCGCGCCCGACGAACGCCTCGAGACGGGCTTGCGCGCCGGCCCGCGCAAGACCGGAATCGCGCAGATCGCCGAGCACGTCCACGGCATCGACTACGGCCCGCTCGAATCGTGCATGCCGCAGCGACTGCTGACGGAGAACGGACGCATCGATCTTGCGCCGGAACGGTTCGTCGCCGATCTCGCCCGGCTCGAACGCAGCTTAGACGAGCCGCTCGCCGACTTCGTGCTCATTGGGCGGCGCACGCTGCGCACCAACAACTCATGGATGAACGACGTGGAGCGCTTGAACCGCGGCCCCGATCCCTGTATCGCGCTCTTCAACGATCGCGATGCCGCCGAACTCGGCGTCGAAAAAGATACGGCGGTCGAGTTAACGACCGCCGCCGGAACGCTGGTGGTTCGTGCCGAGCCCACCGCCGCGATGATGCGCGGGGTGATCAGCTTACCGCACGGCTTCGCCCGCGCGAGCCTCAACGATCTGACCGACGGCCAAACCGACTCGTCGACCGGAAACGCCGCATTAAACGGAGTCCCCGTATCGGTTACTGTTTTACGGCAGCAACCTGTGCTTCGGTAACGGCGCCTGCCGTGTTACCCCACGACGAACGCACGTACGTGATCACCGCGGCGATATCGGCGTTGGAGAGCTGCTGTCCCCACGCGGGCATCATGCCGTTGTAGTCGGAGGTGCCCACGTGGATCTTACCGTTGAGACCGTACTTCACGGCATGAATCACGGCGATCGAATCACCCGTCACCATCGCGTTACCGGCAAGCGGCGGGAAGGTTCCCGAAACGCCGGTCCCCTGCGCCTGGTGGCAGCTCGAACAATTGGTTTGATAGACCTTCGCGCCGTCGCTTGCCGCGACGCCGTTGGCCGGTGCGGCAGAGGCCGGCGCGGCCGCCGATTCGGCCGGCGCCGCTGATTCCGCCGGCGCCGACGAAGCAGCAGACATGCTTTCAGGGCTCGCGCTCGCCGACGCGCTCGAGGAGTCGCTGCTCTTTGCACACGCGCTGAAAGCGACGATCAGTGCCAATGCTGCGAGTCCGGCCTTGATGGACGACCCCATGACTTCCCTCCACGGATGGCAATAGCTAGGTGCCTTGCGTTAGCGGAACGATTTGCGCACTCCTCGTCTGCTCGAAGCTCTCGAGCGCGTCGAGCGAGCTCACCAGCGGGCGCACGAGCACGACGAGCCGCCCCTGGCGCTCCGAGCGCATTGCCGACCGCGCAAGCATGAAGCCGACGTAGCTGCGCGCCGTCCGGTCGTCGACCGTGGCATCGCGCTGATACAGCGTGACGCCGGTATCGCGAAACGGCGTTTCGAGCGCGTCGCCGCGCTCATCGAAGAATGCGAGGCCGGAGCGTGCAAGCGCGCGCGGCATGCCCGAGGGATCGCGCGATGCGAAGCCGTCGATTCCCTCGAAGCGCTTGCGCAGCGACGCGATCTCCGCTGCGCGCGGCGGGTGCTCGTAATGCACGAAGACCAGGTCTCCCGATGCGTGCGCGTACTTCGCCGTCGTCTCCGCGTCGGCGCCGGACGGATCGACGTCGAATGCAAGCGGCACGCCCAAACGCAAGAACTGCGCGTCGATGACCGACGAGTTGCCGCAGAGGCCGACGACGATCGAGAGCCGCGCCGGCAGCCAGTTCGCCGCGTCCATAGCAGGCCGCTCGACGACCACGTCGTCGTTCGAGAAGAGATCGTGTACCGCGGAATCCGACGCGCCGCGCAACACCGCGACGACCTCGCGTGACGGCGCCGGCCGCACGCCGGCGATCGCCGGAGGCCGCGCGCCGGCCTCGCCGCTGACGTACCCGGCGACGATCGCGACGAGCGCTAAGCCGATGACGGCGAGGGAGACGATCGTGGTACGCATACGCGCGCGCTCATCGCCCACACGAGCGAAACGAGCAGATAGTTGGCGACCAGCGAGCTGCCGCCGTAGGAAAGAAACGGCAGGGTGATGCCCGTGAGCGGAAAGAGTCCGACGACGCCGCCGACGATGATGAAGACTTGAAAACCGAGCGTCGCGGCCATGCCGGTCGCGAGGAGCTTCGCATAGAGATCCGGTTGATCGCACGCCGCGGCGAAGAGGCGCCGCACCAAGACGAAGAAGACCGCCAGCACGGCCAGCGCGCCGATCAGCCCGAACTCCTCCGAGAACGCAGCGTAGATATAATCGGTCGCGACGTCGGGAATGAAGCCGGGATTTCCCAGCCGGAATCCGGTGCCGAACGCCCCGCCGGCGGCGAGCGCGTAGTACGCTTGCGACGATTGATAGCCTGCGCCGAGCGGATCGCTGAAGGGATCGCGCCACACCGCGATGCGCGTTTGCACGTAGGGATAGTGTTTCATCGCCCACAGCACGGCCACCGAGAAGATCGCGACGCCTCCGGCGATGATGTCGATGCGCCGGGTCGCCACGTACAGCAGCGCGGCGAAGGTCGCGAGCAACAGCGTCGCCATGCCGAGGTCGCGTTGCACCACGAGGATCGCCATCGACGCCCCCCACCCGATGAAGAGCGGGCCGAGATACTTGAGGTTGGCACGAACCGACCACGGGCGGGCGCCGGCGATGACGTCGGCGGTTTCGGCCAGATAGCCCGCGAGAAAGAAAACGATGAACAGCTTGATGAGCTCGATGGGTTCGTATTGAATCGGCCCGATCTTGATCCACAAGCGCGCGCCGTTGACTTCTTGGCCGAAGATCAGCAAGAGCGCAAAGAGCAACAGCGACGCCACCACCCACAGGTACTTGTAGGCCGCGAAGCGGCGAAAGCGCGTGAAGAGCGGCCCGCACGCGAGCGCAAGCACGAGCGAAACCACCAGCAGCCATAGCTGGCGCTCCGCCAGCGCCGGCTCAACGCGCGCCACCAGCAACAGTCCGAGCGATGAGAGCAGCACGACGAGCGCGGGCAGCACGTCGTCGCGGATCGCCGAGGCCGGCTGCCACGCCACCCATGCAAGCGAGAGCACGGCCAGCAACGTCAACAGCCAAGGCGGGCCCACCGAACCGGCGGGCGCGAACGAGAGAATGAAGGCGGCGGCGGCCAGCGCTGCCGTCATCGGCAGCAGGCGCCTCATGAACTGCGCTATCTCGCCCACACCGTGGAGAAGAGCACCGCTCCCGCAAAGACGATGCACGCGCCGGCAAGCAACGCGATGCGCGCCAGCATCCGGCCGCGAGCGGCGGGTACGGCGTCCGCTTCATCGACGACGCGGTCGCTATCGTCGAACCGCACGACGAGCATATGCTCGCTCCCGCCGGCATCTTCGACGTGTGCAATGAGCGCGCGCCGGTCGACGTCGCCGCGAACGCGGTGCCCCATCAGGATCATGACGTCACCCGAGTCGACCGCCACGCTGGAAACCGAAACGTCCAGGGATGCCGACGTGCCGAGCGCGCGCGAAAGGAGCGGAATGACGGTCTCGTCGAGCGCATCGTCGCCGGTGAGCGCGCTCACCTCGCCCTTGTGCGCGAGATACGCGGCGGTTCCGCCGGTGTGTACGATATACGAGCGGCCGCGCACCACCAGCGCCGCGGTGAGCGAGCACCCGGCGGTTATGAAATCGTCGCCGCTGGCGCTGCGGGAGTAGAGATCGCCGTTGACGCGTGCGAGCACGCCGAGCAAGGCCGTCGCTGCCGCCTGCGGACGATCGACCGCGCGACGGAAGCGCTCGCCGCGCAAACGCCGTTCGCATTCACTGCGCAGACGCCCGAGGGCCGCCGGAGCACTGGCGACGCCGTCGACCGCGCCGAACCCGCGCGCGACCGCGAACAGCCACGTATGCGCACCGAGCTGCATCGAAAGACACGAAGCCCGGTCGCCGCGGATCGCTACGTCCACGGCGCCAAACGCTCCACGATCATGCGGGTGGTCCCCACGTCGATTTCGTCACCTTCACGTACCTCAATTGCACTACGAATCCGCCTTCCGTTCAAGAAGGTTCCGTTCCGGCTTTCGAGATCGCGCAAAAAAATTACGCCGCCTTCGGCATCGAGCCTGGCGTGGGAGCGGCTGGCCTCGGCATCCGCCACGAAAACGGTCGCCTCGCGGTCGCGGCCGATGGTCACGGGCGCGAGCGCTTCGACGGTCCGTTCGCCGGCCGGCTCGAGCAGGCGCACCGTTATTGCAATGGGGACCAAGCGGCCGATTTCGGCTTGCGCGCGCAGCCGCGGCCTGGCGGCAACCACGGCGAAGGCCAGCAGCACCGCGACGATCCCGAGCGAACCCACCCGCTCGTGCGCCTCGTAGGTCACTCGCGCGCCTCCAAGCGCATCTGGGTATTGCCGAACGTCAGGACGTCGCCCGAGGCGATGCGGCGCGTCTCGATCCGTTCGCCGTTGACGAAGGTCCCGTTGGTGGAACCGAGGTCGTCGACGATTGCACCGTCGCCTTCGATCTTCAGCGTCGCGTGGTTCCGCGAGACGCTCGGATCGACCAGAAAGATGTCGCTCTCCTCGCTGCGCCCGATCGTGGCCGTACCGTCGATGAAATAGACGCCGTAGGCGGGCACGCCCTTCATCATCCGCAGGTGATAACGCTTAGGCGGCGTCGCTACCGCCGGATTGGGAATCGATATCGTCAGGTCGCTGGCGACGTGAACGTCGACCGCGCCGACCGGCACGCTCTCACGCGACTCCATCGCCACGTTGGGGCCGCCGTCGAAGAAATAGACGCCGACCCGTCCCGCCATATCGCGCAGCAACTCGGCCCACTCGCGTTCGAGATAGGCTCGGTGCTCGGAGAGCCGCGCGAAGTCGCCCGGATTCATGTACACGACATACGAACCGGGGGCGAGCAAGTGACCGTCGTCGCCGCGCGTGCGCGCCTCCATCGTCGCGACGAGCTTGCGCGCAACCTGAGCGGGCTCGAGGTCGCTTGGAAACGTCTTGGCAAACGTGCGCTCGATGAACGCTGCACATGCTTGCTCGATGCGCGCAAACCAACTCATTGCGATAATGCTACCCGGGTACCAGTCCTAACGACGCTCCAGCCTTGCGATATAGAATCCGTCACGTCCGCCGATCCCCGGCGGGATCAGCACGTCGCCGTCCTCCGAGAGAAACGGCTCGTACCGCGCCGGAATGAGCCCGCGTTCGAAGCCGTGCGTTCGCAGAAACGGCGCGATAACATCCGCCGTTTCCCGCGGGTCGGTCGAGCACACGGCATAGACCAACACGCCGCCTTCGTGCACCGCCGGAGCCAGCCGTTCGAGCAGGGCTCGCTGGGTGCCGCTAAGCCGTTCGCCGTCGCCGGGCTGCTTCTTCCAACGCGCTTCGGGATGGCGGCCCACCACGCCCAAACCCGAGCAGGGCGCGTCGATCAGGACGCGCTCGAAGCGCTGCCCCGGCTCGAGCAGGTCCGAGGCCGCGTCCCCCACCACGATCCCGGCCGCGATGCCTGCCTCGTCGAGCCGGGCGGCAAGCACCTTGGCCTTGCGCTCTTCGAGTTCGAGGCAGAGCTGCGTGCCCTCGCCGTCCAGTCGCGCGCCGATCTGCAGCGCTTTGTTGCCTCGCCCGCTGCAGACGTCGAGAATGGCCTCACCGGGCTGCGGGTTGAGAATGTCGACGGGGACGGCCGAGCTCTCCGACTGCACCCACCAGGCGCCGTCGGCCCGCGGCTCCTCGCGCCCCGCAAAGTTGCCTTCCAGCAGAATCGACTCGGCCACCAGCGCCGACTGCGCCGCCTCGACCCCGTTCGCCCGCAGACGTTCGAGCATCTCGTGCGGGTCGCGTTTACGCGCGTTCACCGTGATCGCGGTCGCCGCCGGCTCGTTGACCGCCGCGCAGATCTCTTCCACGCGCTCCGGAAACACCGCGCGCCACTGCCGCACGAGCCAAGTCGGAAGCGAGTATTTTGTGCCGAGGAAGTCATCGTCGCTCTCGAAGCGGCCGCGTGCCGGCTCGGGCGGACGCTCGCGCAAGAAGCTGCGCAGTACCGCGTTAACCAGGTTGGCAACGCCTTTGTGACCGTAGCGCTTTGCCAGGTTGACGAATTCGAAGACGGTGGCGTGCACGTCGGCCCGCGTGTATACGAGCTCGTAGATCGCCAGGCGCAAGATCTCGCGAATGATCGGCGGCAGCGGCTCCTTGCGCTCGCCGACGAACGGCTGCAGATACCAGTCCAGGGCGCGGCGCATTTTGATCGCACCGTAGCACAACTCGGTCGCGAACGCGCGATCGCGCGCGTCCAGTCCATCCTTGCGAGCGCGATAGTCGAGCGCTTCTTGCGCGCCGCGTTCGACGCCCGAGTCGGGAAAGACGTCCCGGATCGCGTGCAGGGCGACGTCGCGCGCGCTCATGCGCCCGACCTCGCGCGGCGCGATTGCAGATAGGCCTCCCCGCTCATGCGTCCGCGGTTCGGCGCGATCACTTCGTCGATCACCGCGCGTTCGCCGTCGACGTGCGCGCGCAACACCTTGACCATTTCGCCTTCCCATTCCACGCGCGCACCGGGAGCCGGCGCGTACGCGCGCACGGTATCGACGAAACGCTGCGCCGGCCACCCCCAGTCGAGGAGCAGATCTTCCTTGCGAATCGGCCGGGTGACGCTGGGCTCGCCGCTCTGCGCGCGACGCGGCAACGCTCCCGCGCCTGCCAATTCGATGGCTTCGCCGAGCAGCTCGCCGCCGTAGAGGGCCAGCCGGTCGTGCAGCGTTCCGTAGGTATCGCCGGCATCGATCGCTACCGTTTCCTGCAGCACCAGGTCGCCGGTGTCCATTCCCGCATCCATCAGCATGATGCTCACCCCCGTCTGCGTCTCGCCGCCGCGCAGCGCCGATTGAATCGGCGTGGCGCCGCGGTACTTCGGCAGCAGCGAGGGATGCACGTTGAGCGCCCCGAGCCGCGGAACGTCGAGCAGCGCCTGCGGCAGAATCCTGCCGTACGACGCCAGCGCGAACAGATCGAAGCTCTCGCCCTCGAGACGCTCGGCAAAATCCTTGAGCGAGGCCGGCTCATAGACGCGCAGGCCGAGTTGGAGCGCCGCAGCTTTGACGGGGGTCGGCTGGAGCTTGTGTCCGCGACCCGACGGACGATCGGGCTGGGTTACGACGCCCGCCAGCGCGGTTCGCGCGGCGGTCACGTGCAGGCTGGGAACGGCGAACTCGCTCGATCCGAAAAACAGCGCACGCAGGGGCACGCCCTAATACGCTTCGGCCGCGGCCGCTTCGGCGATCTCTTGTTCTTCTTCGGTCTCCGCCGTGCGCAGATTCTTCGCCTTGTCGATGTAGAGCACGCCGTTGAGGTGATCGATCTCGTGCTGCAGGCACTGCGCGAAGAGCCCTTCGCCTTCCAGACGGATCTTGTTGCCGTCGCGGTCGAGGCCGGTGATCGCAAAGCGTTTGAAACGCGTGATCTCGCCGACGTAACCGGGCACCGAGAGGCAGCCCTCGGTGAGTTCGACCTCTTCCTCCGCGAGCTCGACCTTCGGGTTGATCACCACCGCCGGCTCGTGCTCGTCGTCGTGAACGTCCATGACGAACAAACGCTTCGACACGTTGACCTGCGGTGCCGCAAGACCGACGCCCGGC
>Ga0326727_10028596_pt1 | contig 10120 bp, 10 predicted proteins | sample MB2enrmetagenome_FD_207643 | JGI IMG/M metagenome (GOLD analysis project Ga0326727, IMG submission 207643) | Lab enriched peat soil microbial communities from McLean, Ithaca, NY, United States - MB29MY | ecosystem: Environmental > Terrestrial > Soil > Wetlands > Peat | place: USA: New York...
TCGCACGAAAATACTCCCACCGCGCCTTGTGACTCACGTAACCCTCCTCACCTTTCTCACCGACTCGGGTTACATCCTAAATGGCGCGACCACTTCCCTCGGGTTACATTTTAGATGGCGCGATACGCCCTCTTGCCAATTACAGCAAGGTAGCGTATAGCCTTACCGAGCGGTCCGGCAGTCTAAGGGTGTCTTAACTTACTTTCTGACGGCGCTGCTATATTCGAGACACGGATAAACAAGCCTTTAAGTAGTACTCCCATGGTCCGCTCGCGTTGCGGCAACGAAGAAGGGAAAGCCCACCAGCCGAAAACCCACGACTGCTCATGGAACTCACCATCGCCGCGCCGCGTCCTACGCCGGAGGACTCCCGCCATTGGCTTATTCTCCTATGCCAGCTTGGGGCGGCAGATTGCGCCGAAACCTCGGGGGGCGGTGGAAGCGTTGAGAACTCTCAAGGAGGCTTGAGGCTATGAATAGAAATTTCCTTGTTTCGGTTTTCTGCGCCTTATTATTCGCGAGCACGCTCGCAAACGCCAAAGACATCGAAGGTCTTATCGACAAATGTGCGCGCGGTGATCGAAAGGCCTGTGAGAAACTTAAGGCCGCCGTCGAGAAACTGACCGACCAGGCGTTGTTGGCGAAAATCGCGGTCGAGGACACGAACGCGGATGTCCGCTACCTCGCCGTTAAGAAACTGACTGACCAGGCCGTGCTGGCGAAGATCGCTGTCAAGGACAGGGAGCCGTATGTCCGCCGAGCCGCCGTCCAGAACCTGACCGACCAAGCCGCGCTGGCGAAGGTCGCCGTCGAGGACAAGGAGTGGCGGATCCGCGACAGCGCCGTCGAGAAACTGACCGACCAGGCGTTGCTGGCGAAGATCGCCGTCGAGGCCACGGAAGCGTCTGTCCGCCCCGCCGCCGTCCGGAACCTCACCGACCAGGCGTTGCTGGCGAAAATCGCCGTCAATGACAAGGACCCGGATGTCCGCGAGGCCGCCGTCGAGAAACTGACCGACCAAGCCTTGCTAGCGAAGATCGCTGTCGTGGACGAGAACGAGTGGGTCCGCCGGGCCGCCGTCGAGAAGCTCACCGACCAGGCGTTGCTGGCGAAAATCGCCGTCAATGACAAGGACTCGGATGTCCGCGAGGCCGCCGTCGAGAAATTGACCGACCAAGCCTTGCTGGCGAAGATCGCCGTCGTAGACAAGGATCGGTCTGTCCGAGCCAAGGCCATTGCCGCGATGGTTCAATCGAACCCCGCCCTAAAACTCCATGCTGGCAACCTTGGTGTGTCAAGCTCCGACCTCCTGGAGTCCACCGCGCGTATCAGGCTCGCCATTCAGGAACCACGCATTAGGAACCGGCTTCCCCGGATCGTGTTCACACCGAGGGTTTCCCCTGAATCCCAGCGGTATCACGCTGCCGTGGGGGTTGGGGAGATGAGAGGCGAGTCAGTTTCCTTCGTACTGAGGCAAGCCGGGGGGACCTTGGCCGAGATTAACTGGAGGTCCGACTTTCCTCAGGAAATGCCCTTCAATGGCCCTCTGGTCCCCCTCGGTCTCGGTGGAAATGACCTTGGGCTCCAGGTCGCCTATGTCCATGGCGAGGACCTGCTGGCGCAACTATTGCGGAATGGATTATTCACGCAGGACGATTTGGCTGAGCTTTCCTCATCGGATATTCCGGAAGTCCGCGTTGGCGCTGTCCGGAATCTGACCGATCAGGCATTGCTGGCGAAGATCGCCGTCCAAGACAAAACGCCGGAGGTCTGCCGTGCTGCCGAATGGAGGCTTGCTGAAATCCGGAACAATGCGAAATGACTTTTCCGCGGGGCCGTCGGCTTGGGGAGAGTTGCCCGGGAGACTCGGGAGGACATGGGATTCCAGCTAGACGCGGCTACGATAATACAGGACGACAACCCGGAGCGACCGGGCCTGACAGACGTAGCGTTGTTTCTTGGCGCGTCCGCCCATATCGCTCCCCCGGCCTCCCCCTCGGAACCCTGCCCGTCGACGGATTGGAACCTTGGGAGGCGGTGATGGTATTGAGAACTTTCAAAGAGGCTTGAGGCTATGAAGAGAAATGCGCTTGTTTGGGCTTTCTGCGCCTTCTTGTTCACGAACATACTCGTTGCTTCAGACTCAAAAGACATAGATGGACTTATTGGCAAATGTGCGCACTACGACTCGAAGGCCTGTAATAAACTCAGGGCCGCCGTCGAGAAACTAACCGACCAGGCGTTGCTGGCGAAGATCGCCGTCGAGGCCTTTGACTCGGATGTGCGCCAAGCGGCCGTCGAGAACCTGACCGACCAAGCATTGCTGGCGAAGGTCGCCGTCGAGGACATGTCGCCGGAGGTCGGCGGAGCCGCCATCAGGAAACTTACCGACCAGGCGTTGCTGGCGAAGATCGCCGTCGAGGCCAAGTACGGGAATGTCCGCCGAGCCGCTGTCGGGAAGCTGACCGACCAGACGTTGCTGGCGAAGATCGCAGCCGAGAACGCTTCCTGGGAGGGGGGCGAGGTCGCTTTCGACGCAGTCGAGAAACTGACCGACCAGGCGTTGCTGGCGAAGGTCGCCGTCGAGGCCAAGGACTTCGAGGTCCGCCGAGCTGCCGTCAGGAAACTGACCAACCAAGCATTGCTGGCGAAGGTCGCCGTCGAGGACAACGTCGGGGATGTCCGCCAAGCCGCCGTCGACAAACTGACCGACCAGACGTTGCTGGCCAAGGTTGCCGTCGAGGGCAAGGACGCAGATGCCCGCCGCGCCGCCGTCGGAAAACTGACCGACCAGACGTTGCTGGCCAAGGTCGCCGTCGAGGGCAAGGACGTCGGTGTCCGCATTCTGGGCATCCATGAACTGACGGACCAGGCATTGCTGGCGAAGATCGCCGTCGAGGATAAGGACCCGGGTGTGCGTTCGGCCGCCGTCAGGAAACTGACCGACCAAGCGTTGCTCGCGAAGATCGCCGTCGAAGACAAGAACAGGGATGTCCGCTACACCGCCGTCAGGAAACTGACCGACCAGACGTTGCTGGCCAAGATCGCCGTCGAGGACACAGACATCTATGTCCGCGAAGCCGCCGTCGGGAACCTCACCGACCAAGCCGCACTTGCGAAGGTCGCCGTCGAGGACGAGGACCCGGGTGCGCGCTCGGCTGCCGTCGGGAAACTGTCCGATCAGGCCGTGCTGGCTAAGATCGCCGTCGAGGACAAGGACACGCATGTCCGCCAAGCCGCCGTCCGGATCCTCACCCAGCAAGCGGTGCTAGCTGGGAAATACCGTGCTTTGACACCAGAGGACGGCTTATCCTGTGTTTTTTCTCACGACTTGGAATTCGTACTTACAGTGCAGGGCCTCATTCCTGCGGGCGAAGATCACTTCGATTGTACCGACAAAAAGGGGCAGAAAAGAAGCATTGAGTTGGTGTCAGTGGAACCGTTTGACGGAAAGGTCGAGATCATGACCCAGGACTTCGGCACAATCCTCAGGGGCAACGAGGCGGGATCGTATGATAAATATGAGATGACGGAGAGCCAGATCAAAAAGCTAAAAAGCTTTCTCGGATTCTAAAAGAAATCTGGAGGCTTCCGTGAAGTCGCGTGACAGCACCGCAGCCCGTCAATTGGCGGGCGAAAGGTCGTAGCCCATAGTGTGACCTATGGGTGACGAGTGCGTCGCGCAGCGCGGCAGAGCCGCAGCCTACCGTGTCTTGCCGGTCGGAGTTCGATGTGGGCGCCCTTCCTGCGGGCGAAGCCCGCTTTGGAGTGCGGGAGCAGCAGCTACCGCTTTCCGCGTTTGCTTCCCATTGCCATCGCCTCACAGCCAAAACGAGCAAAGCGGTAGCTGCTGCTACCGCACTCCAAAGCGCTTCGCGCAGACCTGAACCTTGACTTGCCTTAAATGGGCAGGAGAGGTTGTCCCACATAAGTCGCAAAATTTTTTCCAAAAAACAAGCAATTACGTGCTTGCAGTGCAGACCTCCGCGGTTGAGGTCTGCGCTACACTTGCTCCTCGCGGGTCGCCCGCCGTATTTCCGATTCGGCCTGTTTAAGCCGGGAGAGTTCTTGGGGCTTCCAGCGAGTCTCGATACCCATCTTGTGGGGTTTGCAGAGAGGGCAGGAGCGCCGTTTTCGTTTGAGTCGTTTGCGCATGGACCCTCCTCACAGACCCAGTTCGTCTTTTACGCGCGACCACGGCGTGGTTTTGCCTTCACGCACTTGTTTGAGGGCGTGGCGAACTTTTTTCGCCTCGTCTTCGGGGCGTTCATGAAGCTGCTCACGGCTGGAGATTCGAGTTCCGCCAAGATGGAAAGGGGTGTGCAGATAGGACAAGGCCTTTGTCTTTGCCTTAGCGTAAGCTCCCTCGCGGTCAACCAGTTTCTCCAATTCCTTCGTCAGGAGGCCGCTGACGCTTGTTCCGCGCTGGGCGGCAATGGCTCTTGCTCGCTTGAGGAGACGTTGCTCAATCGCCAGGGTGATGTTTTGTTTCATGATTGCTTCTCAGGCGTAAGAATAACACGTAACATACGTGAGCGCGTCACTCCTCGCGGGTCGCCTGCCGTATTTCCGATTCGGCCTGTTTAAGCCGGGAGAGTTCTTGGGGCTTCCAGCGGCTCGCGATACCCATTTTGTGGGGCTTGCAGAGAGGGCGCTTTGCAGATTCAAAATTCAAGATTCAAGATTCAAGATTACGGAATCAAAATGCAAGATTCTTCGTCGACAAGAACAGTCAGGTAGGCGCCAGGTTTTTGGAGTTGCTATGCCTTATATTCAACTTGCTTAACCTGTCCGGGGCCGTCGCCATTATTGAGAATCTAACCTGCCGGAATTTATTGGACATTCATGTTTGAACAAGCCTTCAAGAACATTGACGACGTTCTTTGGAAGGCGTTGTAGCGCGGGTGTCCCCACCCGCGACTTTAAGATGGAAGAATCGCGGGTGTCCCCACCCGCGTCGTCGAAGTGACGAGACAGGTGAATCGCGGGTGAAGACACCCGGATTGGACGCGGGTGGGGACGCACGCGCTACAACGCAGGCGGTCGCGATCCAACGCGGGTGGGGACACCCGCGCTACAGGCAGGGCAAGCAAAGGAGTCGCGGGAATTATTCCTGGTCCAATATTTCGAACTTGATGCCCCGGCTCTGGTTGAATTTGCGTGTGGCCGGCAGATCGAGATCGGCGAGTGGGATTCTCCCGCTGGACTGATCGGAGAACACCCACAGGGTCTTTCCCAAAACCGCGTAATTCCGGACTTCCAATTGGTGGCCGTCCTGATAAATGAGCACCGCGGCAGGCAGCTGCGGCCCCGGCTTCGGGGATAACCCAGGATGGGCATCGCGAATCGCCTGCTCGCGGCGAATCCTGTCAATTTCCGCGGTCATGTTGTTGATTTGCTCATCGAACTGGGTGGCGGGTTCGGGGGGAGGGGGCGGGGCGGATGCCTGCTCCTGCTCCGGCGTGTCAGATTCCGACGATGCGAGCCCAGAGGAGTTGTCGGGCACAACCCCCAGAGAGGCGCTCCGGGCGTTTTCCCGGCAGGAAAACGAAGTGTGAGGAGATAGGTTGAGAAGACATGCCGACTCGCCCGGGTCGATCAGCGAAGATCCACGCACGGCGGGGGGCAGAAGCCAGGGCTGCTGATAAGGATCCACGCTCGCCAGCGCGATGGCCGCCCGGGCAGTTCGGGTTCGGGGCGCGGCGGAATGATTGTGGCTGTAATCGGTGAAACCCTCGGGGGGATTCACGCTGCGGGCCGCCTGCTCGATCGCGTCCTCCAACCCCGTGCCACTGCCGGCCTGGCTGAGGTAAATTCTCCTCCGTTGCAGCGCGACGAACCCCACGGCGATGTTGAAGGCCGCGCGATAGGGGGTGACGGAGGCATTAAACTGCTCGGCGGTCAGGTTATCGGGTTTCGGAAGATTGGCGAGCACCTCAAGGCCGTGCTGCGCATCCCGGTTCGCACGGGCCAGGTTCGCGCGCGGCTCGCGATCGTTCCGCTTGAAGGAGAAGCGAAACACGTCGCTGAGGAAGGCCAGCGCGTCCAGGTTGTCACGGTCAACACTGAGCGCTCTCCGGGCCGCTTCCACCGCCTGGTCGATTCCTTCCAGCCGGTAAAGTGCCCGCATTTCGGCCAAATAAGCGTCCACCTGGAAGTCGGAATTCGGGAATCTCAGGAGGAACGCCTCCGCGAGGGAAAGGGCTTTGAGGGGATCGTCTCCCTCCTCCACCATCGCCTTTAGGGCGTTGTACTCTTCCCGGCCGGTTCATTGCAGAGACTGCGCGGACTGGGGAGGCGCCTCAACGCGGCCGGAGCGAGTCAGATTCAGCGGCCGGGCCAGGCGCAGGGCATGCTCCTTGCTAATGGCAACGGATGAAAAACTGATGAGCAACGCGAGAGTCCAGACGGCAGTCGCCTTCTTCATGTCCCGCCACCTCGACATCGATTTGGCCAATCGTAAATGGCCATGAGTGCCTTGTCAATGTTGACGCGTTGGCGCCGTTTGAGGTTGTAACGACGAGTTTATTTCGCCATATGGCGGCATCCGGTTACGCCGGTTAACATCGGGACAGGTTCCGCCGCCTCTACGTCAAACTGCGCGGCTACGTCTCTGCGCAGGGTGCCCACGGAAAGTCGCGAAGAATGAGGGTGTGTCTCAGGTAAATTATTGAAAATAAAGGCGTGGAAATGGGTTATCCGTCTAACCCGTTGAATATAAATAGGTTATTTGATTTTTCAAGGAGGAGTCATCGGACTGTAGCTGGCTGCCTCGGGCAGTAGCGGAATATCCACAATGCGCCAAGCGCCCGTCCCAGTCGGAATGCCCCGATGAAAAATTCGCTCCTATGCCGCGCGCGCTGCGGCGGGGCGGCGCGAGTGGAAACCGCTGATGAGCGTCTTCGACATCTCGTCGCGCTGAATCTGGTTGGTGCCTTCGTAGATCTGGGTGATCTTGGCGTCGCGCATGTACTTCTCGATAGGATAGTCGTGCATGTAGCCGTAGCCGCCGAAAATCTGCAAGGCGTCCACGGTAACTTCCATCGCCACATCCGAGGCGAAGCACTTCGACATGGCGGCGTAAAGCGTGGGGCGCTCCTTGGGCTTGGTATCGATGTAACGGGCCGTGGCGTAAACCAGGCAGCGCGCGGCTTCCACCTTGGTGGCCATGTCGGCGAGCATAAAACGCAGTCCCTGGAACGAGCTGACAGGGGAACCGAATTGGCGGCGCGTGCAGGCGTACTCAAGCGCCAGGTCGAACGCTCCGGCAGCGATGCCCACCGCCTGCGCGCCCACTCCGGGACGCGAAACGTCAAACGTCTTCATGGCGGTGATAAAGCCCGTGCCCTCACGGCCCAGGCAATTCTCCACGGGCACGCGGCAGTCCTGGAAAATCAGCTCGCGCGTGGCCGAAGCACGAATGCCCAGCTTGTCTTCCTTCTTGCCGAAAGTGAAACCGGGCGTGCCCTTCTCCACCACGATGCAGGAGGCTCCGCGCGGCCCCTTGGCGGGGTTCGTCAGGCAAATCACCGAGTAGATTTCCGCCTCGCCGCCGTTGGTGATCCACTGCTTGGTGCCGTTCATCACGTAGTGGTCGCCGTCGCGGATGGCGGTGGTGCGCACGGCGCCGGCGTCGGAACCCGCTTGCGGCTCCGTGAGCGCGAAGGCCGCGAGCTTTCGCCCCGCAGCGATGTCAGGCAGCCAGCGCTTCTTTTGCTCGTCGCTGCCGGAAAGAATGATGGGCAGCGTGCCAAGAGCCGTCCCCGCAAAGCTGAGCGCAACGCCGCCACAGGCCTTGGAGAGCTCCTCAGTGACAATGACCATGTTCATGATGGGCGAGCCGTCGCTGATCCCGCCGTATTCGTCGTCAATGTAAACGCGAAACAGGTCCGTCTCCGCCAGCACCTTTACCACCGGCCACGGAAACTTGGCCTCACGGTCGTATTCCGCCGCGATGGGGCGGATTTCCTTCTCGGCAATCTCCCGCGACAAATCGCGAATGGCCGCTTGATACTCAGTGAAGCCGTAGTCCATGGTGTGCTCCTTAAAATCAGTGGTTAGTGGCTGGTGGATAGTGGCTAGTGGCCGGCTCTCATTCAAAAATGCTAACCGCTTACCACGGGGTACTGGCAACTGTTCTGCTCACGCCGCTCGCGACACGGGGTCAGCAGGCGACGCGGTTGCTTCCGGCGTGTCCGACCACAAGATGGGGCGCGCCACCCAAGTTTCTCCGCTGCGGAATGAGAATCGGCAAAAGTCCTCAAGGTCGCCGGCGCGGAACGACCCGACGTCGATCTCGCCTGTCAGCGTGCCCGCCTTGGCCATATACCGAAGCGCGTTCACCAGGGTCAGCGCATCCGCATTGACGTCGCGGAGTGTAACATCAACGCGGCGGATGGAGGAGGAAATGGCGTAGTCACCCTGCGAATACTGCCCGGTGGTCCGGTCGATGATCTTGCGCAGGTCATCGGCAGCGTTGGGATGGGCTTCAAAGCTCACCGCACCATTCAGCCGCTGGAAAGGCTCAAAAACCAGTGTAACGGGCTGATTGCGGAAGGGTTCCCACTGCGCATGGGCGTAATCGGGCCGGGCCCAGGCGACGGTCATAAAACCGCCCGTCCACACTTTCAGGCGGACGTATTGGCCTGTCGGTTCGTCCTGGTAATAAAGGGCGCCACCCGGAATCCGGGCCCGCTCAGCGTCAGAAACCGCATGCAGGAAGTCCAGTAGCTCCCCCGCAACCTCGCGAAGCGGCGGGACATCGTCGGGCTGGACGTGGCGTACGACCAAAGACGAAGATTCCGGCGAGTATTCCAGCCAGCTTGCCGCAATCTGCTCCAAACGCTTCTGCGTATCCTCCCCGAGGGCACCCAAGTCCACCGACCCGGTACATCCTAGATGACTGCGCATTTTTTCACTCCCTACCTGCCTGGGGACCGACAACGTGTCCGGAATTTCCCCCACACCATGACAGTTTTTGCATTTCGAGGGCCGAAGAGGGCTCTGGGAATGCCCAGGGTCGAGATTGGGGTTGACAAGGGACTTTCGCGGGCATATATTTAGACAGATATCTAATTAGATGTCCAGCTAAACGGTGACGCAATGAATGCAATTTTCAAAGCCTTGGCAGACCCCACGCGCCGCCAGATCCTGCGCTTGCTGGGTGACCACGAAATGACTGCGGGGGATTTGGCGGAGCAATTTGATATGACCAAACCCTCGATGTCCCACCACTTCTCCGTGCTGAAGGATGCGGACCTGATCCGTTTCCGCAAAGAGGGGCAACAAATCTGGTACTCGGTCAATACCACCGTACTGCAAGACGTTATGACTTGGGCCATAGATTTGCTGCATTCGACCGAGAAGCGAGAAAGGAAAACGCCATGACCCGGAAATATTACCTCATCGCCCTTGTCCTGACGCTTGCGTGCTTCGTGGCTGCGGCCATCCTGTATCCCCACCTGCCCAGCCAAGTCCCCACCCATTGGAATTTCCGCGGCCAGGTGGATCATTATTCCCCCAAGTGGTGGGTCCTCATTTTCCCGCCCGGCATGATGCTCGGGATGATGGGGCTCATGGCGGCACTTCCCTGGCTTTCGCCGCGCCGCTTCGAGGTGGAGCCGTTCCGCTCGACCTATCTTTACATCATGGTGGTCTTCGTAGTTTTTCTGGCTTTCGTGCAGGCCATGATGCTCTGGGCGGCGATGTCCAATCAGATGAACATTCACAAGGCCATCATGGGAGGCGTGTGCCTGTTGATTGCTCTCCTGGGAAACGTCCTGGGAAAGGTTCAGCGCAATTTCTACATTGGCATCCGAACGCCTTGGACGATCGCCGACGAACGCGTTTGGAACGCCACGCATCGTCTGGGCGCGAAGACCTTTGTGGTGGGAGGGATTGTCGGACTCATCCTGGCGTTGGTGGGAGCTTGGCCCGGACTCTGCTTTGGAGCTGTGCTGGTCGCCGCCTTTGTGCCCGCGATTTATTCGCTCGTTTATTACAAGCAACTCGAGCGCCGCGGAGAGTTGACATAGTTCTAATCCCAGATCATCCCGAGGTGACTTATGAAGAAGTTGGCGTTGATGGTGATTGTTCTAGCATCCACGGTTTTCATGGCGAA
>Ga0326727_10028597_pt1 | contig 10120 bp, 10 predicted proteins | sample MB2enrmetagenome_FD_207643 | JGI IMG/M metagenome (GOLD analysis project Ga0326727, IMG submission 207643) | Lab enriched peat soil microbial communities from McLean, Ithaca, NY, United States - MB29MY | ecosystem: Environmental > Terrestrial > Soil > Wetlands > Peat | place: USA: New York...
TCTCATCAATTTCCTTTAGCTTGTACACGGCCCGGGCTACATAACCTTCGGCGCGGGCCCGTGTCCGGAAGGGGTCCGGGATCCCGGGACGGGGCATGGCTAAAAGCCTATCTTAGTAAATTAACTGATTTATTTATCATAACTGCCTGTCCTTGGCAATGAAAAAGCATATGTCAATATTTTGACGCAAAGGGGGCCTTCTTTGACGTTTCTTTAACACCATCAGGTTTTCCTGAAAGATGTTTTCATAATTGTATTGAAAATATTCTCCCCTAAAAACCCGTTACCGCCTGACCTTTCCTCGTTGGTCGGTTCCCCTGGAAATAAATCTGAGTCTGGTGCCGGGATGGCACATTCATTGCTCATAGCTCAAGAGAACGGCAATAACCATAAATAATTGAGCAGAAGACCGACTAAGGGGCAGACTGCGGCCAGAGTTTAGGTCCAATGAGGGGCGGGAGGGGCTGGCCGCGGCCGGCCATATCGAGACCGGCTACAAGACGCCAGGAGGCCAAGAGTGAACCAAGTCGTATCCCGGGAGGAGGTGGCGGCTTTGCTGCAAGGGATGGCCGTAGGGGAGGCTAACCGCCAGGACCCCCCCCGAGCCAAGAAACCCAAGGGTCCGGATGACTCCTATAAGTGCGAAACCAACCGGAGAGGGCGCCGCGCCTGTCTGGCGGATTCGTCCCGTTAAGGAATTGGAGTGGAAGGTTTCCTTCCCTAGCCGGAGGATGCATTAATGAATTCAGAAAAGATGCTGGTCGAGCCGCAGCCGGTCTCCCGAAAAGCCCCCCTTGCCATTGGCTGGCAAATCCCGGGCCCGCCTCGGGTCATCGCGGTGACTTCCGGCAAGGGCGGGGTGGGCAAATCCAATGTCGCGGCCAACCTGGGGTTGGCTATGGCGCAGCTGGGATATCGGGTATTGCTCATTGATGCCGATTTGGGCCTGGCCAACCTGGATATCTTGCTCGGCCTGACGCCGCCGCACACCATCCAGGATTTTTTCTCCCTGCGGCAGAGCCTTTCCCAAGTGATCATGGAGGGCCCGGGAGGTTTAAAGGTACTGCCGGCTTGCTCCGGGCTTATGGAATTAACCGAATTAGACGATTGTCGAAAGGTCTTGCTGCTAAATGAGCTGGATTACTACTCGGAAAACCTCGATCTGGTCCTCATCGACACCGGGGCCGGAATCTCCCGGAACGTCTTGTTCTTTAACCTGGCGGCCCAGGAGCGGATTTTGGTGGTCAATAACCAGCCCACTTCCCTGACCGATGCGTACGCCCTGATCAAGATTATGACCACCCAGCACCAACAGAAGCGTTTCATGCTGTTGGCCAACGGCCTCATCCATCCCGGGCAGGGGGAGATTATCTACCGCACCCTGGTCCAGGTGGCCGAGCGCTTCCTGGGACAGGAGGTCTTCCTGGAATACCTGGGCTTTATTCCTTTTGATGATGCAGTTTCCCAGGCAGTCCTGCGGCAGCAGCCGGTTTTGAGCCTATATCCCCAGGCGCCGGCCAGCAAGGCGTTCACCCGGCTCGCTCGGCAGTTGCAGGAAGCCCCGGCGCCGGTCGGCCTGGATGGCAACATCAAATTCTTCTGGCGACGCTTGTTGGGCTGTTTAACCTTGGAGGAACCGGGAGAATGCCTTTTATGAATGAACCGTCATTGGCCTTAAGGAAAAGACCGGCGGTCTCCGACTCCGGCCGCCATAAGATGGATCCGGCCTGGAAAGAACAGATGGTGTTGCAATATGCCCCACTGATCCGGTACATCGCCAGCCGCCTGGTCATGCGTCTGCCTTCGCATATATCCCAGGAGGATTTGATCAGCTCCGGCATCATCGGCCTCATTGATGCTATTCAGAAATACGACCCCAGCAAAAAGATTGATTTCAAGACCTATGCCGAGTTCCGGGTCAAGGGGGCGATGCTCGACGAACTGCGCAGCATGGATTGGATCCCGCGGTCGGTCCGGAAAAAAAGCCATCTCATTGAGAACGCTTACGCTCGGCTGCAGAAGGCTTTGGGGCGGCCGGCGGAGGCCGAGGAGGTAGCCGAACTCTTGGGAATGGAACTGGAGCATTTTTATCAACTTCTGGATGAGACCAAGGGCATCTCGCTAGTGGCCCTGGAAATTGGCGAACGGAAAGGCGAAGGTAACCGAGGGGTCGAGCGAGAATTATCGGAAGTCCTGCAGAATGAGAATCTGCGGGATTCCCTCCAGGCGGTGCACCTCTCCGAATTGCAAGGCATCGTCCTCAAGGCCATCGAGGCCCTCCCCGACAAAGAAAAGCTGCTGATTTCCCTCTATTATTACGAAGAGCTCACCATGAGGGAGATCGGCCAAATCATGGGGTACACCGAGTCTCGCATCTCCCAGTTGCATACCCAGGCGATGTACCGTCTAAGGCACAAACTCCGGGAATATTCCCAAGAAATGGAAAATTGACGGGCGGCTGCTGCCGGTTTTAGTAGACTTGTTTTGGAGGTTACCTTGTCATTACCTGCGTTGGCGACGATCCTCGGTATTTTCGCCGGAGTGCTGCTCTTGCTGGTCATTTTCAGCCTCCTGACTATGGCCCCGCGGCGGGATGCGCACCTGGACCGGCTGAGACTGGGCGAGGCCGGAGGCTGGCCGGAAACGAGTCCCACCCAGGTTGGAAAATGCCTCGAAAAAAAGGCTGTGAAAACCAGGGGTTGTTGTCTTCGCTCCCCTGGCCCCCCCGGTTGCCATTAACCGCGTTAGTGTTCACTTAATTGGCTCTCGGAATAAGTTTGAGCAGCAGAGGAAAGATTGTGCTACAATGGGCCATAGTCCGTAATCTCCTTTATATTTAAGGGGTTATGCCTAACCCATTCCAACATACTCCACCAGGCTAACCTTATAGTATTCCCCTAACATACTATTAATGAAACCTTAGTTCAGCATTAACCCAAAACTTGTAAGGTTAGGACAGCAATGCGCCGGTAAAACCAAAATTAAATCAAAAGCTGGAAAGCTTATGAATCTTAGCAAGTATTTTGGTCTATTGATTTTGACCGCCTTGCTGACTTCCCTGACCCTGCTCTTTTGGACCGGCGACGCCTCCTGACCCCACGGCATTCCTCCTTCGCTTGGGATTGGTATGTCCGTTGGCCCTGAAACGGCGAAAGAAGGACCCCACCCTTTAAGCCCGCGAGGCGTTGGAATCAGGAGTAAAGCTCATGCACCCCGGCAACATTCTGTTAATCAGTGACGGCTCCCAGTTTTTTTCCATCCTGAGTCGGTTTTTGACGAAAGCCGGTCATCAAGTCACCACCACCTGCCGAACGCCGGAGGCCTTTCAGCTCCTCAATCGCGGTAATATCCCCCTGGTGATAACTTGCTTGAGCAACGATTGGAATGATACTTGCGCCTTCATCAAGACAGTCAGAGAACTGAATCCAGCAACCGCAATCATCATTTTGCGGCTGGGGCCCGAGGTCCGTTCGCCCATCGGGGCCTACTTGATCAAAAATGGGGGATACAGCTTCAAGCCCTTCGGCTGGCCCGGGCTGGGTCGAATGGTGGCCAATTGCCTACGTAACCCAGTTTTGCAAAGGGCCTGGGAGCAAGCTGAACGGTTGGCGGAAAATGACGCAGTAACGACGGGTTGGGAAGACTGGACCTGAACTGACTAAAGATCATTGCCCTTGAGGCTGCCAGCTGGCGCGGGCACTATGCGGTTAGGGTTCTTGAAGGACGATATCCTACAATAACTTTTACCACCTTATCGGCCTTTAATCCCAATTCGATCCTGCGGTTATCCGCCGGCCTGGAATGCCCGGTATTAAAATTCTCAGAAAATCGGCGGTAGTGTTGTTGCACGAGCACAAGCCGGTTTCGGAGCAACAGGTCAAAGTAAAACGGGCTCTCCATAAGCATTGAGACCACTTCTCGTTTACCCAAGGATTTATCCATTTTCAGCTAATCAGACTGCCGTATTGCGCGGTAAAAACCGTCGGGTCACAGTATCTTAAGATAACAAATCCTTTAACTCAAAATTTGGCCCATGCTTGGCCACCAGATAGGCAGCCTCGTCCCAAAGTACTTCCAGGTTGGGCTCTTTGCCAAACGCTTCCCAATATAGTTTATACAGTTCATCTCGCAGCTTCTCTATAGCTTGCTGAATTTCCGGGGAAACTACCTCATTTGCGGCATTATTCATGGTCCTTTACCCTCATTTTCAGGAATAACTGGTCAGCCGCTGGAGAGCCGCTGGAGATGGCCATCATCTGGAACAGATAGGCCCTTCTGGATATTTGCCTTGCAGCCAGTCACAAATCCGCAGAATCCAATCCCGGACTTCTCCCATAAATTTCAGCCCTTGTAAATCTGAGCCGCCGAAGCGCCATTCCTGGCTGGCCTGATCAAACAAAAAATCTTGTCGGAAAAGCCAAATTTTCCCGGGCGCATCCAAGGCCTCCGCCGCCTCGCCTCCATAATCGAAATTGCTCACGGCGACCCCTTTCCCGTTTGATATTCCTAACTGCGAACCTGAGGATATTTTCTCTCGCCATTGTTTCCTTTCCATTACGGAAAAATTAAAATTCGGTTCCTGATTAAACCTACCATCCTTTCTTATATGCCACGATCATGATGGCATAGATGATGACGGTCATGAGCACGCTGGCCACTATTTCTCCCATGTTATTGCCCCCTTGAGAGTCTTCAGGTCTCCATAAAAATTTTCGGCATCTTGGGGTGCTTAACCAAAACGACCCGTAACATATTCCTGGGTTTTCCGGTGCGAGGGGTTGGTAAAAATCTTGTGGGTCGGGCCGGACTCAATGATTTTCCCTTGCCAGAAGAAGGTGGTATAATCGAAAACCCGAGCCGCCTGCTGCAGGTTATGAGTCACGATGACTATGGTATAAATCAACTTTAGGGTATGGATTAACTCTTCGATTTTCGCCGTGGCAATGGGGTCAATGGCAGAGGTGGGCTCATCCATCAATAACACCTCCGGTTCCATCGCCAAAACCCGGGCGAGGCACAGGCGCTGTCGCTGGCCGGCGGATAGGGAGGTCCCCGAGCGCTGCAGGTGGTCCTTCACCTCATCCCAGATGGCGGCGCGGGTTAAGGCCTCCTCCACCCGGTCCATCAATTCCCCCCGCTTCAGGCGATAGTGCATCTTGAGACCATAGGCCATGTTATCCAGGACACTCATGGGAAAGGGCGTCGGCTTTTGGAAAATCATCCCCACCTTGCGGCGCAGTGTCATGAGATCATAAGAGTGATCCAGGATATTTTCCCCATCCAGCAATATCTCCCCCGTAGCCCGTTGTTCTTTATAGAGCTCATAAATGCGGTTGTACATACGGATATGCGTGGATTTCCCACAGCCTGAGGGACCAATAATTGCCGTCACCCGGTTGCGGGCAATTTCCATGTTATTATCAATCAACGCCTGCTGGTCTCCGTAAAAGAAGTTCATCTGGCGGGCGATGATTTTAATGGACCTTTGCGAACCTGAGATAGCTGCCGTTGATGCTTCATCGGCGACCCCGGCTAAGGGAAAAACAGTTGGGTCTGCCATAATGGAATCCATGTTGGTCTTTTTCCTCCGGGAGGGGAAATGGCTTAGGCAAAACCTCGATGATCCGCAGGATTCCAGAAGAGGGTTTTGCGGTACTCTCTGAGGGGTTCTCTTCCACCGGGAGCTATATCCCCATATAAAATTTAATCTTGGTTTGTTATAGGTTTGCTATGGACAGGTTAGAAATTGGTTAGGAGCAGCAATTAGACGTGGGTTCTTTCAATATTGAAGGCATCGGCCAGCATAAATCAGGTTGGTTCTGCCCATCGGAGCTTCATGGCGACTAAATAATTTTCGGCGGTGGAAAAAGGGCAGTTTTGGCTAAGGTCTACCAAGACCCTTTCTTTGCCAACCGGAGATACGAAAAAAAAGGGGGATTTTCCTTCGGAAAGGACTACGGTCTAAGGCTGGATTATGACCATGAACTCGGGGCCGGGCTAACGAACCCCGAAGCGTTTAGTTTATAATCCGCAGATGGAAAGGGACACCCGCCGGCCCTCCAAACCTTTTCAGATGCGAGTAAATCTGGGGATAAACCTGGGAACCTGGCGGCAGTATTCCTCGTAAGCCGGGCCAAAGCGGTCCCGCAGTTCTTTTTCTTCCAGCCGCACAATAACATAGAGGCCGGGAAGCCAGAGAGCCACTACCAAGTAAAGGACCAGGTAATTGGCAATGAAGGCGCAGCCCACAAAGCTCAAGTAGAGCTGGAGGTAACGGGGATGGCGGATAGCGGCATAGATGCCGGTGGTGATGAGCTTCTGCTGGCGCTTTTCCGGCGCAAGCTCCGGCAGGCCAAGGATGGTCCGGATCCTCATGGGCCGGAGGATCTGAAAAATTAGCCAGATCGAGACGCCGAGAAGCAACAGACCCAGGGCGATAAGGGAGTAACTGGTCCCGAACTCCACTGCCAAAAGGGCGTGGCGTATCCGGAAAAGGCCCACCGCGCTCAGTGCCATAAAGGAGCAAACGATGCCGTAAGTCCACCCGGGCCCCAGCCGGCGCCAAAAGCGGACAAACGGGTGGATGAGCAGCCAAAAGAACCAGACCGGCGGCAGCAAGATCACCAGAACGAGCGCATAATAGTATCGGACCGCGTTCATGGCTACCTTCATGGGTGAGAGTAAAAGGTTATTTTCCACCCCCTATGGCCAGGCAAACCTGATCGGAAAAAATCGCCACAGGAAGAAAAACAGGAATAGGCGGTCTCTTAACTACCTGTTGTCATTGGGGATGGGCAAGAGGAAGTATATCTTTCCCTCTCCGGCAAACGATCCGCCCTGGACGATATTATCGTCAGCCTGGTTAGCCGGAGGGGCGGTGGGCGCCCCGGCACAGGCCGCGAACAAGCCGGCCAACACCACGGCCAGAGTAAATTTTACCAAGATCGCCTTCACCAACCTACCCTCCTTAAGGAGATGGGCGAGATCAGGGAATTATTTGGGCCAATTTTTATACTACCCACATATCCTGGATATGGCAAGTTTATAGATCCAGGGGCCGTATTTAAGTTTAGGGGAAAATTGGCTTTCCCCCTGAATTATTGTTATAATTTAAAAATAATATGGCTTGGCCGGAGATGGAGATTAGAGGCGCCCTTTGTCCAGGTGGAATTTGACCGATGACCGGGTCATTTCCGGCGTTAGAATTCCTCCCTCGTCAGTGGCCTTCTTTCGATTTAGGTTTTTTGTCTAAGTTACTGGAGCCTGGAGCGAAAGTTCGCTAAGGACCAAGTTAATCTCCCAGAAGGCTGAGCCCAGGGCAGGTCTAAAATGAACCAGAAGAAGACGCATTTCCGCCGGGCGGCAATCTGGGCCATCATGATCCTCCTGCCCCTGGCGGTCGTCAGCTCCTCCTGGGGCGCCACCCTCCAGGAAATTAAGGAGAGGGGCGTCTTGCGTCACTTGGGCATCCCTTTTGGCAATTTCGTCACCGGCAGTGGCGACGGACTGGATGTGGAACTGGTAAAACTCTTCGCCCAATCCCTGGGGGTTCGTTATCAATATGTTGAGGCCACCTGGGATAGCGTGATCGGTGATCTGACCGGTAAAAGGGTGATACCCAAAGGAGACAAGCTCATAATCCTTGGGGAAGTTCCCATCAAAGGCGATATTATTGCCAATGGCTTTACCATGTTGGACTGGCGCAAGAAGGTTGTCGACTTTTCCATTCCCACCTTTCCCGATCAGATTTGGTTGGTGGCCAGGGCGGATTCAACGCTGAAGCCCATTATCCCCCATGATACGATTTTCCGTGGCGCGATAATACCTGGGTTATCTGTAACGGATTCAACGCAGAAGCCCATTATCCCCCATGATACCGTGGAAAAAGATATTGCCTCGGTCAAGGCGCTTCTCAAAGGGCGTTCTCTCCTGGGCCGGCCGTGCACCTGTCTCGATCCGTCCTTATACTCCCTCAAGAAAATGGGAGTCAGGATCAAAATTTTCCCGGGGAACCTCAACGATTTGGCCCCGGCCATCATCAAGGGTGAGGCGGAATTGACCCTCCTCGATGTTCCCGACGCCCTGGTAGCCCTGGAAAAATTCCCCGGGAAAATTAAGGTCATCGGTCCTATTACTGGCAAACAATACATAGGATGCGCCTTTGCCAAAAATTCTCCCCAATTGCGGGAGGCCTTCAACAGCTTTCTGGAAAAGGCCGAGGCGGATGGCATCTACCAGGAATTGGTGAGGCGCTACTATCCCAAGATCTTTAATTATTTCGGCGACTTTTTTGAAAAGAAATAGTCATATCTTCCCGGAAAATAGCGAAGGGCCCGCCTTGGACCGGGTTATGAGTCCCCCGGCCGGACCGGAACCGCGGGAGGAGTAAATGGACCCGAAGCCCACAGCTCTCCGAGGCACCTACCTGACGATGGTGGCAGCCGGCGTGCTCCTGTTCTCGTGCCTGGGCACCCTCCTGTTGAAGACCTACCGGACCCAAATCGAAATTCAAGTATCTATCCTGAATAATTTTAAGCAGGATGTGGCGAAGCAGGCCGCGGCGCTGAGTTATTTCTATGCGGAGCGCAAAAATGATCTGAAGAACCTGCCCGCCAAACGGGAAATTACTATTTTCTTCGAAAATCAGGCCCTGGGAATGTCCATGGAGTACGGGCTTTGGGCCAGTCTCCTTGCTATTCAAGAGAGTTTTAATCAGGCCCTGAAAGAGCGGTTGTTGGGCCGCGACCATATCTACACCCGCTTCCTCTTCGCAGACGTTAACGGACACTGTCTAATGGACACTCAGATCCCCTATTGCTCCGATCCCCCGGGAAGAAGTTACCGGGAATTTCTGACGCCGACGAATTCAGAGCCGCTTATTCTGGTCAAGCGGCTGGACGGCACGCCGCAGTTGATCGTCTCGTGTCCCTATTTCTTTAAGGGGACCTACTCCGGCCAGATTATTGCCTGGATTTCCATCGAAACCGTGCATAATTATCTCATCGGCACCGACAGCCGATTTCAGAAAAAGGTCATCCGGGTCTTTTCAACCCAGGGCAACTTCTATCTGCCTTCCGAACCCCCTGGCCGCAAGATTTCGTCGGTTCTCCCCAACCTCGCCGACCTGGAAGGCCGGGAATACTATCGCTTCAAGATGGTAAATCCCTCTGGAGCCCCGGTGGAAATGATCTCCACCTGGATGCCCATCAGCGAAACGCCATTAATCTTACTGGAGGCCTTACCGGTCCATGAATTATTGGGCTATTTTTCCCCCCGGCATCTACTGGCGATACTGGGCTCTTTATCGCTCCTTTCCATGTTGGGGGGAGGCGTGGCCTGGTGGACGAACACCCGCAATGTCATTCTTAGAACCCGGTTGGAAGAAGCCGCCATCCGGGAGAAAGAAATCGCCGAGAAGAATCTGCAGCTGGAGGAGGAAATCGCCGAACGAAACAGGGCGGAACTGGCGCTCCGCTGTGCCGAAGAAAAATATCGCGCCATCTTTGAAAACGCGGTGGAAGGCATCTTTCAGAGCGCCCCCGACGGTCGCTTCCTGAGTGTCAATCCCGCCATGGCCAAGATGCACGGCTTCTCTTCCCCGGAGGAGATGATGGCGGAGGTCACCGACATCAAACATCAGCTTTATGTAGATCCCAAGCGTTACGATGATCGGCAACGGCTGATGGCCATTCACAGCTTTGTCAAGGACTTTGAGGGCCAGGTTTACAAGAAAGGGAATGGCAAACTCTGGATTTCCCAGAGCGCCCGAAATGTTCAAGACGATCAGGGTCGCGTCCTCTACTACGAAGGCTTTGCGCAAGATGTCACCGAGCGGAAAGAGGCGGAAGAACTATCCAGAAATCTTATCGCCGCCTCACCCCTCGGCATTTATATTATTCAGCACGATAAATTTCAGATTATCAATCAATGGTTTCAGGATATTACCGGTTTCGACAAAGAGGCATTGTCCTCGATGGATCCGGCGGATTTGGTCCATCCCGAGGACCGGCAGGAAGTAGAAAAGCAGGCGGCCAACATGCTGGAGGGCAAAAATTCCGTCCCCTACGAATACCGCATCATAACCCGGGAGGGCCAGGTCAAGTGGATCATGGAGACCGTT
>Ga0326727_10028598_pt1 | contig 10120 bp, 9 predicted proteins | sample MB2enrmetagenome_FD_207643 | JGI IMG/M metagenome (GOLD analysis project Ga0326727, IMG submission 207643) | Lab enriched peat soil microbial communities from McLean, Ithaca, NY, United States - MB29MY | ecosystem: Environmental > Terrestrial > Soil > Wetlands > Peat | place: USA: New York...
TATTTTTTTTCTGCTCTCCGATAAGGTAATCCAGCTTGCGCAATTGCGCCAATCCTAACGCGCCTTGTAGTTCATTCATCCGGTAGTTGAAACCGAGAATGGTCCTGCCTTCCAAAGCGCGGCTAACTTTAGGATTATGATCATGGCCGTGATCATGATACCATTCCGACCTGTTGTACAAATCCTTATTGTTGGTAATCACCATGCCGCCTTCGCCTGTGGTGACCGTTTTCACATAATCAAAGCTAAAGGTTCCCATATCGCCAAAACTGCCCAGCTTTTTTCCTTTAAAACCGGCGCCGCAACCCTGAGCGTTATCTTCCAGAACCAACATTTTATTTTTATGAGCGATTTCCACTATTTTATCGATATTCGCTGCCGACCCGCACATATGCACAGGAATGACCGCCTTGGTATACGGAGTTTTTTTCTTTTCAATCTCTAATGGGTCAAGATTCAGAGTATCGTCAATATCCACCATTAAGGGAATAGCGCCCACTTCCATTACCGCTTCATAAGTTGCCAAAAAAGTAAAGGCGGGCACAAGAACTTCGTCGCCGGGCCCTACATCCATTGCGGTGAGTGCTATTTTCAAAGCCGACGAGCCGGAAGTAACTCCGAGGGCATAGTCAACGCTGCAATATTTTGCAAATGCCTGTTCAAACGCCCGAACCTTATAAATTCCCTTTCTTTCTTTATCAAAACCATAACGCATCAAAATGCCTGTTTCCAGGACATCCATTACTTCCTTGATTTCTTCTTTCCCGATCAATTCAGCTCCAGCCATTTATTCCTCCTTATTCCATTTCTAAATCAAAACGTTATCTTTGATTTAGAAATTATGTTCATTTATCAAAAAGCCTGCGCGTAAATCGCGATCATATCTTCTTTGGTGATTTTGCGAGGATTGTTCTCCAGCGGTCTCGCCACGGTCACTGCCACGTCGGCCAACGCCTGAAAATCTTTTTCCTTGACGCCGAATTGAGCAATAGATTCATGGACGCCGCAATCCTCAATCAACGTCTCTACAGCCTCCAGCGCCAGATAGGCGGCTTCGCGGACTGGCATACCTTCAACATTTTCTCCCATCGCTTCGGCGATATCCGTAAATTTTTCCAGCGTGGCGGGCAGATTAAAAGCCATCACCGCCGGCAAAAGCATTGTATTGGCCAGGCCGTGTCCAACGCCGTATTTGCCGCCCAGCGGATAAGATAATGAATGAACCGCCGTCACACCGGCATTGGCCAGTCCGATTCCTGCATATAAACTGCCCAGAAGCATTCTCTCGCGTGCGACAATATTTTTGCCGTCATGCACGCAGGTGCGCAAATTTTCGGCAATCAGAGCTATCGCTTCCAGAGAAAACATCTCGCTCATCGGTGAAGAATTAACGGAAGTGTATGATTCGATGGCATGACACAAAGCATCCAGACCAGTGTGCGCCGTGGGTACAGGCGGCAGGCTGAGTGTTAATTCCGGATCAAGCAGAGCCAGTTCAGGATAAAGATACGGGCTGTTCATTCCTTCCTTCTTTTTTAAGTTTTTGCGCATGAAAACCGCCGTAAAAGTAACCTCACTGCCGGTACCTGCGGTTGTCGGTATCATTATTTTGGGAAGTCCCTGTTTGGGAACTTTGTTGAGACCCAGATAATCAGCCGCGGCGCCTTTATTCGTTACAATTACGGCAATGGCTTTGGCCACGTCCATCGCGCTTCCGCCGCCGATGCCGATTATGATATCGCACTTGTTTTTCACGGCGATTTTCGCGCCTTCATCCGCCAGTTCAATAGGCGGTTCCGCCTCCACTTTGTCATAAACAGTAAACTTAATACCTGCCGGAACAAGAACGTTGGCAACTTTTTCCAGTAAATCCGTTTTAGCCAGATTCTTATCAATGACAATGAGTGGATTTTGTGCATGATGTTCTTTTATGTGGCTGGCAAGCGTTAAAATTGATCCGTTGCCGAAAATAATTTTTTTCGCGCCGGTAAAAGCAAATGTTTTTCTCATAATTTAAAACCTCCAGATATATAAACATTAATTACAATAAGGAAAGCCCTGCAGTATGTGCAATTCCTATGGGAACTGTCATGTAAAGTCAAGTTTTTTATGACGAGTGTACCACGTAAGCTGTCGGCAGATCCCTCGTACAATCTTAACTTCGCGGGATAAAATTCCGGCACGTGCAAAAAAACGGCGCAGATGCATCATCCAGTAATCAGGATTTTCAGGATTTATAAACTCAATATCGGCAAGCAGTGTTTTTATTTGTCCATACATTCCTTCCAGTTCCTGTGATCGCGCCAGTTTAGGCGCCGCTTCCGCTGCGCTTGCTGCCTCCGATGAGGCGATAAATATTTCATAGCACAAAATCATTACGGCATGAGAAAGATTAAGAGATGTGAATTCGCGGGATGTCGGAATTGTTACCACGGCATGGCAAAGGCGTAACTCCTCGTTGGCAAGCCCGGTATCTTCAGGTCCGAAAAGGAGGGCTATCTTATTTTTCTGGGAAATATCGGCAATGCTTTGAGCAGCCGCGCGTGGAGAAACAAACGGTCCGCGGGCCTTGCCCAAACGGGCGGTTGTTCCTACAATATAGTGGGAGCCTCCGAGCGCTTCGTCAATACGTTCACAATATTGGATATGATCTAAAACATCGGCAGCCAGATGTGTTGATCTCTGTTGCATTTCATCCCGATCATAACCTGCCCCTCCCACAACCATTATGTCACTGATTCCCATGTTTTTTGCTGCGCGGGCAACAGAACCGATATTCCCCGCATATTTTGGTTTATATAATACAATGCTGATATTTTTTGTTTTGGTTTTCAACATAATTTTCTTTCCCTTCTAGGAGCGTAATTTTCTGAAGAAGCTTTGTATGCTGTACCTCATTAAAGTTCCCATATAGTGAGGAGCGCGCGCAAGCCAGGCACCCATAACAAAGACAAGACAAGAAAGGCCGTAAGTCAACGGGCAACCGATAACAGCGATCAGCGGTTTTTGAAGCCAAACTGCCATAAAGCTCAAAGCGAATATTGCCGGCCAACCTAAAATATAACTCAACACCATCAGGGCCAAACCGGTAATTAATCGCGGTGTCGGACGCTCCTTGAATTCACTAAGATCCGCCGGATTTTCTAATATCCTTTTAATACATTTCTTTGAGGCAAGATAGTGGGCTATTTTCTTTTTAATCATAAAACCTTATTTTGTAAAACCATCCGGTTGCTCGTAAACCGGACACCCGGTAATTTAATTTGTTGGCTAATATTAATTTCAACAGTCATTTCTTGACACCGTTTAATACTAATATTATAAAACAGTCCTGTAAAGAAAAATGCGATTTATAGAGGATATCGTGGAAAACCAAAACGATGGCTGGGATTTTTTTGATCGTATCTACTGTATTTCTCTGGAAGGGCGTGAAGACCGGCGGCAGGCGGCCGCAAAATCGTTTGCTGAAGTAGGACTCGGCGGAAAAGTCGAATTCGTCATTGTCAAGCCTCACCCTTTGAATATCGAACAGGGAATGTATGGATCTCACATGACCTGTCTGCGCAGGGGCATGGAGACCGGAGCGGACAATATTGTGATCTTTGAAGATGATGTCATTTTTGACAGATTTGACGCTGAACATTTCAAACAATGCACTCAATTTTTAAGAGAAAATCCGGATTGGAAAGTTCTGCTTCTGGGAGCATTAATACACGCAAGCTATAAAACGGCTAATCCGTTCATACAAAAAGTGCACTATCAGAGTCTGGCCCATGCGTATGCCTTAAACAGACCTTACGTAGAAGCCCTTGCTTATCAACCATGGCAGGGAATCATCATTGATACTCTATTTCGTCCTCTAACCGATCACATGTACGCAGTTTATCCCATGTTTGCGTTTCAAAACGATTTTTCTTCTGACAATGACAAAAAATATGAATGGTTGGAGCGTTTCCGGCGATTATGCGGCGGTTTGGAGAGGATTCAAAAGGCAAATGAATTTTATGTCAGGCATAAATTCGGCATCATCACCATTCATGTTGTGATTATTTTATCTGTTATAATTTTTCTTTTAGCTCGATGATCCCGCCTCAGAAGCTTTTCCAAACAATGATTTTAAGTTTGTTTTATCATCACGGATTGCTTTGTTTTTCAATTAAAGAAAAATTAATAGACATGCATGCCTATTAACGATGCAGCATTCATCGATGATAGCAGTCTTCTCTTTGAACGATGCCGCCTTGTGGCGCTTATGAAGAACCTCAAAATACTCTTGTTTGAACTGCGGACTCATATGAATAAACCTCCATTTCCGAATCTCTCTTCGGTAACATCGGTTTATTAGTCAATGCACCTTTTTTATCCATCCCTTCGATAACATTTTTTATGAGGCAATTCGCTTGACGCAAAAGACGTTATTGGTATAAAATATTAACGGTATTATGGAACACAATCGCTTAAAAAAACTCCACCGTTTTTTCCATGAAGGGAAACATAAACTAAAGGTTCTTGGAGGTAATCGTATGAGCGAGGAACTAACATTTCGAGTATATGACCGTAGAATCAAAAGCATCAGGGAAAGATTCAAATACTTTTTTTCTCACATTTTGAGACTCAGTATACAAATTTCAGTCAAAAGGCTTTAGCGCGTATCGGGTGGTTCTTGAAAAATACGGCAACTGATTCACCACGTGCGTCTGACCGTTAAGTACCGCTCGCAAAGTAGTAACTTAAAAACAAATTGATATTACATAAACGAGAAAGGAGAGTCACCATGTCAAAACTTAATTTGACGCCTGAAGAGGAAGCTAAGGTCTTGGAGATCCTTGAGCGATACCTTCCGGAATTGGAGCACGAAACCGTACATACAGACAGCAAAGAGCTCCGCAAGTTTTTTATGGAACGGAAGGCATTCATGCAAGAGTTGATGCGACGCCTGAAAAGCTGACCACCTTTTTCTGAAGACATTATAAAAGTTGATAGATATCCTGTCAAACTCGGGGGGAATTTTCTCAAGAGCAATTATTTTGTATAGCAATCGCACAAATAGCTGCATTGTGGATTTGTGCGCAAATTTCCAGATCAGTTAATATGCCGAAGAAACAACATCATTCGGTCTTTACTTGCTTACCCCAAAGCTGGCTATTGAAAATGCGCTTGCTGCCGTATTTAGCAAAAAAAGTTTTTTGAATTGATTTCTGGACTAACTTACTATAATGTTTAGTTCGAAACTCTTTTCTCTGCCTATTGGAGTTCACGAAGAGTAACAGGCTTAAATGCTGGCGATTCCATTGAACGAATAAGCCAAAGGTTTAAGAACCAGATCATTAAAATAATAACGAAGGGATTAGACATCTATTTACCGTATTGTTGTCAATAAAAAATTTTTGTGTAATCAGATATCGAAACGTAAAAAAATCGTTTTATCATGGTGTCTTTTTTTCGGATTGTTGCTTTTTCTGTTTTTACCTTCCCGCGTGTTTGCTTACGATTCTTCCTCAAATGATTTTAAGGAATACATTAGCCTATTGGAAAAAAATAATGCCCTTTATGGATGGAAAGACCTCAATCCCAGAGAAATACCATGGCAATATTACAGGACAACAAAAAACAAGCACCCGCTTATGTTTGTTAATTTCGGTAATAGCATCGGAAACTGTATTTTATTTTTAGGTTGTGTTCACGGAGATGAGTTGCCGTCTGCCTATCTTATGTTCAAACTTGCTCATTACGTTAAAGACAATCCTGCATTGTTTAAAGACAAGTGTATAGTCATTGCGCCACTAGTCAATCCCGATGGTTTCTTGTCCACACCACCAACACGGGTCAATGCCAATAAAGTTGACATTAATAGAAATTTCCCTACAAAAGACTGGCAGGCAAACGCGATTCGTCAATGGATAAAGACAAAAAGAAAGGCGCGTTACTATCCTGGAACAAAACCGTCATCAGAGCAGGAAACACTGTTTCAAGTTGCCTTGATAAAAAAATTCAAACCGCAAAAAATATTATCGGTACATTCACCGCTTAATTTCTTTGATTATGACGGACCATCATCAGACGTATATTCTTTTGAAAAATGGATGGAAAAAGCATATAAAGAAGTAAGTTATCCTGTTAAAAAATTTGGCTATTATCCCGGATCGCTCGGTAACTATGCCGGTCATGAACGTAACATCTTTACTCTAACTTTAGAGATGCCTTCTTCAGATCCTGAACGTGGCCTTGAATATTTTAAAAAATTTCAACCATCAATTTTAAAATTCATTAACCTGCCTGTCACCGGCGCGCCGCCAGGTATCAAGATTATCAATAATTATAAGAAAGTCAGCGATGAATTATGATCGAATTGATGCAGAGTGGTCTTTGCAATTCTTCTTCCTTAAACGGCCGGTACGCCAGTACAATGTATCTTTGTCCATTTAATTTTCATGCTGTCTTGCAGGCCGGACTAATTTATGCTTTGCGGCGAAAGTTTTTTTTGCTATTCCCTGTCCATGGATCAAGAAATTCTAATACTGAGTAAAAACTCGCCGCAATTAGGTATTACACTCAACAAACAACAACTGGCTTTGTTTGATGTTTATAAAAATGAGCTTTTACTGTGGAATGCTAAAACAAATTTAATTTCCGAAAATTCTTCCCGGGAAATTATCACGCGTCACTTTTTGGATTCACTGTCAGCATTGCAATTTATTCAAAAGCCGGCCGCCAGACTCATTGATGTCGGATGCGGCGCGGGTTTCCCTGGTCTTCCCTTAAAAATAGCGCTGCCTTCATTACAGGTTTATCTTCTGGAAACTAATAGAAAAAAAGTTTCTTTTTTAAAACATATTATCCGTCTTTTAAATCTTTCCCAGGTCTTCGTTTTTCATGACCGCGTCGAAAATATTATCAAGAAAGATTCCTGGAAAGAAAAATTTGATATTGTAATTTCACGTGCCGCTTTTAAAATATCCGAACTGCTGCCACATGGCGAATATTTTCTTGTTCCGGGAGGAAAACTAATTGCCTTGAAAGGCCCTAATGTTGATGAGGAATTCACACAATGCTCACTCGTTACAAATAAATACAAAATATCTCAATTTATTCAATATGATATAAACGTCCCCTGCTTGGAGGCACAGCGTAAAATTATTATCGGAGAAAAGACAAAATAAAGTAAAAAAACCTTCTAAAAAGAACTTTTTTATGCTACTGCTAACTTCAGTTCTTGCAAAAGAATTTATTTTTTTACGCTCAATAAAATAATGAATAAAATTATATGTATAGCGAACCAAAAAGGTGGTGTAGGTAAAACCACCACCGCGATAAATTTATCTGCTTCTCTGGCGGCGGCGGAAAAAAAAACTTTGCTTATTGATGGCGACTCTCAGGGTAATTCAACAAGCGGTATCGGAGCGGATAGAAATTCATTTCAGACGGCCAATTTATATCACGCGATGATCGGTCAGGTGCCTCTGGAACAAGTAATTATCAACACGGCAATACCGCATCTTGATGTTGTGCCGTCTAACCAGGATCTGATTGGCATTGAAGTTGAGTTTGTCGGCCTGGAAGATAAAGAAAAGCGGTTGCGTAATTTATTGAGTTCTCTGGACAGGCATTATGATTTTATAGTAATTGATTGTCCGCCATCGCTGGGTGTTATGACCGTAAATGCTCTGGTCGCATCCGATTATTTAATTGTGCCTTTGCAGTGCGAGTATTTTGCTATGGAAGGTTTGGGATATTTGCTCAATACTGTAAAACTGGTAAAAGCGCAATTAAATCCAAAACTGATTTTAGGTGGTATTTTGCTAACAATGTTTGATCAACGCAATTTATTATCTCATCGGGTCTCCGATGATGTGCGGAAACATTTTGGCGATAAGGTTTTTAAAACGGTGATCCCGCGTAATGTGCGGCTTTCGGAAAGCCCAAGTCACGGATTGCCTATTATTCTTTACGACATTAAATCGCGCGGCGCTTTGGCTTATATGGAAATGGCCGGGGAAATAATTCAAGGGGGAATGTAAATGGCACAAAAAAATGTGCTTGGTAAAGGGCTTGGCGCAATTTTTCCGGATTTATTAAATGACTTCGATAAGAAAAAGAATGTTTTTTCCTGCGGCATTGAAGAATTGCGGCCAAACCGTTATCAACCCCGTAAAACTTTTAACGATCAAAACCAAAAGCAGCTTATTGATTCCATCAAAAACAGCGGTATTATTCAGCCGATCATTGTCCGCAGGGCTGAAAAGGGATATGAAATTATTGCCGGAGAGCGGCGATGGAGAGCGGCGCAGTCCATAGGTTTAAAAGATGTACCTATTGCCATTCGCGAAGCAACAGACATGCAGGCGGCCGAAATGTCGCTAATTGAGAATATTCAGCGTGAAGAATTAAATCCTCTTGAAGAAGCCGATGCCTATTTAACATTAATGGAAAATTTCAAACTTTCTCAAGATGAAATTTCTTTGCGCGTGGGCAAAGATCGTTCGACCATTGCCAACACCATTCGTCTTTTGAAATTGCCGGATCAAGCCAAAAAAGCTCTTACGGAAAAGAAAATTTCTTCAGGCCATGCCCGCTGTTTACTGGCATGCAGTTCAACGGAAAAACAACTTGCGGCGCTGGCTTTAATTTTACAAAAAGATTTAAATGTCCGGGAAACGGAACGTTTAATACAAAACGTAAAAAAGATTCACCCTGATAAAAAACAAGCTGCCAAAAAAGACCACTTTCTAACGGACCTAGAAAAATCGATAGCAGCAAAATTTATGGCAAAGGTGCAAATTAAGGGCTCGGCAAAAAAGGGATTTGTAGAAATTCGCTATACGTCTATGGATGAGCTGAACCGGTTAGCGGATTTAATTCTTGATAATTTAAAATAATATATGTATTCCACACTTATCAACAATTGTTGATAAGTGTGTTTATAAAGGTTGTAAATGGAAGATTTTTGGGGAAAAACAACTAAATTTATTCAAGAAAAGATAAGTAAGCAAAATTTTGATACATGGATAAAACCTATCAAAATAATTGCTATGGAGGACCAGCATGTCCAATTGGCTGTGCCCAATAAATTTTTTAAAGATTGGCTTTTAGATAATTATACATCTACCATTAAACAATCTTTAAAAGCTGCCGCAGGTATTGATGTTGATATTGATTTTGTTCTTTTAAAAAATCAGGAAAACATATCCGACCCTTCATTAAAGCAGACGACGCATGCTAAAAATACATCAACTACCATTACCGGTAAAAACAAAAACTTTTCTTTTCTTAACGATAATTACAGCTTTGACAGGTTTGTGGTTGGTTCGTGTAATCAATTTGCCCACGCTGCTTCAATTGCCGTAGCCAAACAACCAGCTAAAAATTACAATCCTTTATTTATTTATGGAGGATCAGGTTTAGGGAAAACTCACTTACTGAATGCTATCGGTCTTCTCTCGTCTTCTATCCACCCGACGCTAAATATTATGTATGTTTCCGCAGAAGAATTTATGAATGAAATGATTAATTCCATTCGTTATGACCGCATGCCAAAATTTAGAGAAAAATATCGTAATATCAGTTGTTTGTTAATTGATGATATTCATTTTCTAGCAGGCAAGGAACGAACACAGGAAGAATTTTTTCATACCTTCAATACATTACATGATTCCGGAAAACAAATTGTTGTCACCAGTGATAAATTTCCAAAAGATATTCCCAATCTGGAAAGTAGACTTCGTTCGCGTTTTGAATGGGGATTAATTGCCGATATTCAACCGCCGGAAATAGAAACTAAAATTGCTATTATTGAAAAGAAAATTCAGGAGAATAAAATTGAGTTACCGCATAATGTTATTCATTATATTGCATCTCATGTAGAATCGAATATTCGTGAACTGGAGGGTTTTTTAGTTAGAATAGGCGCTTATTCATCTTTAACAGGCAGAGAAATTGATTTAGATTTAGTAAAGGAAGTATTAAGCAGTTTAGTTAAGCATAATAAACAGGGGGATGTAAGCATTGAAGACATTATTAAAGTTATATCTGGGAAATTAAATATAAAAATATCTGACATTAAGGCTCATAATAAAAATAAAAATATTGTCTTCGCAAGGCAAATTATCATGTATTTGGCCAG
>Ga0326727_10028600_pt1 | contig 10119 bp, 9 predicted proteins | sample MB2enrmetagenome_FD_207643 | JGI IMG/M metagenome (GOLD analysis project Ga0326727, IMG submission 207643) | Lab enriched peat soil microbial communities from McLean, Ithaca, NY, United States - MB29MY | ecosystem: Environmental > Terrestrial > Soil > Wetlands > Peat | place: USA: New York...
CAGTCCGGCGGAAGAAAGTCCGTGAGGAATTCCCACTCCTCATCCAGTAGATTGGCGTGCTTCACCCCAGCTTGATAACACAGCCAGAACCCGATTGGCAATACTTAAGTTAGCGCCTATGGGGGCGGAGGGTCACCGAGATGCGGAAAACCGGCAAATGGCAAGATCCCGGGCGCGGTCCCGCGCCAAGTCCTTCAGGCCGATACGTTTCCTGCACGGTTCCTGGTTCCCGGTTGTTTACGACGGAATCGGCAAAGCAGCGGGCGGGCCTCGCCGGCAGTTGCCTGAGCATGCCTGACCAGCCGAGTCAAGAAGGCGAATCCCAGCCCCTGACAGCGGCGGTCGGAGCAGAGCCAACTGGGAGGCAGCGGCGAGCGTCGCTATGCGGCTGCGGCGGGGACGCGGGCGCGGGTTACTTTCGGGACATCGGTCAAGCCGTCAACGTGCTGGCAGGTGCGAATCCAGATGGCCGTGCCAGCGCTCGGCAGGTGTGAGCAGGAACAGCACCGCGCCGTGGCGCGTGATGGCGGTGTGGAACTGGGCGGCAAACTTGCCGAGATCCTGATGGCGCCAGAGGTCGCGCACGCGCCGTGAGAAAGCACCGGTCGCCTATTGACTTTGGCCGGCAACCTGGGTCAAAGTGTCTGCGTGAAGATTACCGGCAAAGGCCAGGTCACCATCCCACCGGCCATGCGAAAAAAGCATGGGCTGCTGCCACAGCGGGAGGTCGAGTTTGTGGACCAGCCGAACGGCGTGCTCGTCGTCAAGGCCAGCAAACTCTCGCGTGGCAAGCGAGTGCTCGCCAGGCTGCTGCGGGGAGGGAGAGTCAAAGGGGACGCGGAGAGCTGGCTGCGTTTGACTCGTGGCGCGGCATGATCCTGGTTGACACCAGTGCCATCGCCCACATTCTGACTTTTTTCCTTCGGTGCGGCTCATTACTCCTTAAGGCAAGAAGCCAGCAGACTTACCGAGGTCCTGCTGGCGCCAGAGATTACGCACCCGCTGTGGGCCGCAAACGCCGATGCCGGAGCCGCCGGGAGAATGCACTAGAGCCGCGGTGCCGATTTCTTCTTGTGCGACGGCTTTGGCTGCACGAGGTTGCGCGCGGGAGGTTCGTCACACGAGCATGTGGAGGAGACGCTTATGAAGAAGAAACTGAAGATCGGAATCATTGGTGCGGGCAACATCGGAGCGGCTCTCACCCGGCATTTCACCCGCCTTGGGTACGACGTGGTGGTCGCCAACTCGCGCGGCCCGGAAAGCCTCGCCGGCCTGGCCAAAGAGACCGGCGCCAAGCCGGTCACTGTCGCCGAAGTGCCGCGCGGACGCGACCTGGTCGTGGTCACCATTCCGCAGGGCAAAATCCCCAGCCTGCCGCCTGGGCTGTTCAAGGACGCGCCGGACGACCTGATTGTGATAGACACCGGCAACTACTATCCGCGCCAACGCGACGGAAGAATTGAGGGGATTGAGAAAGGCCTGCCTGAAAGCCGCTGGGTGGAACAGCAACTCGGCCATCCGGTGATCAAAGTGTTCAACAACATCTACGCCGAACACCTGGCCAAGCTGGGCAAGCCGCCCGGCACCCCGGGCCGCATCGCTCTGCCGGTCGCAGGGGACAGTGCGAAAGCCAAGGCCGCGGTGATGGACTTGGTCAACGATATGGGTTTTGACGCCGTGGACGCGGGCGGGTTGGACGAGTCGTGGCGCCAGCAACCGGCCACACCGGTCTATACCGCGGACCTCGACGTTGCCAGCGTGCGTGCGGCCCTGCGCAAGGCCACCCGCGAGCGGAAGCCGGAGTGGCATGCCACACGCAAAAGCCCGGGGAGCTTCGAAGCGCCAGCGTGAAGTCTAAAGTCCAAAGGCCAAGCGGAAGACATTGCAACTTCATCTCGCACCTCACCGGAGATAACTTTCGGCGCCCCGCACCCTCCTGGCCGGGGAGAAGTTCCAATTCGTGCGTGCACGCGGGGCCTTTTTGTGCATTGCTTGAGCCATGAACAGGACTGCCGACCAATTCGAAGGGCTGCTCGCCCGTTATTTTGAGACCCTCCTCCAGGACAATCCCACGTTCTCCACCATCTGTGCCGGCCTGCGCGACGGCGAAGGCAAACTGGGCCGACTGACGCTGGACTTTCACCAGAAACGTGAGCGCGAGAGGCAATCGGCCCTGCGCGCGCTGGAAGGCGTTTCCCCGCGCGGGCTGTCGAGCGAGCAGCAGCTTGACCGGCTCGCGCTGCGCAGCCTCTTGCTCAGGGAGTGCGAAGATTACGCCCGGGGCCGGCACGCGCTCGAGCCGAATGCCCCTGATCAATTGCTCAACATCCTCCTCCACGAGTTGCAGCGCGGGGACGACGAGCCCCGGCGCGCGGCGCGCAACCTGCGTTCGCTGCTCCGGCAAACGCCGGACTTTCTGGATGGAGCCGCGGCGGTGGTGCGCAAACCCGAGCCCGTCTGGCTGGAGGTGATGGAGCAAACCGTAGATGGCGGCATGGCCCTGCTGGAGGGTGTTCGGGCATTCCTCCGGGCAACAGCGCCTCAGCCGGGCGATTCGGCTTTGATTGACGCCGCCGGGAAAGCCATGCAGCGATACCGGGCGCAGGTAAAGGCGTGGCGACCAGCACCGGCGGGTTCCTTCGCCGTCGGGGCCGCCGCCCTGCAACGCCGTGTGCGGGATGAACTCGGCCTGGACTACACTCTCGGACAGGTGGAAGCGCTCGCGCTGGGCGAAGTGGAGCGCGTGGGCGGGCTGCTCAAGGAGGCCTGCGGGCGTCTTGGCCGCAACCGGTCGGCGGAACAAATCATCGCCGAGGCGCGCGCAACCTGGCGGCCCGCCAAACCGTTGCTGGAGCTTTATCAGCGGGAAACGCAGCGGATTGCCGCAGGTTTCCGCCAGGCCCGCGCCGTGTCGTTCCCGGAAGGGGACGTGCTCCAGGTAAAACCCGTGCCCGAGTTTCTGCGCGCGGTGATTCCAACGGCCGCCTACCAACCGCCTCCCGCGTTCGTAAAGGCCCAGCGCGGCGTGTTCTGGGTCAACGACCTGAGCCTGACCAAGCAAACCCCCGCAGACAAGCTCGCCGAGCAGCAGCAGCATTTCGGACTTCCGCTGACCTGCGCCCACGAGGCCTACCCGGGCCATCACCTGCAATTCGTCAGGGCCAACCATCATCCGCGCAAGTGGCGCCGCCTCTTCGCCCATGCGGTCTTTTACGAGGGCTGGACGCTCTGGTGCGAGCAGATGTTGCTGGACCTGAGAGTTGACCGCTCGCCGTGGCTGCCGGTGCAGCAACTCCACGACGCGCTGTGGCGTTGCCATCGCATCGTGGTGGACCTCCGCCTGCAAACCGGCCGCTACAGTCACCAGCAGGCCGTCCGGCACTTGCAGAAGCATATCGGCTTCACCCGCGCCCGAGCCACCGCCGACGTCAACTGGTACACCGCCCAGCCCGCCGTGCCGATGTGCTACTGGCTGGGCCGGCTGGAGAACGAGCGTCTGCGGCAGCGCCTGGTGGTTGGCCGCGGCTGGAGCCTGCGGAGGTTTAACGATTGGCTGCTGAGCTTCGGCACCATCCCCCAGGCGTGGATCGAGAAATACGGCTTGGACTGAAAGCCAGATTCCGGTTTTCAACGCCTCATCCTGGGTTATCTTCCGCCCATGAATCTGCTGCCATTCGACACCTTGCCCGCGCACAAGCCCCGCCGCTTTGTCCCGCAAGCGATTGACCTGGGAGACTGGGGCCAGATCGCTCCCCTCTTCGACCAACTCGAAGGCCGCGCGCCAACGTGCGCCTCCGCCGCCGACCTGGAACGGTGGCTGCTGGATTGGAGCGAACTCAACGCCGCCCTCGACGAGGAGTCCACCATGCGCTACATCGCCATGACCTGCCACACCGACAATGCCGAGGCGGAAAAGGCCTACCTGCATTTCGTGGAGCACGTCGAGCCGCAACTCAAGCCGCGCCAGTTCAAGCTCGCCCGGACTTATGTCGGGCACCCGCTCCGCGCTCAGTTGCCGAACGAGCGCTACCAGGTCTTCGACCGCGCCACGCAAGTCCAGGTCGAACTGTTCCGCGAGGAGAATGTCCCCCTGGAAACCGAGGAGGCCAAACAGGGCCAGCAATACCAGAAGCTGAGCGGGTCGCTGACTGTGCAATTCCGGGGCGAAGAAAGGACCCTGATTCAAATGGGCCGCTACCTCGAAGAGCCCGACCGCCCCCTGCGCCAGGAAGCGTGGGAACTGGTCGCAAACCGGCGCCTGCAAGAGGCCGGGAAGTTCGAGGAAACCTTCGATGCGCTCGTCAAGCTGCGCGAGCAAATAGCGCAGAATGCTGGTTACGCGAACTACCGCGATTATGCCTTCCGCAAGCTCTGCCGGTTCGACTATACGCCGGCGGACTGCGTGGCGTTCCACCAGGCCGTCGAGCAGGAGATCATGCCCGTCCTGCGCGAGTTGCAGGCCGAGCGGAAACGGCAGCTTGGCATGGAGGCGCTCCGGCCTTGGGACCTGGCGGTGGACCCGCTCAACCGGCCCCCGCTGCGCCCGTTCGAGCAGGTGGACCAGATGGTTACGCGGACGCAGGAGATTTTCGAGCGCCTCGACCGCGATCTGGCGGCCGGGTTCCAGCGGATGCAGCAGTTGCGGCTGCTTGACCTGGCCAACCGCAAGGGCAAAGCCCCCGGCGGCTACCAATCCACGCTAGCCGAGGCGCGGGTGCCGTTTATCTTCATGAACGCCGTCGGGCTCCAGCGCGACGTGGAGACCCTTTTGCATGAAGCCGGCCATGCCTTTCACGCGCTGGCCACGCGCGACGAGGATCTGCACGCCTACCGGAGCGCGCCAATCGAGTTCTGCGAGGTGGCCTCGATGAGCATGGAGTTGATAGGCAACGAATGCCTGGAAACGTTCTACGCCGCGCCCGAAGTCCGCCGCGCCCGCCGAACTCACCTGGAGAGGATTGTGGACATCTTTTCATGGATCGCCACGGTGGACGCCTTCCAGCACTGGATTTACACGCACCCGGGCCACGCGCGGGCGGAGCGGACCGCGGCCTGGCTGCGACTGATGGACCGGTTTGGCGGCGACGTGGACTGGCACGGGTATGACGCCGCGCGAGCCAACCTCTGGCACCGCCAGTTGCATATCTTCCTCGCTCCCTTTTACTACATCGAATACGGCATCGCCCAACTCGGCGCCTTGCAGGTCTGGGCCAATTCCAAGCGCGACCAGGCCCAAGCGCTGAAGGACTACAAACGCTCGCTGGCACTCGGGGGCTCGCGCCCATTGCCCGAGCTGTTTGCCGCCGCCGGTTGCAAATTCGAGTTCAGCCGCAAGACCCTGGCCCCGCTGGTCGCGCTGGTGCGAGGGGAAATTGGGAAGCTAGAGCGAACGGAGGAATGAGGTAGAAATGGAGCGACGGAGTAATGGAGTATTGGAGGATTGGAGTGGTGGGTTGATCGGAGTCTGGATGGTGCCGGCGCAACACTCCACCACTCCGTCACTCCAGCGTTTCCGATGAGAGTCCTGGTCACCGGCGCAACGGGTTTCGTTGGCCGGGAAATCCTCCGGCAACTGCGTCAGCAAGGACAGTCAATTCGCATTCTCGCCCGGAGCCCTCACTTGCCACGGGTGCAGGAGGCGGTTTCACACTGGGGAGCCGATGTTCATCCCGGAGATGTGCTGGCGGCCGCCTCGCTAGACGGGGCATTGCGAGGGATGGATGCGGTGATCCATCTGGTGGGGATTATCAGCGAGGTTGGCGAGAGCACCTTCGAGAACGTGCACACCCGGGGTACGGGGAATCTGCTCGCCGCCGCGCAGCGTGCAGGCGTTAGGCGATTTGTCCACATGAGCGCGCTGGGCACCCGGCCTAATGCGATCTCGCGTTACCACCAGACCAAATGGGCCGCTGAAGAGCTGGTTCGGGACAGCGGGTTGGATTACACGATCTTCCGGCCCTCGCTGATCTACGGGCCGGAGGATCAGTTCATCAACCTTTTCGTGAGCATCATCCGCGTGTCTCCAGTCGTGCCGCTGTTGGGCAGCCCGTGCGCGAGGTTCCAGCCTGTTTCGGTGGAGGCTGTCGCCGCCGCCTTCGCCCGGTCGCTGGGCGAGCCGAAGGCTATGGGGCAGACTTATGACTTGTGCGGCCCGGTGGCCTTGACGCTATCGGAGATCGTGGACCGGATTCTCGATGTGCTGGGCAAGCGGCGCTTCAAGCTCCACGTGCCGCTCGGCCTCGAGCGCTGCCAGGCCGCCTGCCTGGAATTTGTCTTCCGGCGCTTGCTCCGAAAGGCGCCGCCGCTCAATCGGGATCAACTCCTCATGTTACAGGAGGACAATGTTGGGAACCCGGTCCCCACCAATGAACTGTTTGGACTGCGGCCAGTCCCGCTACGGGAGGGGATTGCAAGATACCTGCGGAAGCGAAACGTGATGGGGACAACGTGAAACGTGAACCGTGAAACGTGAAAAGCCGCGGCCAGCCTGGCCCTCTTCACATTTCACGCATCACGTTTCACGCATCACGCATCACCTTTCACGCCCCCCATCACACCTCAATCCCGTAGGCCTTGATCTTGTTGTAGAGCGTTTGACGCCCGATGCCGAGGCGCTTGGCGGTTTCCAGTTTGTTGCCGCCGGTTTCCTTGAGCATCTGAATGATGGCGCTGCGCTCGACCCCTTCCAGCAGGGTGAAGTTCGTATCGCCGCTGCCCTCCGTGGTAGTCCTTGGATAGGTAACGGACAAATCGCTCGCATCCACCGCGTCGCCCTCGGACAGGAGCACCGCGCGCTGCACCTCATTCTGCAACTGCCGCACGTTGCCCGGCCAGTCAAAGGCGGTCAACCTCTCGACCGCCGCCTGCGTGAAGCCGGTAATGACCCGGTTGGCTTGGGCCGCGAAACGCTTCAGGAATGCATTGGCCAGCGGCATGATGTCTTCCCGCCGCTCGCGCAGCGGCGGGAGGTGCACCGAGATGGCGCTGATGCGATAAAACAAATCTTCCCGCAGCTTGCCCTGGGAAATCGCCTCGTCGGTCTTACGATTGGTGGAGGCAACCAAGCGGCAGTTGGTCTTGTAGCTGGTCTTGCCGCCGACCGGGCGGACCTCTTGGTCCTGCAAGACGCGCAGGAGCTTGCTCTGCGTGTCAATGGGCATCTCGGAGATTTCGTCCAGCAACAGCGTCCCGCCCTCGGCTTGGCGGAACAGACCTTCACGGTCGGTATGGGCGCCAGTGAAAGCCCCTTTCACGGAGCCGAAGAGTTCGCTTTCAATCAGTTCGCGCGGCAGAGCCGCGCAGTTAATCTTGATGATCTTGCCCTTGCTGCGCGGGCTGAAGGCATGGAGGAGGTCGGCGACCACTTCCTTGCCCGTCCCGCTCTCGCCGGTAATGAGCACGGCGACATCGCTGGGCGCGATCCGTTCGACGGTGCGGACGACCTCGCGCATGATGGCGCTTTGGAAAATGGGAGAAGCGGTGCCGCTCATAGTTTCGAGCGCGCGCCGCAGCATGCTGGTTTCCTCCATCTGCCGGCGGCGCTCCAGCGCGTTATTCACATCGGCCAGCAGTTTCTCGAAATCGAACTGGGCGGATTTGCGGATAAAGTTAAAGGCCCCCCGTTTGGTCGCCTCGACGGCCCACGACACCGCCTCGTCGTCGCCGGGCGCTCCGGTCAACACGATGACCTCGGTCTCGGGCCAGCGCTTCTTGATGCTCGGCAGCAAGTCCAGGCCGTTGCCGTCGGGCAGTTTAACGTCCAGCAACACCAGGTCGGGCTGTTCCTGCGCAAACGCCTTTTCCAGCGCTGCCTTGCTTTCAGCCTCGGTCACCAGGTTGCCTTCTTCGAGTGCGTCCCTCAGGAGCCGGCGAAAGTCCGCCAGGTCATCCACGATTAGAATTTTGCCCTTCATACGTTATTGTCTGCGACTGAGCACGCAGGCCTGCGTGAATCCGCGGAAAATCGCCTGATGCTCCGCGTATTGGTCCACCAGCCGCTCCGGGTGAAACTGCACGCTCAACAGGAACGGCAGCATCCGCGCCGCGCTCGGCCTCAATTCCAAGCCCTCCACGATCCCGTCACTGCTGACGGCGGTCACCTTCAGGAGCGCGGCCACCCGTGCGACAGCTTGATGGTGTGTGCTATTCACACCCAGCTTCTGCTTGCCCGTTATTCTGGCCAGTAACGAACCCGCTGTCAATCGAACATCGTGCACCACTTCGTTCCGCCGGTCCATGCGGCGATGGTTCATCGCCCCGGGCGCCTGGCCCAGGATATCCCCCACCAGCGTCCCACCCAGCGCCACGTTCAACACCTGGTGGCCCCGGCAAATCCCCAGCAGCGGTTTGCCCTGCCGGAACACCTCGTCAATCAGTATGAGCTCGCGCAAATCCCGTGCCCCGCCGTCTGGCGTCACGGTCACGGTGCCCTGCGACCGCACCGGCAACCCCTTCCCGTAGATGCGCGGGTCCACGTCCTCGCCGCCGGTCAGCAACACGCCGTCGCAGCGGCCCACACATTCGGCAATCAACTCCTGTGCGGTCGTCGCCGGCATGGGCAGGGGAATCGCACCGCAGCCCATCAGCGCCTGCTGGTAGGTTTCCGCAAGGCTAATCGAGAGATCGCCGAACTCATCCCCCTTGCTCTCGACGTTCGGCGAAACTAAAACCAGCGGTGGCCTGCTCATGTGCGCGGACTTTACCGGAACCGCACCAGCGTTGTCAGGCAAAAAGGTGGCCGTTCAGTCAAGTTCGGCCTCCGGGAATCGCTCGCGAATGGAGTTCTTCACCCGCGTCTCTTCCTCGGGCCGGACCAGGCAGCGATTGATGCGGCGCTGGACCGCATCGAGTAATTCGAGCCAATCCTCCAACGGCGGGTCAGCGACGGCCTGCCACTGGTCGTAACGCCGCTCCCGCGCAAAAAACAGCCACTTGCGGCCCACGTGATGGGCATAAACCTGGAGCCGGACCCCATCCGCGGTGACCCGTTTCCAACTGATTTCGGCTTTGGCCATGCCGGCTCAGGGCAGATCCACGCTCGCCACGGCCATGGCCGCGATGCCTTCCTCGCGGCCCAGGAATCCCAGGCGCTCGTTCGTGGTCGCCTTCACTCCCACCCGCTGGAGGTTCAGCCCGAGCGCCTCGGCGATGTGGACCTTCATCTCGCGGATGTGCGGGAAGAGCTTGGGCGCCTGGGCGAGCACGGTAGCGTCCACATTGATGATCTTGCCTTCGCGAAACTCAACCAGCCGCGCCGCTTCATTCAGGAAAATCCGGCTCCGGGCGCCTTTCCAGCGCGGGTCGGTGTTCGGGAAGAAGTGGCCGATATCCGCCTCCCCCAATGCGCCGAGGACCGCATCACAAATTGCATGCATCAGCACGTCAGCATCCGAATGCCCCTCCAGACCCTTGGGGTGCGGGATCTCCACGCCCCCCAGGATCAGCTTTCGCCCCACTACCAAGGCATGCACATCATAACCGATGCCGACATGAACCATGCCGCGGATTATACCGCCGCGCCTTGGCGCCACCAAGGAATTTCACCCCCGGTTGCGTCGGCGCAACTCTGCGTTAGATTGCTTCAGAATAGAGCGCGCCGGGCATGCACCATAGTTCCGATTCCAACGGCCGAAGAGCGGAGGAATATCTCCTCTTCGCTCTGGCATTCATCGGCTTCGGGGTTGCCGGAAGCGGCGTGATTGTCTGCTCGCCCGCCATCGCCTGCACGGGCGCGATCCTGCTCCTGCTCGCCCTCGGGTGCTTTCTACCGGGGGCGTCAGCGGAGGATTGATCTGCCCATGCCTCGGCCCCGCGCCACGACTGCATCAAGCTCCGCACCCTGGGCGGGCCTTCCGGTCAGCCCGGGTTAGTCCACTGCTGTCTTCCGCGTTTCTGCCCGCCGACTTTAGACTCCAGACTTTAGACTTTAGACTTCGGCCTTTCCCCATAAGCATCCTGAATACAACTCCTCTCTCCCGCCTCCCTCGGGGTGGTCTAGCCTGATCTTTTCATAAACCAGCCATGGACTTCTCGACGTGATGGATTGAAGGCGTTAGCCGTCGGCTCAAAGCGTCTGCTTTTCAGAATTGCGATAGTGCCCAAGCCGTTAGGTGGTTTTGT
>Ga0326727_10028601_pt1 | contig 10119 bp, 9 predicted proteins | sample MB2enrmetagenome_FD_207643 | JGI IMG/M metagenome (GOLD analysis project Ga0326727, IMG submission 207643) | Lab enriched peat soil microbial communities from McLean, Ithaca, NY, United States - MB29MY | ecosystem: Environmental > Terrestrial > Soil > Wetlands > Peat | place: USA: New York...
TATGCTCCGCGTGAAAAGCTCGGTCTTTTCCAGGATGGGCACCTCGATCTCCCTGTAGCCGAGGAGCCCGAGGTACTTTCGGGAAACGCCTTCGATGAGGTTGAACCGCTCGACCTCTTCCCCGTATATGTCCCTGAATCCTCTCAGGGCCTTGAGAAGTTCCATAAATCCGCCCTTTCCTCCCCCATCGAGGGGCCCTCATCCGGGATGGTCTCGCTCGCCAACGCCCTGAAACGACCCCCAGAGCCACCTGCCCGTCTCTCTCTAAGTGCACAAAAGATAACACCGGTCCTGGAAAAAATCAATATTTGTATACACTATCCCCAGGTCCTCGCCCGGCGCGCGCCCTCTCAAAATCACTTTACAACGGCCCTGATTTTTTATTAAATATTGTGGTCCTTTCCTCGAAAAGGCCCCTTTTGGGCCCGCACCTCGCGAGACAGGAGAAGAGAAGCATGAAAAAGATATGGCTCATCGTGATCTCCCTGTGTCTCGCGGCAGCAGGCGCGGCCCAGGCCAAGGAAGCGGTGCGGATCGGGCTGATCTGCCCCTTGACGGGCGACGTGAAGACCTTCGGGGAATCGTCGAAAAACGGGTTCTCCCTCGCCCTCGAAGATTATGGAAAGACAGGGAAGTATGCGATCAACCCGATAATCGCCGACGACAGGAACGATCCGACCGAGGGCGCGAACAGCGCCCTCAAGCTCATCACCCAGGACAGGGTGATCGCCTTCGTGGGGCCCCTCACGTCGAAGGTGGCCATACCGGTGAGCGAGATCGCCGCCAAGTACAGGGTGCCCATGATCACCGAAGGGGCCACCAGCCCGAAGGTCACCGTGTACGACGGCAAGAGAAAGCTCTCTGTATTTCGCGCGTGCTTCATCGACCCCTTCCAGGGGAGGGTTGCCGCCTCCTTTGCCCTGAGCGACCTCGGGGCAAAGACCGCAGGGATCCTCTACGACGTGGGAAACGACTATTCGAGGGGCCTGGCGGAAGTCTTCAAATCGACCTTCGAGCAGGGCAAGGGCACCATCATCGCCTACGAATCCTACCAGAAGGATGATGTCGATTTTTCGGCCCTGACCACAAAGCTGCGGGCAAAGAAGCCCGATTTGATCTTCATCCCCGACTACTACAACAAGGCCGGCCTGATCGCGAGGCAGCTCCGGGAAAAGGGGGTCTCGGCAATCCTCATCGGCACCGACGGGTGGGACTCCCCGGAGCTCCCGAAGATCGCGGGAAATGCGATCATCGGCGGCTACTTCACGAACCACTATTCCCCGGAGAGGAAGGACAGGGTGGCCCAGAAGTTCATCGACCGGTACAGGGCCCTGCACGGGGCCGTGCCCGACGCGCTCGCGGCCCTGACCTTCGATGCGACCATGATACTCCTCGAGACCATCGACAGGGTGGGGAAGCCCGGTACCGAGTCGATCACGCAGGCCCTGTCCGGGTTGAAGAATTTCCACGGCGTCACGGGGACCATAAGCTTCGACAAGAACGGTGATGCAGTCAAGTCGGCGGTCATACTGAGGGTGGAAAAGGACGGTCCCAGGTACGTGACCACGGTAAATCCGTGAACCCTGCGGGGGGTCTTGGGCCCGGCCGTCCGAGGTGATGGAACTCCTGGGTTATATCCTCCAGCAGCTCGTCAACGGGCTTCAGCTCGGCGCTGTCTATGCCCTCATAGCCCTCGGCTATACCATGGTCTACGGGGTGCTGCGGCTCATCAACTTTGCCCACGGCGATATCTTCATGTTCGGCAGCTTCGTGGCCTATTACCTGATCGCCAAATGGCAGATGCCCCTTCCCCTCGTCTTTATGATCACCATGGCCGCCACCGCGCTGCTGGGCCTCGCCGTGGAGAAGGTCGCCTATAAGCCCCTTCGGGCCGCGCCCCGGATATCCCTCCTCATCACGGCCGTGGGCGTCTCCCTCTTCCTCGAGTACTTTCTGAGCCTCAACGCGATCTTCACCCCCAACTATATCGCCTTCCCGAGACCCTTCGAGGTAGTCGACTACGATCTGTCTCTCGTGGCGATCACCAATATCCAGCTCATCATCTTCTCGGTGACGACGGCCTCCCTTCTCCTCCTCTACCTGCTCGTGTACAAGACGAAGCACGGAAGGGCCATGAGGGCGGTTTCGCACGACCATGAGACGGCGGCCCTCATGGGCATCAACGTGGATGCCACCATCTCCTTCACCTTCATGATCGGCACTGCCCTTGCCGGGATCGGCGGCATCCTCTACGCCTTCGCCTATCCCCAGATCAATGTTTTCATGGGCATCATGCCCGGCATCAAATCCTTCATCGCCGCCGTGCTCGGGGGCATCGGCCTCGTCCATGGGGCGGTGCTCGGGGGCATCGTCATAGGCGTCTCGGAGGTCTGCGTCTCCGCCTTCCTCTCCTCCACCCTGAGGGACGCGGTGATCTTCGTCATCCTCCTCCTGGTCCTCCTCCTCCGGCCGAGCGGCTTCTTCGGGAAAAGGAGGGAGAAGGTATGAGCTTTCTCAGGGGGGCGCGCCGGTTCCTCCTTGTCTCCGCCGTTGCCTATATCCTGGTGAAGGCCCTTTTTCTCTCCGGGGCCGTGACGGAGTACATCCAGCAGATCGTGCTCTTCTCCCTCATCGTGATTCTCGCGAGCCTCGGCCTCAACGTGATTTACGGGTATACGGGCCAGTTCTCCCTGGGACATGCCGCCTTCTACGGCATCGGCGCCTATGCCTCCGCGTACCTGACCCACCTCTTCGCCGTCGAGTCCCCCCTCCCCTTCATACCGGTCCTCGCCTGCGCCGGCCTCTTTTCCGCCCTCACGGGCTACTTGATCGGCATGCCCATCCTCCGGCTCCGGGACGACTTCCTGGCCATAGCCACCCTCGGCTTCGGCATTCTCGTCAAGGTGCTCCTCGACAACTCAGACAGGCTGATCGAGGTATTGGGCGGGTCGAGGGGCTTCGTGGGCATACCGAGGATCACCAATCTGGAGCTCGTCTTCGCGGTCATGGTCTTCCTCGTCCTGGTGACGAGGAACCTCATATTCTCAAAATACGGGCTCTTCTGGCAGTGCATCAAGGATGACGAGCTCGCGTCGATTGCTTTCGGCATCGATACGGCCAGGATGAAATCGATGGCCTTCACGCACGGCTGCTTCCTCGCGGGGGTCGCAGGCGGCCTCTACGCCCATCTCTACACCTTCCTCCACCCCTCGAACTTCGACTTTCTCAAGTCGGTCGACTTTCTCATCATCGTCATCGTCGGCGGCATGGGGAGCATTACCGGCACCATCATCGCGGGCCTCCTGTGGGTCGGCTTCATCGAGGGTCTCCGCATCGCCCTGCCCTCGGGGATGCTGGAGCTCAGATGGGTCTTCATCCCCCTCTTTCTCATTATCCTGATGATGGTGCGGCCCCGCGGCCTCATCGCACAAAAGGAATCGCGCCTCCTCGGCATCGACAGGGCCCCATGAAGGCCCTCGAAGTGACCGGCCTGGTGAAGAGCTTCGGGGGCGTGCAGGCGGTCGACCACCTCTCCTTCTCCGTCGAAGAGCACGAGACCGTGGGCATGATCGGTCCCAACGGTGCAGGCAAGACCACCGTCTTCAACCTTATCACGGGGTTCTATCGACCCGATGCGGGAAGGGTCGAGCTCTTCGGGAAGAATATCACCCGCATCGAGCCTTTCAGGCCCGCCTCCCTCGGCGTGGCGAGGACCTTTCAGAACCTCCGCCTCTTCAGGAGCCTCTCGGTCGCGAAGAATGTCATGGTTCCCGTACTGGCGCGGAGCGGCTACGGACCGATCGCGGCGGTCTTCGAGGCGGCCGAGTACCGCAGGGCAGAGCGGGCCGCAGAGGAGAAGGCCATGGACCTCCTCGCCTATTTCCGCCTCTCCCACAAGGCGGACCAGCCCGCCTCCAGCCTGCCCTACGGCGAGCAGAGGCGGCTCGAGCTGGCCCGGGCCCTGGCCTCGGAACCGAGGCTCCTCCTCGTGGACGAGCCCGGCGCCGGCATGAATCCCCGGGAGATAGGGGAGCTCCTGGGGGATATCAGGCGGATCAAAGAGGGCTTCGGCCTCACCATCCTGATCATCGAGCACCAGATGGGCCTCATCATGAACCTCTCGGACAGGCTCGTGGTCCTCGACTTCGGGCAGAAGATCGCCGAAGGCACGCCCGCCGCGATCAGGAAGGACCCCCGCGTCATAGAGGCATACCTCGGGGACGAGTTCACATGCTGATGCGCATCTCCGACCTCCACGTGGCCTATGGCGCCATAAAAGCCCTCGACGGGGTGAGCGCCGAGGTGGACGAGGGGGAGATCATCTCCATCATCGGGGCCAACGGCGCGGGGAAGAGCACCCTCCTCAGGGCCGTGACGGGCATCCTGAAACCCCAGGCCGGCACCATCGAATTCAAGGGGAGGGCCATCACCGGGGAGAGGCCCGACAGGGTCGTGAGGCTCGGCATCGCCCTGGTGCCCGAAGGGCGCCAGGTCTTCCCCGACCTCACGGTGAGGGAGAACCTGGAAGTGGGCGGCCACACGCTTCCGGGCGCGGCCGTGAAGCACCACCTCTTCGACATGGTGCTCACCACCTTTCCCCGCCTCAAGGAGAGGCTCCGGCAGCACGCGGGCACCCTCTCCGGGGGGGAGCAGCAGATGCTCGCCCTGGGCAGGGCCCTCATGGCGAATCCCGAGCTGCTGCTCCTGGACGAGCCCTCCATGGGCCTCTCCCCGATCATCACCAGGGAGATCTTCTCCCTCATCGAGACGATCAACCGCGAAAAGGGTATCTCCGTCATCCTGGTCGAGCAGAATGCCCCCAGGGCCCTCGACTGCGCGGACAGGGCCTATGTGCTGGAGACGGGGCGGATCGTCCTTTCGGGCCGGGCCTCCGACGTCAAGTGCGATCCGGCGGTGATCGAGGCATATCTGGGCTTCGAAGGACCGGGCTAATTGCCCTCGCCTTGTCATCTTCTTTCTTCACTTGTGACTGATGACTCATGACTATTGACTGATGACTCTGCCGAAGGCGGAGGGCCAACGGCATGTTTGAGTGTCGGCCAACGGCATGTTCGGGAAGGCCCATCTGCGGCGGTCTGCCGGGCCTCATGCCCTCCGACGTATGCATATACGCCTCCGGCCTATGAGACCCGACATCCCATCCCCATCTGGACCTTCCACTCCATGCCGTCGTCCACCACGGCCGTGATTCTCAGCCCGGGAGCTGATAATCCCGGCATTCATCAGAGCATCGCGCTATTGGTGCTTCCGCGGGTTGGAGTGGCAATTCAAAAAAGGGGCAGACCCCGTGGCGGCTTTCTTTCACCCACAAATGGTTGAACCTTGCCGCGTGATTCAAAGCAGGATTGCCGCATGAAAGCGTTGTCTTGTGACAGTTACCCGGCTCACGAAGCAACGGCCTCCATCTTTCTATTCAGGGATTCCAGCCTACTTCTTTGATATCAAAGCGAGCCCTGATATCTCTGAACTCGGACTTCATCTTCTCGGCGCTACCGGTTACTACGAGCACCGGAAGCGAAAGATAGGTTGCCCCTCGTCTTGCCGCATACCTATGTGTCGGCCGTCTTCAACTGCTCAAAAGTTGTTCACATTGATAGTTTTACGTATGTCTCGTCCTGATAGTGTCCGGGCCACCGTGGACCCGACGCACTGTGCTATTGCATAAGCCCGCCAAAGCTCTTTCGGTGATTTATCGCTGCCTTTGTATCGATCCCCGATATCCGGAAAAGCGTTGAGATGAGGCCGAATATCTCTGAGCTCTGATTCTGCGTCAAAAGCCAGACATCTATTTAGTCCTTTCTCCAGATCGTGTCCAATCTTATATTTGGCTTCATCCTCGGTCAGGCCGGCCTTGGCGGCAAGAAAAGCCTTTAGGAACATCTCCGTACACATTCTGGCCGATTCAGGGGCCTTTGGGCTTGGCTTGTTCTGAAGCAAAAGTGCGACGGTTGCCCTCATTTCTTGATCTCCACCGTTAAGAAGTTCCTGCGTAAATCTACCAAAACCTCCAGTCTTTTTGAGGTCGTCGAGACCAAACGCATAGTCGACACAGTCGGCCCATACTGAGACGTAATCAAGCGCCTTGGTTTGATTGGCAAAAAGCCCGGCTGCTATCGATTCTGGCATCGATTTAAGCGCTTCCCGTGCGTCAAGTTTCACCGTTCCGTAACAGATTTCAATAATCACAGGCCAAAAACACGAATCGTAGTAATATGTCCCGGCGTATAGAGAACCCATATGCTGTGAACCAGCCTTTGTATTCTTCTCAAACCACGCAAATATCGTCTTGGTCGCTTCATCGTCGCTCGCGATGGGAACGCCGGCGTGCTTTGCCCATTCACTCCATGCTGCCCAGGGTCGTTGCCGCGGCGGAATATCGTTTTTTCTGAGCTCCTCATTGACATTCCGAAGCCATTCTTCGGTTAATTCACGCATACTCGGCCCCCTGATATTATTGCTGAATCTCGTCAGAGAACGAAGCGCTCATGCATCGAGCTATTCAATTCTCCGCAACTGGTCCTATTGCCCGTTTTCCAAGACCACGTCGAGACAGATGATTCACGTACCGTAGTGCTTTTTCTGATGGGGCCTTAAAGTACAAAATGTAATTCTCAATTGCTCCCCAAAGTGCAAGGTCGACTTCAAGTTCAAGGCAAGCAAGTATTTCATGAGAATCGTTCTTGGCATCGTGATGCTTGGTCTTATTCCTGACAAAATTCAGGGAACGAACTATTTCTTTTTCCTCTTTTCTTGTGCTATGGTGCACTTCGTGAATCAGTTTGAGCGCAGAGATCGTCTTTTCCCTGCTCGTTTGAAGCGATCGGTTTGCTTCGCTCTTAAGCAAGCCCGCCAGAACTTCCTCGGAGGCTGCGGCCAAATGGATAATTGAAAAGCCATCTCCGTCGGTGAAATACAAGTCAAGAGCCGTTTCCAGCATTCCGACTGCTATTTCGGCCTTCTTGTAGGTCTGGTAGACCATGCCCGTGGTTTGTTCAGAACCTCGTCAGTTCTGCCTCGTAGGACTATTATCCTTCCGAGACGGGGAACTCTTTGAGCTAAAGATATGATCGAGCAGAGCCGACACTGACCAGCCGACCCATTCCGAAACAATACGGCGGTTTCGCCGACCGACGTCTTTTAGCATGCCTAGTTTGCGTAGGCGCCAAGCCTCTATACCCGGGAATTCGCTCTCGATCTCTTCCATTGTACGTGGTGCAGCACAAAAACTACTAATGGCTTCGAGGTTTTCATAAGATGCTCCAGAGACGGCAGAAAGAAGAGTCCGGTCTTTAGGCTCCTTCGCGGGCTCGACTTCGCCAGGCATAGGATAGAAGTAGCCGCCATCAGGTTCAATCAAGAGCACCTTATCTTTCTCTACCCAGACGCATAGCACTCTGCCACGTCGAAAGTTCAGGTAACCCCATCGGGCCTCGGAAGTCCAGTCTTTTGACCTTCGGGAATTGCTCATAGCTCGCCTAGATGTAATCTGGCTGCGATAGCACTCCGCACTGCGACAGCCTGAGTCCGTCCCACACGAGATTCCTTCTGTAATATCCGATACGAGCTGGACAATGTCAACTTCGATCCGGGGAAGAGGTATCTTTTGGCATAGCGTCTTCTGCCCCACGTGCTCACACGGACAGCTTCATGAGGATAACTTATCGATAATATTGTGGCATTCCTTAACGAGATTCTCATTGAGATGACGGGAACTAGGTCGTTTTTCCCAAGCAAGATAGCCGTCCAAACGACTCCTGAGATTAATTTCGAATTCACGATCCAAGGTAGAACCTACATCGCGAGCCGTGACCCCGTTTCGAATAACATTTGCTATGCACGAGAATAATAACACGTCGTCTCCCCCCAATCGAAAAAGCCGTTCACAAACAATTGACGTTTTCTTTTCGGGAGGAGCAACATGGGGTAGCCTGGCAAATAGCCTGACCAGGAGCTGGCGCCATCGTTCGTTATTGACCAGTAGTGATAGTATAGAGCTATATATACCTTCAAAAACGGCATCCCATGCCGGAAAAGCACACTCATTTCTCCCGAGCTCTGGAGACAGAGTCCAATCTACGAGCGATACGCCTACGGTGGCTACAAAAAAACTGGGGTCATCCGCCTGTGAAGCTTTCTCTATAAACCAACGGTGTCGGAAAAGGCGTCGCTGCTCGGCCAGTAATTCCCAGGTCTTGCGCCAAGCATTTGCCGGAGTAGCATCTGTCGCATAGAGGTATGATAAATGCCATTGTCGCCAGGTCGGAAGATCCTCTGGCCTAAAGACTCGTAGTCCACTATCCTGCCGGATAAGCGACCTCTCGAACAATGCTAAGTGGTCGTGTCGAGTTCGTGGATCGATCTTTTCTTCTGAGGATCTAACGATCCAAAGGGAAGCCAGCAAAACATCCATTCCGGTCGGGTTAGGAAGCCGTTCGACATCTGCAAGTCCGGTCTGTCGTAAGTCTTCCAATTTCTTTTCCTGGACGGCGAATAAGTAAGGGAACGTTTTCGCGAATTCTGAAAGCCCGACTTTCTCGGCGCACAATGCCGAAGCAACCGCTTCGAGAGCCGGTACGGCGGGTGTCCACAAACGTGTGTGTTGCTTTGGACGTTCGCTGATAGGGACCAGATAGCACAGCCAGTGAAGTGCCAAGAACACTCCGTCGTTTCGGTTCAGAAGCACAGCCGCCAGGCGCGACACCAATTTCTTTGCCTCTTCGTCCCGTTGCGTGCTGCCGTTATCGCCGTCTACAAGTGGCTCGTTTGCTGGATCACCCAGCCTACGGGCATGTTCGAGGAAGATTTCAAGAAGCAATGCCGCGGTGACACTGCGATTCCATTTCGGAAGTCCTGCTGCATCCACCTCCATCGCCGTCGGTGCCACGATAAGTAATTCTATGATGGCATCGAAATCATCAATGATATCCAACCCGGAGAACGAACTCCTGATCAGAGGCGGCACGCCAATTTCTTCCAAGAGGGCAACGTAGCGAACTGGATCAACCCGTCTCAGAGCCTCCAGGATAGCGACCTGCTCGCAGTAAGGGGGAAAGTAGCGGTTGGCCGAATGGAAGGCAGGGAAAGTCCATACGCCGATGAGACTTGCCTGCCGTTTCCATTCTTTCAGAACATGAAGAGCTTGGGGGCGATCTTCCTTGAAAAACACGCACAACTCCGGATGCTCTGCTATCTCGCGGACCATTGCTGCCAATTCGTCAAATACTTTACTCCCGGGCTGTAGAAGAGATGTTGATATTTCCCCCAAGAAAGCTTCTGCCGAAGCCTCATTGTTGGCTGATAGATTCCACGCTGCCCGTATCTTCAACTTGCTGGTAGTTTCAGAAGTGCAGATCCGTCCCAAAACGGTGCCCCACACCCACGCTGCCCGATTGGATGCTGCTCTGTGTTGACCCGCTACTACTGCATCAATCTCTTCCGGGAGGCCAGTCGGGATCCCTTTCAGAAGAGCCACCTGCCGCCCGGGCAACACTTCATGCTTTAGATCTGCGAAATTTGCAGCGAGCTGCTCGGCGCTTTGGACCGCGTCGTCACTTGCCGACCTTAACTTATCAAACAGAGACCAGGCAGAAACATTTGCGACGACCTTTTCAAACCAGGACTCCTTTGCGGCCGAACGCCCTTCGGTAATATCGCTGTCCCGCTTCATCGAATAGCCATTGCCGGAGACGAGGCGAGAATCCTTCATTTCGATCCTCCTTGGCCTTACGCTAATTGTGCCCACACTTCATCAAAGAACTTAAGAAATCTGTGGGAGCTTGCTTCCCATCCCCGGCTCACAGCAGTCAGGTCCTGATGCAGTCCGCCAACTGTGCCGCCGAAATGCCAAAGCTCGTGATCGGTCACCGCGAAACGGTCGTGGATATGCGGAGGCGCCCCCCTCGTCCAGCAGCGCATGTCGATGGTACCACCGGGCATGATGCGCTTAGTGCGCCGAAGCCGCTTTTTCACATCATCGAAAACGCTGTGGGCATCCCTTTCCGCACAAATCACTCTCAGATCAGAAAAGCTCCCCCTTCCTTTTTCAAGTTCGTCGCGTAGCGCTCTCATTGCAGCCTTATCGAAGTGACTGTCAAGAAT
>Ga0326727_10028604_pt1 | contig 10117 bp, 8 predicted proteins | sample MB2enrmetagenome_FD_207643 | JGI IMG/M metagenome (GOLD analysis project Ga0326727, IMG submission 207643) | Lab enriched peat soil microbial communities from McLean, Ithaca, NY, United States - MB29MY | ecosystem: Environmental > Terrestrial > Soil > Wetlands > Peat | place: USA: New York...
GGATGCGGGTGCGGTCGCCGCGGAAGGTGCGCTCGACGGACTCCGTCTTCTGGGCGTCGGAGACGGCGATGTGGACCCGGCCCACGGGCTTGGATTCGGTGCCGCCGGTGGGGCCGGCGATGCCGGTAACGCCTACTCCCAAGGTGGCGCCGGCGCGCAGGCGGATGCCGGCGGCGAGGGCCTGGGCCACCTCATCGGAGACGGCGCCGTGCTGGGCGATGAGTTCGGGCGGGACGTCGGCGAAGGCGGTCTTCAGCTCGTCGGAGTAGACGACCACCCCGCCGAGGAAGGAGCGGGAGCTGCCCGGCACGCTGGTGATGCGTTCGGCCAGCATGCCGCCGGTGCAGCTTTCGGCCACGGCGATGGTTGCCTGGCGCAGGCCGAGGTAGTAGAGCACGATCTGCTCCAGGGACTCGCCTTCGGAGGAGTAGAGCCAGTCCTCAAGCGCCTCTTCCAGGCGTCCGGCCAGCTCATCGACGCGCTGCTGGGCGGTGGCGGCGTTCGAGTTGGAGCAGAGCAGGATGAGCTGAATGTCGCCGGCGTGGGCCAGGATGGTGGTCTCCACATCGGCGTAGGCGGTGTAGATGGGGGCCAGCAGCTTGTCGGCCTGGGACTCGGGAATCATGGCGGCGCGGAGGGTGCGCCTGGCGATGGAACGCGCGGGCACGGCGGCGCGCAGGCGGTACAGGCATTCCACGTCGAAGAGCGGGCGGCATTCGCCGGGCGGGCCGGGGAGGAGCAGGATGAGCTTGCGATAGCCGCCGAAGGTGGTGTCGAGCCACTGGCCGGGGGCGCTGCCGTTGGGGTTGGCGAGAAGAACGGCGCCCTCAAGAACGTCGGCCTGCTTGAGGTTGTTCGCGGGCATGGGGATGCGCCAGGTCGCGGCGCGGGCATGCAACGCGGCCACCTGAGCGGAATCGCGGCGCAGCGTGAGCGAGAGCGCCTCGGCGACCGCCTCGCGGGTCACATCGTCCTCGGTGGGGCCCAGGCCGCCGATGAGAACGACAATGTCCGTGCGGCCAAGCGCGGTGCGGATGGCGCCAACCATGTCTTTGCGGCGGTCGCCGACGATGGTCTTGAAGGCCACCGTGACGCCGATCCCGTTGAGCTTCTCGGTGACGTAGAGAGAGTTGGTGTCCTGACGCCAGGGGGTGAGCATCTCGGAGCCGACGGCGATGATTTCGGATTTCATAAGAGTAGTTGGCAGCTAAAAAAGAGTCAGCCCCTCGACGCCCAGGTCCACATCGTAAACGGCCTCCCCTGTGGTCAGGACGGTGGTGCCGAGGGGCGAAAACGCGACACCGACCAGGTTGGCTCCGGCGACGACCAGCGTCGCTTCGCCCTCCGATGTGACGCGGACCAGGCCGCGCCGGCCGCGAAGGCAGGCGGCAAGGTAGACGTCGCCCTCCCTGGAAAGCGCGAGGCCCTGCGGACGGCCCAGGCCGCGATACCAGGCGCGCGTGTCGCCGTTGGGCTCGATGGCCCAGATGGCGTCGTTCGACGACAGCGAGGGCGCGGTGACGAACAATGTGCCGGCGGCGTTGACCGCCAGGTGATAAGCCGCCGCGCTGGGCTCCAGAGTGGCGTGGACGAAGATCTGGCGCTGGGGATCGATCTTGAAGATGGTGCCGCTGCGGTCGCCGACAAAGAGGTTGCCCTGGGCGTCGAAGGCCGCGCCGGTGGCTACGCCCATGCCCTCGGCATAAACAGTGGACTCGCCGGCCGCATCGATGCGGTAGACGTTGCCCTCGGCGCGCGAGGTCACAAACAGATCGCCGTCGGGGTTGAAGGCCAGGCCGGTGGCGTTCAGGATTCCGGTTACAAAAGGCGTGCCGCGGCCGTCGGGGCTTACCCGAACCACCGAGACCGGAGTCATCTTGCCCCTGGGTCCGGAGATGGTGGCGTAGATCATGCCCGAGCGGCTGACGGCGGGGCTGGTGACGGGATGAAGACCATCGGAAAGCTGGCGGGCCACGCGCAAAAAGGCGGGGTTGCTGGCGCCAAAGGGGTTGCGAACCTCAATGAGGCCGGCGGAGGCCTGATCGGGGACGCGGAGCGCCAGCCGCGCCGGCCGGCTCATCACCAGCTGGGCGGGATGGCCGTCCACCAGGACGGCGGGCAAGACGGTGGGCTGCCCGTTGTTGAGCGGGCCGAGATGCGCACCCATCAGCTCGACCTCTCCGTGGGGCAGAGCGGCGGCGGGCAGAACGTCGTCGATGCGCGGCTCGGGGAGAATCTCCGGAACGGATTGGGCGCGGCTGTGTGGCATGTCAGATCCAGATGCGCAACAAGGATGCTACACCCAAAGCATACAGCCCCGCGGCCACATCGTCGAAGACGATTCCCCAGCCTTCGGGAAGGCTCTCAAGCTGGCGGGCGGGAAATGGCTTGGTGATGTCGAAGAGCCGGAAGAGGAGCAGGGCGATCAGGGCGTGACGCCAGTCCACGGGGCTGAAGAGCAGGGCGATCCACTGCCCGGCGACCTCGTCGATGACCACGAAGCCAGGGTCGTGGCGGCCGGATTCGCGCGCGGCGATGGTGGCGGCCGGCACGCCGAGGATGAGCGTCAGGGCGATGCCGGTGAGGAGGACGGCGAGCAGGGCGCGCGGAGTGGGATGGAAGGCCCAGGCATAGCCAGCCCAGAGAAGCACCGCGGCCGCCGAGCCCCAGGTGCCGGGGGCGGGCCTGCCGAAGCCCGCGCCGAAAAAAGTCGCCACCGTCCAGGCCCAGAGGGTTCGCTGGCGCGCCGGCGGGGGCTGGCAGATATAGGCCTGGCCGCTATTCGTCACTGGAATCTCCGCCGCGGCTGCCGCCTAAACCACCCAGGTCTTCAAGAACCTCCGGATCGAGGATGGGAGAGCTGATCTTGTAAACGCCCATCGCCCACTTGCCGAGGTCGATCTTGCGGCAGCGGTCGCTGCAAAAGGGAAAGTCCTCGTCGTTGAAGCGGACCAGCATGCCGCAGGTGGGGCAGCGGAGAACCTTGGCGGATTTTTTCTTTGCGGGCATGGACCTATACCACTTTACAGCGGCCCGGCGACCACGCGCGCCACAACGTCGTACTCGTACGCTTCGGTGATCTGGGCTTTGTAGAAGCGGCCGGGTTCGAGGGCGGCCAACTCGCCGCAGTCGTTGATGTAGACCTTGCCGTCGATCTCCGGGGCATGAAACTGGGTTCGGCCCTCCCACAGGAGCGGTGTCTCATCGCTTTCGCCTTCGGCCAGCAGCACCAACTCGCGGCCCACCCACTGCCGCTTGGCCCGCTTGCTGATTGCCTGCTGGAGCTTCATAAGGCGGCGCTTGCGGGCTTCGACGGTTCGCCTGGGAACCTTGCCGTCCAGCGAAAACGCGCCGGATCCCTCCTCGTCGGAGTAGCTGAAGACGCCCAGCCAGTCGAACCTGGCCTCGCCGACAAACTCCTCCAAGAGTTCAAAGTCGCGGGGCGACTCTCCGGGGAAGCCGGCGATGAACGTGGTGCGCAGGGCGATGCCGGGGACAGCGGCGCGGACTTTTTCAAGCGTCCTGAGGAAGATCTCCGCCCCGCCGCCGCGCTTCATCCGCTTGAGGACGGCGGGCGAGGCGTGCTGGAGCGGCACGTCGAGGTACTTGCAGATGTTGTCGTGGCGGGCGATGGTGTCGAGCAGGCGGCCGGTGATGCGGTTGGGATAGGCGTAGAGGAAGCGCAGCCAGCGCAGGCCCTCGATGCGCGCGAGCGAGTCGAGCAGGAGGGCCAGACCGTCCTTCAGGGCAAGATCCTCGCCGTAGCAGGTCGTGTCCTGGCCGATGAGGGTAATCTCCTGGACGCCGCGGGCGACCAACTGCCGGGCTTCGGCGACCACCGACTCGAAGCGCCGCGAGCGGAACTTGCCGCGCAGGTTGGGGATGACGCAGAAGCTGCACGGGTGGTCGCAGCCCTCGGCGATCTTGATGTAGGCTGACGAACTGGGCGTGGTGAGATAGCGGGGCGTGGATTCGTCGTAGAGATACGTGGGTAGCAGATGCGTCGCGCCCTGCCAGTCGTCGCGGCGGAAGCGGCCCTGCCGCTCGCGGAGATTGCCTTCGGGGCGGGAAGCGGCTGCTTCAGACTTATGCGTTCCGGCGCGCGACTCCTGTCCGGGGCGGCTTTCGGCGTGGCCGTTGGCGCTGAGAATGTTGAACGGGGACGAAGCCGCGGCGGCTTGCGGCCGGGCCAGGCCAGCCGCTTCGAGGATGTATTCCAGTTCGCCGGTGCCGACCACGGCGTCCACCTCGGGAATGCTCTTCCGGATTTCGTTGCGGTAGCGCTCCACCAGGCAGCCGGCCACGATCAGCCGCTTGGCCGAGCCGGAGGCCTTGTAGCGAGCCATTTCGAGGATCGAATCGACGGACTCCTGCTTGGCGCGGTCGATGAAGCTGCACGTGTTGACGATGAGGATTTCGGCGTCTTCAGGACGGGCGGTCAGGCGCGCGCCGGCACGGTCCAGCAGCCCCATCATCACCTCGGAGTCGACGAGGTTCTTGGGGCAGCCCAGGGAAATAAAGCCGACGGAAGGGGCCGTGGGTGGGGATGATCCGCTCACATTCTCATTGTAGCCGTGAGACGGATTTCGCCGGCGCGCTCGGCCTGCGGGCCGCTGGTGTATATTCTCGGTGACGGAAGGCGGGAGATTCAAGGAGGCGATCAAGATGGCAGTTCAGGGCACCGAAGCGGTAAGGCCGGCCGCGGATGAAGTTTTGCTGGTTACCAGCGGCGATCTGCGGCTTGCTGCCAACCGGGAGTGTTGGCCCGCGCAGAGGGAGATGGAAGAGAAGCTGACGGCGGCCTTCGCCGCGCAGGGCATTAAGCTGATCCGCGCCCACGCGTACGACGAGGCGGCCAAGCACGGCTTCATCTCCTCGCAGCGCATGGGGATGGAGGTCTTCATGAAGATCCATCCCCAGGCCAGGCTGGTCTTCGCCACCGCCGCCTGGCAGTACAGCCATCATGTGCTGCCGGGTTTGCGCAGCCATCGGGGGCCCATTCTGACGGTCGCCAACTGGTCGGGACAATGGCCTGGACTGGTTGGCCTTCTCAACCTGAATGGGTCGCTCGTCAAGGCCGGCAGGGAGTTTTCTTCCCTGTGGAGCAAAGAGTTTACGGACGATTACTTTCTCGCCGGGCTTGGGCAATGGCTGCGCGAGGGCAGGATCAGCCATGATTGCTCGCATGTGCATGAGCTCGACCTGCGCAAACTGCCCGCCGAAAACGCTCGACTGGGCGCCGGGCTTGCCGCGGAACTGAAGCATCGCAAGGCAATCCTCGGTATCTTCGATGAAGGCTGCATGGGCATGTACAACGCCATCATCGACGACGAGTTATTGAATCCGGCGGGCATCTACAAGGAGCGCCTGAGCCAGTCCGCGCTCTTTGCCGCGATGCGGACGGTGGGCCAGGCGGAGGCGGAGGCCGTTTATGAGTGGCTGGCGGCCAGGGGAGTTAAGTTCGAGTTAGGCAAGGACCCCGCGACCGAGCTGACTCTGGAGCAGGTCGTCGAGCAATGCAGGATGTATGTCGCGGCGGTGCGCATCGCGAAGGAGTTTGGCTGCGACGCCATCGGCATCCAGTATCAGCAGGGATTGAAAGACCTGACGGCCGCATCCGACCTGGCCGAGGGAATGCTGAACAACGCCCATCGTCCTCCGGTATATGCTGAGGGGACAAGCGAGGAGCTTTACCCCGGCGGCCCGCTGGTGCACTTCAATGAGGTGGACGAATGCGCCGGCGTGGATGCGCTGATCACGAATCGCTGCTGGCGAGCGCTGGGCCTCGACCCATCGACGACGCTGCACGACGTTCGCTGGGGCGAGCATTACCGGGGGCCGGCTCCCGAGGGGCAGGATTTGGATGCGTTTGTGTGGCTGCTGCAAATCTCCGGCGCGGCGCCGGCGAATCATTACGTGGGCGGCTATGCCGGGGCCAGCAGCGAACGCCAGCCGGCCATGTACTTTCCGCTCGGCGGCGGATCGCTGAAGGGCATCGGCAGGCCGGGCGAGATCGTCTGGAGCCGCGTCTTCGTTGAGGGCGGCGCGCTTCATGCCGACATGGGCCGGGGGACAGTGGTCAGCCTGCCCGCGGCCGAGACCCAGCGCCGCTGGCTTGAGACGACGCCTCAGTGGCCGATCGTGCACGCTGTCTTCCATGGCGTCAGCCAGAATCAGTTCATGGCCCGCCACCGCGCCAATCACGTGAACGTCGCCTATGCGCCTTCGGCAGAGATGGCGGACAAAGCGCTTGCCACCAAGGCCGCCATGCTTGCGGAGCTGGGCGTCCGTGTCCATCTGTGCGGCATTCCACAGGCATAAACCGTCTTCGCGTTTTCAACCATCATTTGGGTGCCCGTCGTTTTCGCGCTCCTTGCGAAAAGGGTGGGAATGGCGGGTGCTCCACCCTCGCCGTCCGCCGCGGTTCTGCAAGGCGAAAGGCTAGGGCGGGATAGCGCCGTCAGCCCTCGAGCGCAGCCACAATCTCCTCTGTCGAGCGCACGCGCCCCATGCGCGGAAAGATCCGCTCGATGGCGTTGGCGTGGCTCTCGGCGCTCAACCCGGTCATGGCGTCGGAGGCAAAGATCAGCTCGTAGCCGCGCTCATAGGCGTCGCGCGCCGTGCTCTCTACACCGAATTCGGTGGCGATGCCGCACAGAATCACAGTCGTCAAGCCGCGCCGGCGCAGTTGCAGATCGAGGTCGGTGCCGTAGAACGCGCCCCACTGGCGCTTGAGAATCACAATGTCGCCCGGCTGGCGGTCGAGTTCGGGAATCAACTCGCTCCAGTCCGGCGGCGGGGTTCCCGTAAACCGCATCTGCTGGTCGGCGGTCGGATGCAGCCGGTCCGCTCCATCCGCCGCGCCGCCCACGTGCACCAGAACGGGCTTCGCTCCGGCTGAGCGCGCGGCGGCCAGCAGGCGCGCGGCATTGGCGATCACGGCGGGCTTCGAATGAGGCGCGCCGCCGGGCATTCCCGCGATGCCCTTTTGCAGGTCGATAACTACGATGGCCGTGTGACGCGCATCGAGTTTGAGGTCGAGTTTCGCTTCGCTCATTGCTGTATCTCCTCTTCCGCCGGCAGAATGCCCATCTCCTGGTAGATGGGCCTTATCTCGCGCCGCACCGCCGGCAGCCGCGTCGCGAACCATGCCGCGCCCAGCAGGACCGCCGATCCATTCACGATCACCGTCCACGGAGCGCCTATCTCATGCGCCAGAGTTCCAGCCAGCAGGCTGCCAAACGGCGCCATGCCCACAAAGGCCATCGTATAGTAACTCATCACCCGCCCGCGCTTGTCTTCGCTCACGATGGTCTGGATAACGGTATTGCTGCCCGCCATGCCCTGCATCATGCCCATGCCCGCCACGAAGACCATGGCCATCGATAGCCAGAACCAGCGCGACAATCCGAAGCCGATCAGCCCCAGGCCGAAGACCGCGGCGGCCATGGGAATCATTCGCACCAGCCCGCGCACGCTCTTGCGCGCCGCCAGCGCCAGCGCCGACACCAGCGCGCCCACTCCCATCGAGCCCATCAGAAAGCCCAGCGTGTGCGGGCCGCCGTGCAGCACCCGGGCCGCGAAGATCGGCATAAGCACCACGAACGGCATCCCCATCAGGCTGACCACCGCAAACAGCATCAGGATATTGCGGATGGGCAGAAACTCGGATACATAAGTCCAGCCGGCCTTCAGCTCGGTTAGCGTCGACGCGGCGGCGCGCTTCACCACCGGCGCATGAAGGCGCATCATGAGCAGCGACGCGATAACTGCCAGATAACTGATGCCGTCGATGAGAAAGCACCAGCCCTCGCTGCTGACCGCGATCAGCATTCCGGCCAGCGACGGGCCCACGAGGCGCGCCATGTTCACCATCGACGAGTTGATGGCGATGGCGTTGGAGAGATCGCGGCGGTCCTCGACCATCTTCACCATGAAGGCCTGGCGGCCGGGCATATCGAAGGCGTTGATCGTGCCCTGCATCACGCTGAGCACGAGGATCCAGTGAATCGTGATGTGACCCGAGAGCGTGAGGGCGGCCAGGGCCAGCGACTGCACCATGGACAGCGCCTGCGTCCATACCAGCACCTGCCGGCGGTCCAGCCGGTCTACGAGCACGCCGGCGAAAGGCGCAAACAGAAAGGTGGGAATCTGCCCCGCAAAGCTGACCGTGCCCAGCAGCAGCGCCGACCCGGTGAGCCGGTAGACCAGCCAGCTGGTGGCCACGCGCGTCATCCAGGTGCCGATCAGCGAGATGCTTTGCCCGCCGAAGAACAGCCGGAAGTTGCGATGCCGCAGCGCCCGCCACGCATGAGAAGAGCCGCTGAAGAGGCGCGGCTCCGCAGCGCCGGTGAGTTCGGCTGCCTCCGCGCGGATTGTTTCTTCCTCGCCGCTCAATCGTGCTTCCTCATTCCAAACGAACCCTGCATTCCGAGCAAATCTGTGGTCGCTCCTGACAAGGCTGTCATCACTCCAAACAAAGCTGTCATCACTCCTAACAAATCTGTCATCCTGAGCGGAGGTCGCCGTGGCGACCGCAGTCGAAGGACCTGCGGTTGCCTTTGACGCCTGCGCATTGGATCGGGAGTGTTGCAGGAACCGCCGCAAGAGCATACCATGACGATCACTGCTTCTCAGTCACCCAGCCGAAAACCGCCGGTCCATTTCTGGATTTCGTAATCACTTTGCCGCTTGCCAGATCAAGAATAGTCACGTCTATGCCGCCGGAATCCCCTTCCCCTTCGTTAAGGAGCAGTTTCTCCCCGTCCGGTGACCACACCGCTCCTTGGAAAAACGCCCGATACCCAAATCCGAGCAGCCCTGCCAAACTTCGAGCCACCCTGGCTCCGGTCCCGTCCGGGTGAATGAGGATGCATTTCTGTCTCTTACTCTTTTCAAAGGCGATCCAATCGCCTGCGGGCGACCAGGAGGGATCCGTGCCTTCTGCGATAACTTTCCCAGTCCCTGAATCTACATCGATCACAACAATCTGCGGATCTGGCCCCGCCCCGCGGTTGACCTCGGAAACGATATGCTTTCCATCCGGCGACCAACTGAGTCGTGCGCTTAACCACACGTCCCCGGAGTTGGGAATTGGCGTTAACGTACCTGTTGTCATGTCGAGAATCTGCAACTCGCTCGGGTTATCGCGACAGGGCCGACTGCCGGACGAGAAGCCTGCCTTCGATGCGAACGCAACTTTTGTTCCGTCCGGCGAGAAGACAGCCGAACCAACCCCGTTCCTACAAAAGTCACCGTATGTTTTCCATGACTTATCGATTAGCGAGTACACGCCAAGGACAGAAGTGTCGCGGCCTAACGCATAACCCCAGGCCACTCGATCGGCGCCAGGGGCCAAGGCGGCGTCTGTAAAAAGGCTTTCGATGGCAAAGCCAGGCGGGCTCGAGACTTTGACCGTGCCCGTGGTCGAAACGACGAGAAGCACCTCATACGGTGCTTCTGGCAATGGTGTCTCAAACAGAAGCACCGATTCTGGCAATGTGAATGTACCTTTGACCTGCCCAAAACACGCGCAGGGGAGTATGAACATCGCCACCAACTGTATGCTGGTCAGTAATCGATCTCGCATTAGGACACCTCCCACCTGTCGATCCCTGTGTCGCCCTCACTCTATCAAACCAGTCCCAGCTCCCGCAGCAGAAACGCATAGTCGAAGGCGATCTCTTTCAGGTAGTCGTAGCGGCCGCTTGAGCCGCCGTGGCCGGCCTGCATGTTAGTCACCAGCAGCAGCGGGTTGTTATCCGTCTTGAGGGTGCGCAGTTTGGCCACATACTTGGCCGGCTCCCAGTACATCACCTGGCTGTCGTGGAGCGAGGTCTTGACCAGCATGGCCGGATAACTCCCGGCCTTCAGGTTGTCGTAGGGCGAGTAGCTCAGCATATAGAAAAAATGAGAAGATTCGTTCGGATTGCCCCACTCCTCGTACTCGGGCACGGTGAGCGGGAGCGTGGCGTCGAGCATGGTGTTCATCACGTCCACAAAAGGCACGTGCGAGAGGACGGCGCGGAAGAGCTCGGGGCGCAGGTTGGCGACCGCGGCCACGAGCAGCCCGCCGGCCGACCCGCCCTCGATGGCCACGCGCGCCGGATCGCCGTAG
>Ga0326727_10028605_pt1 | contig 10117 bp, 8 predicted proteins | sample MB2enrmetagenome_FD_207643 | JGI IMG/M metagenome (GOLD analysis project Ga0326727, IMG submission 207643) | Lab enriched peat soil microbial communities from McLean, Ithaca, NY, United States - MB29MY | ecosystem: Environmental > Terrestrial > Soil > Wetlands > Peat | place: USA: New York...
TTTTTAACTCCCGATCAGTCCGATGAAGAGCCGGCAATTGCGCCCGGCTGGGATCTTCTGACCTGGCAACAAATACACAATCTACCGCAAAGGACCGCGGGTACAGGCACCCGCGCGATCCCAATCTGTTTACGCGCTATGCATAATTCTTGTTCCGAGGAGTTCCGAGTTGCAAAATAGTAGCCAGTACATGGTATGGCCCTTAAGAGGTCCTTTGTGAACGAATACAGCCACTATAGCCGTGGAGAGCGGCATATTGCCACGACCTGGATTTGCACCCTTGCACCGCGGCAATTGCGAGGGGGCGGCGGGCAGGGGCGTTTTTGTTGACCTAGCGTAGCATCTTCGCAGCACATTCACAATGAACCGGATGTGACCTGCGGAGACGGGTATCAATTCTGTAACTGCCCAGGGCGAGGCAGGGGACGGGCGGAGCTCTAAGAGGATTTGGGCGGACGTTTGGTGCGGCGCGCGGCGGCCCAGCCTTCGATGTTGGCCTGCTTGGCGCGGCTGACGGCGAGGGCGTCTGCGGGGACGTCTTTGGTGATGCAGGAGCCTGCGCCGATGTACGCGCCGTCGCCGACGGTGACGGGCGCGACGAGGGTGGAATCGCTACCGATGAATGCGCCTTTGCCGATAGTGGTTTTGTGTTTGTTGACGCCGTCGTAGTTGCAGGTGATGGTGCCTGCGCCGATGTTCGAGCCTTCGCCGATCTCGGCGTCGCCGAGGTAGGTGAGGTGGTTGGCCTTGGCGCCTTTGCCGAGCTTGGCTTTTTTGGTTTCGACGAAGTTGCCGACGTGGGCGTTTTCGCCGATCTCGGAGCCGGGGCGGAGGTGGGCGAAGGGACCGATCTGCGCGCCGTCGGCGATGGCGGAGTCCTCGAGAACGCAATGCTGGCGGATGAGAACGTTGTCGCCGAGAGTGCAGTTTTCGATGACGGAGAAGGAGCGGATGCGGCAGTTCGAGCCGATGCGGGTGCGGCCGAGCAACTGCACGTAGGGCTCGATGACGGTGCCTGCGGCGACTTCGACTTCGGGGTCGATTACGCAGGTCTTTGGCCGCTGGATGGTAACGCCGGCGAGGATGAGCCGTCCGGCGGGATCGTCCAGCATACGATTCGATGTCGCCTCGTCCGGATGCGGTGTGCGCGCGATTTCTTCTCGGATTTCCGCCAATTTCAGCCCGCGCTCGAGCAGAATTTGCGACGCAAAACATCCTTCTTCGCGCAACAGCCCCAGGAGCAGATGCTCGGTGCCGATGTGTGTATGTTTGAGCTGATCCGCTTCTTCAGCCGCATAGGCCAGCACTCGCTTGCCTTCGTTGGAGAGGGGCAGGTCAACGCTCGTGGCGATCTTCTCGCGGATGATAGCATGCTCGTCGATCTTCTTCCGGATGGATTCGAGAGAGGTGCGCGAACTGATCAGGTGGCTGGTTAAGGGTTTGTCCTCGCGCAGGAGGCCGAGCAGCAGATGTTCGGTTTCAATATAGGGCGAGCCGAACTGGCTGGCCTCGTACCGCGCGAAGAAGATCACGCGCCTGGCTTTTTCGGTGTAACGCTCGAACATGATGCGCTCCTGTCTTTGCTACAGCGCGATTCAAGGTTTTTTGTACCGATTTCCGGATCAAATCGACCAAACGTCAATGGTTCCCGCGAGAGAGATGTTCTTGCGCCGTCCCTACGGGACTCCGGATTCCATCCGTAGAATTCATTTTCCCCACGCTGAAGCGCGGGGCTAACAAACTCTGCGCCTCCGGCGCGTCTATCCGGACGTCACTTCTGCATCCGTTATTAAAGTCCCATGTTCTCCTGCCTCCTTCGGCCCGGCTAAACTCATGCCTTTATTACAAGACTGATTTTCGAAACGCGCTTCAAACCACTTAGTTGCTGGGCCCCGGCGCTGGTTGCGGCTTCGACGGGCGCGGGATGGTGATGTCGATGGATTGCGGCGCGCCCAGGCCGAGTTCACTCACCGGGGGCTTGATTTCGGGGCCGTTGCCGACGACGAGCACGGCGAGTTTCTCCGGGTGAATGTACTTTTTGGCGACGGCGGCGAGGTCGGCGAGCGTGACTTTTTCAAGAGCGGCGCGATAGGTTTCGAGATAATCGGGCGGATAGCCGTAAAACTCGAGGCGCTCGCGCTCGGCGAGGATTTTGTCGCGGGTGTCGTAACGGAAGAGGAACGAGTTGAGGATCTGGTCCTTGGCGCGTTGCAATTCGTCCTGGGTAAACGGCTTAGTGTTGAGGCCGGCAATCTCTTCTTCGGCGGCCTTGGTGGCGTCGACGGTGGAGACGCTCTTGGTGAGCACTTCCACGCGGAAGGTTCCGGGGTGGTCGTAGGGCAGATCGAAGCCGCCGCCGACGGAGTAGGCCAGCCCCAGTTGCGTGCGGACCTTAAGGAAGAGACGGCTGCCGAAACCGCCGCCGAGAATTTCGTCCATGATGACGAGGGCGGGCACGTCGGGATTGTGGCGATCGATGCCGAGGGCGACGATCTGAACGTTCGACTGATTCACGTCTTCCTTGTCGATGAAATAAGCGCCGGGCTTGGGGCCGGCGAACTGATCGTGGCGCGGCGGCTCGGGAACGACGGGCGGCAGGGGCTCGAAGACCGCGCGCACTTTGGCTTCCATGGCCACGGGATCGAAGTCGCCGCTGATGCCGACGATGAGCTTGCCCTTGAGGGTGCGATCGTGCCAGGCCTCGAGATCGTCGAGCGTGATTTTGCCGACGGTCGAGAGCTCGGGCTGGCGCGTGTAGGGACTGTTGACGCCGTAGACGAGCTTGGCGGCTTCGCGCTCGGCGATCTCGCCCTCGTCGTCGTTGCGGCGCACGATGCCGGCGGCCTCCTGCTGCTGGGCGAGTTGCAGTTTCTCCTGGCTGAATTTGGGATGGAAAAGCAGGTCCATCGCCAGCGAGAAGACCTGGTCGGCGTCGCCCTTGAGCGAATCCCAGGAGAGAGCGGTCGAATCGTCGTCGCCTGCGGTTTCAATGTGCGCGGCTTTGGCTTCAAGCAGGTTGTCCATGGCGTCGCCGTCGGTGTTGGCGGTTCCGCTGGTGCGCCACGCCTGCTGATAGATGCCGATGAGGCCGGCTTTGGAAGGATCGACGTCGCGCTCGCCGCCGGGGATGAGCACCGCGCCGGAGACGAAGGGCAGCTCGTGGTCTTCCTGAAGGAAGATCACGATGCCGTTCTTGAGCTCGATACGCACGGGCTGGTGGGGATGGAAGTCGTGGAGGGTGGGGATGGGGATTTTCTCCCAGGGCTTGGATTGCTGGGCGGGGAGCTGGCGCGGCATTGCGATGGCTGCGAGCATCGCCAATGCGAAGAGTGCGCGCGCGGGCGTGGACGCCCGCACTACAGCCGGTCTGGAGACCGGCGCTACAGAATTGAGGGCATTCTTCATTGCGCACCGCCATTATTGTTCGCGCTCGCGGCCGGGGGAGTGGTGTCAATTTCGGCGCTGGTGCGGTTGGAATCTATGAACACTTTGTTGGCGACGCGGCGGATGTCGGCCTTGGTGACCTTGTCGACCTCGTCGAGCTGAAGGAAAAGCTGACGCCAGTCGCCGTAGCGGGTTTGATATTCGGCGAGGGAGTTGGCCAGGCCCTGGTTGTCGGCCAGGCTGCGGAGCAGATCGGCGCGGGTGCGAGTCTTGTACATCTGGAGCTCGGCATCGGTGACGTCGGTGGTCTTGAGCTTGTCAATTTCTTTATGTATGGCGTCGCGCATCTCGGCGGGCGTGTGGCCGGGGAGGGGAACTGCGTAAAACGCGAAGAGGCTGGGGTATTTTTCGGCGGGGAAGGGGCTGAAGCCCTGGGCCTCGGCGGCGATCTGCTGCTGCTCGACGAGCGAGCGATAGAGGCGCGAGACGCGGCCGTTGGACATAATGTCGCCGATGGCGTCGTAGACGGCGTCGTCGGGATCGCGATAGCTGGGCCGGTGATAGCCCTCGAGGTAAAAGGGCTGAGTCTGTTCGCGGATGACGATCGACTTCTCGGCAAACTGCGTAGGCTCGACGGTGGTCATATCTTCCGGCTTGGGACCGGCGGGAACGCGGCTGAAGTATTTTTCGAGGAGGGGCAGCGCGGTTTTGGTGTTGATGTCGCCCACGACGGCGACGACGATGTCGCCGCCCACATAGTACTTTTTGTGGAAGGCCATGGCCTCGGTGGCGTTGATCTGGCCGACCTCGCTGGGCCAGCCGATTTCGCTGCGCTTGTAGTTGTGCGCGACGTATGCCGTCGAGATGAATTGCTCGACGAGGCGGCCGATAGGGTCGGAATCGACGCGCATGCGCCGCTCTTCCATCACGACGTCGCGTTCCTTGTAGAACTCGCGAGGCACAACGTCGGCCAGACGGCTCGACTCCAACCAGGCCCACAGCTCCAGGCGGTTCTCGGGCATTGACCAGTAAAATTGCGTCTCGTCGAGCCCTGTTCCGGCATTCAGGTTGTGCGCGCCATTGGCTTCGGCAACCTCAGTGAACTGGTTGGGGATGACGAATTTCTCAGCTTCGGCCTGGGCGTCGAGGAAAGCCTGGTGGAGCGCCTTCAGTTTTTCTTCGCTGCGGCCGACTGGCTTCAGAAACTCAGCCTCATACGCGTCGTTGGCCGCTTCCACTTTTTCGAGCGCGAGTTTTTCCTGGGCGTAATCCGTGGTACCGATCTGGGTGGTGCCTTTGAAGGCCAAGTGCTCGAACATGTGCGCGAGGCCGCTCTGGCCGGAGGGATCGTTGACGTCGCCCGCGTCGACGAATGTGGTGTAACTGAAGACCGGCGCCTCGTGGCGCTCGCAGACGATGAGAGTGAGCCCGTTGGGAAGCACCTTGACCGTGGTGCGCTGCTCAAAACTTTTCAGATCCTGTGCGTGGATGCCGGAGATGGCCAGCACCAGAGAGAGAGCGCCCGTCCAAAGCCGGGCAGAAATCCAAAACCGGGAAAGATGCATCTAACCTCCTCAAACGAATGAGCGGGATTCGCGCGAAGCCGCTCTCTTCCAAGCTATTGTGCGCAGGCGGGGGCGTCAAACGAAGGGGGCGGGGAGTTGCGTTGGTGAGTGAGGGAGTTCGATCCTCTATATAATGATGCGGCATGAGCCGGAGCCGGGAGATGCTTGAACGATGGGCGCGGAATGCGGCGATGTTGCTCCTGGCATGTGCGCTTGCGCCGGCGGTCTATGCGGCCCCACCTGCGGCGGGAACAAGTCTGAGCGTGGATCAACTGGATCAACTGCTGAAGCAGATGTACGGGCAAAGCGACGAGAAGGTTGCGCGGCGAATCGCGGGCATCCAGTTGACGGAGCGGGCAGGCGCGTTGCAACTGGCGCAATGGGAGGCCGGCCTCGCCGGGGATCGCTCGCGTAAGGCCCTGATGGCGGTGGGCGACGCTTCGGCGTTTCTCCCGCTTCCCGCAGCGCAGACTCCCTCTTCTCCAGCACCCGGCGCGGAGACCAGGAAGCAGATTCTCTCTCGCGCGTGGGACTACGTGGAGCAGTCGCTGCCCCGGTTCCCGAACTTCTTTGCAAATCGAACTACTACTTCGTTTGCATTCACGACGGAGGCTAATTTGCAACCGCTGGATGCAATGGGCAATGCGCGTGAGTTGCCGCGAGGCGGGCGAGTGAAATACGAGGCGCTGGGCCCGCCGCAAGCGAGCGACTCCCGCGAGCCGCAACTATTCTGGCTTGGGTCGTCGACCCAGGAAGTGACGTATCGCGGCGGGTTCGAGGTTGCGAATTCTCCAGCACCGGCGAGCGCCGCGGCACACATTGCTCCCATAGAATCGGTTACCAACGGCGAGTTTGGGGCGTTTCTGGGATTGGTTCTTCTCGACATTTCCCAGGACCAGATGGTCTGGGAGCGTTGGGAGCGGGGTTCCAATGGGCTTCTTGCGGTTTTCAGTTACGCGGTGCCGAGCGAGAGATCCCACTTTGCGTTGACCCTACCCGATCAGCCTTCCGAGGCGCCCGCCTATCATGGCGAGGTGGCGATCGACCCGGCCAGCGGCGTGATCGGGCGCATGACGCTGCTGGCAACGACCAGCGGCGTCAGATTCTTCAGGGAATCTTCCATGCTGGTGGAGTATGGTTCGATCGAGATTGGCGGCGTGGCGTATGTTTGCCCGGTCCACGCGGTGGCCATGATCCGGTATTTCGATACCTTCGAGTATGCGAATACGGCGCATACACCGGTTCCATTTGCATCGAGCATCAACGATGTGTTGTTCACGAACTATCACTTGTTTCGCTCGCAGTCGCATTTTGTTCCTGGGGCGATCGCGCCATGATCGATTGGCCGCGCGATGGGTGGGGATGGTCATCGAGGAGATAGAGGCGACGGTATAATCGAGGCTATGGCGAGCGCGGAGACTAAGAATCCGGAGGTTCGAGACGCGGCGAACACGGCGGCGAAGCTGCTTGCGCTCGAAGCGCGGCTCCGCGAACTCGAAGACGTGATGGTGGCATACTCGGGCGGCGTGGATTCGGCGTTTCTGGCCGGCACGGCGCATCGCGTGCTGGGCAAGCGCATGTTGGCGGTGCTGGCCGACTCGGCGTCGCTGGCGCGGCGCGATTTGGAGCAGGCGACCGCGTTTGCGCAATCGCTGGGCATGCCGCTCGAAATCATTGCGACCGAGGAACTGGACCGGCCGGAGTACGCGCGCAACGACGCCGATCGCTGCTTTCATTGCAAGGATGTTCTTTTCTCGGTTTTAGAGGAGTTGGCCGGAAAACGGGGGATCGCGCACATCGCCTACGGGATGAATGCCGACGACACGCGGGATTATCGGCCGGGGCAGCGCGCGGCGGCGCAACATGCGGTGCTGGCGCCGCTGGCCGAGGCCGGATTGACGAAGTTGGAGATTCGCGCGCTGGCGAAGGCGGCCGGCTACCCGGTGTGGGATCGGCCGGCTGCGCCGTGCCTTTCATCGCGAGTGGAGTATGGGCGCACGGTGACGCGCGAGGTGCTTGAACAGGTGGAACGCGGCGAGGAGAGCCTGCGGCAGTTGGGATTCCGCGAGTTGCGCGTGCGGCACCATGGAGAGCTGGCGCGCGTGGAAATTGCGCGCGACGAGTTGGCGCGAGCGCTGACGATGGAGATGATGGACGCGATCTCGGCGGCGCTGCGCGAGGCCGGATTCAAGTATGTGACGCTCGACTGCGCGGGATTTCGATCGGGGTCGATGAATGCGGTGCTTCCGGTTGAGGTGTTGGCGCGGAAGGGCGCGTAGGGCCCACATTGAGGATGCCCGTTCTCATCCTGAGCGAGCAGCGGGCATTCATTGGTACGAGCTAGTTTTTGGGAGCGGGACCGACGGATTTGCCGGCGGCCTCCCTACCACGATCATGGCCGCGATGTGAATTCCTACGGTTCCCAAAACCACCGTAAGAAAAATCGGCATAAGACCGGGCCGGAAGTTGCCATTGCCCTGCCGCATGGCCTGCAGGATTGTGCGCTCGATCCATAGGAAAAGCGCAAGGGCCTCGACCTTGATTAAAGAAAGCAAGCGCAAAGCCAGCGCTTCAAGCCGTTCCCGGTTTTCCGGCGTGACTTTCACCGGGTAATTGAAGAAGGACCGGAATATCGGGACGATCGAGGAAATGCCATAGATGACGAAACCAAAAACTGGAAGGACAACAATTCCGCCGGGAGATCCCCAGGCATTGGCGTTGCCGGCTGCATCGAAGTGCGTGGCAACGCGTTCAGGAAGCGGATTGGGCCCGTGTAAAGCGCTCCAGGCCATCCAGGCCATGACGGCCAACAGGATGAGGCTTGCGGCTTCAGAGAGTTTTTTCACGGCGGTCTTTCTCCTTGCTGACATGGTACAGGCTGATTGCGGCGGCCGTCGTGGGGCGGCGGAGCGGGTTTCTTCTTCATCCCTCTGGCGATTTAGAATCACAAAGCGATGCGAATTGGCTATCTGGAATGCTTTTCCGGGATCAGCGGCGATATGTTGCTGGGCGCGCTTGTGGATGCGGGTGTGTCGTTCTCTCTGCTCGAGGAAACCACGGCTGCGCTCAATGTCGGGGCGCGCCTCGAGATGCACAGAGTTATGCGCGGCGGCCTCTCCGCAACGAAAGTGGACGTAATTACGGAAGAGCAGGGACTAGGGACTAGGGGCCAGGGACTAGAGAGCGCAACCGCGCATTCACACTCGCACTCACACGAACACCGCTCGCATGAAGCGGAGCCGGCGCATTCCAGCCACGAGCACGCACATCGATCTTTGACGACGATTCTCGCGATTATTGAAGCGGCTCCGTTAAAGGATGCCGTGAAGCGGCGAGCGGCGCGGGCATTTCAATTGCTGGGCGAGGCGGAGGCGGCGATTCACTCGATTGCGATCGAGAAGGTGCACTTTCACGAGGTGGGCGCGGTGGACACGATCGTCGATATCGTGTGCGTGGCGACGGGGTGCGAGGCGCTGGGTGTCGATCGCTGGATGGCGTCGCCGTTGAACGTGGGCAGCGGGACGGTGAAGTGCCAGCACGGCACGCTGCCGGTGCCCGCGCCGGCGACGCTTTCTTTGCTGGGAGATGCGCCGATGTACGCGGCCGGTCCGGCGATGGAGCGAGTGACGCCGACGGGCGCGGCGCTGTTGCGCATGTTAGATGTTTGGTATGGGCCGCTGCCGGAGATGCGCGTTGCGGCGCGCGGCTACGGAGCCGGAGGGCGCGATACGCCGGGCGAGCCAAATTTGCTGCGGCTGCTGGTGGGCGAAACGGAATCGATGGCGGTGCCTGAGGCGAAGCCGATCGCGGCACCCGAGGGGGAGGCGATTGCGGTGATTGAGACCGTGATCGACGACTCGACTCCGCAGTTGCTGGCTTATGTGAGCGAGTTGCTGCTCGAAGCCGGCGCTTGGGATGTCTATCGCGCGCCGGTGCAGATGAAGAAGGGGCGCACGGGCGTGCAGATGACGGTGCTGTCGAGTCCCGAAAAACTGTCTGAACTGCGCGATCTGCTGCTGCGCGAGACGACGACGATCGGGTTGCGCTGGCGGCTCGAAAATAAGATGGCTTTGGAGCGCGAGTTCGCCGAAGTGGAGACGGAGTGGGGCAAGGTGCGGATGAAGGTGGCGCGCTGGGCATCGGGCGAGGTGGCGAACGCGCAGCCCGAGTACGAGGTTTGCCGGAATCTGGCGCGGGCGAACAAGGTTCCGCTGAAGCAGGTGATGCAGGCGGCGATGAGGGCGTGGGCGGAATGCGAGCGGGCGAAGAAACTTTAGGAGAGAATTCCCTCGGGGGCTAAAGCCCCGTGGCTTTGTTTGTGTTTTCGGCACGACTAAAGTCGTGCCCTTTCACGCTTGCTTTCACGGAGAATTCTCGCTGAGACCAAGGTTGAGGAGCACTGATGGATCGCGCGCAGATTGAAGCATTGTTGACGGAAGTTCATGCGGGATCGACGAGTGTGGGCGATGCGCTGGAGCGGCTGCGCAATTTGCCTTTCGAAGATTTGGGGTTTGCCAAGGTCGATCATCACCGCGCGCTGAGGACCGGGATGCCGGAGGTGATTTTTTCAGAAAGAAAAACGCCGGCGCAGGTAGCGGCGATCTTTGCGCGCATGGCGAAGGCCGGGGGCAACGTGCTGGCCACGCGGGCGTCGCGCGAGGTGTACGAAGCGGTGCGGGCGGCTGAGGCGCACGCTCAAGGGCCACATGCGGAGTTTCACGAGATGGCGCGCGCCATTACGTTGAAGCAGACCGATGCGCCCGCGGGCAAGGGAACGTTGGGCGTGGTGTGCGCAGGGACGAGCGACCTGCCCGTAGCCGAGGAGGCTGCCGTGACGGCGCGGCTGATGGGCAACACCGTGGAGCTTGTGGCCGATGTGGGCGTGGCGGGGATTCATCGACTGCTGGCGCAGCAGCACACGCTCAAATCGGCGCGGGTGCTGATTGTGTGCGCGGGCATGGAGGGCGCGTTGCCGACGGTGGTGGGCGGACTGGTGAACGCGCCGGTGATTGCGGTGCCGACGAGTGTGGGGTACGGCGCGTCGCTGGGCGGGGTGGCGGCGCTTTTAGGAATGTTGAACACATGCGCGCCCAATGTCTCCGTGGTCAATATAGATAATGGATTTGGCGCGGCGTGCATTGCGTCGCTGATCAACCATCTTTAAGGGG
>Ga0326727_10028609_pt1 | contig 10116 bp, 13 predicted proteins | sample MB2enrmetagenome_FD_207643 | JGI IMG/M metagenome (GOLD analysis project Ga0326727, IMG submission 207643) | Lab enriched peat soil microbial communities from McLean, Ithaca, NY, United States - MB29MY | ecosystem: Environmental > Terrestrial > Soil > Wetlands > Peat | place: USA: New York...
GCTCGATCTTGTCAATGAGCGATTTGACAATGTAACGGTGGCGCTTCTCGATGACAAGGGATGCGCAAAATTCAAACAGAGCATCAGCGGCTCCTTCGGCAGTCCCCGTGTCGGCACGGTGAGCGCAGTCGAATCCCTCGCCGGCCCGTTCTTAAACCTCTACAGGAAGGCGAAACGGTTCGTTCAAAGCGGCAAGTGTGAGGTCTTCTATGACGGTTCCGTGCAGCAACCCCGTTGACACGCTTCCGGTGCACATACGGGACCGGCTTTAGGCCACGACGTGAGTTTTCTTCCAACGCGTACCCTAAGTAAGACGGAGGTCATAGAACATGATGCGCAAGCAGATCATCGATCGAAGTCCGAAGGAGCCTACACAAGCCGATCATGCCTGGCTGGACCTGGAGCGCCTGGCACGGGTCGAGTTCACTTCCGAGGAGACGGGATACCCCGTCGAGTCGGCCCTGACAACAGGCCGGCCGGGCTGGCTCGCCGGTGAAAACGGAAAGCAAACGATTCGCCTGCTCTTTGACGAACCGCAGGCTCTCGGACACATTCGTCTCGTATTTGAGGAAGAGAGACGGGAGCGGACCCATGAGTTTGTGCTGCGATGGTCGAAAGACGGCGGGAGATCCTACCGTGAAATCCTTCGCCAGCAGTACACCTTCAGCCCGCCGGGCGCGACCCGGGAGGTCGAAGACTACACCGTCAACCTTGACGGGGTGACGGCGCTGGAGTTGACCATTGTACCGGATTTAAGCGGAGGAGATGCGCGAGCATCCCTGATTTCATTGCGGCTTGGATAGCCCCGATTCATTCAAGATAGATGCATGCCACGGAGTGAGAGCCATGGGACCAAAAAGAAAAAGGGGTCTCGCTATCGCGGGCGGCGTTGTCGCCTTGATCGTAATCGCCGGATGCTTTGCTGCACTGCTCTTCAATATCAATGCCTATAAATCGAGGATCGAAACCGCTGTCTCCGAAGCGACCGGCCTGGACGTCAGGATCAACGGGAGAATGGGACTCTCTTTCTTTCCGTTCGGCGTTTCGGCAAGGAATATCCATGTCGCCGGCGAGGGGGGCGCCGTCCTCTCCCTTGAAAAGCTCAAGCCGTTCTTCACCATCGTGGAAGATACGAAGGGGAAGTACAATTTTGAAAGCGGTAAAAAGAAACCGGCGGAAGGGCCAGGCGCGGCTTTCAGTTTGACGGATCTCACGCTGTCCGACATAGACCATCAATCGCAGCCTATGGATAGGGAAAACTTCGATTAAACAAAGAAAGCTTAGCAGCCCCATGAATGATAGCGGGAAACGCATGGCCAAAGTGCCCGTCATCCTGATCCTGGCTAGCTTTATCGTCGTGGTGGCAGGGATGAAGGCGGCCAGCCCCATCCTGGTTCCTTTTTTTTTGGCGGTGTTCATTGCGGTCATTTGCGCTCCGCCTTTGTTCTGGCTACAACGCAAGGGCGTGCCGAAGGTCATCGCGCTTCTTTCCATTCTGACGGGTATCCTGATTGTAGGACTGCTCTTCGGAGCATTGCTCGGTCCGCCGCTGAATCATTTCTTGAGATCCCTTCCCGGCTATCAAGAGCGATTATCGACCCTTATCGGTACTTCAATAAGCTGGCTTCACGAAAAGGGCATTAATATTCCGGCAGACGAGGTGCCCCTAACGTTCAACCCGGGGTGGGTGATGAGCCTGGCAGGAGGCATGTTCTCGGCCCTGAGCAGCGTTCTCACCAATGCCTTTCTGATCCTGCTCACGGTCGTGTTCATCCTTCTGGAGGCAGCAGACTTGCCAAAGAAATTGCAGATGGTGCTAAAGAACCCGGAAAGGTCGCTGTCTACCATTGAGAAATTCAGCCGGAACGCCAAGCGCTATTTGGTCATCAAAACTCTGATCAGCGCCGCCGTTGGCCTGGTGATCTGGCTTTGGCTCCTAATTCTCGGGGTCGATTATCCGGTGCTCTGGGGAACGCTCTCGTTTCTGCTGAACTATGTGCCTAATATCGGCGCAATCCTTGCCGCCCTGCCCGTCGCCCTCCTTGCCCTCGTCCAGTTAGGGGTGGGCTCTGCCCTTCTCGCCATCCTTGGCTTTGCTGTCGTGCACATTGTTATAGGTAACATCATTGAACCGAAACTGACGGGTAAAGGCCTGAGCTTATCGACGCTCGTTGTCTTCCTTTCGTTGGTCTTCTGGGGATGGGTTCTGGGACCTATCGGCATGATCCTCTCGGTGCCCATGACGAGCCTTGTCAAGATCGCGCTTGAAAGTTATGAAGAGACACGGGGGCTTGCCTTCATGCTGGGATCCGGCGCCGAGATTGAGTGGATGGACTTGAAACCTCGGAAGAGATTAAGGCGCAAAGAAAAGATAGACCTATGAACATCCCGATCGAGGGCAGTGCTATGGCAGAATAAATAGGGGGAGAACGAACCCCCCCCTCTATTCGCTGTGGTTGCGACTCTTACTTCTCAGGAGCAGGAGTTTCCGTTGTTTCCGTTGTGGTTTTCTTCGTCTTCTTCGCTCCATTTTTCTTGGTCTTGCTTTTCTTCGTTGTTTTGGTGGTGGTTACCTTCTTCTCAGGCGCAGGCGCTGTGGTCGTCGTTGTCGTTGTCGTCTTTTCCTCCTGGGCAAATGTTACCGTGCCAAATGCGACGCTGATCAATACGGCGACTGCCAACATCAATACTTTCTTCATTTTCTTTCTCCTTAAGTAGAATTTTACACCCTATTACAAGGCGAATGGTGCATTATATATGCCACTGAAACTAGCCAGAAAGCGTCGTATCTGGTTCACTTGAGACGATAGGTGATTTTCCTCGTAGTACCGGGACTCTCCGGTAGCGCTTTGCTCATTTGCTAACACCGCTTGAGCCTTTGGAGGACTGCGGCAACGCAACTTTTTGTAAAGAATGAGTCGGAATTGTCTGACTGAAGACACTGGGAGTCGGAGGTTTCCGACTGATGTCTCTTACCACCGCAACGCAGGCATCGTCGATGCGGACCCTTGACCTCGGTCGCGCCCTTTGCCTCAGTCCGGTCCTGTCTCCCGCCTTTATGGAGGGCAATTGACCTTGGCAAAGGCGTCCGTCGTGTTAACCATCAGTATACGTCTCCCAATACTTCGGCCGCTTGTAGTAATCGTAAAGCGCCTCTTCGTACTTGCGGTCGAGAGCTTCCGGATGATACTCGGGTCCGTTCTTGATCGTCTCCCGTGATAGGTTCACGTATACTTTGGAATCGTCCCAACTCACCCGGTCGTTCCACTGCGGCGCAACGAGCACCTTCTTGCCGGGCCACCAATTCTGCGTGTCCACGACCATGTAGCGAATCTCCCATGTTTCTCCGTCAATGATAAAGTCTTCGACATGACCGATATCACCATCGGCAGCTTCGATATGATAGCCGGTCACTTTATTGGCGCTGCGGAGATGAGAATCGTATGCTGCTTCGCGCTTCGCTTGTGCTTTTTCGTCTCTCCTCAGATCGGCCTCTGAGAGCCGGGGGTAGGGTATGGGTCCCCACAAAAAATCGCCTCCCCAATAGTACGGGTAACCGTAGTAGCCGAGGTACAATGCCTCGTGCTGCCGGGAAACAGGCTTGTCAGTATCGATGCTCGGGCTCTTCTCTACTTGCTTCTTTGTCAGCGTTACATCGAGCCGCTCCCTCGATATATCCACCTCGCCGAGCGCGAAGGGCGAGATAAGCACCTTTCGGTCGAGAAGCCAACTACCCGTTTCTGCCACGAGATATCGGATGGTCCAGAAGTCATCGTCGAAATAGAAATCATCCACCTTTCCAATGTCACCATCCGTTGCGCCGATGACGTAGCCTTTCAGGCTTTTTACACTGTACTGCATTTTGTCCTCCCTCCTTTTCTTTCATCTCTTTCGCGCCGTTGAATGTATGCAATGCCAGACCTGCCCAAAAAGCAATAAATCTATTGCTTCCATCTATCAAAAGTAGCTGTGAATAATCTATGGCTTCTCTGTCGTCTTTGCAGACCGAGGCTTTGCGCTTCCACACGAGAAAGGAAATGGCGACCATGCATTTCGTCAACAACCCTGACGAGGGTCTTTTTGTGCACTATATTAATCCAGAGAGGTCGAATCACAGCACTCACAGGGACATCAGGGAAGCCATGGAAGAGGGAACACGGAAAAACAGGATAGAAGGCAGGATGACAAAAGAGGCTCGCGTCTATCAAAGGGGCTCGCGTTGCCCCCTCTGGTACCGGAGCCTTCCTGCAAATCGTGCTCGCCCTGCTCGCCCTGCTCGCACTTTGTCGCCGGCTCGCGTCCCTTCGGTGCCGGCATATCACGCCATCGGCGTGGCTCGTCCTGCTCATGAAGTAGATTCCCAAGGAGGCGTCGGTGTTCTTCGGGCGCGGCGGAAGAGGTTTAACTGCTCTTTATGTCCTTGAAAGCAAGGAGCATAGAGTAGCTGCGTATGAAGCTTCGGAGGTGTAAAATGAACGGGAGTCTTCAAAACCAACCCCAGATTAAGATACTCCCCGCATTCAACATCGATGAGAGGCTTAGATTGCGAGAGGCGGATGTCGACGAGGTGGTGAGATCGCTGCAGGGTGCGTTGCCAGAGCACGTTGAAGGGGATATTGATGTCACAGTAACGCTCTTGGAAAAAAACCTGAAGATCTTGGCAGACATGGCGCTTATGAAGGAAGCATTGGCTCATCTTGTCAAAAATGTACTGGATGCAATGCCCTGTTGTGGCAAGTTCTCACTGGCTATCAATCAGCTCAATTTTGAAATTGAATCTCTGCTCAATGCCGACGACTCTCTCATAGGTGCATGCACGTTCATTTCCCTCGCAAGAGGGAGGAGAGACGTCGGTGTTGATGAGAAGATGAAGGAGAGGATATTCGAGCCCTTCTTTACCACAAAAACAGTTGGTACTGGGCTGGGTCTTGCCATAGCTTACCGCATTATCAAGCAGCATCACGGGAGAATAGGAGTAGAGAGCCGAGTAGGACAGGGTACGGAAGTCAACCTATACCTTCCACTTACCAAGTCGGAAATCGTGAATATGATGTCGATACCGGCAGCGTAAGCTCGTGCGCGCTGCGTCAAGATTTAGGGCATATAAAGATAGAAAGAATCAGAGTGCATACAATTGCCGGCGCTAAGGCCTGCAACTCATTGCCGGAAAGGAGGTACGCATGCTTTGGACCATTTTTGTGATTCTACTGGTTTTATGGCTTCTGGGATTGGTAAGCGGCTACACGATGGGTGGGGTGATTCATATCCTGCTGGTCATCGCCATCATCGTTTTAGTGGTCAGGCTCATTCAGGGACGAAGAGTGCTGTAGCGATGTGGACCATCGCCAAAAGGTGAGGTCTCTCGAAGGGAGGTGGACGGGTCCGGGAAGACTTTACGAATGGCGCGGCATTTTCTGGAGAAAAGGTCTCGTCAGCAACCATATAAAATATACAAAAGAGGAGTAAACGTTATGAAGAAACGAAATGCGCTTATCGGCTGTTTGGTCCTTCTCATGCTCGTCGCCACCTTTGCGGTCTGTGCACCGGCACGCGCACAGGAAAGTACGGGTGAATACGTGGACGATTCGGTTATCACGGCCAAGGTGAAAGCTCTCCTTGCGGAAGATGATTTTCTCAAGTCGTTCCAGATCAGTGTCGAGACCAACAAGGGCACGGTCGAACTGAGCGGCTCCGTTGATTCTCGGAACGCCGTTAACAAAGCAGGTGAAATCGCAAGGAGTGTCAAGGGAGTCATCTCCGTCAAGAATAACCTGATGCTGAAATAGGCGGGCCAGTCGAAGGGGCAGAATGGCCGCGGGGTAGACATTTGAATGGTACCTCGCCGGGGCGTATAGCCCGCAAAGCACAGGAAAAGGTCGGTCAGGTCAAGAAGGTACGGGGAAGTAGCGGGAGTGGCGTACCATGCTTCAAGGGTTCAAGCAAGCCGTATGCGATCTGACGGGCAACGAAAAGTCTCAAGCGAGAGGAGCGAACGTAAGGCCAAGGTGAAGAATGCGAAGGGCGCGGTCAACGGAAGGATCCGAAACTGACACAGATGTTCAGCAAACTAAAAGGAGGAAATTACCATGACGCTCATCATTCTCATCGTCGTGTTGGTCCTAGTGTTCGGCGGGGGCGGCGGCTACTATTGGAGAAGGCGACGGTAGGCGCCACTTCTCGCATTACTGTGACGCAAAAGCAAAGTCTCATCAAAAGGAGATGAACGCATATGAAGAAATTAGTGGTGTTGTTTATAGCTATCATGTTTCTATCGACTTTTACGTTGATTGGCTGCAATCAATCAGCCCCACCTCCAGCGCCGGCGGAGAAGGGAGCGCCTGGAGCGCCTGGAGCGCCTGGAGCGCCTGGAGCAGCGGGAGCGCCCGGAGCGACCGGAGAGGCTGGAGCACCTGGAGCAACGGGAGCGCCTGCGCCAGCACCGGAAAAATAGTAGATGCGGGACATCGGGTAGCAAAAATGACTTCCCAAGCATCCCTTTTCTGTTAAGTATCGATGATGGACAAGTCAGTAATCGGGCTCACAGAGGCTCCATGCGCGATGGGAGGAGGCGAGTAATGAAAGATGTCGTTTCCAGTCCTTGTCCATTGAGGCCATGCCGTATTAAATACAGGGGGATTCTACGATTTTATCCTACGAGCGACCTCCCAGGAGGTGATTGGTGGCCTGGTTGAAGGGGAATATCGTTACTGGCTTGGCAATCGGCATCGGCGCGGCAATAATCGCGCCCCTCGTGGTACCCGCCCTTTCGAAGGCGGCAAAACCCCTTGCCAAGGCTGCCATCAAGGGCGGACTCGTGCTCTTCGAAACAAGCAAGGAGAAGCTCGCCGTGGCGCACGAACTCGTTGACGACCTCCTCGCCGAGGCGCGCGCTGAGCTTGCCGCCGAAGGCGAGGCCATTCCCGCGAAAGACCAGCTAAAATAGGTCAAAGATGATGAATGCAGAAGCGCTGGTCGTCCACAAGATGGCGGGCAGGATCAGGATAAGGGTTCCATCGAAAAAGGGTAACGAGGCGTACTTCGCCTCCGTCAAGGAGGCCCTTTCCGCTTGCGTTGGCGTGGAAGGCGTCGAGGTAGCCACGTTCACCGGGAGCATCCTCGTGCGGTGCCATGGGCCGACGGAGGCCGTCTTGGGGTGGGCCCATTCTCAAGGTCTCTTCGTGGTCAGACAGGAGCAGAGCATAAAGGTGACTGCGTTCCACGACGCCGTGGCAGGCCGGTTCGAGGCCCTTAACGACGGCATCAAGACGGCTACCGGGAAAAGCTTCGACCTTCCTGGCGTCGCCTTTCTCGCCCTCATGGGCGCAGGCATCTATCAGATCGCGCGGGGTAACTTCGCCGCGCCGGCATGGTATACGGCCTTTTGGTATGCCCTGGGATTATTCGGGAACAAAGGCGGTAAAGACGCGAAGGGCACCGTCGAGTAGGACAGTGGATAGAGGCCCCAACCGCGAGGGTCCTCCATAAGGGCTGGCAACCCAGACAAGAGCCAAAAGGGGGATGTCGTGAGGGAGAAAAAAACGGAAGCACCAGGGGCCGGCACGTCAACGCAGGCAGACCTGGGGAGGGCAGGAACGGCGGTGAAGGAGGGCGTCATCAGGAGCCTCAAGGGTCTTAACAAGATCGAGGCCGATATCGTGAGCCTCGTGAGGAATACCGTGGCAGACTCGTTGAAGCTCACCGCCGATGTGGCAGGCTTGAGTCTCAGCCTCACCACCAAGGTCATCAAGGGTGCCATTTCAGCCTCGGAAGAGGTGGGAACCGGCCTGATCCTCAGCACGAAGAGCGTTGCCAAGGGCGTGATCATGGGGGTGGGCGACGTGGGAGGCAATGTGGTTGCCGTGGCGAGCCAGACCGTAAAGGGCGCGGTCAAGGGAGCTTCCGAGGTCGGAACGGGCGTCTCACTCGTAGCGAGGCGCGCCGTCGACGGAGCCATCGAGGCCGGCAAGGAAGTGGGCGCAAATGTGGAGGACGTAGCGACGTATGCGGTGGGAGGGGCCGTCGAGGCAGCGGGCTCCATCGGTACCACCGCGTTGAGAGCGGTGCGGGAGATGTTTGTGGGCGTCATGGAGGGGGTGAAAGAGGTAGCATCCTCAGCGCTTCCCAAGGTGCCGTCAAAGGGAGCCGGCAGTCCGGCCGAGGGCCCCAAGGCACCGTCACCACCGCCTTCCATAGACACGCACGATGGGAGGTTTAAGACCGATGAGGAATACCGTCATAATACACCGTCACCGCCGGCTTCCGGAAAGACCCCCGAAGAGCCTTCCGCGAAGACCAGGACAAGGCGGGGAGAATAGCACACGCTGGATTTAGCGAGTACCATTCGTAATGTTGCATGCCAGGAGAGCGCGGCAGAAACTCTCTTTCAGGAAGGCATCCGCTGCTCGACTCACCGACGAAAGTTACAAGATTACACCCAACGGCGCTGGCCTTGCGACCGGGAAGCAAGTCGGCGCAGACGGCGGGTAGAAAATGGGCAGAATGTTCCTGAACGAGAGGCGAATGGGTGTTTTCGATTGCAATATTCGCGCGTATCCGGGCAGAATATACGTGGATTCAGCGTACGCCGGCATTTCGCACCAGGGAGGTTCTATAGAAAACCAAGAGTTTGTGGCGTACCAAGCAGTCGCTGAACAGAGAAGATGAAGGCAACGCCGCCTTCCGTGCGGGCGAGGTCTATCAATTGGCCGGATTTGAAGGCACGTTGATGGCTGGATACGAGGGCGGTTTGCTGGTGGCCTACATGGGCTTCCGGTCCCTCATATTGATTTCCTGGAGCGCCCGGTCTTAAGATAGCGGAACGCCTTCTACCGAGGACAAAACATGAAAAGACCCATCATCGCCCCCTTCTCGTCTTGCTTGCCCTGTCTCTGCCCGCCGCAGGCCGAGCGTAGGTAAGAATAGAGGTTTTACCATACGCTGTCAATGCAGTTTCGTGGTAAGCTAGCGTGGTGCTTTTTGCGGCGGAACGCGCCGATTGCGCCTCTTCGGTCACCCTAACGGATAAGACACTTCTACCCCCAACGCGCGTCAGCGGCTACGGTCGTGAGGCCGGGGGAGCAAAAGGTGTTTATTGAAACTGCGCAAGAACCCTACGTGCGCCGGCAAGGAATCGCATGGTCACGGAAGAGCCGAAAAGAAGCCGGCAAAAGGTATACGGCATCCCTCGGCTATTCGTTTCGCTTCTCAGGCGCGTGATGTGAGACCGGCGACCTGGGATAGGCCCTCACCAGATTCTTCCACACCCCCGTTGGCTTGGGGCAGGGCCTGAGGTTAATTCAAATCTAACCGTCCACGATTTCGCCGCGTATTCCCGGATGGAAGTCGATTTGTGTCGCGCCGGCCGTCTCGAGGATGCTCTTGGCCTTGGCCGCCTCGTCCGCTGTGCCGTGAGCGATAACGAGGAACCTGTCAGATTTTATCGCCGTCTCGTACTTCATGACACTGTCTTTGGGAATGCCGATGCTGTACAGCGCGGCGGCCAACGCACTCAGCCCGCCAACTACTACGGCGCCTTCCAGCGCTCCGACAATCCAACCCACGAGCGGGCCGAGCACGATGAGCGGGCCAATGCCCGGGATAAAGAAAAGGGCCGACCCAAACAAAAAACCGCAAAGTCCGCCCCAAAAGGCCCCCCGTTTCCCCCATACTTTCATGCGGTCGCCGATGTTGTAGTAGCCGACGACGTGCTCCTCGGGGTGATAGTCCTTGCCCACGATGGACAGTTTCTTCATGTCGAACCCCGCCCGCTGGAGTTCTTTGATGCTCGTTTCTGCCTTGATGTGAGAGTCGAAGATCCCTACTACTGCGTTACGCTCAGCCATGGGCTACCTCCTTATGGTTTCGGGTGATGTGGCGCCAATGGCTCACGACTTCAACGCCACCATGATTATGCAAAACCGCCCCTTCACATGGACCGCCGAGTTTCACTCGATCTCAGGTCTATTGCCAGATTCCTCGATACTGTCGTTAGTATTTGTCGGACCCGTTCTCTTGAAATGTTGAAGCGATCACCGATTTTCTCTAGCGTCAATGGATCCTCCGCCATGATGCGATTATCGAGGATAAAGCACTCTTTCTCGTTGAGCTGCTTTTTGA
>Ga0326727_10028610_pt1 | contig 10116 bp, 10 predicted proteins | sample MB2enrmetagenome_FD_207643 | JGI IMG/M metagenome (GOLD analysis project Ga0326727, IMG submission 207643) | Lab enriched peat soil microbial communities from McLean, Ithaca, NY, United States - MB29MY | ecosystem: Environmental > Terrestrial > Soil > Wetlands > Peat | place: USA: New York...
CCCACCCTGACCATGGTTCGCAGCGGCTTTGTCCAGGCCGGCGGTTTTTCCACCAATCGGAAAATCGCCAATGACACCCAGTTTATGTTGAGGGCCTATTTCAGTTTGCGCATGCGAAACGTTGACAGCTTTTTATACCTACGGCGGCGCCATCCCGCCGCCCTGACCGTGGCGAGGGAAACCGCCTTGGGCACGCCCTTGCGGCATTTTCTGGGAACCACCTGGGGGGCGGATTTCGAAGCCGTAAAGAGAGGCAAAGCCCGGCTGGAAGAAACTTCCTTGTGGCCACATCTGGACCCCCGCCCGCCAAGCCTCATCCGCATATTGCCGGGCGGAGAGAAAGACCTGAGGCAGCGAGCGTAACAGGGCAATGCCGGTTCGCGCCTAAGCTCTCAACTCCCGCTTAGAAACTCGATTGGCGTCGCATGCCCCGTGTCCCGTGTCCCTTCTTAAAATCCTCGCAGGTCGGTGCTTTCCCGCCTGGGCAGGCCTTCTTTGGGAATGCGTTTCAGCACCACGTACTCGATGCCGTGCTCGCCGCAGAAAGCTCTCTTCTCGGGCTTGTCACCATCCTCATTGACCACATAAAGGTGAGGCTTTACTAGCGCGATTTCCGGTTCAGCGTCCAGCCAGCCGTGCCCGGTGGAAATCATGGCCTGATGCACGAACCGAACGGCATGCACCATGTAAAGGCGCTCATCCTGTGACAGCAGGGGGTGACCCGCACCCTTCAGCAGTGTGATGTTCGCGTCATGCCCCACGACCACATACAAATCGCCCAAGGCGGAAGCCTCTTCAAAAAATCTGACATGCCCGGAGTGGAACCAGTCGTAGCAGCCCGTTACCATCACTCTTTTCCGCGCAAGGTCGAGGGCGGGGGGGGAGCACGAAGGCACGGGAAATCCGCTTAATTCCGCATTCCATATCACCCGGTACTGAACCCCTCGCGCGGCAGCGTAGATGCGCTTGCCCGTCGCGTCGCGATCCTGTTCCACAATCCAGATGTCAGGCTTAACAGCCCCAAGATCAGGCAAGGCATCGGGCTCGATGCTTCCCCTGACGACAGTTACATGGTCAACGAAGCGCAGGGACCTGAGCAGGTAATCGCGCTCCTGTTCCGGAAATCGTGGCGGCCTTCCTTCCTGCGCCTGCACCGTTTCATCCGACCATAATGCTACGTGCACACTCCCGAACTTGGCGGCTTCCTCAAGAAAGCGGACGTGCTTCGAGCGCAGATTGTCAAAGCTTCCCGTAACCGCGACAGTTTTCATAAGAGCAGTGGATAGTGGCTAGTGGCGAGTTGACAGCGAGCCGTGCGTTGCGGGTCAGTGGTTATTGCTTGTTTTTAGCCACTAACCACTACCCACTAACCACTTTCCTCCTCACCTGCACGTGCAGCGAACCGGGCACCGGCTCTTCCGACACCACGTAGAGATACCCACCCCCGCAGCCGGAATACATGGCGCCCGCGTATTTACCCTGGTAATAACTCAGGATGGCCATCAGATCCACGGTGATGGCGGGGTGGCGGACGGTGCCGGGAAGAATGGCCTCCCAGCACCGCATGCACTCGTTCATGGAGGCGCCGAGCGCGCGCGCGTCGCTGGCGAGAATCGCCGCGTAACAGTCCTTCCCCGAGTGGCCCAGCCGGCGGATCCATTCCCCGTCCAGATTTTTCGCCTCGAGGGGACTGTAATGCTCAGGCCGCGGTGCGATGGGCAGCAGGTGGATGACCTTCTCCAGCCAGCGCGCCACCGCGGGATCCGTGTTGGTTTCGATGTGCGCGGGAAAGTACCCGCCCTCGCAGGCGATATCGTAGTCCAACCGGCTGATGCCCGGAATGATCAGCCCCGCCATATCCTGTGAACCCGAGGGCGCAGCCTTGCCCTGGTTCTCGGCATCATACAGGATGCGTGTCAATTCCCGCGGGTCTCGATTCGGCACCGAGTCGTTCCACAATCGGCGCGCCACTTCGCGCGTGCTGGTGGCCATGCCGCTGCGATCCATATAGCGAAAAGTGGGTTCGATCCCCACCACCACCATCGATCCCGGCGGAGTGGGGTTGTGCACCGAGACAAACGGCTGGTCAATCCATCCGCCCGCGAACGCCATGCGATAAGGGATTTTGCCAATGACCGAAGTGATGTCATGATCGGAATGGGTAGGCATAGGAAGAAACCTTACAACCGGAAAAGTCTACCGCACACTTGGCCCTGGGTGCCAATTGCGATTTCAAGAATTTGATGAGGATTCCATTTGACGGACCACGCATGGAGATTTGGTGAAGCGTCCGTAGGACCCCGCTGGTTGTCACGGTTTTGGTCTAGTCGGACAATTTTCCTGATCGGAACTCTGATTGTAGGCCTGACAGCGAGCGCGGCTGTATCGAGCGCGGAGGCGCCGCACAACGCAACGACTCCGACATTTTGGCGGGATGCGCTCCTGATCCTCCAGCAGCACTGCCAAGTGTGCCACCGCCGGGGGGAAATTGCTCGCATGCCACTCATGACTTATCGCCAAGTCCGGCCTTATGCGCTTGCAATAAAGCAAGTTACCAGCCAGCACACGATGCCGCCGTGGTTTGCCGATCCCCATTTTGGGCATTTTGCCGATGACCCATCGCTTACGCCTGAGGAAATTGCCACTTTGGCCGCGTGGGCCGACGCCGGAGCTCCGGCGGGCAACGCGCATGATGCCCCGCCGCCTCGACTTTGGGCGCCAGGATGGGTGATTCCCCAGCCCGACCTGGTTTTGCGTATGCCCAAACCCGTGAAGATACCCGCACACGGCGATGTGGAATACACCTATGAGATTGTGCCCACAGGGTTTACGGAGGCAAAATGGGTCCAAATGGCGGAGGTCCGCCCCCAGAGCCGCGCGAACGTCCATCATGCGGTGGTTTACATTCGCCCGCCCGGCTCGAAGTGGCTCCAGCATGCACCGGTGGGGGTGCCTTTTACAGCCTCAATCCTGAGCGACCCGCAGGACCGTCGCGACTCCCATTGGACGGACACCGACGCCCTGCTTGTCTACGCCCCCGGCAGCTCACCGGACCGCTGGCCCGACGGCCTGGCCAAGTTCATTCCCGCTGGCTCCGACCTGGTTTTCCAGATGCACTACATGGCCATGGGCGGCCCCGCGCGCGACCAGACCAGCGTCGGCCTGATCTTCGCCAAAAAGCCGCCTGCCCAGCGCGTCCTGACCCTGCAACTGACCAACGACCGCTTTGTCATCCCTCCCGGCGTTGACGATTATCGAGTAGAAGTTCACGGAACCCTGCCCAACGACGCCACGCTGCTCAGCTTCTTTCCGCACATGCACCTGCGCGGAAAGCAATTTGAGTACAACCTGATTCGTCCTGACGGCAGCATTCTGGAAACGCTGCTGCGCGTCCACTATGATTTCCACTGGCAGTTGAGCTATCGCCTCCTGGCGCCAAGATTCCTGAAGGCGGGCACCACACTCCAAGCCGTCGCCTGGTTCGACAACTCCACCCACAATCCGCACAACCCTGACCCCACCCAAACCGTGACTTGGGGAGACCAGACCTGCGACGAGATGATGGTGGGATTCTTCGACGTCGCGGTCGCCGCCAACCTGGACAAGGAACATTTCTTCCACCGCCGTCAACCCCCGGGGAAATGATAGGCGCGAGCTATGGCGGATGAGGCTGTAGCGCGTCCCCCGCCTCTGGGGTCCGCGGCTTTTCGTGTGCATAATCCGCTAATTGCAAGGACGGCCGTGTGCCTTCTCCCATTTCAAATATGCGATTTCCGAAGTCGGCAAATAAACTCATCTTTCCACCTAAACCGGTCGATAGCCGAAACGGGGTAGTGTGTCACGCGGTGAGAAAAGTGGCCCGGGCCTTCGGCCCGTGCTCGGGCATGGCCTGGAAGGCCATGGCACGTCGACGTAGCGCCGACCTTGAGGTCGGCACTTCCCCGATTTGTAGTTTGCAAAGTTGGCAAATAAATTCATCTTTCCACCCAAATCGGTCGATAGCCGATACGGGGTAGTGTGTCACGGGGGGGAGTGGGCACGGGCAGCCCGCCCGATTTATCGGGGTCCCGCCCGTGCAGGGTGTAGCGCGACCTCCGTTTTTGAGGTCAGCGGCCTTTCCCCTGCCAAACTCCCCAAACCCCAGAATCGACGCCTGCGCGAAGCGCCTTGGTGTAGCGCCCCCGTTTTTGGGGTCCGCGGCGCTTCTGCTGCCAAACTTCCCAAACCCCAGATTCGATGCTGCGCGCAGCGCCTTGGAGTCCGGCCGCGAAGCTGCCGCCTTCCGCCTTGGTTCCCAGCCGCCTTCGCGCCATAGGCTTTTCTCTTACCGAACCGGGAATCTCAAAGACTGGCCCCCTGGCCATATGTTGGCGAGCGCGAGTCAGGGGAAGAACCGCAGACCTCAAACTCGGGGATCTGCGCCACACGTATCGCCTGCCATTTGAAATTTGCAAATTCCGATTTGCGATTTCCGAAGTCGGCAAATAAATTCATGTTCCCACGTAACTGGCCGATAGCCGAAGTGGGGTTGTGTGTCACGCGGGGGGCTGGCCGTCGGCGCCTCCCCTACCTCTGGTCCCGGCATTGCCTTTTCCAGCCATTTGCAAACCTCGGTATTCCCTCTTGCTGATGACTTCGGACTTTGCTTTTCCCCGCTCGCCGCTGCCCTTGGTCTTGGGCTGCGTCGCTCCCCTCACGATTCAGGAGGGGCGGGGTGTGAGCCCTGGGGGTGGCTACCGGCGTGCGACCGCCAGACTACGCTTCAAGGTCGGCCCACCTGATTCAGGAGAGATAGCGCGCCAAGCGCCCGCGTATTCATTCTCCAAAGCCTTGGCATGAGCTGATCTCCTATCAAATTTCCCCTCGATACGTCTCAAAAACTGCAAATCCGGCACATTTTCGTGCAAAATTCTGCAAAAACGAGACGACATTTTGTCATCCTTTCACGTGTTTTCATAGACATAGCCGGATCGATCTTCATTTTTAACATCTCTTTGTGTTGGCCGGTTTCCGGAGTGCTGGCGTGCGTCGAGGATATGGATTTCATGGGGGACGTGTTGCGCCAAACCTTCATCGCTATTCTAGCCTATAATTAAAGACCCACATTTGTCAAGAGACAAACTGTCCTCACAGGGCCTGGAAGTGCAGATTTGTGATTTCCGAAGTTGGCAAATAAACTCATCTTCGCACCTAAACCGACCGATAGCCGACGCGGGGTAGTGTGACCCGCGCGGCAGAAGGAAAATGCTGCGCGCCGTACAGGGTCGCCGCAACCGCCGTTGTGCCATGGCCATCCTGGCCATGTCCGGTCGCGGGCGTTCCGCCCGTGCAGGGCATAGCGCTGCCCCCCGTTTTTGGGGTCTGCGGCTCTTGACGTGAACCCCGGACTGGGCGTGCGATGCAGGGGACAGATTTGTGGTTTTTGCATGTGAAGAAGTTGCCGATAAACGATGCATAGGAGTGTCGGGGGACAGCGAGCGGGCAGGAGAGACGGTAACAGAGCCACTGACTGTGTCTTCCCGCTAAGCGTTATTCTTTAGGCGTAGGGGTTTGAAGTGAATGCGCAACTTAACCTGCAACTGGGTCTGTCCCACCTGATCAACTGTGATGATTTCCACATCTCCTTGCCGCACGGCGTCGATGAACGACAAAGCCAACTGCTCCGGCGAGCGTACGTTCTGTGTTCGCATCATGCCCGACAGGTCGAGCATCGGCCACCTAATTCCCCACTTAACATTCGCCCGCCAGAGCACTTCTGTCCGAGGCAAGTTTATTCCAGCAATGTAGTTATAGAAAGAGGGCAAACTAACCGCTAGTTCTCTTGCTGCCCGTTTTGCACCTAATTCGGCTTTCTTTGCCCCAAACTCGCGGGCGACCCGCGCCATCAGGGTCTTTTCGGCATAGGAGTGTTTTCGGCCTTGAGCTTTCAATTGCGCCACCTGTGCTCTGTAGAATTCGCAGTTGATATTCTATTGTAATAGAAAATCTAATCAAGTAGAATCATGAGTGTAAAACTCAAGGACCCTTCCGCGGCGAGACCCATGCTGCAGCAAACCTTTATTCACATTCCGGGCATTGGCAAGCAGACCGAGATGGAGATGTGGGAGCACGGGATCCATTCTTGGGATGATGCGGATCGGTTTGAGAAGCGATTCGGAGCCGTAGGCGCCCGGTTGCAACAAAAGCTCGACGAATACATCCCCTTGTCGCGTGAGGCCGTTAAGCGAAAGGACGCCGCATTTTTCAGTCGTCTCTCCGATGTGGGTGAGGCTTGGCGCATCTACCCCGAATTCGCCGAAGAATGTGTCTACCTGGACATCGAAACGACGGGGCTTTCGTCGGTTTTTGACTCGATTACGATGGTAGGGTTGTATGATGGGCGAGCTTACAAGGCGTTTGTCGAGGGGGATAACCTGCAAGATTTCCCCGCCCATTTGCAGAAATATGCCGTGGTCATTACGTTCAACGGAGCCGGGTTTGACCTGCGGTTCTTGAAGTTGGCATTTCCTGACTTAACGCTTCCTCCGATTCACATCGACCTACGCTGGACCACCCGCAGGTTGGGCATGAAAGGCGGATTGAAATCAATTGAGACAGCGTTGGGCCTTAAGCGCGCCGACTCGGTTGAAGACCTGGGCGGGCATGACGCGACCGTGCTTTGGTCAAAGTACCTGCGCGGCGATAGGGACGCGCTGGACCGGCTTATCCAATACAACACGGAGGATGTGGTCAACTTGAAGCCGATCATGGAAATTACCTATGACCGGCTATCAAGGGATCAGGTCCCATTTCTGAGGGCTGAAGCCGCACGCGTGTTTACGGGGGTGGTGGACCTCCCCAGATCCAACAAACGTGCTGTGCTGAAGCGAGCTTTGATCCAGTCCGACTCAACCGGCTTGGTTCCTCGGCTCTTGACGCGGTGCCGAACCCTGGAAGAGCCGCCTTGCATTGTCGGCATCGACCTGACCGGTAGCGAGAAGCGCGCGACTGGCTGGGCCGTTATGAAGGGCGCAAACACGACAACCAAGTGCATCCGTACGGATAGTGAGTTGATCGCGGAGACAATGGCTGCGAGCCCAGACCTCGTGTCCATTGATTCCCCACTTTCACTCCCAGAGGCGCATGGAACTGTCGGCGCGCCAATCTACCGGAAGTGCGAGCTCGCCCTCAAGAGAATGGGCATCTCGGTCTTCTGGTGTCTGCTTCCGAGCATGGAGATGCTCACCCGGCGTGGAATCAGGTTGGCGAGCGAACTCCGAAAAGCAGGGTGCAAAGTCATTGAGAGCTACCCAGGGGCGGCACAGGATATCCTTGGAATACCGCGGAAAAAGGCAAGCCTGGAGGAGCTGAAGCAGGGGCTTTTTCGTGCCGGGATTCAAGGGGACTTCGTAACTTCGAAGGTTTCACACGATGAGGTCGACGCGATCACGTCTGCTCTGGTTGGTCTATTTTTTCTCGCGGACGATTACATTGCGCTGGGCACCCCCAAGGAAGACTACCTGATTGTCCCGCGGTCTGCAAAATTCAACTTCGAAAAACTGACCCAGATTATTTCTGCTTCGGGATTGGATGAAGTGTCAAAGAGCCCCCCAACTGAGGTAGAATCCTTCCGCGATGCCCAGCCACTCCCAGCAACCTGAGGATCAGCGGCTCGTGGTGGGTATAACTGGCCGGACGGGGGCAGGCAAGACATCGGCTGGCATATATCTGAGCTCAAGGTACGGGTTCCAATACCTTCAGTACAGCCAGGTGCTTTCGGACTGGCTAGCGAACGATTCCCAGGGTAAGACACGCCTCCAGGAAATCGGGTGGAAGGTAATGGAAAAAGGAATGCAGTTGGATCTTAACCGTCGGGTTATTGGGCAAATCAACCCCACCGCCGATGTCGCGGTAGATGGTCTCAGGCACCCCATCGACTACGAGAGCCTCAACGACTTCTGCGCCACTTCATTCCATCTACTCTTTATCGACAGCCCCTTGGAGAATCGGTGGCAACGGGTTAAAGGTGACGAATCGTTTACAACCCTTGGCGCATTCGAGGCTGCGGATCATCACGCGGTTGAGCAACAGATCGAGGTGCTCCGGACCCGTGCCACAAAGGTCATTCGAAATGAGGGTTCGCTGCAGGATTTCTACGTTTCTTTGGACGACGCGATAGGAAGGCTGAGGGTGGGAAGGCGCATATGAGTCTTTGGGTTGTGGTCGGTGGGCAGTATGGTTCTGAAGGCAAAGGGAAGGTATCCGCTTTCATCACGCTGAAGGGAGACATCGATATCTGTGTCCGCTGCGGCGGGCCCAACTCCGGCCATTCCTTTACCCACGAAGATGGAACCACCAAGGTTTTAAGGCAATTACCGACTGGCTACATTAACCCGCGCACCCGATTACTGATTCCGGCTGGGGCATTGATCGATCCTGCCATTTTGAAGGGCGAATTAGATTCATTCGGCATCAGCGCTTCTCGCGTTGGCATCGACGAGAAGTGCTTTCTTATTCAGAATAGCGACCGAGAGTTGGAGAAAGAATTAGGCCTGCGGGAGAGATTAAGCTCCACTCTGTGCGGCGTGGGGGCGGCTGTCTCAAGAAGAGTTCTGCGCGGTCCTGATGCGAAGTTGGCAAAAGACGCAGTAGAAACATACCCTTGGTTGCGGGGACTGCTGACAGACGTGAGTCAAGAGGTCAATGATGCGATTGACCGGGGTGGAAAGGTGCTGATCGAGGGAACCCAAGGATTTGGCCTATCTCTTTACCACTCGGAGCACTACCCACGCACGACTTCACGAGACACGAGTGCAGCGGGGTTTCTCAGTGAGGTCGGTGTGAGCCCGAGGTTGGTCACGGAGATCGTAGTTGTTTTTCGGACCTTCCCAATTAGAGTTGCAGGTGCGCAGGCTGGGCCAATGAAGGACGAGATTACTTGGGAACAAATCCGCAGGGAAAGCGGTTATCCTCACGACATTACGGAGATGACCAGCGTCACGAACAAAGTACGACGCGTCGGTCGGTTCGATTGGGACCTCGCGACGCGTGCTGTCTCTGTAAATCGCCCGACACGTTTAGCTATCAACGGGCTGGACTACCTGAGCTTCAAAAACAAAGGTGTGAGTGATTGGGGTTCGCTCTCGAGTGAGGCGGAGGAATTCGTACGAAGACTTGAGTCAAGCCTCATGACCTCCGTGTGCTATTTCGGGTGCGGACCCTCTTTGCAAGAGATGTTTCGACATGAAATCGGAGAGGTAGAACACTTCCCCTCGCTCGCTTCCGCGAACTCCCGCTAGTGGTTGTCATTACCTCGACGGACAGCAGCGGGACAACACCCCTGCGCGTCTCCTTTTTGGGAGGAGAAAAGACATGGAAAAGGAAAGCCAGAAAGAGAAAGAACGACGGCGGGCGGAGGAAGTAAGGCGACTGGACGGTTATTGGTGCCCTACCGTAGACGAACGCGAATCGAGGCCCACAGGTGTCCTCCTGAGCGACGAAATTAAGCACTACGTAAATACATGCAGGATGATCGACCCGTTTCAACCAGCCCTTCTAACAGCAGCTGGGTATGAGTTGACCGTGGGAGACGAATATTCGCTTGGGGGCGAAATCAAGAGACTTGCGGAGGGAGAGGAAATTAGGATAGACGCGTTTCAAGTTGCCATTATAAAAACTCGGGAGACTCTGAATTTGCCTCGCTTCATCATCGCTCGGTGGAATATTCGAGTAAGGTGGGCCTACGAGGGTCTCCTTTGGGTAGGGGGCCCGCAGGTTGATCCGGGCTGGATAGGGCATCTGTGTTGCCCAATCTACAATTTATCCAACAAGCAAGTCACCCTTAGGTTTGGTGACCCTATTGCCCGCATGGATTTCGTCACAACCACCCCATTCAACAGCAGCAGCGTCGAGCATCAGTATAGGCGACCCCCTAAGCGGATTTTGTTTGAGGACTACAACCCCGAACAGTTAAAGAGCGCTTTGTACACAGAAGCCCGGGAGCGAATAAACGACCTCCAAGAACAAACTGAAAAAAGAATCGGAACTGTCGAAGCCTTGGTAACCAATTTCATGGCGGCCACAATAACTGTCGTCGCAATTTTTGTTGGCATTCTCGCTTTCTTTATTGGACCCGAA
>Ga0326727_10028611_pt1 | contig 10116 bp, 9 predicted proteins | sample MB2enrmetagenome_FD_207643 | JGI IMG/M metagenome (GOLD analysis project Ga0326727, IMG submission 207643) | Lab enriched peat soil microbial communities from McLean, Ithaca, NY, United States - MB29MY | ecosystem: Environmental > Terrestrial > Soil > Wetlands > Peat | place: USA: New York...
GATCATGTTGCCGACCAAGGCAAACGGCCTTTCAAAAGACGATTTCGGCGACATCTGCCTGGGCGCGCTGCCGAATATCACTCCGTGGATTTTGGACAATATCGCTGAGGCAATTCTTGCCAAACGGCGCGCTTACGCCGTGTTGACCGACCACCTGACGCCGCCGTTGGAAGCTGCCGGCCTTTCGGATGAACTACGAAACCTTCACGAAGACGTTCACAAATTCGCGACGCTCGATGAAGGACTTCTCAAGTCGAAATACCGAAAGTCAATCTCCGACGCAGCCCGAAAAGCCGGCCTGACCAAGGCAGCCGGCGAGCTCTCCGACGCGGAAATCGACCGCACGGGCGCCCGGCTGCACGAGATCGAAAGCTCCATCACTGCAATCAAGCTGCACATCCTCGGGCAAGAGCCGGACGAAAAGCATTTGGTTCCATTCCTGGTCAACATGCTGGGGACGAAGTTCCTCGACGAATTGGCTGCCTCAATTCCGGAGGCGGCCTCGGTTCGAGCCGACCCCGCCGATCGGCGAGCGGATGCTCGAGAGAGGGCGGAGCAAATCGTCCGGCACATGCTTCGCGACGGGCTGAATCTGCGGGAGGCCCTGGCTTCGGCCGGCGCAAAGGGAGGTCCCGAGGAGGCACTTGAACGACTTCTGGAGTATCGCAAGCGATTGGCGAAGACCGGTGATGAAATCGAATACCTCTTGCGAGCGCTGGAGGGCCGCTTTATTCCACCGGGTCCGGGGTCCGACCCGGTTCGGAACCCTGCGTCCATTCCGACAGGGCGCAATCTCTATGCACTCAACCCGGAGGAAGTCCCGACCAAGCAAGCATGGGAGGTTGCCGTCGCGCTGACGGATGCGCTCCTCAAACAGAAGCCGGTGCACAAAGTCGCGCTCGATCTAAACGCATTCGAAACCATGCGCGATTACGGCGTCATGGAGGCCCAGGCTCTCTATTTGATGGGCGTTCGTCCTGTGTGGGACTCGAGTAATCTAGCGGTCGATGTGCAAATCATTCCGAGGGAAGAGCTGAAACGGCCGCGCGTCGACGTCTTTATCGCCATCAGCGGCTCGATGCGCGATAACTTCGCCTCGCGCGTGAAATTGCTGGACAAAGCGGTGAGGCTCGTATCCGAACTCGAAGAGTCGGATAATTTCGTTCGCGACGCAACGAAAGTTCGAGAAAAAACACTCTTGGAACGCGGCTTTGCAGAGCAACGCGCGCGCCAGCTCGCTCCGGCACGAATCTTTGGCACGAAGCCGGGCGAATACGCGACGCGGATTCTCTACCTGGTACCCAAGTCGGGCGCATGGGATAGCAATAAAGAGATCGCGGATGTCTACAAGGAGACCATGTCCTACGCGTTCACCGGCGACATTTGGGGAGAGCAGGTTCCCGGTCTATACGAAGACGCGATCAAGGGCTCAGAGACCGTCCTGCGTACATGGGCCTCGAACATGATGGGGCCGCTGACCAATCACCATGTCTTCGAGTACGCCGGGGGCCTCAGCCTCGCAATTGAAAGCGTTACCGGGAAACAACCGCGCCTGCTGCTCAATGATGTTCGCAACGAGCCGCGCCTACGTGATTTCGACGAGGTGATGGCAACAGAGGCGCATGTCACCTTGTTGAATCCGAAATGGCAACAGGGCATGCGCGAAAACGGCTACTCCGGTGCGGGAATGATGGCCGAGACGGTTCGCAACACGTTTGGCTGGCAGGCGACTCGTCCTGGCAGCGTCTCGCAAGCACTTTGGGACGAGGTTCACGCGGTCTATGTGCGCGATCGCGGAAAAACGGGGCTGACCGAGTGGCTGAATTCCGTCAATCCGCACGCGCGGCAAGAGATCATGGCCGTGCTGCTGGAGGCACACCGCAAGGAGTACTGGCAAGCTGACGCTGAAATGATTCAATCGTTGGCGAAAGAATACGCGGAATCGGTCGTTCAATTCGGACAATCGGGCGGGCTTACCGGGGGAGGCAATGAGCGGCTGCAAAAGCTGGTTTCGGACAATTTGAACGCACCTGGAGAGCAAGCGCTGGCCGCAGCGTTTCGCAGCACGCTCGAACGCGGCAGCAAGGCAGCGGACCCGTCACCGGCGCGTGCGGAGGGCGTGGAGTCAGCACAGAAACAATCGCCGCCTTCCGCGGACGATACCCTGGACGCACGCCGCATTTCGCCGGAGGCAACCGCGCCGTTCTCGTCCTCGTCGATCGGTCCGGTGGCTTTCCTTGCGGCGGTCTTGTTCTTGATTCTTGTCGGAATGTGGCGGAGAACGGGGGTGATTCGGTGAGCAGCGACTTCGCCTCGCTCCTGTCGAATGCTCTCTATGTCGTCTCGGCGGCTCTCTTGCTGCCGACGCTTCTAGCGCTCAGCGGTCTAATCATCGCCACGCTCCTCTGCACCGGCGGATTCATCTGCGAGTGCGTCGAGCGCTGGCGCGTACGCGCAATTCTCCGTACGGTCGTCAGCCTCCTCGCCGCCGACACGCCGAACGTCCCGGCCGCTCGCGCTGAATTGAGGCGGGCTCCGAGCGGGCCCGCAAGGCGCTTTAGCAACCTGCTTGCAAGTGACACAGCGCCTGACCTCTTGCAAAAGACCCTCGACGATGTCGACGCGGAGATTTCGTCGCACCTGGGACTGCTTGGCTTTGTGGCCCGAGTCGGTCCGATGTTGGGATTGATGGCGACCCTGATCCCCTTCGGGTCGGCCCTTGCCGGCCTGTCTGCCGGGAATGTCCGGGAGATTTCCGCCAACCTGGTAACGGCATTCGCAGGAACCGTGGCAGGCTTGGTTTGTGGGTGCGCCGCTCACGCGATCGGTGTCATTCGTCGAGGTTGGTACGCTCGCGATCTGAACGATCTCGATTTCATCGTCGGCCGGCTCCGGTCAGCTTCAACTGCCGCGCCGACTGCGGGAAATCATGTCGTCCCGGCACTTCACGATAACGCCTGCTGACGAGTCGGAGTGGAAAAATGCGCAAGCGACGAAGCTGGGAGGCAAGCGAAGAGGACCCGACTTCCGGCCTCGTGAACTTGTTTGATATCTGGATGGTCTTCGCCGTGGCCTTGCTTCTTTCGCTGCTCGGAGCAGGCGTACTCCAGTCCGAAATGACACGAGAAAAGCCCCTACCGACCGCGGATGCGCCGGAGGCGGTTCCGGGTCGGCGACTGACGATCGAGAATATTCAGATAAGTCGTCGAAATCTGAGTTCCGAGGGCGAGCGACTGGGCATGGCCTACCGGCTGAAGTCCGGGGAGATCGTGTACGTCCCCGAGAGGAGTGGTCGCGAATAGCGGCGTATAGTGGGCGTTTGTGCCGGAGATGTCGTTTGAATTTGAGCTATCAGCGGTCAGCTATCAGCTATCAGCCAGGGGGGAAACCTGCGTTGATGTGAACGCTTGTCTGACTGGTCTCGCGTAAACCGGCTGCATCTTTATAATTGCGGACCGCACCGGCGGGAGTCCGGGCGTTGAATTGCCAGGAGCGGCACGATGTTGCAGCGCTTCGATCATCGCGGCGGTCATCTCTCGCTGCTCTGTCTAGTGTGGGCGATCGTCTGTCTGCCGAACTTGGGGGCGCCAAGCCTGTGGGACGTGGACGAGGGGAACAACTCGGAAGCCGCTTACGAGATGCGCGAGTCCGGCATGTTCATCGTGCCGACATTCGATTACGAAATGCGCGTCGACAAGCCGGCTCTTCTGTACTGGCTGCAGGTGGCCGCATATTCGCAATTCGGTGTTAACGAGTTCTCGGCACGGCTTCCTTCTGCGCTTGCGGCTCTCTGCGCAATATTCCTCACGTACGAATTGGGGCGCCGCACCTTTGGATCCGCGGCGGGCTTGATCAGCGGCCTCATCCTTACCAGCGCCGCTCTCTTCTGCGCGTCGGCTCGCTTTGCCAATCCCGATGCTCTGCTGGACGCCTTTACGTTGCTGACGCTCTTTGTCTTCTGGCGCGGTTACCGTGCGAATGGACCGCTTCCGTTCGCATCTGCCGGCGCGATCTCCGGACTCGGTATGCTGGCGAAGGGTCCGGTCGGTTTGGTGCTTCCGTGTGCGGTTTCCATTCTATTCCTTGCCTGGCAACGACAGCTTTGGCGGCTTTTCGATCGGCGCCTGATTTGGGGAGTGCTCACGTTCATTCTGGTGGCGGCGCCGTGGTACACGTGGGTCGGCATTGAAACGAAGGGAGAATGGCTGGCCGGATTCTTCTGGAAGCACAACGTTGGTCGCGCGCTAAGCGTGATGGAGAACCATCGTGGACTGTTCTTCTATTACGCCATCGTGATACTGGTCGGATTTGCACCGTGGTCGGTCTTTTTCGCACCCGCTACCTGGAATGCCCTGACAGACGCTCGCGCTGCCGCAGGTGGACGTGAGCGCGACGCTGTCCGCTTCCTCGTTTGCTGGATTTTGGTGTATGTCGCTTTCTTTACGCTCGTCCAAACGAAGCTGCCGAACTACATTCTGCCGATCTACCCGGCCGTAGCACTCTTGACCGGGCGGGCGATCGATCGTTGGCGGGCGGGCCTGGCACCTCTGCCGGCGTGGATGATGCCGGTCAGTCTAACTTGCCTCGGACTTGTCGGCATCGGAGTGTCGGCCGGTCTGTTGATTGCCGCAGGTATCCTTCCCCCAAGCGTGCCGACTCATCGACAATTGCCCGCCTTGGGTACTTTGGCTGTGATCGGGACACTGCCGGTTCTGGCCGCGATATCGGGTGCACTGTTTCTCCGCCGCGATTCGCGAAACGCCGCGCTGGGAGCAATCGTTTGCGGATGTGTCCTTTTCACGGCAGCATTGGCGACCTTCGGACCCGTCGCCGTCGATCGCTACAAGGCACCGAAGGCACTAAGCGCGGCACTGCCGGGCGACGAAGTCAGCCGCGACGTGCGCATCGGCGCCTATGAGTATTTTCAACCCAGCCTTGTCTTTTACTGCCATCGAGAAGTCACGCGCATATCGAAAGAAGCCGACGCGCGCCTTTTCTTGCAAGGGCCGTTGCCGGCATACCTGTTCCTCCCGGCCGATGTGTGGGAGAGCTTTCGAACCGGCAGCCCTGCACGCGAAGTCGCGCGCCATCACGACTTGTACGACGGCTGCGATATCGTGCTGATTACGAACGAATGACGGCCTGGCACGACGGGACCGACAGTCGCTCAATCCCCGCTCGCCGTCGATTCTCCGCCGGCGTAGGTCGACAGTGCTCGATAGGCGTCCGGCTCAATGCTGGCGCCGATGAATCGAACCCCGCCATCGCAAAATAGAAAATTGCAGCCCCCTTCGTGCATACTCCGAAAGCCGCTCAGGGAGTCTTTGCCTGCCAGGTTATTGCCAGCCGGGTCGTTACCGAATACGGAAGGCGTAATGAGCGGCCGATTCATCGGTTCGTCGCGCGGGTCGGGCGCCAGCCCGTACTGAGCCGTGACAGCGAATACCGAGCCGTATATCGGATTCGTGGAATCGCTCACGCCGGCCGCTCCCCAACACTGATCGATCAAGGCTACTTGCCCTGTCAACGCGCTGATGGCCGGCGTGCCGAGGCTTGAAATATCATTGACCGGATAGTGCGGGTTGTTGCCCGCGGCATCGCCCATCGCAAAGGTCTGACTTGTCCCATCGACGATGTCCGCGATTCGAATTCCCTGCCGGCGAGAGATTGTCGGCAAGATGTTGAAAGCCCCGCGCACATTCGACGGAATCAGCGACCAGTCGCTATTCACGGCGCCGTTGGCTCCGCGACAAAATGCGTAGTCGCACGTCGCCACCTGTGGCGGCAATGGAAACGAGTATTGCTCGGAGATCGGCGTCAAGTCGAGGAAGCCATCGCTGCGATTGCTTGGACAGTAAAAGAGCTTAATCGGGTTGCCGACGAGTTGGCCGTTCATCGATGGATTCTGGTTCCACCACGGATTGTTGAAATCGTAGGCGTCGCTGACATTCGCCTGTTCCAGAAACGGCAGGAGCAACGTGAAACCGGTAGCTCCGGCATCGGTGACGTTGGTGTTGTCGCAGATAAGGCCAGCGGGGAAAGCGCCGAAGATCGAATGATGGTTGTGTAATGCCAGACCCAATTGCTTCAGGTTGTTCTGACACTGGGTCCGCGCCGCAGCGGCACGAACGCGCTGAACGGCGGGCAAAAGTAAGCCGGCAAGGACCGCAATGATACCGATCACGACGAGAACTTCGATCAAGGTGAAGGCAGCACGATCCCGGCGCATGAGATGTCTCCGGGTGGACTAAGAAGCGAGATGACGGGCCTTGCTATGCTAACAGGCGGGCCGGAGCACCGACAGTTGAGGTGCAGCAATGACGAGAATCTCTGCACAATTCACAGTTCTCGGGCTGCTTGCGATCGCGGGCTGCCAGAGCAAAGCGCTGCCGCACGAAGGGAAGAGCGTGGCAGAGCTTCAGGCAATGCTCTTATCCAAGGATTCGAATATGCAAGCGCAAGGGGCGCTGGGTCTTAGCCAACATGGGCCGGCCGCTCTGCCAGCGCTTCCGGCTCTGAAGGAATTGCTGGCCAGTCCGCGACCGCTGGTTCGTCAACAAGCGGCATTAGCGATTGGCCAGATTGGTCCCGAAGCCGTTGATGCGGTGCCGGCGTTAACCGGCGTTCTCGAGGATTCCGAATGGCCGGTGCGGCGCCAGGCGGCGATCGCGTTGGGGTCGATCGGTGCGGCATCGCGGCCGGCACTTCCGGCACTGCAGCGGCTTGAGGGGGACGCGGTCAAGGCAGTCAAGCAAGCAGCCCGCGAGGCCCGCTCAAAGATCGAGCAATCCGACAAGTGACGCCTTCGCAGCTAGCTTAGGCCGAGAAAAACGGTTCAAATTCGCCCTGAATCGCCTTGATTCCCTTGCTGAACGCCCATGTGTCGACACCGAGCGAAAGCATGCGGCATCCCAGATCGACGCACCGTTTGGCGTGACCGGCATCCTTCGGCAGAATTGCCCAGGGCACGCGATGAGCTTGCGCGGCTTTGGCGACTCGTTCGACAGCTTGCCAGACGCGCGGGTGTTCCCATTCGCCGGGCAGGCCCATCGATTGACTGAGGTCTGCCGGCCCGATGAAGAGCAGGTCCAGGTCGGGAACGGCTGCAATCTGTTCGACGACGTTGACAGCGTCGATGTGCTCGATCTGCACCGCCACAAACGTTTCGACATTGGCCTGGCGATAATAGTCAGCTGCAGCATAACCGCCGTAGCGACCGTCGACGCCGCTGCCGTTCACGCCGCGAAGTCCGCGTGGATGAAACTTGGTCCACATCAGCAGATTCTCGACCTCACGTACGCTGCGAACCATCGAGGCCATGACCCCGCCGGCGCCGGCTTCGAGTGGACGCATGACCGCGGCGTAATCGGTGGCGGGGAGTCTTACGAAGCAGTCGATACCGCTGGCTCGAGCAGCTCGGGCCGCGTCTTCGATTTGCGGCGTCGTCAGACCGGTGTGCTCCTGATCGAACCATACGGCGTCAAAACCGCCTTGCCACGCGACCATTTCAATCAATTTCGGATAGCAAAGCTGGCCCATTAGAAAGACACGAACCAGACGATCCTGCTTCAAGAGCGATTTCAAACGCGCGGACATCACCGCCTCCCCTCTCGATCGATGCGCCATGCACACTGAATCCATCTTGGGGAGGATGGCCGCGCTCTGCAAGAGGCGCGCGGCGATCGTGAGTGTCCGATGGAAAAAATGCGATGATCAATGAAAATGTCTTTACATTGCGTTATTGGCAGGTATACATTTCAGATCAAGCGGCCGGGTAGCTCGAGCCCGGCTTTACCCCCTGTCACATTTGGAGAGAGCCAAGCATCCGTTCAGACTCAGTGTCCGTTCCGACTCAGCATTTTTCGACGGCGCGGCTATCCAGATTGAGAGAAGTCCCCCGAAAGATAGCGAGAAGGTCGGCAGATCCCGTGCCCCGGACAACCGGCGGCATGTGTCGTCTCGATCCGATATTCGTGTGTTGATTCTCTGATCTATCGGGTCGGTTCGACGCCGGTATGGCGGACGGGGAGAGCGAAGGCGGGTCAGGGTCAAACCAGCACATGTCTCCGCCGGCTGGTGTGAGAGCGGCGCGCGGCCTGGCTTCGAAAGGTCCTGCGATGGCGAAGAACATCTATGTCGGCAATTTGCCTTGGTCCGCGACGGCCGACGACCTCCTGAAGCTTTTTCAGGAACACGGTCAAGTGGCACGTGCCCAGGTCATCACCGACCGCGAAACAGGCCGCTCACGCGGTTTCGGCTTCGTCGAGATGACCGACGACGCCGAGGCTTCGAAGGCGATCGAAACACTGAATGGAGCACAATACGAGGGCCGGCCGCTAACCGTCAATGAAGCTCGACCGCGCGACGATCGAGGTGGCGGTGGCGCAGGCGGACAGCGCGGCTACGGCGGTGGTCGTGGCGGCTACGGTGGCGGCGGCGGCCGCGACCGCTATTAGGCCTTGTCACGTCTTTTACCATAGGCTCGAGTGCCGATCACTCATCTCTCCGGTCGGCGCTCGTTCGGCTTGTTTTCACAGGAATCCGAGCATAATTCACAGATTGATATTGACTCCAGCTGCAACAAGCGTCACTCTATCTTCCTCTTCCCACCCGGACCATGGAGGGTCTACCGATGTTCTACCAAACTGAAGCGAAGCCCCAGGGATGGCGGGCTATCGCCGTGTTCGACGACCGCACCGACCGCCTGTTGTATCTGGGCCGTTCCTCGACGCAGGTTCGCGCCAACTTCGGCAGCGCTTTCTTCGAAGTTCTCGACGATGAGGAGCGAGATCACGTTCGCTCGATCTCCCTTCAACGTTGGCACGGCGCGCCGGACGCAGGCCGGTGGATGCACCAAACGAACTTGACGATTCCCGTCAAAGCCAAGATGGCGCGCAGCGCTTGATCGGTCAGAATGCTCCGGCTTTTTTCGACCTCGGCCGTGCTTCCCGTGTCAATCGACGGGCGGCGTCGCCGAGGTTTTTTTCGTGCGCGAACACCGTGAGAGAAACGGGCAGCGCGAGCCGGACCTTCGCGGAGCTTGGCTTCAGAAAAGCTTTTATCGGCCCTTGCATCGGCGGGATAAAAACCGAACAATAGAAAGGGAACCTCTCCCGCACACCGGGCCTCTTGCCTTCTCAGTTCCCGACAGGTTCGGGTGCGCCCGTCGTCTGGTGTCCGGCCGAGCTCCCTGCAGGGGGGGCGGCGACAACGTTAGTCGAAGCCGACCCAACGGATCGAGAGGATAGGAACATGAATCCATACAGCTCCCTGTCCGACGACTTCGGCGTTTACGTTTACTTGAATACGAAGATGGACCTTCCCTCCGGACGGGAAACTGTTCTGCACTTCTTCGATGGCATGCGGAAAGTTTACCCGCAGATGACCGATTTCGACACGCGCGAGAACGGGGAATTCGTCCTTGAGGAAGACCGTGAGCAGGGCAGTTATCGTTGGGTAACTCTGGAATCGAGACGGCTTTGCGCCGGCTACGTCAATCCACCCGATCTCGACGCCGCCGACTCGCTCCACGAGCATGTGCTCGAGGTGGCTCCCTACCATCTCGACTTCAACCCTCTCGATTGCGAAGCGCTTGACGTCTTGTTCGCATTCGACTTCACCTTCAGCGGAAACCACGACGAAGTCGTGGCGGAAGCTCTTGGACTGAACACGACGCTCGAAAGCCTGCTGCAAATGCCGGGAAGCCGGGTTATCAATTACGAACCGTCGCTCATGCTGGCGCTCGACGACGCCTGTCGACTTCAGTGCCGCCTAAGCATCGAAACGCGCACGAACGCCTATCAAATTCGCACGGGGCAGTTCCCGGAGGCGCCGATCAGCGTCTATTTCACGGTGCGTCAGTACTGGGGTCGGTCGCCGTACAAGGACTTCCGCGAATCGTATCGAAACCAGCGCCGCCAATGCCAGGAACTGGTCGACACGCACATCATCCCCGCGGTCGTTCGGCCGTTGGCGCAGACGATCGCCGCCAAGCAATAACCGTTTGATCACCCCTCCGCTCGCCGGTCGTCGGGTGACTTGCGCTGTCGTATGCTGAACGGTGCAGGTCACTCGGCGCCGTGCCCGGTCACCTTTTCAATCAGTTACCTCTCTACC
>Ga0326727_10028612_pt1 | contig 10116 bp, 8 predicted proteins | sample MB2enrmetagenome_FD_207643 | JGI IMG/M metagenome (GOLD analysis project Ga0326727, IMG submission 207643) | Lab enriched peat soil microbial communities from McLean, Ithaca, NY, United States - MB29MY | ecosystem: Environmental > Terrestrial > Soil > Wetlands > Peat | place: USA: New York...
GGCGTGACAAACAGCCAGTTCGGGCGTCTGTATGCGGGAGCCGGTTTGAATAATCTTTACAGTGTCGGCGAGTCTATCAACTTGTTTCATAATGATCGACGCATCACAGTGCTTACTCAGTTTAATAATACGAATGAGCAAAGTTTTGCTATGGGGGATTTGTTTAGTGGAAATAGTAATTCGAATGCTCCTCCAGGCATGCAAGCTCCACCAATGGGAGGGGGAGGACAAGGAGGTTCGTCATCCACTGGAGGAAGTATCAGCGATTTTACAGTTAATACACAAAGCGGAATCACAAAGACAAATGCCATCGGATTAAATTATTCCGATCAATGGGGTAAAAAAATAAAGGTGGACGGTAACTATTTCTTTAACTATGCCGATAACAATTCCATGCAAACTTCTAATTACGATTACACTATCAATCAAGGACAAACCTATCAGGAAAACAAGCAAACTTCTGCTCATGTGCTTAATCATCGTTTCAATTTACGGCTTGACTATAATATTGATGCTCATAATTCCTTGTTTTTTCGTCCAAGTATCTCACTTCAACAAAGTGATGGAACTATTTCTTCGCTGGCTAATACCGATTCTGTCAATAGGCCGCTAAGTTCTTTTTCAAGCCTTTATACTCCATCACTAAAAGGGATGCAATTATCGGGAGAATTGCTGTATCGTCATCAATTCAATCATAAAGGAAGAACGTTATCACTTGATGTTAATTCGACCAACCAAACTAAGAATGGTAACAACTATATGAATTCATTAACGCACTATTATACTGCCAATAATGCTATTGATACCATACAGGAATATGCTAATTTACATGCTAATGGCTCGTCTTTTTCGGCCAATGCTTCCTACACCGAATCAATAACCGGAAGAAGCATGCTTATGGTTAATTACATGTTTGGCTATCAAGAAGGTCAGTCCCATCAAAAGGCTTATAATTATAACAAAACAGACCATTTATACGATTATCCTGATTCATCATTAACCAATATTTATCATAGTGTTTACAAAACAAACACTATGGGGATGTCTTATTTATACCATAAAAAAGATTTAAACTTTAATGCACAATTAAGTTATCAGTATGCAAGTTTAAATGGAGAGAATGAACTTTCGCAATTTCAGACGATTCCGACACGATATTATAATAATATTTTACCTTCCATGATGTTACGGTATAACTTGAATGGAATGACTCATTTGGAGTTTGATTACCATCCCACAGCAAGTGCTCCTTCTATCAACCAGCTGCAAGATGTTGTTGACAATTCAAATCCTACTCAATTGACGGTAGGTAACAATAATTTGTCACAAGTTTATCAACATAATTTTTCATTACGGTTTATCTCGCCTCAAACATCAACAGCAACTATCTTTATGTGTTTTCTGAATGGGAGTGTATCGAATAATTATATCGGAAACAATACTTTCCTAGCTACTTCCGATACTACTTTAACAACTTATAATCAGCATTTAGAAAAAGGATCGCAACTCACTACGTATGATAATATGTCGGGATATTATAATTTTTCCGGAATGATCGGTTATGGCTTCCCATTTATACCGTTAAAAACAAATATTCATGTCATGTTGAACACAAGTGTGAGTAGAACTCCCAGTATTATCAATAATCAAAGAAATCTGTCGAAACAAACATCATTAGGAAGTGATTTAATATTCAGCAGTAACATTAGTGAGAATGTAGATTTTCTGATCAATGGCAGAGTAAACTACACAATGGAGAATAATAGTCTGCAAGGACAAGAAAATGCCCATTATTGGAACCTTAATTCGGGTGCTACTCTCACCACACTTTTGCTTTCTCATTTTGTTTTTTCCACCAACTATTCCTTTACGGGTTATTTTGAATCGGGAACACAGAATGAACTGATAAATCTTTTAAATTGCTCAATAGGATATAAGTTTTTGCATAAGAATGCCGGTGATTTACGTTTTACAGCCAATGATTTATTGAACCAGAATGCTAATCTTAGTCGCAGTTCTACATCGCTTTACACTTTAACAAGTTATAGTAATACATTAGGCCGTCATTTTATGCTCATTTTTACTTATACACTAAAGAATTTTTCAAACACAAACCATCAAACATGAAGCAATCAAACGAGCATGTTCGTTAAACAATAATCAGGATGTAATTCACATGCGAGTTGTATCCATTCATTTTTTAATTTATTTTTGGATGAAAAATATTCATTATTTTCGATGTATTATTAGTTTGGTAGTGATGTTGTATGCTTTGTCAACATTTACAGCATCAGCAAAGAAAATTAAGCCATTCACTACCAGTACTTATTGTCCTGACCTTACCGACACTATCACTCCTGACAGTGTGGCAATAAAATCATTTTCAGCATTTGCCGATGAGAAAGCATTGATTAAAGTGTATACCAATGATTCCGGACTCAAAATCCAATTAATTGCAGCAGATGGATTGACACAGCAAACATGGCTTTTTAACGGACTTACCGTCTATGTTGACCCTACAGGGAAAGGAAGTGATAAATATGCCATGATTTTTCCTTCAGCAATGTCACTAGGTCGTCCAAAAATGTTGCCTGATAATCAGAATCAGGAGCAACAACCTGGTATTCCTCCAAGTTCAAATTCAAATGATCTGTCTTCATCGGAAATAAATCATGGACAACAGCCAAATCGTCATCCCGACATTTCATTGATTGTACAAAAAATTAATTTACATGGAGCAATGTTGGATATTGATGGTGATACTCTTTTTGCCGGCACATCATTGGCTAAAGTTTCATTAATAGACAATCAAAGAATTTGTTATACAATAAAATTACCGTATTCAATTTTTCATAAGAAAGATTTAATACCGGGAAATATCAGTGTAGGTATTCTTTCTGAATTTTCATTACCACAAAGATCCAACGAGGGTCCTGGTGGAGGCATGGGAGGTCCTGGTGGAGGCATGGGAGGTCCTGGTGGAGGCATGGGAGGTCCTGGTGGTGACATGGGAGGCCCTGGTGATGACATGGGAGGTCCTGGTGGTATGTCTTCGACAAAAGGCAATAGTCAAAATCGCTCCCCACAAATGCAGCAACCCATCAAAGGATGGATTCAAATAGCTGTTGCTCATCAATAATCTATGCTAAAACACATTTCATTATATTTTTAAAATGATTGAATAGTCCGGCTAATTTCCGAATTAGACGGGCTGTTTTCTATCAATACTATTATGAAGTTAACCATAAAACATAGAGAAATATTTGAAGGGGTGGTTCATATCTGTTTCTGGATTATCTTTTTATCCTTACCGGCCTTATTACCAAAGCCCCAACCTCATTTTTTTCCTTTCGGACCTTCTTTCCAGATTTCACATGTTCCTTTGTTGCCAATGTATGTAGTGCTTGGCATGCAAATGACCTATTTCTATCTTAACTATTGTGTGTTCATTCGCTTATTTCGTATCCGGCGTTATTTTCTGTTTGTTTTGTTCAATCTGGCTACTTTGACTATTATTCTTGTCGTAAAACGGCTAAACGATCCTCTTCAGGATATCGGAATGTTGCTTTTTAAGGAAATGTCTCCCTTTATCTTTTTATTTCTGGCAGGCACAAGCTTACAAATGATCAAGGATCAAATCAAAATGCGAAGTGAATTATTAGAAAGCGAATTGACTTTCTTGCGTAATCAAATCAGTCCTCATTTTTTGTTCAATATTCTGAACATGATCAACTCATTTGCCCGTAATAGGCCGGAATTGATAGAACCGACAGTAGAAAAGCTCTCAAATTTAATTCGTTACATGCTTTATAATACAGAACATCAGGTACTCTTAAGCGCCGAAGTAGAACATTTGAAGGAATATATTGATTTACAGAAAACACGTTTCAACAATAGTGTGACGATTGTTACTTGTATTGCTGATCCATTACCTGATTGCAATGTTGAGCCTATGTTATTGATTCCATTGGTTGAAAATGCATTTAAACACGGTACGGCTTTAATTAACTCACCGGAAATACATATTACCCTGGAAAGAGAACCGAATACTGTTGTATTTGCTGTAACCAACCGCTTCAATATGGAATCACAAGAGAATATTAGTACTTATTCGGGTATAGGATTGAAAAATATTATGCGCCGTTTGGAGTTACTTTATCCCGGACAGCACACTTTTGATTACTATGCCGATAAGGAGTGGTATCATGTTCAGTTAATCATTAAGATATGATCAATTGTATTGCTGTTGATGACGAAGTATATTCGTTAGAACTGATTGCCGACAATATTCGCCGGACACCTTTCTTGCATCTCGTGGCTACTTTCATCAATTCAGTTGACGCCATACGTTTTTTAAAAAAGGAACCGATAGATCTTGTCTTTCTTGACATTCAAATGCCTATGATCAATGGATTACAGCTTTTACGTCGATTGGACAGAAAACCGATGGTAATCATTGTTTCGGCATTTGAAAATTACGCGATCGAAAGCTTTGAATTGGATGTGTTGGATTATTTATTGAAGCCAATTACGTATGAACGTTTTTCTAAAGCAGTGTCCAAAGCTTGTGATTATTATCACTTAATTCATATGCAGGAAGGTATAAATCCTGAGTACATCTTTGTGAATGCAGATTATCGCTTGGTAAAAATTGATTTGGACAAAATTCAGTATGTTGAGGGTATGAAAGATTATGTTAAAATTTTTCTATCCGATATCAAGAATCCTGTGATTCCTAAGTTATCGCTTAAAGCAATGGAAGATATGTTATGCGATGAACAGTTTATGCGTATTCATAAATCTTACATAGTCAATATAAACAAAATCACTTCCTTACAAAAACACCAAATCACCCTTGATAATCAATATTCGCTTCCAATAGGACAAAAATACAGAGAAATATATGCACGTCTGTTGACGAAAAATAATGTCTAAGGTTAAATCTATAACGCAAATTACCTATAACTTCAAAAACATTTTTCTGATTCATGAATCAAATATTGACATTCATACATTCTGGCGCTAAAATTGCTTCGAACGTAATCATTGAGCCTTTTGTGACTATTGAGAAAAACGTTGTTATTCTTGAAGGATCCTATATAGGTCCAAATGTGACGATTCTTGAAGGTGCCCGAATTGGGAGAAACTGCAAAATATTCCCTGGTTCCGTCATCAGTGCCATTCCACAGGATTTGAAATTTCAAGGAGAGGACACAACTACCATTATCGGTGATAACACAACGATTCGTGAATGTGTAACAATCAATCGTGGAACGGCGTCAAAAGGACAAACCATTATTGGAAGTGATTGTCTGATCATGGCCTATTGTCACGTAGCACACGATTGTACGGTTGGTAACCATGTAATCATATCAAATGCCACACAATTAGCTGGTGAAGTTAACATTGGTGACTGGACAATTATTGGTGGTGGTTCATTAATTCATCAATTTACTCATATTGGTGCTCACGTGATGATACAAGGAGGATCAAAGATCAACAAAGACATACCTCCCTTCGTTAAAGCAGCTCGCGAGCCAATCTCTTATTGTGGCATCAACTCTGTAGGATTACGGCGCAGAGGTTACACGAACAACCAAATTCGTGATATACAAGAGATCTACCGATTTCTTTACCATTCAGGAATGAATAATAGTACTGCTATCAAACATATAGAAGCTGAATTGCCTGCAATACGAGAACGTGATGAAGTCATTCTTTTTGTGCGTAATTCACCACGTGGAATTATGAAAGGTTATTTTGACTGAACAATACAAACGTATATGGGATGGATGCTTGTATATGATCATTCCATATTTAGTAGTTTGTGCATTTGCATTGATAAACGCCACGCAGGATGTTGTTTCACAAAGTCGATGCAATAGGTCAGATTTTTTTCGCTTCTGGTGAATCGTTTTTTCGCTTCTCCTATAAAAAGTGGACTTACAAAATAATTTGAAGCCGGTGGCAATTCATCGATCCGGGGCGGAATCTCTCCTTCCCCAATTGGATAACGAAACTCATCTACAACGGTAAAATTCTTCCACAATGTTTCGGGTGTTACTTTCGGACTGCAAGCAATGTAATTGATTCTTGAAGGCACTTTGTTTGTGCCGTTGGTTTCAATACAGTGATAAAATCCATCAAAGTGAGCAATCACATCGTCCGTAAGTTGTAACGTTGGCTCTCCACCTGTCCAAATAATCATCTTGCATGTATACTGTTGCACTGCAGATAACACTTCATTCACTTTCATCAGGATGCCATGACTCCAATTTGTATCGCAAAACCAACAATTCTCATTGCATCCTGCAAGTCGCACAAAGATCGCTGGTTTTCCGAAATTAGCACCTTCACCTTGTATGGAATAAAAGATCTCGACCACTTCCAACGTATCAGTCGGCTTCATATATAGCTTTTGTTTTGGGTGTTTCACACACTTCGACTTTAAATAGCTCGGCAAATAGGGGTTTGAACGTGTCGTAAAGGTATTTAGCAAGATTTTCGGCGGTGGGATTGAATGGTAAAACATCATTCAGATGCTGATGGTCGAGATGATCATCCACATAGTGTTTTATTGGTTCCAAATCAAGATAATCGATCACAAAACCGACGTCATTAAGTGTAGCGGAACGAAAAAAAACAGTCACCATGTAATTATGTCCATGAACTCGATGACATTGATGCCAAGAGGGTAACCGATTCAGGGAGTGACTTGCTGAAAAATGGAATTCTTTGCTAATGATGTACATACTATAAATTGAAAGTTTTCTGATGTTGCATACCTGATTATCTATTCATTTTTAATAGTGATATGTTGAACTTTTACATAATAAAATTGGCACAGAATAATATATCGAGTACAAAATTAGGACAATGTCACCCTTTTTCCAAATCAGGATATGTATTGTAATGAAAATGCGATTTTGTATTCTCATGTGATATCCGCATTTTTATCATTGAATTGCATTTCATTGTTATGTATAAGAATAAATATTCAATATGATTATATTTAATATAGTTTTAGTAAGTTGTATTTATTACATTTAAATTGAAGATGAGTTATTGAATAAATGATAATGTTGTATTATCAAAAATTTATTTCTAATTTTGCGTATGATTAATCTATCTTATGAGATATCATTTTTTGTTTTTACTGAATTTTTGTCTTTTTCTGACTGCCTGTCATTCTACTTCGCCGCAAAAAAAAGGAATAACGACTTGTGCAGATAGCTACATGGAGCATCATTCCGAAAATGTTTTTCGTTTGATCGTATTGTTTTCTTTGCATGAGCCGGCTTTTATAGCAATTAGTTATTGCTTGATGGCTGATATCAATGATGAACAAAGAGGTTGCAATGTAGGTATTTCCACTGATAGGCAATCAATAAAACAGATAACTACAAGATGTGATTATGCCAAATGGCCTGTTTTTCCCGGGAATTTCATTCAATTAAATGCAATGGATACTACACGTTTATTCCTGAATGAGCCTATTCTGTCAGGAGAAATTTTTTTCCGACATTATCAGAAATTACAAACAAGTAACAAGAGACAAGGCAAATCAAAGGATATTTTACATGATGTTCCTTTTGCTACATTTGTTAGCGATATATTTGATGATGGCTCGTACACCAAGAGTATTGCCATCATGGAAAAAGAAATTAATTATAAGCAGATTACTCTAAAAAACAAACAGTTAATTGTCAGAAGCCAACGATATTTAATAGAGATTATCATTGTTATGTTTCTATGTTTTGTGTTTGCAACCTTTTTCTTTATTGAAAGAATTCACAAAAAAAAATTGGTTCTTTTAGAAAAAAATCTACGCCAGAAAATTGACTCCAAAGGCAAATTTTTTTCTATTATTTCACATGACCTGCGTAATTTATCTTATTCGTTTGTGCAACTCTCCGAGATACTCTATAGAGATTTCGATCAGCTTGAAAAAGAGAAAACAATTAGGTTTGTGAATTTATTTCGAGATACAGCCAAACAAAACAACAAACTCATTGAAAATCTGCTAAGTTGGGCGGTAATCCAAAATAATCATTTTTCTATCGATTTATCCGTTTTTGATATTCAGGAAGTAATTGAAAGCAGTATAGATTCGGTACATTCGAATGCTGAATTGAAACAAATCAGCATTAAGACTTCATTTAAACATTATTCGTCTGTGTGTGCTGATCGCAACATGATAGCTGCCGTTTTGAGAAATTTATTGAGCAATGCAATCAAATTTTCAGGGAAAGGAAAACGTATACTGGTTAAAACATTGGAATCAAAAAATGAAATCACCACCATTGTTGCAGATCATGGAATGGGAATGACAGCAGGAGAAATTGAACGGCTCTTTAGCATCGATTCACAATTGCGAAAGGAAGGAACGAACGGAGAAAAGGGGAACGGGTTAGGTCTTATGCTTTGCATGGAGTTTATTGAAAAAAACAACGGGAGGATATCTGTGAAAAGCGTTAAAGACAAAGGAACGATTTTTACATTCATGTTGCCAAAACCCTAAATATGAAACAGACTATTGTATTTCTGGTTGACGATTCTGAAATTTATTTGATTGGGATTAAACAGTCGCTTTCAAAAAGTCGGGATATAATTGTTGCTGGGGAAGCAAAATATGCTGATGAAGTACTACAACATTCTGCACTTACTATGGCAGACGTAGTACTGCTGGACGTTTCACTACAAACTGAAGATGATGGTATTGATCTGATTCAGCCTATCTTAGAGCAGTATCCAAAGATGAAGATTATCATGTTATCTCATAATAAAGATATCAAATCAATTGTGAGGTCAATCCAATCAGGTGCAAAAGCATACTTAGCCAAAGATACATCTTCCAATGAATTAACTGCAGCCATACAAATAGTTATGCGAGGAAATGTACTTTTTCTTGGGGAGACCATTCCCCCCAATGCCCTGATTAATTGCTTTTCTATGGCAACAAATAGCAGCCTGATAAAGATGTTGGATCTTTCAAATAGGGAAATTGAGGTTATTGAGTGTCTTTCTAAGGGACTAATAACTAAAGAAATATCTGAAATACTACATGTTGATATTAGTACAGTTGAGTCGCATAAAGAGCATATCAAAAAAAAGCTCAAACGTAACACCATAGTTGAAATTGTTGTTTTCTCCTTACAAAACGGAATCATTTCTGGCTACTAAAACTTTCATTATAAGGAATTTAAATAATGTAGTCTTGTTTCACCATTGTTTGCTATCTTTGCATAAAGAAAAATTGCACATGGAAAATGAAGCCTTATTAGGGAAAACGTTGTCTGAATTGCAAGCTTTGGCCATTGCAAACGGGTTGCCTTTGTTTGCCGGAAAGCAAATTGCTCATTGGTTATATGTGCAACATGCCACGGATATTACACAAATGACCAATCTTTCGGTAACGAAACGTGCTTTGTTAGCAGAGAAATACGCTGTTGGACGATCTGAACCAGTTGAAGTTGCCACATCTGCTGACGGAACGCGTAAATATCTTTTTAAGTCTTCTCAGGGTCATTATATTGAAAGTGTGTTTATTCCCGAAGAAGATCGGGCTACGTTGTGTGTATCGTCGCAAGTGGGTTGTAAGATGAGTTGCCAGTTTTGTCAGACAGGCAAACAAGGCTTTGCAGCTAATTTATCCGTTACGGATATTTTGAATCAAATGTTTTCGTTGCCTGAGCGGGAACAACTCACCAATCTTGTCTTTATGGGCATGGGAGAACCGTTTGATAATACAGTGGAGGTTCTTAAAGCCTTAGAGATTCTGACGGCACCTTATGGTTATGCTTGGAGTCCCCGTCGCATAACCGTTTCGACTATTGGTATTATTCCCGGATTGATTCAGTTTTTGGAAAAATCGCAATGCCATTTAGCCATTAGTCTCCATTCTCCTTTTGCGAATGAACGATTGACATTGATACCTATGGAAAAGGTTTATCCTATTGAGAAAGTGGTTGAATTGTTGAAAGGATATGATTTCAGGCATCAACGAAGAGTCTCTTTTGAATACATCGTGTTCGATCATGTCAATGACACTATGCGTCATGCTCGGGAGCTGGTGCGTATGCTACGGGACATTTCTTGTCGCGTCAATTTGATTCG
>Ga0326727_10028614_pt1 | contig 10115 bp, 7 predicted proteins | sample MB2enrmetagenome_FD_207643 | JGI IMG/M metagenome (GOLD analysis project Ga0326727, IMG submission 207643) | Lab enriched peat soil microbial communities from McLean, Ithaca, NY, United States - MB29MY | ecosystem: Environmental > Terrestrial > Soil > Wetlands > Peat | place: USA: New York...
GGCATCGGGTGCAGATCTCCGGTGTGCGTGGGCGTGAACAACCAACGCGTACCGGCTCTGCACCCGTGCCGCACCCTCACTCCGGAAAGTCCTTAAGTGACGAGGACTTTTACGATCCGACCTATGAAGGCGCGCTAGGCAGCCCCGTGCCCGTCGTGTCACTGCCTCCGCTGATCGTCGTGGCGACGAAGACGCCGAACGTGCTCGTCAGCACGCACGGGTCCGTCGAAGGCGGGTCCGAGTTGGGAAGGCACGTCGGTGCTGCGGATGTGCCGCACTGGTGGTAGCCGGGGCTCGCGCAGCTAACACCGCACACGGGGCTCGTCCCGCTGCACGTCGGTGAGCCGTTCGTTGGGGGCGAGGGGCACTTGTTGCCGCACGAGCCGCAGTTGTTGAGATCCGTCAGCGCGAAACACTCCCCGCTGCCTGCCGGGCACTGCTGCGTCGTCGCGCCACCGCACTGCACCGAGCAGGTCCCCAAGCCCCCGTCCGCCACTGTGCAGATGGGGCTACCGGAGCCGACCGTGGGCTGCGGGCATACGAGGCACGACGAGCCGCAGGTCGTCGGGCTGGCGGGATTCACGCAGGCCCCTCCGCAGGCCTGCGACGTGGGCGCGTTGCACGCCAGGCCACAGGCTGGCCCACCGTCGGCCCCCGGGCTGCACGCCGCCACTCCGCCGTCCGCGTTGGTCGGACCGGGGCAAACGTTGTTGCAAGTGCCGCAGTTGTTTGGGTCGGTCGCCGTGTTGGTGCATGCGCCGCTGCAGTTGTCTGGCGTGCTCCCGGAGCACCCCACACCGCACTGGCCCGCGGTGCATGTGGCGGTGCCGCCGGTTCCGGCTTCGCAGACGTGGCCGCACGAGCCGCAGTTGGCCGGAAGCGTAGGGTCCTCGCAGGTCGTCCCGCACAATAGCGACGTCGGCGCTACGCACCCTGCTTCCCCCGCTTGCACGACGTCTCCCGAAGAGTCACCGACGGCGGCGTCGCCACCATCGTGCTTCGGAATGGCTCCGTCGCCAGTGCTTCCGTCGCCGCCGTCGTCGCCCGACGAACAGTCGTGATCCTGCTCGCACGTGACGCTCGCGCAACCTTGCGTCGTCGCAAGAACGAGCGGCCCTACGACCGCGGCTACGGCGATCACCCCAAGTACGAGTCGTGATTGAAGCATCGTCCTACCCCTGGTTCAGAAGGTGCCAAGCCATTGCAGCCCGCCGGTCGACGGGAGGATCATGGGGGAGAGCATCCCAGCGCGCGCGTCGGAATGGGACGGCCAGAGCAGGAGAACCCCGACGGCGGCGACCCCCGCGACGCCACCGGTGACGAAGAGGGCGGTAGCAGCGTTCTGGTGGCTTGCAGCCGAGCTGTTGGCGTCCCGAAGTTGTGCGCACTGGGGCACGGTGCTTCCCGAGCTGCAGACGTTGCCGCCAGTCGGAAGCTGCCCGCCGAGCCCGTTGGCGGTGCCTTGCTCGCTTCTCGAAGCCACCTCGAATCCGGTGCCGACCGCCAACGCGCCGACCGCGACAACCCCCAGACCGAGCGTGATCGTATTCCGCGTCGTGAAGAACCCCGTCGGGGGGGCCACGTCCCGCTCAGGCGAAGGGACCGACGCGGCCGGACGTTGGAGGCTCGTCGAAGCGAGGGGCGGATCAGGGGGCTCCGTCAGAGCGACGTGCACAACTTCGCCGGCCGCAGGCGACGCGCTCGCACTCAACACCGTGCGGCCGACCACGGCCTCCAGCTTGTGCGGACCTGGTTGGACATCGACCGGATCTGCCAGCGGAGCTGTGCCGATGTCCGTCCCATCCACCCGCAAGGGTGCTGCGACGGGGGCTTCGATGACGAGGTGGCCGGTCGCCTTCGACGCCTGATCGAACAGGCTGGAGAAGAGAGCGTGATAGGGGTGCCGCGGTTGATCGGCGACATGCTGTCGCTTGTCGTACGCGCGAAGGTGCCGGAGACCGTCGACATCCCGATCGGTCTTGATCTCGCTGACGATCAAGTTCCACAAGATCCGGTCGTCGGGGTAAATGGCGAACGCTTGCGAGAACTGCAGGTAGGCCGCTTCGTAGAGCGTGCGATCGTGCTTCTGCTCGGCCTGGTTGAAGAGGCGATTCCCGCGCGCGAAGCTCTCCTGAGCGGCGGCCTTCGCGGTTGCCGGCACGCTGGTCAACGGCGGATCTGCACTCTGCGCAGCCGCGGGCGAGGCCACCAAGAGCGACAGCAAGACAAGCGGAGCGAGACGCTTCATAGAGGGGCTTGGTTGATCAAGGGAGAGGGGGGCGCGTCGGTCCCCGCGGGTGCCGGCTTTGGCCTCGGCGCGTTGGTCACCGGTTGGAGAACCGGGACAGCTCGCCCGCCGCGAGGTGTTGACGCTACGACCGACGCGGTCACGGTCGCCGTGGGCGGCAGCGCGGCCTCGAGCGAGCTCGGGGCAGCAGTGAGAGCGGATGTCTGTACGGGAAGAGGTTGGGGGGGGGCCGCCATGATCGACGCGGACGGTGATGCCACAGATCGCTCACCGTCGCTTGACGTGTGGCGAACGACCAACGCGATGAGCGCCAGAGCGCCGATGGCAACCACGCCAACAAAGACCCCGACGGCGATCCAGTTCGGGTTGAAACGTGGCGCCCGGGGAATCTCCACGGTCTCGACATCGATCCGAGACCTTGAGCCCCCCTCGCTTGCCGCGTACGGGTTGGCGCGGCCTGGATCCGTCGTCCGGTGCACGACGACGCGGGGTTCGAGCTCCCTTCCCCCGTACGCAGGAATTGGGGCATGCGTGGCTTGGTAGGCGATGCCGGGCTCCAAAGAGTTCGGGACGTCGGGCGTGGCCTGCACGACCTTGCGCAGGATGACGTCCATGGGCTCGGGCTCGGAGTTGTTCTGCCTCGACGTGGACGCGGCGTCGCCCATGGGATCGGTCGAGGCCTGCGACGGTTCCTCCGCCGGTCTCGGGTCCGGGATGGTGTCGTTGTCGCGCGTCCTCATGATGGGGATCCAGCCACCCTCAGGCGAGGCGCCAGACTCTAGCGCAGAACGGCTCGCCCAGATCGCCTCCAGCTTGCCAGCCAAGCCCATCGTCGAGACCATCGCCGCTAGGCCGCCAGAATTCCGTAGCGCAGCAGGCCGCCGCGTTCCTCAACTGCCCGATTCGGCCGCCCGCCCGCGCCTCGAAGCGCGCGGACTACGCGCGCGAACGTCGGACCAAGCGCTCCTGTTCGGCGCTCACGAACGAGACCGTCGTATCGACGGGCGAATTCATTCCACAGCGCCCGGTGGCGAAAGGGACTCCAGCGTGTCGCGCCGCAGGTGCGCTCCATGGCGATGGGATCGAGCAGGCAAAGAAGCTCGTCCCACCCGCCGTTGACCTCGTCGATGAGTCGGTTGTGGTGTGCGATCATTTCGCGCAGCTCGCCTCCCAGGTCGTCGATCGCACTGCGATCCGTCGACCAATCCAGTAGCCGCGCCGTTAGGAGAGCCCGGGAGGGCTCTGTCGGCGGCGCAGCCGTTTCACACCGATGGGCCAGGCGAAGCGACACGATTCCTTCGAGGGCCGTCGCCAGGACCGCCGTCAGGCGACCCGCGAACGCGGTGACGTCCTTCGCGGTGGACGGCGGTGCCAAGTACGGCACGCACTGCCGCGCCAGGTCTTGGACATGGCGAAGGGCTGCGGCCTCGGGGCTCTGTGCCGGCTTGGCCGCCGCCTCGATGCCAACCGACGCGGCGACAACCATCCGGAGCGACGAGCCGGCACGCTGGACGGTCTCGGTCAGTTGGGTCGCTCGCGACGGCTCACGCGCGATGGCCTTCTGCAGAAGCTCCTCGAGGGCCCCGCACGCCTCCGCATAGTCCTGCAGCGCCCGCTGCAGGGATGCCTCCAGCGGACCGCCGCTGCCAGTTGGTGCCTGGGCAACCGCCGGCAGGTCGTCGATGGCCGGTTTCGGGATCCTTCGGAAGGCGACGGCATCATCCGCGCGGCCTCCGAGGTCGACGGTTCCGACGGTGAATTGCACCGGAGCCGCCTTGATGACGTCCGTCGCCATGTCCGCCTGCAGCTCGGCTCGGAAGTGGAGCGCGCCGATCTGGAACTCGTAGCCGACCTCCGCAAGCGCCCTGACGGCGGTGGGATCGAGCCTCTCTTCACCGCGGCGCACCCAGGTGCCCTGCCGACTCTCTTCGTCGCGAAGAACGAGGCGCCCTTCCTGGAGCTCCAGACGGCAGTGGGTCCGGGACACGAACGCAAACTCCAGGCGGCACTCGTTGCTGTCGTCCCGCCCGATGCGGATGGGGAACTTGTGGAAGACGAGGGTGGACTCGTTCCCGTCATGGTCGATGTGTAGCCGCAGCGTCGTCATGGTCGCCCACAGGACTTCGCAAGGCGCGTGCCGATCGACCGACCCCCTGAATCCCAGGGGCTTCCCAGCGCCACCTCTTGGCGGAGCGCACGGCTCAATGGTCGATGATCGTCCACGTGGTGGACGGTCGCTCAGGCCGGATGGATGTTCGAAGCAGCACGGAACCGCGCAAATCCGGCTGGTCCGGCTCTTGCGGGGGGCGTTCGGGGTGCGCGAGCAGCAGCGTTTCCCGTTCCGCGGCGTCCCCCTTCCCGCCACAGGAGGTCGCGCTGTCTCGCGCACGCTGTTGTTTCCATTGCGATAATTGCCGGCGGTTGGGACCCATGCTCAGACGGGATGCGCGTGCTATCGGTGAGCGAGGGGTCGGATCCGCATGAGAGCCCGGACCGACAAGCCGCCTTACAAGAAAGACGACGTCATCGGCGAGAAGTACCGGATCGCGAGGGTCCTCGCCGAAGGTGGCTTCTCGATCATCTACGAGGCGGTCGACACCACGGTCGGTCGCACTGTCGCGGTCAAGGTGCTTCGCCCCGGCATCGCGCGCATCCGCACGTACTCCCGCGAGCAGATGCGGCGGGAGTGCCAGGTGCTCGTGCAGCTGCACCAAGTCACCGCCAATGTCGTCGACGTCTTGACAGCCGGCATCACCGACGACGGGCTGCCCTACTACGTGATGGAGCTACTCAAGGGCTCCTCGATGCGTCGCAGCATCGACGAGAAGCAGCGACGCGCCGAGGCGTACACGATCGAGGAGGTGCTGAGCTTCGGCATCACCATCGCGATGGCCCTCGTGCACGCACACGGTCTCGGCGTGGTCCATCGCGACCTCAAGCCCGAGAACGTGTTCCTCGCCCTCACCCATGGCGGCGGGGCGGTGCTGAAGCTTCTCGACTTCGGCATCTGCATCGACCTCGCTGCGGAGTCCGAGCTCTCAGAGCAGGCGCGGTTCACCTGCTCGCTTCCCTACGCTGCGCCCGAGCAAATCGAGGGGCAGCGCGCGATGAAGGCGACGGACGTCTATGCGCTGGGCCTCATGCTCATCGAGATGCTGACGCTTCGCTTGCCCCACGGACGCGACGTCGCAGGACTGACAGCAGAACGACTGGAGCTCGCTCTTGCCGACGAACCGCTGCCCGACCTGAGCGCGCTTCGATCGGACGCTCCTGCACGACTGGTCCGCCTCCTCGCTCGCTGCCTGGCCTCCAGCCCGGAGTCGAGGCCGACGGCGCACGACGTGGCGAAGGAACTTCGCGACATCGGGCTGCAAATGCGGGGCAAGCTCGGCCCTCAAGAGAACTCGACGGACGTCGACGAGCCGACCATCGAGGAGTTGCACCGTCGCATGGAGGCCGCGTCGGGAAGCAAGGGCTCCGAGGCGCGAGTGGTGGCGGGCGCCGCGCCGGTCGATCTGCACGCCACCACGGAAGACCCCCCCTCATCGCCACGCGAAGAGGTGTTCTTCGTGCGCCGAGATCCGGCAGCGACCGCCCCGGTCGCGAAAGAACTCGCACCCGAGGGTGCGCCAGCCGCGACACCGGGCATCGCATACGATCTGACGACCCCGGATCCGTTGCCGCCATTTTCCAGTGCAGCCCCGTTCGTGGAGGCAGGAGCGCCAACCGGGGTGATCATCGGGATGCCTTTGATCGACATTCGTGATCCCGTGGTGCTTCCCTCCGCTCCACGCGTCGAACATCACGACGCGGTTTACGTCGACCCGGACAACCTCCCGCCGCCGCTCGAGTACGTGCGCGCGGTCGCCGGACCTAGCGACAGCGCACCCGAAGGTCAGCCGCGGCCCTCATGGATCAAGACGGGCCCTCTCGTCGTGCCAACCTCGGCGCCAAATGGCGCTCCTCCCCTCGCGCCGCTCTACCCGCCCTACCAAGCCTACTACGAATCCACCTCGCGGTCGGAGCCGGGAGCCTGGCAGGCGCCGGCCCAGGCGCCTGCTCCCAAGCGCCCTCGGGACCGAGTGATCCTCGCCTTGGCATTCGCCGCGCCCGTTCTAATTGGGCTCGCCCTCGCCCCACTCCTCTTTCGTCGCGCGACCAGTCCGAAGGACCATGCGCCACCTCCTGACGTCATCGCGATGCCCTCGGCCACCGTCCCAGCTCCTCCTGCCGCCATCGGGAGCCCCTCGGCCATCGTCGCAGCTCCGCCCCCATCCCCGCCGTCGCAACCCGCGTCCATCGCCGGCACACAGCCCGTTCCCTCCCCTTCCGCGCACGCGTCGGCACGCAGCGTTCGCTCCGCGGCGAACCTGCCGAAGCCAGCGACGACGGCAACCGCAAGAACGGACATCCAGCGGAGCCTCGACGACGACGAGTACAGGCTCTTCCCGAGCACCCCTTGATGGAGGCGCTTTAGAGGGTGCCTTCGGGAGACGGCTCGATCACTGTGTCATCGGTATCCTGCGAGCCAGCAAGGCGTCTCCGGAGCACGTCTACGCTGGAGCCGTCCGCTGCTGCGACCGCGTCCCGCCAGGCATTCAGCATCGCACCCGCACTTGCGAATCGCTCCTCGGGCGCTCGCGCGAGAGCGCAGCGGAAGAAGCCCTCGAGCTTTTCCGGCCACGCCGCGTCGGTGACCTCTCGAAGCGACAGGGGCCGCCCCTTCGTTTTGGCCTGCATCACGGCCCCTCGTGAACCAGCAAGGAACGGCAGCGTGCCGGTGAGCAGCTTGAACCCGACCACACCCACCGCATAGAGGTCGGCGCGCGCATCGACGCGGGCTGCCCCGCTGAACTGCTCCGGCGGCATGTAGTTGATCGTTCCGAGAGTCTCCCGCGCCGTCGTGAGATGCTGACTCGTCATTGCTCCGCTCGGCGGTCGGTACTTCGACGCACCGAAGTCCAGGATGCAGGCGCGCGTACCGTCACCGTGACGCTCGAGGAAGACGTTCGCCGGCTTGATGTCTCGGTGCACGACGCCCGCCACATGCGCGGGTTGGAGTCCGAGGAGCACGTGCTCGATGACAGCGCGTGCTCGATCGGCACGGAACACGCGCTCGCGTCGAAGTGAAACGTCGAGCGTCTCTCCGAAGAGCCTCTTGTAGGCGATCCAATAGACCTTCTCCTCCGTCCTCCCCGCTGCCAGCACCGGAGCGACGTGGTCCGACTCGATCTTTGATGCAAGGTCCGCTTCGCGCCTGAAACGCGCGACCATCTCTGGGATCTCCGTGAGGTAGTCGTGCAGGAGCTTGACCGCGACGTGCTGTCCGTCAGGGGCCGTCCCCGCGTACACGGCGCCCGTCGCACCGCTGCCGAGCAGTTCGCCGAGCCGGTAGCGCGCCTCGCCAACCCCCACCTCCCGCGGAGCGTCCATCGACCCAACCATACCATCGCGAGCCCGAAGCAGTCAGCGGCCGGGACCGGCGCCGCCCTTGATACGGTACCGCCGAAGGTTGGCACGCACCGTCTCGCGATTGACGCCGGCTCGCCGGGCCATCTCGCTCACGCTTCCACTGGAAGCCGCGAACACAGCAGCGAAATACGCGGCGTCGTGCGCCTCCTTCGATGCCTTGTACGTGCGCTCCGCGTCGATCCCGACTCCTGAAGGGGTGTGGTGCCCGTTGGCCTCACCGTCGGGGGAGAGATACTGGGCGAGGTCGATCGACCCGCCATCGTCATAGGAGATCGCCTTTCGGACAAGGCTTCTCAGCTCACGCACGTTCCCCGGCCAACTGTGCCGAGCCAGTCGGTCGAGAGACTCCGGCGTCACGCGATCAAACGAGCTGCCCTTGCCCTCGTCCGCCATCATCCGTTGCATGAGCAGCGGGATGTCGTCGAGTCGCTGCCGTAGCGACGGCAGCTCGATACGTTCGTCGGCGATGCGGAAGAAAAGGTCGCTGCGAAACGCGCCGCGGGCGATTTCGCGGGGTAGATCCCGCCAAGTGGCCGCGATGATGCGCACGTCGATGGCAACGTATTTCGTCGAGCCCACAGCCTTGATCTTCTGCTCGGCGAGGGTCCTGAGAAGCTTTGGCTGCAAATCGATCGGCAGCTCGCCCAGCTCGTCCAGGAACACTGTTCCACCGTTCGCTTCGACGAACGGCGAGACTCCTTTGGACACGGCGCCCGAGAAGGCGCCTCGCTCGTGGCCGAAGAGGACGCTCTCCGCGAGCTGCTGAGGGATCGAGCTGCAATCGATGACCTGAAACGGCTTGCCTGCACGGTCGCTTGCGTCGTGGATGGCATGCGCGACAAGCTCCTTGCCCGTTCCCGTCTCGCCACAGATCAGGACCGACAGATTTGTACGTGCCAGCCGCTTCAATCGCGCAAAGAGAGCCCGCATGTGCGGGGTGTCGCCCACGAGCGGCCCGAACTCGTCGGTCGGTGAAAGGGCGATCCGCTGCGGCTTGCCAGGCTCGTACTCCAGCACCGTGTCCCCCAGCGAAATCCGAGCGGGCTTGCTGAGAAGCGCCTCCACAATGCGGTGCTCCCCCAAGTACGTTCCGTTGGACGATCCCAAATCGCGCAGCCGCAATCCGTGTTCCGTCGCCGCAAGCTCAAGATGGGTCGAGCTCACCCGCCGATCATTCAGAACGAGCTGGCAGCTCGGGTCGCGTCCCACAAGACAGGGTGTGGCGCCGATGTCGATGAACAGGTGGCGAGCCCCAACAACGGTGACCTTGCCTCCCGAGATCGGGCGCCAGTAGGGCGCCCGTTGAGGATTGCCGATGGGAGGATGCTGACGCTGCCATGGTCGTGGTGCCTTCGCAGGCCACCGTTGCGACGATGGTGGGGCCGCGCAAGGGCGCGTACTTGAGGCATGAAGGAGTTCGCCTCCCTCGTTTGTCCCCCCTTTCGCCCCCCGTCTTTGCCCCCCACGCTCGCGTGTCGTTTTGACGTCTTGCGTCCCGACACGTCCCCCTGCGACGCCCCCCGCGCGGCCCCCCAAGGCCGTCCCCCGAGAAAAATCGCCCCTCCGGGAGGCGGAGGACGACACTCGCGTGAGACAGCGGAGGCCTACGAGCGCCGCGGTTCAGCAATGTGTCGCGAGTCGAGCGAGCAATCCCCCCGGAGGCTCTCGATCTCGAGCCGCCGTAGGCGCGTGTAACTGTCACCCCCCCATCACCTTCATTGCGGCCGTCTTGGGGTCCCCGTAGAAGACCGGGTCCACCTGCTCGACGATGTCCGCACTGACTTCGAGGAAGCTCCGTTTGTTCTCGATCGGGATGAGGGCGCGCTTGGCGCCGTTGTCCTTCGCGACCTGGAGGGGTTCGGTGAGCGAGCGGAGCGGCTTGATGTTCCCCTGGACGCTCATGTCGCCGAGGATGAGGAGCGCCGGGCTCACCGGCGCCTTTCGCAGCGCTGAGTAGCAGGCGACGAAGAACGCAACGCCGAGTTCGGCCTCGACGCGGTTTGCGAGCAGGTCGATCACCTCAACGTGGACGTCCGAGGTGTCGAGGTCGCGCGCGATGCCGAGGTCGGTCTTCTTCGACTGCAGGTAGCTGAACGCGCGCTGCACCGACTCCTTCATCGCGCCTGCCACGCCGCCGGCGAGCTTGAGCTTGCCCGTGCCGCTCGAGACGGAGACCTCGACACGGTAGAGCCCGACCGTCCCGTCCGACGTGACGCCCGCGCTGTAGACGGTGCCAGGCGCGAGTGGGTCGGTGGAGATGAGATCCCGTCCGCCTTGCTCGGGAACGCCGACAAACTTCTCCTCGCCGGTCTCCTGGAGCGTGTAGCTGAAGGACGTATGGTAGTACTCGAACGAGCCCATCTTCTTGAGCTGCTCCTTTACGCGCCTTCGTCCC
>Ga0326727_10028617_pt1 | contig 10113 bp, 5 predicted proteins | sample MB2enrmetagenome_FD_207643 | JGI IMG/M metagenome (GOLD analysis project Ga0326727, IMG submission 207643) | Lab enriched peat soil microbial communities from McLean, Ithaca, NY, United States - MB29MY | ecosystem: Environmental > Terrestrial > Soil > Wetlands > Peat | place: USA: New York...
TCCTTCACCATGTCGATGGCCACGCGAACAGCGGCCAGGCCGGTGCGCTTGCCGTTGCGGGTCTGCAGCATGTAGAGCGTGCCATCCTGGATGGTGAACTCGAAATCCTGCATATCGCGGTAGTGCTTTTCCATCTTGCCGGTGATGCCGCGCAGCTGGTTGTACACCTCGGGCATGGCGCGCTCAAGCTCGCTGATAGACAGCGGCGTGCGTACGCCGGAAACCACATCCTCGCCCTGCGCGTTCATCAGGTACTCGCCAAAGAATGCGTGCTCGCCCGTGGCCGGGTTGCGCGTGAAGCCCACGCCGGTGCCGGAGTTATCGCCCAGGTTGCCATAAACCATGGCCTGCACGTTCACCGCGGTGCCCAGCCAGTCATCGATGCGATTGATGCGGCGATAGGTCTTGGCGCGCTCGTTCATCCAACTGCGGAAGACAGCGTCGCGGGCCTGCACGAGCTGATCGAGCGGGGCCTGCGGAAAGTCCTTGCCGGTTTCTTTTTTCACCAGCTTTTTATACTCGGCAATGATCTCCTTGAGCGCAGCGGGCTGGAGTTCGTAGTCGAACTTGACCTTGGCGCGCTTCTTGACGCTGTCGAAGATGTGCTCGAAATGCTTCTTGGGAACATCCAGCACCACGTCGCCGAACATCTGGATGAGGCGGCGATAGGAGTCATAAGCAAAGCGGGGATTATTGCTGCGCTTGGCGAGCGCTTCAACTGCCTTATCGTTGAGGCCGAGGTTAAGAATGGTGTCCATCATGCCGGGCATGGAGAACTTTGCGCCGGAGCGCACGGAAACGAGGAGGGGATTATCGCCCGAGCCCAGCTTCTGTCCTTGCAGCTTTTCCAGCCGCTCCAGGGCCGCGTACATTTCTTTATTGACGGCGGGCGAGAGCGCGCCACGCATGTACTCGCGGCAAGCCTGGGTCTGGATGGTGAATCCGGGAGGCACCGGCAGTCCGGCATTGGTCATCTCGGCCAGTCCGGCGCCCTTGCCGCCTAGAACATCCTTCATTGTTCCGTTGCCTTCGGCCTTGCCGCCGCCGAAGAAATACACATGCTGGGTTGAGGGTGAGCCCGCTTTTCCAGCGGACGACTTCTCCATAGCGCACTGCGTCATGGGGTAAAACCTCCGTATCGAAGATGCCGCGCTTCGGGCGCCCATCAAAGGTGGCAGAACACAGGCTCAGCAATTCAACGGGGTATCGTGCAGTTGTCAGGCTGAGCGCGTGCCGGCCATCCAAGTTTCGCGACGCGCTGCGCGGAGTTTTCTGGTCGCCCATACAAATATCGCGCTCAGTATACAGTTGCCTGTGTTCAGGGTCACACTAAGACCGGTGCGGCGTTGAGACGCCTCGAGCGGCAAACGAATCGCATGCCGTTGCGGCTTGGGATTCGGGGGCAGTTTGAAGCGGAAACCGGCGTCGAAGCGGAGTTTGCGGCGATGGCGGACTCATTCACGCGGCTGTGGGCTCGAAGCATTGGCCTGAATGGGAATTCCAGAGCGGGGGTTGGGACAAAAGAACGCGGTCAAGTCCCACCAGAGCCAGAATTTCGGCAACATGGGGCGAGGGATTTATCACCGTGAAACAGTGGCCGGCCTCGCTGGCAGTGCGGTAGAGCGAGATGAGAGCGGCGATGCCCGCTGCATCGATGCGCTCGACCGAACGCAGATCGAGGGTAACGCTCTGCTGGCGCGCCAGCGGGGAAAGCCAGGCCAACAGGCTCTGCTCGCTTCCACGAACCAGCTCGGCCACGTTGGCTTGTTCGGTCAGTTGTGCCGGTGCGGTCATTTCGGTCAGTTCGCCGGCGGGAAAGATTGATGATTGCATCGGGTTTGAGATTATGCCGGTCATGAGAAAACCTCCGTGGGGAGTCAGTTCGCGGCCAGGGGAAGCCGCTTTTCTTTGTCGGCTGCCTGTATTTTGGACGCTCGCCCCACGCATTCATTTGATGGCACGCGAGCGGCCAAAGGCGCAGAAGAAGGAATATGCTGAAAGCGCAGGGGATAGAAGCATTTCCTGATTCCTTGCCGTGGGTTCAGGTGTTCGTTTGCGCTTCCCGCTGTCCGCCAGCGAACACGTTGAAAGTTGATACGCAAACAGGAGTGCCGGTGGTTCCATGGCAGCCAATTCTCCCAAACCGCTTTTGAACTCCGCTGCCGCCAAAGAGCACGGCGCCTCTATTTCCAGAGCGCAGGCGCGCGCGCTGGCGCTGGAGGCGGGCTTTGCCGCCGCAGGGCTGGTTGCGCTTCCGCACGCCGATGAGGCGCGGGATGCGGCGCGGTTTGAGGAATGGGTGCGCGCCGGGCGCGCGGGAACGATGCGCTATCTGGAGCGGGGAGAGCCGGAGGGCAAGGCGGCGCGGCTCGTGCGGTCGCGGGTTGCGATTCCGTTTCCGTGGGCGCGGTCGGTGCTGGTGTGCATGGCGAATTACAACAGCCGACAACCGCGGTCCACCGAGCCGGCAGCCGAGGGAGCGGGTTGGATTGCGCGCTACGCCTGGTCGAGCAGAGTGGATGCAAGCGGCGCAAGGCGGCCAACCGATTACCACAAGGTGCTGCTCAAGCGGATGAAGGCGTTGGAAGTGCGGCTGCATGAGTCGATGGGCAGCTTCGAAGCGCGCTGCTTTGTGGACACCGGGCCCGTGGTCGAGCGGGCGCTGGCTACGGCGGCCGGAGTGGGCTGGACGGGCAAGAATACCTGCCTGATTCATCCCAGGCTGGGATCTTATGGGTTCCTGGCGGTTCTGGTCACTTCGCTGGAAGTGCGTGCTGCGGAAACTGCTAAAGGCCACGTCGATTTTGCAGGATCTATGTACGGGCTAAATCCCGTACCCTTCAACGAGACAAGCAATTATGCAGACTTCGAGGGTCTGCCGCTTCGGGTGCCCGACCGCTGCGGAAGCTGCCGCCGCTGTCTGGACGCTTGCCCGACCGGAGCGCTGTTTGCTCCCTACCAGATGGATGCGGCCAAATGCATCTCCTACCTGACCATCGAGCATCGCGGGCCGATTGCGCCGGAACTGATGGAGGCAACGGGGCGGCAGGTCTTTGGCTGCGACATTTGCCAGGACGTTTGCCCGTGGAATCGAAAGGCTCCCATAAGCGCCGACCCGGAGTTGGCGACGCGCGAGGAACTGGTGAACCCGGCGTTGGAGTGGCTCGCAGCGATGGATGAGCCGGAGTTCGAGCGCGTCTTCAATGGCTCGCCAGTGCGCAGGGCGGGGTATTCCGGGCTCAAGCGCAACGTCGCCGTTGCGATGGGCAATAGCCGATTGAGCCGGCTCGCGCCCTGGCTGGAAAAGTGGAGCGAGGAGGCGGATGAAGGGCTGCGCGGCGCGGCGCTGTGGGCGCTGGAAAAGCTGAAGGTTTCCCGGTGAATAGCGGTTGAGAATTGTGGTATCCCACCCATTTCGCAAAAAACGCGAAATGGGTGGGGCACCCAGCATTTACGGTTATTCTTGAATTAATACAATCCCCCCAGTCGCGCGTCAGTTAGACCGCATATTGGGCGAATTTCGCCAGGAAAGAGTTTCGCTTCGGAAAGGGAGTAGCACGTGGCTGATGATCTAAAAGGCGCTGTTGAGAAGGATGCGGCGGTCGAAGTTCCCAGAGCCGCGGATGTGACGGAACCGGCAGCCCAGTCCAAGTGGTACCACTGGCGCAAGGACGGAACGGCGCTGGTGCGCTACCTGCTCGACAGCGAGGTGCACACCTTTGCCTTCAGCGTTGCGGCCAATGCGATTCTGTCGTTCATTCCCTTTACCGTGCTGCTCTATACACTCTGCCGTTCGGTCTTTCACTCAGATGCGATGCAGCTCGTTGTAACAGACATGGTGAGTTATTTTCTGCCTTCAGTTGCCAATCCGGTTGACGGCAAACCCTGGATTGCCTTCTACCTGGAGAGAACTGCGACGCACCAGGGCATACAGTTTTTCTCTCTGCTGATGATTTTGATTGCCTGCACGGGCATCTTTCTTCCGTTGGAAGTGGCGCTAAACCAGGCCTGGGGCGTGACCAAGAGCCGCAACTATCTTCACAATCAGGTCATCGCCCTTGGTCTGGCCGTTATCATGGTGGTTCTTGGAATGGGCAGCATTCTGCTGAACGCGGCCGCGCGTGACGTGCTAACCGTGATCCTCGTTCACCAGACGAATATCAAGATCTTCGATTTTGTCCTTCACTTTGCTTATCAGGGAACCAGCTTTATCCTGCTGGCCGCAACTACCGGCGTGGCCTCGATACTTTTCTTCTTTTCGATTTACTGGCTGCTGCCCAACCGCAAGGTTCCCTGGAGGCACGTGCTGCGCACGTCTATCTATACGGGAGTTATCTGGCTGGTGGCGCGATACATCTTTGTGATTGTGCTGCCGCACTTGGATCTGGGGGCGCTCTACGGTCCGTTTTTTATCTCGGTGGGGCTTTTGTTCTGGGCCTATATCTCGGGGCTGATTCTCTTTGCCGGAGCGCAGTTCAGTGTGGCGCGGCTGGGGAACGGAAAGTAATAAATACAATGGACCGGACGCAGACACGCTGCGAGGGGATACTAGCGTTTTTCTGCGGGCTTGTGAATGCGCGGTTTCGCCTGCAGCTCAGTATGGCATCTTCGCAAGGCCTCTTCCGCCAGCTTCAGCTCCTGAATGTCTTCGAGGCCACCGTACCAGGAAATGGCTTTTCCTGAGGTATCAAAGCGCGGATAGCCACGGGACCGAAACCATCTCCACTCGTCATCCTGGCACCTGACCCGAAACTGGATATCTGTGGATTGCTCATTGACGAGCGCATCCTTGATCGCTTGCTTCACAGTCTCCACGTCATCCGGATAGAGCACATCCATCCATCCGAGGCCCAGTGCCTGCTCTCGTGTCTGGCCCGTCAGCTTTTCCCACCGCGGGCTCACCTCGACCGCATTTCCTTTCGTATCCATGATCCAGGGCATCTGCGGATTTAGTTCCACCATGCTCCAGTAGTGCTCTTCGCTTTCGCGCAGCGCCTGCTCGACGCGTTTCCGATCCGAGATGTCATTCACAACGATGGAGACACCCATCACTTCTCCAGCTTCATCCCAAACCGGTTGATAAGAGAGCATGAGCGTGCGATAGCCGCTTCCTGTCTCGAAGTTCGGCCTTTGCACCTCAAAGTTAAGGATCGATTCTCCTTGCAGAGCGCGGCGAAGCAAACCCTCAAACTGGGGGTACAAATCGGGGACAAGCTCGGCAATCGGCCTGCCGAGATGCGCTGCAAGGGGTGCGCCGTTCATTTGCGCAAGCCGCCGGTTGAGGCTCACATAGCGCAAATTCCGATCAAGCAAAGCCAAACCCACGGGGACGCTATCGTAGATGGCCTGCAGTTGTGCGAACCTCTGCCCGGGGAGCGCCTCGAGGCTGGTGATCGGGCCTGCATCCAAAGTCTCCGACAGGCAGGAGGCGTATGCTTCCGGCTTACGGGAAACAACGGCCGGAATGTCTTCGGCAGGAACCGGTCTGCTATATAGAAAGCCCTGGCCGAAGTCGCATCCGAGCCAGAGCAGCATATTGGCCTGCTCCTGGGTCTCGACACCCTCAGCAACGGTGATGAGCCCAAGGCTGCGTCCCAGGCCGACGAAAGCGGCGACAATCTTTCTGCTTTCCCGCGATTGCGTCATGGAGCCGACAAAACTTTTATCGACCTTCAGCTCATCGAAGGGTAATGCCTGCAAATGTTTCAGGCTTGAATACCCGGTGCCGAAGTCGTCGAGCGCCAGCCGGCAGTGCAAGGCCTTCAATTCACGGGCAACAGATTGGGCGCGCGGAAAATCAGTGAGCAGCGCGCTCTCGGTAATCTCGATGATCAAACGGTCGAGCGGAAAGCTGCCCTTTGCGGCGACCGCCTGAATCTTGGCGGGCAGCGTGAGGTCGTGAAGTTGAAGCGGAGAAAGGTTGACGGCCAACAGCACTGAGCTGGGCAACATGGGGCCCGCGGCGAAGGCTTTTTCCAATACCTGGCTGGTCAACTGATTGATGAGGCCGCTCTTCTCCACGGCGGGGATGAAATCGTCCGGGAGGATGATACCGAGTCGCGCATGTTTCCATCGCGCAAGTAGTTCAAAACCAGCCAGTTGGCCGGTCCGCAATTCTATCAAAGGCTGGAAGTAGGGATAGAACTCGTCTTCGTCGAAGGCCCGATGAAGGTCGAATTCATCGAAGATCATGGCATAACCTTGCGGCAAGGATACAAGAAGCCTTGCGCCATGTGTAAAGACTTTTTGGGGAGTGGGGCGCGTGCCCGGGAGATGGCGGCAGAGGCATATCTCCCGGGCTCGCGATCATATGTCGAGGTTGCGCACGTTCAGCGCATTGTCTTCGATGAAGCGCCGGCGCTTCTCGACATCTTCGCCCATCAGCGTGGCGAAGATCTCCTCGGCTTCCACAAAGTCTTCCAGCTTGACCGAGAGCAGCGTGCGGCGCTCGGGGTCCATGGTGGTTTCCCAAAGCTGCGCGGAGGTCATCTCGCCGAGTCCCTTGTAACGCTGCACCTGGTAGTCCTTCTTGCCCTGCTCGACAATGTAGGCGAACAGCTCGCGGGCGGTTTGCTTCTCTACCGGCTCTCTCAGCAGGCGAGCGGTGCGGCGGGCCTGTTTGGCCTCTGCCTGCGCTTCCGCGCTTTCCGGCGCGGTGTCCTCGGTTTCGGCTTCAGCGGCAGTTTCGGCGCCGGCCTTGGCGGCGTACTCGATGAGGAATGGCGGCTCGAGGAATTCCTTGATGAGCGTATATTTGGCCATCATCTGGCGGAACTCGGGGCTTGAAGCCAGGGTCCAGTCGATGCAGCGCACTGCGCCCTGCGCATCGGTAAAACAGATGGACCAGGTGTGGTGTTCCTCGTCCTCGACCGCTTCGTTGAGTGCTTTGAAGCCAAACTCATCAGCCCGCTCGGCCAACTCGGCGCGCAGAAGGGCCAGCTTGGGCGGAATTTCGCTTTCGGATTTCGAGGCGAAATCGGCGCGGTGGGTCAGCTCGGCGCGGGCCAGCAGCTCCGTCAGTTTTTCATTGCGGATGCGCTTGTCCACCTTTTCTACAAAATCAAGGTACTCGCTGAGCGTGCCCATGAAGCGGGTGAGGGCGGCGCCCTCAATGCGGCTGGCCGCCTCGCCGTGGCGTACGATCATGCCCTCTGACGCGCGGTTGACCATCACTTTGACAAACTCGCGCTCGTCCTTGATGTACTGCTCGAAGCGCCCTTTTTTGATCTTGAACAGAGGCGGCTGCGCGATGTAAATGTTGTCGTGCTTGATCAGCTCGTTCATGTGGCGGAAGAAGAAGGTGAGCAGCAGCGTGCGAATGTGCGAACCGTCAACGTCGGCGTCGGTCATGAGAATGATTTTGCCGTAACGGATCTTGGTCGGATCAAAATCGTCCTTGCCGATGCCGCAGCCAAGCGCGGTAATCATGGCGCGGATTTCTTCGTGGCCCAGCATCTTGTCATAGCGGGCCTTCTCGACGTTGAGGATTTTTCCCTTGAGCGGCAGGATGGCCTGGAACTTGCGGTCGCGGCCCTGTTTGGCGGTGCCGCCGGCGCTTTCGCCCTCCACCAGATACAACTCGCAGCGCTCCGGATTGCGCTCGCTGCAATCGGCCAGCTTGCCGGGCAATCCGCCGCCGTCGAGTGCACCTTTGCGGCGCGTCAGGTCGCGCGCCTTGCGGGCTGCCTCTCTCGCGCGCGAGGCCTCAATCGCCTTGTTGATAATGCGCTTGGCGATGGGCGGATTCTGCTCGAGGAACATGCCCAGCCGCTCGTTGACGAATGCCTGCACGGTGCCGGCGATGTCGGAGTTGAGCTTGCCCTTGGTCTGGCCCTCGAACTGCGGCTGCGAAAGTTTGACGCTGACCACGGCCACCAGGCCCTCGCGCACATCGTCGCCGCTCAGATTCTCTTTCATGTCCTTGAAGAGCCCGAGCTGCTGGCCGATGGCGTTGATCGTTCGAGTAAGCGATGTCCGGAAGCCGGAGAGATGCGACCCTCCGTCAACGGTGTTGATGTTGTTGGCAAAGCTGAAGACCGTCTCCGAGTAGCTGTCGTTGTACTGCAGCGCAATCTCGATTTCGACGTTGTCGCGCGAAGCCTCCATCATGATGGGCTTGTCATGCAGCACGGTCTTGCCGCGGTTGAGATACTTCACAAACTCGGCGATGCCGCCGGCATAGTGAAAATCCGCATGACGGGCTTCGCCGGTCTTAGCGTCGGCGGTGCGCTCGTCGGTGAGCGAAATCGTCAGGCCCTTGTTGAGAAAAGCCATCTCGCGCAGGCGCTGGGCCAGCGTGTCGTAGTTGAACTCGGTCGTGGAAAAGATGGTCTTGTCGGGCAGAAAATGGACCTTCGTGCCGCGGCGCTTGCTGGTACCCGCCTGGCGCAGTTCACTGGTCGGTTCGCCGCAACTGAAGTCCATCTCCCATGTGTGGCCGTCGCGCCAGATTTCGACGCTGAATTCCTGCGAGAGCGCGTTCACGCAACTGACGCCGACGCCGTGCAGGCCGCCCGAGACTTTGTAGGTGGAGGCGTCGAACTTGCCGCCAGCGTGGAGCTTGGTGAGCACCACCTGAACGGCCGGCATCGTCTTGCCGTTTGACAGGGGCATCATGTCCACGGGAATGCCGCGGCCATCGTCCACCACGGTTATGGAGTTATCCACGTGGTTGATGACGTCGATTTTTTTGCAGTAGCCGGCCAGCGCCTCGTCGACGGAGTTGTCCACCACCTCGTAGACCAGGTGGTGCAATCCCATCTCGCCCGTCGAGCCGATGTACATGGCCGGACGCAGACGCACCGCCTCCAGGCCTTCAAGAATTTTAATGTTCTCGCCGGTATAGCTGCCGTTCTCTGCGGGGAGTGGGGATGTGCTCAGGGGTTCAGTCGCCATAAGATTCCATTCGTAATGCGTTCGCTTCGAGCTCCGCCGGGGGAAGGCGCGGCATCCGGGGGAGCTTCCGGGCCGCTCATTGAAGGTCTAACCGATTGAAAGACAGAGGCTTTCAATCAGATTCATCTACATCTATTTTACCATGCGGAAAGGGCCTGGATGAAGGGGAAAACGGAGGCGGAAAGCACGGGCGTCATGGTTAAAAACATAAACGCTCGGGTTAATTTGTGAACAATTTACAGTACAACGGTAATCTAATTAGAATTACTACCGGTTACCTTTTATGGTTACTTTTGAATAATTATTCTGAATTTGCTGGACTTAATGGGGCGCATTGCCTACGATTTCAGTGAGCAGAAGATGCGTCTTCTGTCAATCATAATCTACCAGAGGTTACCAACGATGAAACTCGCAATCCGTATCTTCGCACTCTCCGTAGTTGTAGCAGGAGCCGCAGCCGCCGCCATTACACCCAGGACCGCCCCCGCTGTCCCGAGCCATCAATCGGCTACAGCGAGCATGCCAGGGCCTGGATGCGGGCCGTATTCGTGCTCTCCCAATTCCAACTAGGTTACTTAAAATCTGGCGAGCGGGGCTCAAAAGAGGCCGAAGGTAACCTCATCAGTACATTTTTATCTTGAGCGAACGGGCATTTCGCGCTATGCTGATACAGTTCTCAGAATAGTGAGAGGCCCCTCATGTCTCCACAGTCCGTGATGTCACTAATGGCTGCGGCCGAATTCGCTCTTTGGGTCCTCTTCGGATTCCTTTTTTGGAAGAAGGATCTGCAGAGCCGTTTCCCCGCGATGAGTGGCTATCTGGCGCTGCGCGTGGCATCCATGCCCCTGCTGCTTTTATTCTTTTATGGCCAGGCAGCGCATTGGCTCAACGACCTCTGCTTCCCCATCTACTTTTATTTGTACTGGTCGGTATACATCGCCAGCGCGGTCTTCCTCTTTTTCATCTGCATGGAGGTTTTCCGATCCGCTCTGTCGGCGTTTCCAGGGCTGATGAGATTTGGCCTGGTGATCTTTCGCTGGGCGTTTCTGGTCTCGATCATCGTGAGCTTCTCGTCAATTGGTTTTCCACATAATAAGGGCAACCTCCTTGTTGATATTATTGCCAACTCCGCTTTCCGGCTGATGCATTCGGTGAGCATCATTGAGCTCTGCCTGCTGGCCTTCCTTTGCCTGAGCATGAATGCGTTGCGCCTCTCGG
>Ga0326727_10028618_pt1 | contig 10113 bp, 5 predicted proteins | sample MB2enrmetagenome_FD_207643 | JGI IMG/M metagenome (GOLD analysis project Ga0326727, IMG submission 207643) | Lab enriched peat soil microbial communities from McLean, Ithaca, NY, United States - MB29MY | ecosystem: Environmental > Terrestrial > Soil > Wetlands > Peat | place: USA: New York...
TTCATGTTTCAGCGGCTCGGTCAGCGGCTGGCCCGTCTGCGCATCCCAAACCCGTGCGGTCTTGTCCCGTGAAGCCGTGACGATCCGCTTGCCATCCGGACTGAATTGCGCTGAATCCACCGCTGCGTCATGTCTCAAAACCAAAGTGGGCACTTCCCACGAATGTTCGGTTAAGCAAGTCGCAAGCCGGACTAAAGCCCCTTCATTCCCAGGATTTGCGGACAAACTCCGCGTCAAATAAGCCAAACCGTCGCTCCCCTTGCCTGCGTCGATGAGGCGAACGGCTTGCAAAAAGTCGGATTGGCTCAATGTGTCTTTCGCTCTTTTGGCCTGCTGTTTGGCAAACCAAGCGCCGACGCAGGCCGCGATAGCCAATATCATAGCCCCGATCGTCGCCGTTTGCTGCAGACGCATCCGCCGCCTGGCTTTGCCCATTGAAGCGTTGACAAACTCGTTTTGGGCCTGGTTCAGAAATCCGGCCACCTGCACTTGCCGAGCTTTTTCCAGCGGAAGCCCGGCAGCAAGCAGATAGTCTGACTTTCGCCCGACGCGGCGCCAGGCCTCCTCGGCGTTGGCCACTTCCCCGCGCAGTTGCAGCAAGTCACGATGATCGGCAATCCAATGGCGCAGCCGTTCCCAAGAGCGCAGCAACGCCTCGTGTGAAACGGTGACAATTACCTGGCCGCCCTCCCTCCGATCTGTTGTCAGCAGACGGGCCGCAATCAATCCATCCACCATTTCCGCCGCACCCGTGTCGCACAAGCGAACCTCTTCAAGCGATGCCGTCTGCCGCACCGCTGCAAGGTCGTCCGTCGTCCCGACAGCTTGGGACCGCGCCTTGCCCAGGCTGACCAGCCGTTGAAATACCGGCTTAAATGCCTGCCGTGCCGTTTCTGACAATTCTTGGAAGGTCTCTTCGGCTTGCTTCGCCAAAGCCCCTTCCACACCGCCGATCTTCTCGTAGTCCGCATGCGTCAATTCGCCGTGCGACTGTGCGGCGCGAAAAAGTTCATCCAGCGCAAATTCCAGCAAGGGCAGCGATCCCAGTTCGCTCAGCGCGGCGTCGCGAATCACATCGTCCAGCCGGCCTTTTTCCCGATCCTCTTCAAACCGTTTGCCGGCCGCTTCCGCCGGCAGACGGATCATCCGCCCTAATTCCGCCGAGGTGGGCGGCAGCAAGTGATACTGGCCTGCTCCATGCTTGAGTTCGACCAGTTCCGGCACTTCCTCGCAGCGATGGTAGAAATCGCTCCGCAATGTCGCCATCACCCAGGCGTAGCCGCTTCTGGCCAGCGCAGCCATCGCTAGCACAAAGGCCCGCCGCTGCCCGGCGTCCAGGCGCGCATCGGTGAACAATTCCTCCAACTGGTCCACACCCACGGCCAGACGCGCCACCGGCTGGCAGTACATCTTCTCCGCCAGTTGTCTTTCGCGGGCGGCGCGCGAGAGCGCCTCTTTGAGCAGAAGTCCCACTCCTTCCGGAGCTTGCCGCATCATCGCCGCCAATTCTTCCGCCGTCGTGCCGTCGGCGCCCAGTTCGGGCAAGGCTGACGAACTAAGCAACGCGGCGGCAAATCCGCAGAAGAGGTCGCCTCCAGCTTCACTGGGACGAAACAGCAGCCGGCGCCAAAGCCCGATTCCATCCATGACTCCCGGCCGTACCAGTAACGGTATCACTCCCGCCCGAAGCAGCGAGGACTTTCCACTTCCACTGGCGCCCAGAATCAGCACGAAGGGACATTGGTCCTCGATGGCACGCTTGCGCAAGGCTCTCAGAATCTCATCGGTCGCCTTTGTCCGTCCGAAAAAGATCGCTTCATGCTCGAAGTCGAAGACCTTCAGGCCGCGATAAGGTGAGTCGCCCGCCCACGTGGGTTCCAGTCCGGTGGAAACCCCGCCGCCCGTTCCAGGCTCTTTGGCCAGCCTCTCGGCCACGATTTTGCGCAGGTGATACTCAAAGTTCTCCTCGAATTCAGAAAGATCCGTGTAGGAATTGTAAGCGGCGATGAACGTGCCTTCCTTCACATCCTTGAACCATCGTTCACAGAAGGCCTTCAACGCCTCCCATTGCTCGGACATCTCCAGAAGCTTTGCCTTCGGCTCGGGCGGAAACAAAGGCGTTTCCTGGCGGCGATAAATCAGAAAGTCCGGACTGCCTCGCAACCGGAACCCTTCCACGGCACGCTCAAATTCATACTCCGTGCCTGAAGCATAGGTTGTTCCATCGGGCCGCTGATGCTGGCTGTGCAAACGGGAACCAAGCCTCGACCAGAGAATGCAAACGACCACGTCAAATTCGGCGGGATCAGAAATGTTGCTTTGAAAATCCGTTGTGGCACGCATCGGCTCGTGCTCCCAGAAATAGGATTCGAGCGTTACCTGACGCCCGAAGGAGGCTTGCACTCGCGCGATGATCCGCCCGGCCAGTTCGCGCTCGCGGCCCACATCGCCCGGAGAGGAAATGAAAATGCGGATGGTTTTCATCGTTCTTCAGTGCATGCCGCATTTCCAACAGGCATAAAAGGCCAGCCTCACTCAAAATGGAAATCGGCTTGCCTGACTCGCATTTTAGCGCCGTTGGAAAGCCATGCAAGCCCGATTCCTTTTGAAAAGAAAAAGTTTCTTGCATTTCAACCCGCCGGGAGTAGAAGTCGCCCCGTGCGCTATGCGGATTGCTTGACTCCACCTTGATTTGTGAATGAACAGCGACGCCTCGCAAGGCTTTCCCAAAATTCCGCTGGTCCTGGGAGTCAGCGGGCATCGGATGTTGCGGCAAGGTGAAAAAGACCAGATCCGGCTCCAGGATTTGGTCCGCTCAATTTTCAATGAGTTCCGCCGGCGCTATCCCCAGACGCCGGCCATCCTGCTCTCGCCGCTGGCCAAGGGCGCGGACCGCCTCGCAGCCCAGGTGGCGCTCGAATCCGAGTACCGGCAATGGTGTACGTTGGTCGTGCCGATGCCTTTTCCCGAGGCGCAGTATCGCCAGGATTTCAAATTGGACGGGTCGGAGGAGGAGTTTGACCAACTGCTGGAAGCCGCGGGCATCTCCGCCGGTGCCATCTCGGGACGCTTGTTTCACATGCCTGTTCCGGCGGGCGCGGACCTGCGTCAACCAGCGGCGCGAGACCGCCAATACGCGCTGGTCGGGGAATTTGTGGCGCACTACTCCCAGGTCTTGATCGCCTTGTGGGATGGCAAAATCTCGACCAACCCAAATGCCTGCGGCACCGGCGCCATAGTCAACTTTAAGTTGCGGGCCGGAGTTTATCCCGAATTGAGCCGGTTGGCGGGCGAACCCTGGCTGCCCCCTGTGCGCCCGCTGGACGTTCCCCAAACCGGCCCCGTCTATCACATTCGCGCCCCGCGGCCAAGTGAGACGATCCCGCCCGAGGACATTCATTTGGTCAAACTATTCCATCAGCCATCGGACGCGGCGTCGGACGCAAAACTGATGAAAAAGCAGGACGCGTTTTTCCAGACGATCTTCAAACAATTTGACAGCTTTAACAAGGGCTTGGCCGGTTGCCCGCAAAAGCCGGCCCGGGAACAATTGCTTCCAGAAGAGGATCTGCGACTCTTAAGCCCCGAACTGCGCGCGTTGAACACGTTTCACGCCGTTGCGTCCGCGCAGTCGCTGAGCAATCAGAGCCGCGCACGTGCCTTGCTCTTGACGACTTGCGTGCTGGCGTTCCTGGCGGTCGTGGTCGGCGGCTTGAGGTCTCAGAGGCTGCCGCGATCGGATTTTTTGAGCGACTGGCTGCTTTTTTACGTCGTCTTCCTCGTGGCTTCCGTGGGTTGCTGGGCGTTGTCGTTTCGCTTCAAATGGCAGGACAAATACCAGGATTACCGCGCGCTCGCGGAAGGACTGCGCGTGCAGTTTTTTTGGCGTCTGGCGGGACTGAAAAGCTCGGTTTCAGACTATTACCTGTCAAAACAAAAATCCGAGCTTGAGTGGGTGCGGCGCGCCATCAACAATTGCGAACTGGTCTCGCGCTTGGCGGAACCCGACCATCATTCGCCGCCTTCGGGCCAAAGCGCGGCGGCCCGTTCCCAAAAAGCGCAGGAATTGGTTCGCCGTCACTGGGTGGAAAACCAGGCCGCGTTCTTCGACTCCGTGCTGCAACGTGAGGAAGCCGAATTGATCAGCCTGAAAAATCTGGGAGAGGGACTGGTTTTATTTGCGCTGGCGACTGTCACCGTCTTTTTCGGTTCGAGCAGCCACTCAGTGCCGGCCGGGGCGAATAAGCAGATGCTGCCGTTGGTGTTGGCCGCGATTCCAACGCTGGCGGCCATGCTGTTGGTCGTGTTCAAAGAGTGGAAGAAATGCCGCCAGGAAGGCCTGGGCATGAAAAAATTCGCAATGGACCTCTGGAAAACCGCCTGCGGCGTAATGACGGGATTGGTTTTTTGCGGCCTTTTATTCAACCTGCCGCGCCTCTGGCCAAGGGCTTTCGATCAGTGGGATGCGCCGCCGTCCTGGGCCTCCGATCTTATCCTTGTTTCCTCCCTTTTCGTCTTGGCCGACGCGGTCCTGCAAATCAAAGCGCATTTGAATCGATGGCGAACGCTTTTGCGGGAGAACAGATTCCTCCTGGTCGAACAAATCGCCGTGCATTGCTGGCATGGCATCCTTGCGGCGGTCTTTCTGGTCTCCCTTATTTGGTTGCATCCGATCCCAATTGAACCCGTGCCTGCCGCTTCCACCCCGAACGCGGTGAAAACGACATCGGCCCGGACAACGCACGAAACGGGCGACATTCTTATCACGGTGGTGACGCTGACGCTGGCGCTGGGCGGGTTGCTCCAATATTACGCCGAAAAAAGAGCGCTCGACGCGCATCTGCGTGAAAATGGACGGATGAAGGACCTCTTCGCGCGAGCCTCCGCCAAATTGAGCCAGCGTGTCTTCCAGCCGGGCGATCCCGATGATCCGGTCAAAGAGCTGGGGCAGGAGGCATTGCTGGAGAACAGCACCTGGCTGCTCACGCACCGTGAACGGCCGCTCGAGATGCCAAAAGCCAGTTAACCGTTCTTTCCGCGCCATCAAATCTGCCTACAAATCATCTATGAAGTTGACTTTAGATTCCGCGTCTGAATATAAAGTGATATGTTTGACCGATGGTATGCACAAATTCTGTGCCAGAAACTGACGCGACCCTATGTCCACCTGGTCTTCGGGGCACGGCAGACGGGCAAGTCCACGCTCCTCCGCGCGTTGTTGCCGCCGGAGACGCTGATGGTTGATCTGGCTGATCCCAAGGAACGGACGCGGCATTTGGCCAACCCCGGAGCGTTCGCGGATGAATGCCGGAGCCTGCCTGCAGACAAGAAGGGACAATTCGTTTTCGTGGATGAGGCGCAGTCGGTGCCCTCGATTTTCGATGCGGTCCAATACCTGTATGATGGCAACAAGTCGCGCTGGCGGTTTGTGCTCTGTGGCAGTTCGGCGCGAAAACTTCGGCGCATCGGGGCGAACCTGCTGCCGGGCCGCAGCTTCTACCATCGGTTGCTCCCCCTGACGCTGGTGGAGCATCCGGCGGATCAACCGCCGATTTCCCACGCGGCATCGCCGTTGCCGTTTCCGTGGAACGAAGACCGGAAGCACGAAAAACCGTTCCCGGCTTCGGACTTGTTGAGGCGGCTGACCTTTGGCGAACTGCCGGGCGTGGTGGCCGCCCCGGAATCCGACCGTGCTGAACTGCTGAGGGCGTTTGCCTTCGTGCATCTGGAGGAGGAAATCCGCCGCGAGGCGCTCGTAAAGGACTGGGGGGCGTTCGTGCGCTTCATGCAACTCGCGGCGGCGGAGTCGGGGCGAATCGTGAACTTCGCGGCCATCTCGCAAGAGAGCGGCGTGTCGCAGCCCACCGTCAAGAGCCACTACCAATTGCTGGAGGACATGTTCGTGGGCTTCCGCATTGAGGCCTTCTCCAAGAGTTCCAGAAAAGCCCTGCTCTCGACGCCCAAATTCCTGTTCTTCGACTTGGGCGTGCGCCACGCGGCGGCGGGACTGACGGCGACACCGGACGTGGTGAAGGTGAATCCGGGTGGGTTTTTCGAGCAGTGGGTCGGCATCGAATTGTGGAAACGTCTCCAATACCTCGGCGAGGGCAAGCTGTACCATCTGCGCACCAAAGACGGCGCGGAAGTGGACTTCATTATCGACCGGCGAGGCACGCTCACCCCCATCGAGGTGAAGTGGACCGAAAACCCTACTCTTCAGGACGCGCGACATTTGTTGACCTTCCTCGGTGAGCACCCCAAGCAGACGAAGCAAGGCTACATCGTGTGCCGTTGTTCACGCCCCGCGCAACTCCATGAAAAAATCACCGCTCTGCCTTGGTTCTGCCTATGACGTGAGGCCAGCCTCAACTTACGCTCTCGGCGGTGTACCGGACGAGGATCCCGGTCCGCATCGCTCCGCGATAAACCCGCGTGAAAAACCAGCACGCCAAAAGGACGTACGCCACGGCCAGACACCCGCCCCACAACAGCGAGACCGCCGGCACGGCGCCGCCAGAAATGATCGTCCTCAGCCCCTCGAACACGTAAGAGAGCGGGAACAGCTTCCCAATGAATTGCATCCACTGGGGCAGGGTTGAGAGGGGGTAAAAAACTCCGGCAAAAGGCGAGACGATGGCCGGCACCGGCCACACAAACCATTCCGCCGATGGCCCAAGCCGCAGGACCATCGCAGCCGTGCAAATGCCCAACGAGATGCCGAATAGAAAGAGAATCAACAGGAACGGCACAAGCGTCAAACCGTACGCGAAAAAGGAAAGGCCAAATGCCACCGTCGCCAGGACGATCATCACAGTCAAACCAATTAAACTCGTGACCGTCGTGGTGAATACCAGTCCGAGGAGATACTGCGAAATCGTAAGGGGCGACGCAAAAAGGTTCAAAAAGCTGCGCGACCACACGTCCTCCAGGAACACGCCGGCCACCCCGTGCATCACCCGGGTGAAAAAATCGAAAAGCAGGACCGCTCCCAGCAGCGTCGGCACGAAATTGAGATGAGCTGCCGTGACGCTGTTCAAGTATTTGCTGATAAACCCCCAAAGCACTATGTCGATGGCCACCCACGCGAAGATCGGCATCCAGCGGGCCGGAGTGCCGCGAAGCAGGTAAAAATACCGAAGCACCACGGCTATGACAGGGCGAAAATACATGGCGATCAGCTTCGCTCCAATGTCAGAGGTTCGCGCGCCACGGCGATGAATAGCTCCTCCAGGGTTTCCTTGCCGTGGTCGGCCGGCAACGTCTTCGGGTCCCCTTCAAGCAAAATCCTTCCGCGTGAGAGGAACAGCACGCGATCGCACACTTCCTGGATCTCATACATATTGTGCGAGGTCCACACCACCCCCACCTTGCCCGATAGCGCAAAGTCTCGAATCCGCGCACGAATCTCGCCGGCCGCGGCGGGGTCAAGCGACGCCGTCGGTTCATCCAGCAGAAGCAGATGCGGCTGGTTGAGCATTGCCTTGGCCAGCGCAACCCGCGTCTGCTCTCCCGACGACAGCACGCCGCACTTCACTTTCCGAAACTTCTCCAAATCAAATTCGCGGATCGCCGCGTCGATCCGTTCGGACAGGCCCCGGACGCCGTAGAGATGGCCGAAGACACGGAAATTCTGCTCGACTGTCAGATTGCCCGGCAGCGGAGCGTAAACGGCCGCAAAATTGGTTCTCCCCAGCGCCTGTGCGCGGTGCGTGGCGCTATCCGTCCCTTCGATCAGGATGGAACCCGAATCCGGGCGCAGGACGCCAAGAATCATGCTGATAGTCGTGGTTTTCCCGGCGCCGTTGGGTCCCAGCAGTCCGACGATTTCATTGCGGCCCACCTCGAACGAAATGCGATCCACGGCGACCTTCCCTCCGTAGGCCTTCCGCAAATCTTTTATCGATAAAACGTTCTTCATCGCCCCTCTTCCAGCGGGTCCAGCCCACAACATCGGCAATCTTGGCGCGCATGGCAATTCGTTTGCATCCCATTATGTCCTGTGCCTGCGCAAGTTGAGTTGGATTCCCGCAAACAGTTTCGCCCCGGGCGCCCAATCACGCCGCGCCTAGCAGCGCGTCAACCTTGGGCATCCATTGACTGATGGCTATCTTCTGTGGACACAGATCTTCGCAATCGTGGCAAGCCATGCAAGCATCGGCCCGCGCCGTTTCCGCAATAAAAATCTTATACTTGAAACGCGCGCCGGGAATGTCCTCATAGAGGAACGCATCGTTGTAGATTCCAAAATTGGCCGGAATGTCCACCCCGTTTGGACACGGCATGCAGTAGTTGCATTGGGTGCAGGGAATGGCCGCGCGCTGGCGGTACCTTTGTTGCATCTCCGCGATCAATTCCACCTCCACGCTCCCAAACGAGTTGCCGCGGGCGTGATCCGCCGAATCCAGGTTGGCTTCCACCTGGCCCATGTTGCTCATGCCACTGAGAACTACCGACACATCGGGCTGGTTCCACAGCCATTGCAACGCCCAATCGGCCGCCGGCCGCTTGATCTTGCATCGGTCGATCACCTCGCGGACCGGCGGAGGCGGATGGGCCAGTCTGCCGCCGAGCAGCGGTTCCATGATGACCACAGCCAAACCCCGGGCGGCGGCAAGCTCCAATCCCTTTGCGCCAGCCTGGTTTTCCGTGTCCATGTAGTTGTATTGAATCTGGCAGAACGTCCACCGGTCGTAGCCGCTGATGATCTCCGAAAAACTGTCGTAATTGTCATGGAACGAAAAACCCAGGTGGCGGATGCGCCCGTCGCCAATCGCGGCCTCGGCCCTTTCCAGGAGTTTGTGTTTCAGGACGATGTCACTCCAACGGCGTTTATCCAAGGCATGGAGCAAATAGAAATCAATGCGATCGGTCTGGAGCTTGCGCAACTGCTCATTCAATATCCGGTCAAAATCAGCTGCCTTTTCAATCTGCCACACCGGAGACTTGGTCGCAATTCTGACCTTGTCGCGTCGGCCTCGCAGCGCCTTCCCGAGAATCATTTCGCTCTTGCCTTCGTGATAAACGTAAGCCGTGTCGAAGTAGTTCACCCCGCGATCCACCGCCTGCCCGATCATGCGCAACGCTTCCGATTCAATGATGTTGCCGCCCATGACGTTTCCATCCGCCGTAGGCAGGCGCATGCAACCGAAGCCCAGGATCGAAGCCTGCCAATCCAACTTGCCGAACTTGCGATACTGCATGATGACAATTCCTGTTTGGATTCTCTTCTTTAGCCAGTGTCTGTCAACGCCTTAATTTGAAGGAAACAGCCAGGAGCCCTGCGAATTTCCCCAAAACGATCTTTATTGCTGTCGATCTTTTTTGCTTGCCAACTAACCACACGCTCATTACAACCAGCCACTCAAAGCCACCTGTGGCAGCGATGGCGGGAAACCAGTCCCGTAGCTGCCGAACCCAGGTGGCTTTTTGCTGCCTGCCCGGATAAAAACTTGTTTGACAGATTGAAGACTTATGCGAATTAACTTGAAGGTAATTCTCGGCTGGCTCCTTGTTTTTCCCACATTGGCTCACGCGCACTCCGCCGGAATGGCGGTCAACGGCTGGCATGACGGATTCAATCATCCGCTGCACGGCTGGGATCATTTGGTGGTGATGATTGGCGTCGGATGGTGGGCGGCGCAACAACGCGGGCGCGCCGTGTGGCTGATTCCGCTGACGTTTGTCGGAGTAATGACGCTCGGCGGTATTGCCGGCGCGACCGGCCTGGCTCTGCCAGGCGTCGAATTGGCCATTCTGCTGTCGGTCGCGGTTTTCACTGCGCTGGTCGTAAAGAAAGCCCAAATGAATATGAGCGCCAGCGTGTTGCTGGTGGGCTTTTTCGCTTTCTTTCACGGTTTCGCCCACGGGGCGGAAATGCCGCCCTCGGCCGGAATCGTGATGTTCGGCGCCGGGTTCGTGCTGGCGACCCTTTTATTGCACGCGGTGGGACTGGCGACGGGGCGGTTGGTCGCGTTTGTCATGGCTTGTTTGGTCGGTAGTTCGGCTGTGGCCCAGACGACGAATAATGCCACGTTTGGCGAAAGTTCTGAAACGACCACCAATCAACCAACGCGCCTTCCCGAGGTCGTCGTGACGGGCCGGCGGGACAGCCTG
>Ga0326727_10028619_pt1 | contig 10113 bp, 14 predicted proteins | sample MB2enrmetagenome_FD_207643 | JGI IMG/M metagenome (GOLD analysis project Ga0326727, IMG submission 207643) | Lab enriched peat soil microbial communities from McLean, Ithaca, NY, United States - MB29MY | ecosystem: Environmental > Terrestrial > Soil > Wetlands > Peat | place: USA: New York...
TTTCCGGGGTGGCCCTGCTCAGGTCCTCAAGGATGCGCACGGGGCCGACGCGCTTCTGGTTGAGATCCTCAATCACCTTCAACTTGGCTTCGAGCTCTTTGCGTTTCTTGTCGAGATCGCGGGCCTCACGGGTTTGCTCGTCGAATTTCTTGATCTCGGCATTGAGCTGCTCGATGTCGGTGTCCAAGCGCCTCAACGTGCGTCCCTGCAGCATATACGGAACGATCATCACCAGCAGCGCCAGCACGAAGCCGAGCAACGCGATCGACAACTGTTGGCGGCGGCCAATCGCCCGTTGTGCTTCTTTGACCGGAAGGAGATTGATCCGGATCATTTGTCGTTGGGCCTTCTCGTGGCCAGGCCGATCGCCACGGCAAATTCGGCCGCATGCTCGCGGGTCTCCGGGGCATCGACGCTTGGATCGAGCGCGACGCGCGCAAAAGGATTGGCGATCTCAACCGGCGCTCCCACCCGCTCGCTGAGTTGCTGGGGCAGCCCGGGCATCCGCGCCACCCCGCCACTGAGGTAGATGGCATCGATCGTCTCATCGGTCGCCGCAGTCCAAAAGAAGCTCAGGGCGTGGTGGATTTCCTCTATCAACGCCGACGCCGCCGACCCGATGACCGCGGTGGCTTGTTCGGCATCGACCTTTGCGTCGGCCTGTCCAGCCTTCACGGCCTCTGCATCTTCGACACTCACGTTCAGATCGCGTACCAACGCCTCGGTGATGTCCCGCCCGCCAACCGGCACGTCGCCGGTGAAGGTGGAACGACCCCCTTTGAGGATGTTGATGGATGAGTAGCGGGCACCGATGTTGACGAGCGCGATGGCCCGATCCTGAGCCGGCTCGTAATTGACCTCGAACATATTCTCGAGCGCAAAGTAGTCGACATCGACCACCACCGGTGTGAGGCCCGCTGAGCGAATGGTCTCGCTATAGCTGGCGACAATCTCCTTCTTGGCCGCAACCAGCAGGACTTCCATGCGTTTGCCATCGTCGAGATAGTCGGTGATCTGGTAATCGAGGTTCACATTCTCGAGATCTTCCGGAATGAAGTTGCCTGCCTCGAAAAGGATAGTGTTCTCGAGTTCTCGGGCACTCTGGGCCGGCAAGGTCACGCGTTTGATGATCACTGCCGGTCCGGGCACGGCGGTGACCACCTTACGCGCACGCATCCCGTGGCTGTCTCGCGCCGCCCGCGTCACCTCCGCAACGGCGGCGGTCTCATAGACCATGTTGTTCTGAATCGCCGCCGCCGGGGTCGGCAACACGGCGGCATTGAGGACCCGCAGCTGCCCCGCGCGCCCGCCGATTTCCGCGACTTTAATGCTGTTAGAACCGATGTCGACGCTGAGGTACGGCTCGCCGCGCCGGAGCGGATTCAAGTCGGATAGCGAGCCGGTCAGAATTCGCCCGGCGCGCGTGGCCCAGTCTCTGCCAACGCCTATGTAAGAACCCGCACCCACAGCCCCTCAACCCCCACAAAACCGTGTCGCACAGCAACACAGTTTTATTCTCTGTGGCGGCAGTATGAACTGCAAATCGGAAGATGTCAAACGGCTCGGCTGCATGGACTGATCTGGCCGGCGAGAAGCGAGAGCGAATTCCGAGCCAACCCGGGCCGTACAAAAGGTGAAATGCACACGGCCGAATCGTTCCAAGTCGACGTGACAAAGTTGTGCCGTGCACCGTTTTGGCCATAACGAATGGATTTGGCACCGCGGGGCGGCTTCCCTACACTACACTTTGGGGGGGGAGACCGCGGGTGGCCAGGCCGCCTCCTCCGCTTACGGCGTGGCCGAGCCACCACAGCTGCGAAAGCCGGCAGCAATGGCGTAGATTTCTGAGGACCCCTTACGCGTCGCCACAGGCCGAGTGGTGCGTACGTCATCGAACCGCGCCCGTAGCTCACGCATCAGCCGCATCGCCGCATCACCCGTGAAGAGCTTCATCACCAATTTGCCGCCCGGCCTCAGGACCTTTTCGCCCACCGCCAGCACGCACACCGCCAGCGCTTCGCTCCGCGCCGCGTCACGGGCCCGCACGCCGCTGAGCTTCGGCGCGAGGTCGGACAGCACGACGTCAACCCTCCCCTGGCACGCTTTCACGATGCGCTGTTGCATCAGCTCATCGCCAATGTCGCCGACCTGGGTAGTGACGTGCTTGTGCGGCAACGGCTCGATGGGCTGCAGATCGATTCCAACGACCTTCCCAGTGGGGCCGACGAGTTCCGCGGCAACCTGTAGCCATCCTCCGGGCCAAGCCCCAAGATCCAGCACATGATCGCCGCGGCGGAACAGCCGCGCATGTTGCGCCAGCTGCAGCAGCTTGAAAGCGGCCCGCGATCGGTACCCTACGGCCCGGGCGCGGGTGTAAAAGGCGTCCCTACGCTGATACACCGACGGACCGTAGCACGTGAATTCCAGCCTCTCAACGAGTCCCTTCACATCTGCAGCGGAGGCTCGTGTCTCAAACCTGTCGCAGGGGAGTCCAGTTTCGTTCGGACCAGCCGCAGCAAGCCCACGGCGAGCGGCTGCGCCGGACTTGTGAACCGAGGTCCTGCCTCGCTAGTGGAAGCCAACGGCGAGCGCACCAAGCTGACCGTCCGCTTCGACCGCGCCGGGTTCAAGAAGCTGATCGCGCGCTTCGCCGAGCTACAGCGCCTCGGCTAGCAGGGCCCGGGGTTACGAACGCGAGGCCGCTGCGTTAACTGTAGGTGCCGAGTTCCTCATGGGGACGGTGGCCGAACACCGGCTCCAGATAAGGTCGCGACACGACGTAATGGAAGGGGCGGAAGATCAGCCACTCGGCCGTGAACCCGATTGGATAGATCAGATATGCCGCCACCCGCAACGGATTCGATTGGCTGTCGTCGTATGCATCGGGAGCCGCGAAGGCGGGGCCGGCAGTCAACGCCAGTACCATAGCGAGCAACCCAGCGGCGATGAATCGCTTCATAAACTCGATCCTCCAAGTACAATTTAACAAACGTCCCCCACCTTTCCAAGTCAAGCTTGCCATGCGATGAAACTCACCTGTCTTCCCGTCTTCCCTCCGGCTCCGCGGTACGAGAAGTATTCGTCCGCGGCGCAGCGCGTACAGGGCCCAACGCGAGCGATGTGCGGCAGGGGCACGCCGCTCGCAGCCAGGATCGCGGCGTTGGCATGGCGGAGATCAAGCTGGCTCTTGGCGCCGCGGGAGACAGTGGCGTCGGGCATCGCACCCCATCGCTGTTCGAGCTCGTCGGGAATGCGGCGCTCGACCTCGTAGCAGCAGCCATCGATGGCAGGGCCGAGTGCGGCACGGAGCACCGCGGGCTCGATCCCGAACGATTCATGCATCTCCACCACCGCTCGCCGGGCGATGCCGAGAAGCGTGCCACGCCACCCCGCATGGACAGCCGCAATCACCCCATGCTCCGGAGCGACCAGCAGGATGGGGACGCAATCAGCGGTCAAGATGCCGAGCGCCACGCCCACCGACCGAGTGACCAGGGCATCCGCGTCAGGCGGCTCGAACACGTTGTCATCGACGTGGGCGATGCGGAGCCCGTGCTCTTGTCGCATCGTGATGAAGCGCAAACCGGGGACCGCTGCGCCAACGCGCCGCCAATTCTCGCGCACGCATTGCGGCTCATCACCGACATGAAACGACAGATTCAGTTCGCCAAAATCACCGCGGCTGACGCCCCCGCGGCGCCCGCAGAATCCGTGGGTCAGCTGCGGGATTCGGTGCCAGTGCGGGTTCAGCAGGATCGGCAGACCGGAGGAGTGCACTTCTGGGCGATCTCGCGGCGCCTTCAGCCGCGTTCGGAGCAGCACAGGCGCACCAGCTCGCGCAGCTGCGCCGAGCTCGCCTGCTCCAAGTGGAGAATCATGTCGATCGCCTTCTCCATCTTCTCCTTACGCAGCGTGTAGCGGGTCTCGCGGCGGAATTTGTCCTCAACGGATTTGCGCCGTTCGTCGAACGGCCTACCGGCCGCACCGAACGGCACCTCTTGCTCGGCCTCGAACGTCCGCCCATCCTCCATCTCAATACGGACGCGGGCACCGAAGGACATCCTGAAGCCGCCGAGATCCACGTCGCTGAGATCCAAGTGGAAGTGCTCGCCGCTCTCGTCCTTGATGCTCTTCACCAACGAGCGGTCGCGCATGCGTTGCGCCATCACCTCATCGAGCGTGAGCTGGACCCTCCCCGCCAAATCCCAGACGGCCTTGTCGTGGATGCGCTCGCGAGTGAACTGCCGCGCCGTCAGCTCCCGATCCATGAGCGCGGCCGCCACGTTGTATCCGACAGTGAAGTTCAGCGTCACCGGCAGGGTTTCCGGCCCCTTCAGGTGCAGCGCCGTGAGCGCTTCCATTCCCAGCGTCAGCGGATTGGCAGCGACGTGGACCGCTTTGACCTTCTTGCCATCGATCGAATGCTGTCGTGCCAGCGTCAGGACGCAATCGATGGCCGTGTCGATGTAAGCGCAGCCAGGGTACACCTTGTAACACAGCGTGTCGCTGAGCCACACCTTGCCGAACCCCTCGAGCGCGCCCAGGAGCGGCTGCGGGGTAAACACCTTGAGGAGCCCCTGTTCGCTCTCGATGATGTCGCCGGCACCGCGTAGTCCGTTGGCCGCGAGCTGCGCAGCCTGCACGCCGACGGGCGCCGTGGTCGAGGCCAGGAGCACCTTCGCATCGGAGCCGAAGAAGCCGGCCCACAACGGGTAGTTCGGCTGCATCATGGCGATGCCGATGGCGGATTGGATCTGCGGCTTCTCCAAGCCGAGCAGCTTAGCCGTGATGACGGCGCTGCCGACCAGATGAATGAAGCTCCACAGCTGTCCGTTGAGCGGGCCGAGGAGCACCGACGCGCCGACACGTCCCTCGATCTCGTTCGCCAAGGTCTGCGCCAGCAGGAAGTCCTTGCCACTGATGCCGATCTTTTCCGCCAGCGCCAGCGTCACGAGAACCGCCGAGTGACCGGTGTGCCCGGCGAACAGGTAGTCGTCGTAGTCGAGCGCCATGCTCAGGGCGGCGTTGGCGAAGATAGCGTTGTGCAGCGAAGTGCGCTCGCCCGAGGGGATCATGGTGGCCTCTTTGCCGCTCGGCCACTCTTTGATAGTGCGGCTCACCATGCGGCCCGCTTCCGAGAAATGTCCGGCGTGCACGGCCGCGATGACGCTCAGGATCTGATTCTTGGCCTCTTCCGTCACCCGCCGCGGCAAATCGGCAAACTGCGCCTGCGCGACCCACTCGGCGATACGTTCGGTCGGGTTTCGTGTGCTCATGCCTCCTCCTCTAGCAGCGTGCTGCCGCGATGGTTGTACTCCAAAGCGGCGGCAGCATGCTACCCCGCCACGCGGTCTGGCCCCTTCACGGCACCGGCGCTGCCCAGCCGCGCATGTGCAGCTCGAGCAGGTGAAAGGCGACCAGCGTCAGGGCGTTGCTGATCGTGCCGTTGACGATCAGCTGCGGCACGCGCTCGAGCAGCACCGATTCCACCGCCAGTTCTTCGGTGCCGTCCCACTGCGGCGGCCCCTGCAACTCGACATCGCGAGCTACAAACATGTGGCAATGGTTGTTCATGATCGCCGGATTGGGGTGAACGGTACCGAGCGGGATGAGCTCGCGGGCGGCGTAGCCCGTTTCCTCCCGCAGTTCCCGCATCGCCGCTTGGGCAGGCGTGCGGTCCCCCGGGTCGATCAGCCCTGCCGGGACCTCGAGCGTGAGGTCGCGAATGCCATGCCGAAACTGCCGCACCATCACCACCTGTTGCTCGCGGGTCAGCGGCACGACGTTGACCCAGTCGCTAGTTTCGAGCACGTGAAAATCCCAGATCTGCCCGCTGAGCAGAGAGCGGCTTTGATCGCGGCGAACCGAGAAGACCCGGCAGCGGTAGATGATTTCTGATTTGAGCACCTCCCAACGCACGGCGTTCCTCAAAACAGGCGCGCATATTCGATGGCCGGGCACCGATCCATGATGACAGTGAGGCCCGCCGCCTGCGCCCGCGCCGCCGCCGCCTCGTCGATCACGCCGAGTTGCATCCACACGATCTGGGCGCGGATGGCGATGGCCTCGTTGACAATCGGTCCGACGTGGTCGGCGCGGCGAAAGATGTCGACCATGTCGATGGGGCCGGGAATGTCGCTGAGCGACGCGAAACAGGTCTGTCCCAGGATCTCGCGCACCCCCGGGTTGACCGGTACCACGCTATGCCCTTTCGTCATGAGCAGGCGCGCGATCCGGTGGCTGTCGCGGGTCGCGTCCGGCGAGCAGCCCACCACCGCGATGCGGCGCGGGTGCGCCAGGATCTTGCGGATGACGCCGTCGGGCGGGTTGTGAAACGCTGAGCCGCTCATGGGATTGGCCTCTATCTACTGTTGTTCAGCCCCGGCGCAACTCCGACCGAGGCGGTGCGGTGCGCTCGCATCCGCCAGCTAGGAGTGCTCGGGAGGGGCTGGCTCCAGCCGCGCGATCGCTCGCTCCAGACAGACCTTGATTTCATCACGACAGGCCGCGAACACGTCCTCACCCTTGCCCACCGGGTCCTCGATGTCCCCGCCGACGCCGGCGAACTCCTTCAGGGTGTACACCTCCTTCCCGACTGCTTCCGGGAAGGCTGCACGCAGCATGCGCACTTGCTGCACCGTCATTGCCAGAATCAGATCGGCATCGGCGATGAGGTGGCGATTGCGCTTCAAATCCGTCGACACTGAATCCGCGGGCAAATGGATGCCTTCCTCGCGCAGGACCAAGCGGGCATCCATCGACACCAAGGCGCCGTCGCGCGCGTACGTCGCGATGCCGCCGGACATCACGCTCAGGTGATCCTGCAAGGCGCGCTCGGTGAGCATCTTCCTGAGCAACGCCTCCGCGATGACGCTACGACTGGTGTTGGCGTGACAAATGAAAAGGATCTTTCGATACGGCGGCAACTAATAGTCCGTGTGGCGGTCCGGGCGCAGCTCACGCCCGGACCGCCGACCTGCTACGATGCGAGCGAGCTCATGAGGACCTGTGTGATGTCCTCTTTCGCGGTGATGCCTTTGGCGAGCTCGGCCTTGAGCTTCTCGCCCAGGACCGCGGCGTCCCAGGTGGCTTTCTGCGACACCTGACCGGCGCTGTGCCACCCCTGCATCAGCCAGACGGTGCCGCCGCCGACACGGAACGTCTCGCCGTGTACGTCCTTGGCATCATCACTGGCAAGCCAGGCCACCAGCGGCGCAATGTTCTGCGGGCCGAAGATGTCGAACTCGCCAGGCCCTACCTCGCGGCCCATGATGGCGGCGGTCGACGGCGTGGCGTCAACGGTGAGACGTGTGCGCGCCAGCGGCGCGATGGTGTTGGCGGTGACGCCGTACCTGGTCATCTCCTTGTCGATGATGATAGCCAACACCGCCAGCCCCGCTTTACACGCGCCGTAGTTCGCTTGGCCGACGTTACCGAGCAGGCCGGCATCAGAGGACGTGTTGATGAGGCGCCCGTTGAGGACGTTCCCCTTCTTGTGCTGGTCGCGCCAATACTCGCAGGCGTGGCGGGCCATGTTGAACGAGCCCTTGAGGTGCACGGCAACCACGGCGTCCCAGTCTTGCTCTCCCATGTTGAAGAACATGCGATCGCGCAGGATGCCAGCGTTGTTGACGACGATGTTCAGCTTGCCGAAGTTGTCGAGCGCGCATTGGATGATGCGCTTGGCGGCCTGGAAGTCGGTGACGCTCTCGCCGTTCGCCACTGCTTCGCCACCCATCTTCTTGATTTCGTTGACCACCTCTTGCGCCGGGGTGGCGTTGGCGCCGCTCCCGTCGAAGTGCGCACCCAGGTCGTTGACGACGACCTTCGCGCCGAGCTTGGCCATGAGCAGCGCTTCTTCCTTACCGATGCCGCGGCCGGATCCAGTAACAACTGCGACCTTTCCCTCAAGCAGACGTGCCATGCCTTTCTCCTTTCCGAATCTTCGCTGAATGATGTGCTCCGGACTTCAGGGCGAACTGCAGCGTATGTGCCTCCAAAACCAACGTCTTGTCAAGATTGCTGGCGCGGTGTGAGGCTGCCGCATGCATTCTAATCTGCGGTGCAAAATGCCCTAATCCGGGCACCGAGGCGCCTTTGACGAACAGCGATCAGGTGGCTATCATTTGGTGGGAATGGGGGGACATGCGACAGCTCATCTACGGTCTGATATTGGGTGCGGCAGCGATGTATTGCTACGCGCGGCTCGATCCCCCCAAGGTGCTGGCGTATCTGAACTCGGCGACCAAGTCCGCCGTCGATTCGACCCACGCCTACGGCGGAAGGACGAAGTGAACTTGTGGACCGTGATTCGTGGTTCGTGACTTGTTGATCTCACGATCCACGAATGACGCGTCACGACGTCACCGCGACGCCACCACGGTTCGCCCGCAGGCCGAATGGGCGGCTTGGCGGATGATCGCTAGACGCTGATTCGCCGAGAGTTGCCCTTCCAGGCGCAGCGTACGCGTGGCCCGAGCGACGCAGCCCAGGTAAGCAGTTTGGCTCTGCCAGGGCTCGCCGGTTCGAGTGGCGTCACACGGGCACAGCTGCTCCACACTGCAGCCGCTGCGCGTCACCAATGCGCCTGCGCGTGTGCCCGGACACTGATCACAGGCATCGCCCACTCCGTCACCGTCGCTGTCTTTCTGGTCTGGGTTTGCCGTCGTCGGGCAGTTGTCCTGCTCATCTGGAACGCCGTCTTGGTCGAGATCCTGCGGCCGATCGTCGACTGGTGAGGCCGAGATCACGAGAATGTAGGTCTGCGCTCCGCTGCGCGAGGAGAGAATGATGGTAATGTTGCGCGGCTCCGAATGTTGGCGGCGGCCGCTGGTGAACAGCACGGTGGCATCATTCACGCGCGCCTCAAGCACCATCGCTTGGCGATCCGGCCCCAGCCGCTGCAGAAAGCCGTTCCCGGAAATACTGAAGCTGTCGCTCGCCAGGGTGACGTTGGTGACGGCCGCCACATCGAAAACGGTCGACAGCGGCAGCACGGTCACGTCGAAGCTGCCGCTGAGCGGCTCGGGCGTACCCGGTGCCGATCCGCAGTGATTGCACACCGACGCGATCGAGCTTCCCGTATTCAGGACGTAGTGGCGCGTATCGGCAGAGGCGGCACGGACGCAGAAAAGCAACGCGCACCCCATGATGATGACGGCCCACACACGGCCTCCTTGTTCCGCACACATCGTCGTCTACAAAATACGCTTGGCGGAGCCGTCAAGCAAATCGTTTCGTCGCGCGTGCAGCCGAAAACCGCAGACGACACGGCGGCGGGCCACGCCGGACCACGCCTCAGCCCCGGCACCGATCCTCAGAACGGAATATCGTCTTCCTCAGCAGGCGGCCCGGCATCTTCGCCGGGCGGGGCGCTCACAGCGGCCTCTTGCGTTGTCCGGCCACCGCCGAGGAAGCGGACGTCGCGGGCGACGATCTCCGTGATGTAGCGCTTGTTGCCGTCCTTATCGTCGTATTGGCGCGAGCGGATTGAGCCTTCGATGAACACCTGGCGGCCCTTCGACAGGTACTGCCCACAGGTCTCGGCTTGCTTCCCCCACACCACCACGTTGTGCCATTCGGTCCGTTCCTGCTTGTTGCCGTCCTGATCCGTCCAGCGCTCGCTCGTAGCAACCGGGAACTTCGCCAGAGCCCGCCCGTTCGGGGTAAACCGCACCTCGGGATCCTTACCCAGATTGCCAATCAAGATGACTCTATTGACCACAGCGTCGCGACGCTAACAAGGCCGCTGTGAGGTGTCAAGCCACATGCGTGCCACCGGATATCTGCCGAGCCGTCCGTGGGGCGGTTGACTGCGCAACGGCGCTTGCGGTACGGCAGCAGCGGAGGGCGAATCGCATGAGTGCTGGTGCCGATGCAGACCTCAGGAGGGCCGCGTTGCTGATGCTGGTGCCAGACCCACAGCAGCGTGAGCTGGTCGCCTGGATACTGCAGAGCTTGGAGGCGTTGGAGCAGACCGATTTCGGGGAGCTGGAGCCGGTGGGCGCGGGTGCTCCACGGGCGCAGGAGTGAGTCGCATGCTGGCGTTGAAAACCGCCAGCGAGCTCAGGCGCTTGCTGGCACGCCGTGAAGTGGGCGCGGTCGAAGTGACGC
>Ga0326727_10028621_pt1 | contig 10112 bp, 6 predicted proteins | sample MB2enrmetagenome_FD_207643 | JGI IMG/M metagenome (GOLD analysis project Ga0326727, IMG submission 207643) | Lab enriched peat soil microbial communities from McLean, Ithaca, NY, United States - MB29MY | ecosystem: Environmental > Terrestrial > Soil > Wetlands > Peat | place: USA: New York...
CTTTACCAAACTCGCTGTGGGCGTCGATTGCGGCGGCGGTGCGTTCCATCTCACCGCTCTGGGCCGCCGATTTCGGCGCTTTGTGGTGATTGAAGAGTTGCGTTTGCCGGAGCCGCTGCACGAGGATGCGGCCGCCAAAGTAGCCGGTTTTCTGGACCGCCATCGGCTCCGCGAAGCCCGCGTCATGGCTTGCTTGCCGCGCGAAGCGGTCATGGTTCGATTCCTGGACCTGCCGGTGGAAGCAGAGCCACAACTGGCCAAAGTGGTAGGCTACCAATTGAGCGCGCTGCATCCTTATAAGGACGATCAGGTCTATTGGGATTGTGCGGTTGTGGCCCGCGACCCCAAAGCGAAGCAGGTCAGCGTGATGGTGGTGGTGGCGGAGAAGTCGCGGGTGAACCGCGTCAAGCAGGCGCTTGAAGAACTGGGCCTGCGGCTGAGCGGCTTGACGTTGGGAGCCGCGGCCCTGGCTCTCTTGGCGGAGCCCCTGCTACCGTCGACGGCGCTGATCGTCTGCGGCCGAAGTTCGGGGGTGGAAGTGCTGTCCTTCCGCCGGGGGAGCTTGTGCGCCACAGAGGAGATTCCTCTCGAGCCGAGTGCCAGCGCCAAAGAGCGATTCGACCGGGAGTGGCATCGCGCCCTCGCGGCTTTGCCCGTGTCCGACCCCGCTACGGTTCCCTGGTTTGTCTGCGGGTCCATGCCGTTCCCCTTTTCCGAGCTCCTCCAGGGGGCGTCACCCTTGCCCGCTCCGAAGCTGAACCTGGCCAAGCGCAATGGGTCGGTGGGCTTCGAGTGGCCCGCCCTGGCTGCGGCCTATGCAGGCTTGATCCGCAGCAGCTCGTCGTTCATCAACCTCCTCCCTGCGCAAGAGCGTTGGCAGCCACAGCGCGGCGCGCGCGTCCCAGTTTATGCCTTGGGCGGCACGGCGGCCCTTTTAGCGCTCACCTTGGCGTCCCACGCCTGGATCGAAAGGGCGTTGTACGAACGCGCCCTGGAGCGCGCGCTGCGACGCCTGGAGGTTCCTGCCCAGCAGCTTCGCCGGCAGAATCAAGAGACGAGTACTCTCGAGACCCGCGCGGCGGTCCTCGAGGACCTTCGGGCCGGTAACTGGCGGAAGCTCCACCTGCTCCAGCAACTGACCAAGCTGCTCCCGGACGGCACTTGGCTCCAGCAATTGCAAATCAGCGAAGATACAGTCGAGATCTTCGGTTATTCCAACCACGCGGCGGAGCTGGTCCCGCCCCTCGAGAATTCGCCTTACTTTTCTCAGGTTGAGTTCACGGCTCCGATCACGCGGGACAACCAGAGCCGAGAGGTTTTTCGAATCCGCATGCGGCTGAAGCAGGCCAGGAAGGATTGACCATTGGTGATTGGTGATTGAGCTTAGGATTGTCGATCCCTTCATTGCCAGTCGCAAATTGCAGATCACCAATCACCAATCGCAAATCACCAATGCTAAAGAAGCTTAGTCGTCGAGATCGAATTGCGCTGACCGCCGCCGCGGTTGCTGCGGCGCTGTTCATGCTCTTGAACTTTGGCGCGTTACCCCTCTTGGAGCACCTGGGCTCAAGCCCCGAGGTCGTACAGCAGAATGAAGTCGAACTGCGCCGGGACATGCGGCTGTTGGCTGAGGCGGAGCTTGAGAAGACCCATTTCTCTGCCGCCGGGAAGCGCCTGAAAGGACTCGAGGCGGGCCTTCTCGAAAGTTCCTCGCCTTCTCTGGCCAATGCCGAGTGGCAGCGGCTGGTGGGCCAGTTGGCTGACAGCAAGGGCATCGAGCTCGGCAGCAGTGAGGTCCTTCGCGTTCAGGAGCTCGGCGCAGGGTATTCCCTCTTGACCGGTCGGGTGCAGGTCCGCTGTCGCCTGGACCAGCTCGTCGATTTTCTGGTCGGCGTGGCTACATCCCCCAGGCTCTTGTCTGTTACGGGCCTCACGGTTTCCGCCCCCCAGGGGGATCCGAAAGGAACATTAAACGTGCAGTTGATTATTGGGGCGGCGACCCGGACGGTGAAGCAGGCGAAGGACGAGGCAGCCGCGCCACACTGACGCAGGCCGAAATTCGAAAATCGAAAATCGAAACTCGGGCCAGCGGTCGAATTTCGAGTTTCGGTCTTTGTGAAGGAGGCACACATGCTAGCCAGACGTCGGGAACAGATTCTCATTATCGCCGGGCTCATCGGCCTGAACATCCTGCTGAGCTGGTTCCTGGGACGGTTCTGGAAGGACTATCGCAGCCGCAGCCAATGGCTTGAAGTCGCCGCCCCTGCGCAGCCTCGAGCCACAATGGCGACGGGCCCGAGTCGGGCGGGCGAGCCGCAAAGCTTCGTGGATATCGTTGACCGAAACGTTTTCAGCCCCCTGCGCGGTAGCCCGCCATCGCAGCCGCAAGATGAGGCTAAAGCTCCGAAGCTGCCGCTCTTGTTCGGGACCATGAACCTGGGGAACGGCTGGTTTGCGTTGATGGCCCCCGGTGACCAGGCTTCCCCGGCCTCCAAACGTGTCCTGCCAGGGGAGGAAATCGGCGGTTACAAGTTGGTTTCTATTGGCGCCTCGAATGTGGTGATTGAGTGGCAGGAAAAGAAGATCACACTGGATATTTCCGAGTCTGCCCGCCGCGTCCCTGGCAAGATTGAGAAAACGGCCAGCAGCGGCGCGCGTTTCGCACCGGTATCAACATCGGGAAGCTTTGCGCCCACCACAGGGAGGACTACAGCCCCTGTTTCTGTTGCCGGGGCGCCGCCCCCTGTCGACCAGTTCGCGCCGCCCGGGGCCTCTCCGGACGCCCCGCCAGGCACCGTAGTGGGAGGAAAGCGAAAGGTTCTGGTGCCGACACCTTTTGGCTCGTTTGCCCAATGGGAGGATGTCGGGCCGGCCGGCTCACAGACGCCGCAACAAACCGGCGGTCCCAATAAGTAAGGATTCAGGATTTAGGAGTCAGGATTCAGGAGGGCGGAATCTGGAAAACGGAAATTGGAAACTGGACGGGGAAGAAAATGGAAACTAGAAAATGGAAACTGGCCGAGGCTACGAATTTCCAGTTTCTAGTTTCCAATTCCCAGTTTCCGCTTTCCTGAATCCTGAATCCTGCATCCTGGACAAGGAGGAACAGATTGCTTTCACTCTTTAGTCTGCACCGCCGTCATTTGCGAACACGGGGGATGATCCCTGTCGCGGCATGTCCGAGTGCGCCAGCCTTCTGGCGTGGAGTGCTGTGGCTTTCGACTGGTTTTGCCGTCCTCGCCGCAGCCTCCCTGACCCTTGGCGCGCTCCCACCCGCCGCTCAGGAAGCCGAGCCGCCCGCGCCACAGGCAACGCAAGCCGGGCCGTCCGCGCCACAGGCATCGCAAGCCGGGCCGTCCGCGCCACAAGCATCGCAAGCCGGGCCGTCCGCGCCACAGGCATCGCAAGCCCGCGAAGGCGGGACGCCTGCGCCACACAAATGGGAAGCCCGGCAGCACGCGTCGCAAAAATCGCCAGCCGGGCCACCTGCGCCGCAGCCATCGCAGCCCGGGCCCCCGCCCCCGCTGCAAACTCCTCCCACCAGCGAAACCACGCCGGCCCAGAATGCACCTCCAACCGCGCCTGCTGCGGCGGCTGGTAGGGCTGGGGTGGGGTTCCGTCTCGAGAATGCGGATCTCCTCCAGTTCGTCAATCTTGTAGCCACCGAGTTGAAGCTTAACTACGTTGTGGATCCAGCCGTAAGAGGAGGGGTGACCATTTCCACGGCGGGTGACCTCAAGCCCGAGGACCTGCTTCCCATTCTCGAAACCGTGCTGAAGATGAATAATGCCACGGCCATCAAGAGCGGGAATTTCTATCGCATCGTTCCTCTCGGCGCGGCTCCCAGAAACCCCTTGGGCGTTGAGACTAACACCAAGGGACCAGGGCTGCCGGAGGACGATCGCATGCTCATGCAGATCATCCCTCTGAAGTTCGTCTTCGCGGCGGACATGGCCAAGATGCTTTCGCCGTTTCTTTCGGAAGGGGGCACGGTGGCCGTGCACGACGCCGGCAACACCCTGATCCTGGTGGATGACAGCTTGAACGTAAAGCGACTGATGGAGATCCTCCAGCAGTTTGACAGTTCCAACTTTGCCGCGCAGCGCGTGCGGCTGATCCCTGTGCACAACAACGTGTCGTCCGCCCTGGTTCCCGAGCTCCAGGCGATTTTCTCCACCTACGCACTCTCCAACAAGGATACGCCCTTGCGCTTCGTGCCCCTCGATCGCATCAATGGCATTCTGGTGGCGGCCGCCGATCCCGCCGCCTTCGATGAGATCGAGGGATGGATAGCAAAACTCGACCAGCCGGCCGCCCCGAACGGAATTCAGACCTTCGTTTATAAGGTTCAGTACTCCGAGGCCGGCCGCCTCGTCGGCCTGCTGAACGCCCTCCGGGGTACGGGTGGAGCCGGAGGAGGCGGAGGAGCCTTTGGGGAAGCCACTTCCCGCGGCACGGGGGGTGGCGGGGGGGGATTCGCGTCAGGTGGGGGAGGCCTGGGGTCGATGTCGGGCCAGCAACAAACTCTCCAGTCGCCCTCCAGTGAAACTACCCCAGGCATTGGCGCTTTCAGTCCGGTGGGCGGCGAGGGAACCGCGACGGCCCCCGAAAAGAGGTTGCGCATCGTAACCGATCCGGTGAGCAATTCGATCATTGTGGAGGGCACTGCGCAGGAGTATGCCGAAATCGCCAAGACCCTCGATAAGCTCGACACTGTACCCCGGCAGGTTCTGATCGACGCCCGCGTCTACGAAGTGGACATTACCGGCGATTTATCATTTGGTCTCACGTACACGCTCGAGAAGTACGGTACCAGTACCAGCGCGACGGGTCTCCAGTTCAGCGGTGGCAATAACAGCTCCTCGGGTGCGGGCAGCTTGGCACTTTCCGCCGGCGGCGTGATCGGCTATACCCGCGAACTGATGACTTTTCTGAACGCCAGCGAAAACCGTTCGCGGGTGAAAACACTCTCGGCGCCCACCGTGCTCACCACCGACAGCACCCAGGCGCGAATCCAGGTGGGCGAGTCCGTGCCGGTCCTTACTTCCGCGGGTCTGGCCGCGGGGGGACAAATTGGGGGGAACAGCCTGTATACTAGTACTGTCACTAATGTCGACACGGGCATTATCCTAACGGTGACTCCGCGCATCACCAGCACGGGTCTGGTTTCCCTTACCATCAACCAGGACATCAGCAACGCGGTGCCGCCTGCAGCGAATAGCGGCATCCAGTCCCCGAGCTTCACGAAGCGTTCGGTCAACACCCACGCCGTGGCTCAGGACGGCCAGACCATTGCCTTGGGCGGGTTGATCTCGTACCAGTACAACAAGACAGTTAGTCGCATCCCGCTGCTCGGTGACATTCCTTGGCTCGGTGCCCTTTTTGGAAGCACTTCCTACAACACCACGGAGACGGAATTGATTGTGCTCCTGACGCCGCACATCATCAGTACCCTTCCCGCCGCCAACGTTGCCACGCGCGAGCTTGAGGACAAGTTGAAGGACTTGCGCCGCGAGTTCAAGAAGGACCAATTGTTGAACCCCAAAGAAGCCGTGAAATAGTCGACCATGGTCATAAGACGCCAATGATTATTCAACTCGCATTCCGAAATGGAGCGCCACTGTTCCGTTCCAATCCGTTAAGTTCAACGTAGTTAAACGCCCACTGATACGGAGTGTTCGTCATTCGTAGAGGGAAACGCCACCGCCTGTCATTCTGAGTGCCCATGGGCCTGCGGCCCATCCATAGAGATGACAGTCAAGCCTTCGTCACCCCCGCGCAAGCGGGGGTCCACGTCGACAGAACGAGCTGGATTCCCGCTTTCGCGGGAATGACGTGACTTTCGACGGAGCGAAGCATCCGGGCAGGTCCCTCTCTGTCCTGCTGATCTCGCTTTGCGGGAGAAGCATCCGGGGATTTGGACTGCCGGGATTCTTCCCCCGCCGCGTGGGAGTCAGGATGACGGGCGGGCGGCTCTTCGCGCGCTCTGTGCCGCGATAGGCCGCGACGCATCTCGCAAGTTTCCTCTCTTGAGGCCCCCCAAAAAAACCAAAAAAAATTCTTGACAGCGCATCTTGTTGGTGCTAAGTTACGGGTCATCATTACGAGCTTGGTTGAGGTAGTTAACACGCAGGAGAGTGGCGAAGCGGGAGCGATACGGAAGCAGGGAAAGGCGTCAAGAGGAAGCAGGCGGCGATACTTGCTCCCCTAGCTCGCGCGGACCAGGACTGCAGCGAAGAAAGTTGTTGACAAAAAAGTGGGCGTACATGTAGGCTCTTCGGAGTTCCGTGGTTCAAGCTGGCTTTTTCAACCAATCGGGGTTTGCGAACCCAAATACGCTTACCCCTCAAGAAAAGGAGAGGGAAATAAGATGACAAAGAGAAGTTTGTTGTTGGTGAGTTTGTTTTTAGTTTTGGGGCTCGTGGGAACGACGACGAGCGCCCTGGCAACCTCATGGTCGGTCAATGGCAACACTAATTACTTTGGGCGCGCGGAGGGCCTTGCCGAGGCAACGGGCCAAGTTCTCCTCAACCTCACCGGCGGCGGCCCGGTCAATGCGTGGCCTGCCGGCTTTACGATTAGTTATAGTCAGCCGGTCGTAGTCGAGTCGGCAGCGGTCGTGTGCTCGGGTGGTGCTACCAGCCCGTGGGTTTCGGGCTGTGGTGATACCCTCGTTCTTCCACCCACTTATGCTGGTACCAGCACGGTGAAAATATATTTCACATCAGGCGTGACGACGAATTTTACCACGGGGGATGATAGCCAACTCGCAGTCACTGTTCGCATTAATCCCTCTGCCTTGGCCCCGAAGGGCGGGTCAGTCACTGTTACTGTGGGCGCGTTCAACCCTACTGGTGGCAGTGAAGTCACCATCGGGGGGATCAATAATCCACCGAACCCGGTGCTGATCGTCAACCCAGTGCCGGCCCTATCATTGACGCTTGCGAATGAATGGGGCACAAAGGCCGGCGCAGCCGCGGAGGTCTTAACCTGCCTCGGCACGAAGAGCGTGGGTCCGTATAAAGACTGGTTCGTCATTAACGTCGATGAGAACTTCCAAGATGCTTTGACGAGCGAGACTTACGAGACAACCTTGGATCCCGGCGACACTAGTGGCACAGCGGCGGTTACGAACGGGTCGGATTTTATTGTGACTTTCACCAACGTACCCACCGGACTGGGGATCTACCTCGAGGACATAGTGCCGTGCAGTGACTTGGACACTGCAAACCCGATGCAATGCAACAATGCCGTCGCTGATGGGACTCTGCAAGTGGCTCCCGTGGCTCCCTACTCTGGTGAGGGCACAGTCAAAGACAAGAATATTGTAAGTTTCTATTTTGTGGTGACGGCGACGGATAATACTGCGGCCACGGGCCTGGTGGAGAGCGTGGATCTATCCTTCTACTTTGACGCGCAAGGGGCGCTGCCCAATGGGTTACCTCCCATGTATGCTAACGTGGCATACGCTCCCACCGTCGCCACCCCGCTGCCTATCCCCTACTTCTCGGGCGTGAACGAGTTGGCGTCGCCGGGCTTAGCGGTGGTGTACTTCAACGACTGCGTCACCAACCTGCTGTTCCCCTACATCAATACCTTCCAAGCCGCTGGCACCGGGCAGTTCTCACACTTCGGTACCGGGATCGCCCTGGCGAATACCACTTTGGACCCGTATAATGGGACTTCAAACCCCGGTCAAGACATTATTGGCAAGGGTGGTGCCGTGGCGCAGAATGGTAGCTGCACCGTCTACTTGTACCCGAATGACCTGAGCGCTACCGTAACGTACACGACGGGAGTGATAATGGCAGGTGGGACGGCTGTCTTCGACGTTGCCTCGAGCACAGGGTTCGTCAACAAGCAAGGTTACGGGATTGCCATTTGCAACTTTGAGGACGGGTACGGCTACGCCGAGATCTATGACAACTTCGGGGCGGCTGTGGGCTATTCTAGTCCCGGAGCAACACTGGCTTACTTGGCGTACATCATACCGAATCCGTCGCTCTATCCTCGTAGCCCGGCTGGTGATGGGCTTGGAGCGAGTGCAATTGCTCCGATCGACATTAACAAGCATTTGCTGTGGATATTGATGCACGGGTTCCATGGTGTCAGCTAAACTAACTCACCACGCGATGCTGTCGCACCAGTAGTATCGATGCGTGCATCTCGGTGGGCGGAATGCAAGAGGCAGCTCTGTACAGGCAGGGCTGCCTCCCTGCTCCACAGCAACCGCGCCACTAGTTGCAGTACAACTTGATGGTGGTGGCGGCCTTTTGGGTTCGCGGAAACACAAGGGGTAGTTGCGCTCAGGCGGGGCTGCCCCTGTGGTTCCACAATGGCTGGCCTCCAGTCCGAAGTACCACACCTGACGGTGGCCGGCGTTTTGAGTTGTCGGGAAGACGGAGAGGCTGTCGCTCGCAAGGGCGCCTGCCTCCCCAGTGACGGGTGACGTAAGTTCGTGTCGTGCCGCGTGGGTGAAACGGCTGGAATTCACCCCTAGGCCGCAAGTCGCTACCCTCACTCAGCACGCGATCCTTCCATCCCCGTTAGGCGAGCGGCAGGGAGTGTCCTTGCGGTGGGGTCGAACTTTGCCCCTCCACGAGCACACAGCAAGCAGGTGTGGCTCGTGTGGGCGAGTTGTGATCTGCAGTTCACTTCCGCCTGAATGTTGTTGCACACCAAGTTCACGATGTTGAAGATAGGCGTCCCCAAAAAGAGGTTGTGCTGTTTGTTGGCAGCTTCGTTGCTGTGCGCGTGCTACCTGCTTGCGCCAGGCGCCGTGGTCACGGCCTCGTCATCGAATGAGGAGGCGCTGCGGGCCCGGGTGGAGCAGTGCTACAGCGCCCTGCAGCAAGGCGATTGGCAGAAGGTCGAGAAATATCTCACTAAAGGTTCAAGGGAAGCCTTCCGCAATATGGCCAAGAAGCCACTGCTAGGGTACCGGATTCAGTCAATCAAAGTGGAGCCGGACGGGCGGACGGCATCGGTCGTGATCCTGATTCCCCTTGTGTCTGCGATGATGCCAAAACCTGTCCCCGTGCCGCAGCCTACTCTGTGGCGACTGGTCAATCACGCTTGGTTCATGGACCTTCTTCCCACCCCTGACTCCAGCACTCAACAGTGGCTCTTCGGCACGGCTCCCACGACGCCGCATGCGCGTTCCTCTTCGCTCCTTTCGCAAGACCTGAAGTTCGAGTCGACTTGGTTTAGTCTTGGCGCTGTCGAGGACGGCAAGATCCGGGTGGCTCGGTTCACATTTACAAACGTAAGCACACACGCTGTCACCTTGAGCGAATTCCAGCCTGGCGGCGGCTGCCTGCGCCTGAAGACCGAGCAGAGGGAATATCAGCCGGGAGAAAAAGCAACCCTGGAATTCGAGTTTGACCCATCACGCCTGGGAGTCGCCGCTGGCGAGACGTTTACCCAGGATATTATGATAAAGACCGAACCCGGCGACGCGTACGTCAAGCTAACGATTGGCGGGGTTGTGGCTGCAGGCCCCGCACCTCCCGCGAAACCTTAGGTCGGTTACCGATTCTCGAACCACCTGGATGTCGCGTGCTCAATGTTGAGGGTGCGCGGGAACTTGTGGGGCCGAACGGCGTTCGGCCTCGGTGGGACGGCTTTGTCCAATCTGTTCTTGAGACTGTGAGGGAACCTTGAATAGACGGTCGTTCGTCCTTTGGTTGCTGATCGCCACGGCGCTCGCATTCAGTGGCTGGCCGAAACCCGCCGCCTGTGGGCAGCTGGTCTCTCCGTCCAACAAGGCGGGGTCCACAGCGGGCGAGCGCGTTGTGCTCACCATCGGCGACGAGAGAATTACCGCCGCTGAGATCGACAATTTCATTCAGGCACTGCCCCCCCAATATCAAGCCTTCTACGGCGGCCAGGGAAAGCGCCTTTTGCCCCAGTACATCGTGGCGATGAAGGTACTCTCCGCCGAGGCGGTCAAGCTGAAACTGGGAGAGCAGCCTGAGGTGGCGCGTGCTATCGAGATCGCCCGTGAGGGCATCCTTTCCGACGCCGCTCGGAAGCACTTCCTTGAGAGTATGACGGTCAGCGACCAGGAACTTCGGGAACTCTACCAGAAGGACAAAACGCTGTCGGAAGAG
>Ga0326727_10028622_pt1 | contig 10112 bp, 12 predicted proteins | sample MB2enrmetagenome_FD_207643 | JGI IMG/M metagenome (GOLD analysis project Ga0326727, IMG submission 207643) | Lab enriched peat soil microbial communities from McLean, Ithaca, NY, United States - MB29MY | ecosystem: Environmental > Terrestrial > Soil > Wetlands > Peat | place: USA: New York...
AATCTTTACGCCGGGCTTTGAAGTTGCTCCACGCTCTTTCGATCAGTCTCCGCTTGAATGGGATAACGCGCTCATATTCGACCACCTCCGCAGCAGAAGTGAATTCACAGTCCGCTCGGTCGAGTAAAGCCTCGCCGATGAGGAATTCGGGGCTGATCAACAGCTCGTTCGCGGCGAACGAACACAGCGATTGATAAGGCGAGTTCCCATAACCGGTCGGTCCGAGCGGCAGCGCTTGCCACCATCTTTGGCCCGCATCGTGAAGGCGGTCAATCCACGAGAACGCCGCCGCTCCCAGATCGCCAATACCGTACGGCGATGGCAGGGACGTGACATGCAGCAGCAATCCTGACGCGCGATATTCGGCGGGAAAAGGCGGAACCTGCAATCCAATGAAAGGGTCCACTCAAGCAACTCCCACGGAGTCCAGCGCATGGTTGACAATCTCCTGCGCCTCGCTGACGATTGCGTTCAGATGAGCTTCGCTCTTAAAGCTCTCCGCGTAGATCTTATAAATGTTTTCGGTACCCGAAGGGCGTGCTGCAAACCATCCGCGGTCTGTTACCACCTTCAGCCCGCCGATGGGAGCATGGTTGCCCGGAGCACGGGTTAGTTTTGCGACAATTCGCTCTCCGGCTAAATCCGTCTCCCGCACTGCATCCGGCGAGAGCATCTGAAGCTGCGCTTTTTGCTCTGGCGTGGCCGGCGCATCGATGCGCATGTAATGCGGAGATCCGAACTCGGCCGTCAGTTCCTTGTAATGCTCTCCCGGATCTTTGCCCGTGCGAGCGGTTATCTCGGCCGCCAACAGATCCATGATCGGCCCGTCCTTGTCGGTCGTCCACACCGTGCCGTCCTGGCGAAGAAAACTGGCGCCCGCGCTCTCTTCGCCGCCGAAACAGCACGAACCGTCGAGCAGCCCCGGCACAAACCACTTGAATCCGACCGGCACTTCGCACAACTCCCGGCCCAGGTTCTCGGTCACGCGATCGATCATGCTGCTGCTGACCAGCGTTTTTCCTACGGCAACATCGTGACGCCACCGCGGACGATTGGTCAGCAGATACCGGATGGCCACGGCAAGATAGTGGTTCGGGTTCATCAACCCTGCCACAGGAGTGACAATTCCGTGCCGGTCCGAGTCCGGATCGTTAGCAAAGGCCACCTGGTATCGATCCTTTAACCCGACCAGCCTGGCCATCGCGTACGGACTTGAGCAATCCATCCGGATCTTGCCGTCATGGTCAACGGTCATGAACGAGAACGTGGGATCGATCTTCGGATTGACAATTTTGATATCCAACCCGTAAATGGCGTTAATCGGCTCCCAGTATGGCCTCGCCGCTCCTCCCAGGGGATCCACGGCAAGTTTCAAGCGAGCCGCTCGGATGGCATCCATGTCGACTACGTTCTTGAGATCGCGAATGTATGGCAAAGCGAACTCTTGCTGGTGCGTGCTATCGGCGTTGATGGCCTTGCTGTAAGCAATACGTTTCACCCCCGCAGTTCCAGCCCGCAACAATTCGTTGGCGCGGCTTTCGATCCAGTGGGTCGCGTCCGTATCGGCCGGCCCGCCGTTTGTCGGGTTGTATTTGAAGCCTCCATCCTCCGGCGGGTTGTGCGATGGCGTAACCACGATGCCGTCCGCGAGATGCTCCGTGCGGTCGCGGTTATAGACCAAAATCGCGCGCGAGATCACCGGAGTCGGCGTGACACCGTCTCCCTGCTGAATGATCGTCTCCACGTTATTCGCGGCCAATACCTCCAGGGCCGTGCGCTGCGCGGGCCCGGATAGCGCATGCGTATCCTTCCCCATGTAAAGAGGCCCGTCCGTTCCGTGCTGGCGACGGTAATCGCAGATCGCTTGGGTAATCGCCAGGATGTGCCACTCCGTGAATGTGCCGTAAAAAGGTGAACCGCGATGTCCGCTGGTGCCGAAGCTGACAAGTTGATTTACATCCTCCACGTCGGGACGGCGCTCATAATATTCCTTCTCTAACCGGGCGAGGTCCAACAACATGGCCTTCGGCGCCGGCTTTCCGGCTAATGGAGAGATGTTCATTTGGGGGGACATGGGACCGCCTTCCAGATCTGGCTTGCGTATTCGGCGATGGTGCGGTCACTCGAAAACTTCCCCGAACTCCCGACATTCAGGATGGCTTTGCGCCCCCATGCGGCGGGCGTGCCGTAAAGGATGTCGAGCCGCTCGTCGGTCTCGCAGTACGACGTTCGGATTAATGACCCGGTCGAAGACCAGATGCCGCTCATAGAATGCGTTTTGCGTTCCTACAAAAGGTATGGGGCCGCATCCGTACTGTTCGTTGAGTCTGGTTACATCAATGCCGTCATTTGTCGCTGGTAGCGTTTCAGTTATTGTGCTCATTAGAATGTTCTTTTTGCGCGGTTACGTGATGATCGCCGTTTCACCGTCAGGAGATAATACGGGGCCGGCTTCGGTGATTGGTAGTGCATCAGTCATTTCAGGTGGGTTTTCCTCACTTTTTCGACCGCGACCGGAGTTGCGCACGGGGATCTTCCTAGGTCTCCGGCTCACTTGGTGCATGCAGCCGCAGTGCCAAACCTAAGCTCTTATTCAGAGCATCCCGTAAGTAGGGCAGACGAGTCGGCAAATGACGAACCTTCAACATTGTGGCGGCATTTCGTCACGTCTTTTCATCCGATCCTATTACCCGACAAGTCACTCAGCCCCGCGCTTCTTTGCGGCGCGGTGCCGCCAGGGGGACGAGAACTCAGCAAATGACGACAGAGATGTCCATCCGAAGTCAGGCGGGAAGAGCGTAAGGCCCTCCAAATAAACGCCCACGACTCCCAAGAAGATTGGATGCGCACGTGCCCTAGTGAGGGTGCAGCCGAAAGAGGGGCTGAACTGCAATGAAAGATGACCTGATAACGACTCAAAGAGTTTTTGGCGACGCGGTGTTGGACACATTCCTGGAAACGCCAAATGAACAATCGTTTTCCAAGCTCTTCAGCACCTTCACCCCGCAACTGATCGCTTTTTTCCGAGCGCGCCGCTGCGGACTGGATTTGGCTGAAGACCTGGCACAGGAAGTCATGTTGACGGTCTATCGCAAGGCAGTGCAGATACGGGACCGCAGGCTGTTTCGCGCATGGTTATTCAGAGTCGCGCATAACACACTCTGCCGGTATTATGGCAAGCAGGCCCGGGAAGTGGAAACGGTGAACCTGGAGGATGTCCCTGATGGGCAAGTGAGTGCGGGAGTCACTCCGGCGGGAACACCGGCGTTTGAGTTCCTGCACTGGATGGCGTTCCTCGATTCCCGCGAGCGCGAAGTGATGAAACTCCGTTTCCTCGAGCATTGGGAATACCACGAGATCGCCGCTGCCCAAGCCATCCCGATCGGGACAGTCCAGTGGAGAGTGTTCAACGCGAAGAAGAAGCTCGCGCCGTATCTGACGGTTTGCCAGGAGGCCGCGCGCAAGGCAGCCTGACCATGCGGACACTCCTTTTGAATCCTCCTTCATTCAGCGATCCCGTCCGCGACAGACGCGAAGCTGAAGTCCATTGGTATCCGGTGGACCTGTGCCGGACAGCGGCAGTACTGACCGACAGCAAAGTGGTGGATGCCCCTGCGCATCAGATTTCGGCTCTGGAATGTATCGAGATGGCGGCCGATTTCGAACTCGTCGTGCTGCTCACCTCGACATCCGAAGTGAGTATCGATCTGAAACTCGCCGAGATGATGAAGATTGTGAATCCCAAGGTGAAGGTTGCATTGGTTGGACCGGGAGTGCCGGTCCAGATGGAGAGATCCCTTGAGAATACCGCCGTGGATCTTGTGGTGCACGGTGAGTACTGTTCCGCCATTGCCGACTTTGCCAACGGCGAGCCCCACGAACGACATCAAGCCGCGTGGGTGACAAAGATCTACCAACGCGACCTGGACATCCGGCGCTATTTCGTTCCGTATCTGCTGTATCCGTACATATCCATGGGTACATGGCGGGCGGTGGATGACGTTGCCGCCGAAATAGATTATGCGTTGCGCGTGTTACCGGAGGTACGCGAGGTTTTCTTCGACGACTACGGCCTCTTTGAGCAGAAGTCGCGGGTTCTGGAACTTTGTTCCAAGCTCAGACCATTGCGGTTCACCTGGTCGTGTAAGTCAACAGTAGCTACGGATTATGAAACTCTTCAGGTGATGAGAGATTCGGGATGCCGTCTGGTGGTTGTCGAATCTCCCGGTGACGGTTTCACGACGCATTGCAGGAAGCTCGGACTGGCAATACATGGCCAAGGGCTGCCAACAAAGAGCCGTATGAATCGTCTCTTATCATTTGTAGGAGGCCCACTTCGACATGTTACCAGCCCTGGTTCAAGAACGACCGGCCATTTTACCGGATTCGGGGTTTGAGCTACGCCATCTGCGGTACTTTGTGGCGGTCGCAGAAGAACTGCATTTTGGGCGGGCGGCGAAGGCACTTCATATCTCGCAACCACCGCTGAGCCGGCAGATCCAGGATCTCGAACGTCAGGTGGGCGCAGTGCTGCTCAACCGCTCAGCGAGGTCCGTGACTTTGACCGCGGCAGGACGGGTTTTTCTGACCGAGAGCAAGCGGATACTCGCTCAGGTCTATCGTTCCGTCGAAACCGCGCGCCACGCCACGATCGGAGAAGCCGGGCACCTGCATGTCGGCTATTCCTTATTCTTTGATTCGTGTCTTCTTCCCCGGCTCCGGTCCGCCCTGGAGCAGTGTTATCAGGAGGCCCAGGTCACGTTTCACCGGCTGACCTCCGAAGAACAACTCCGGTTACTGCGACACGGCGCGCTGGACGCCGGACTCTTCATGTTGCCCGTCGAGAATGCGGGTCACATTAGAATTGAGCAACTTTTCCGTTTGCCCGCGGTGGCGCTGGTGCCGGATACGCACGCACTCGCTGGCCGCAATGAAGTCTCACTTGCCGATATTGCCGCGGACAGGCAGGATAACCGCGCTCCACAATCCTATAACGACGTGGATCGCGTGGAAAAGTTGGTCGACGACGTTCGCCATACCGGTTCTGTGGCCATCCTGCCGTGTTGCGTGCGCCAATCGGCAGGGCACGGGCTGCGGTGCGTGCCGATTGCGGAACGAAACGCCGACTTCAGCTTCGGAGTAGCCTATCGTCCCGATCGTGGGCGCGATCGTGATGACCGCTTACTACAGAGGTTCCTCGAAACGGCGCGCAGCGTAGCCGCTACACACACTTAAACTGATGTTTGTTGATGCGCAGACTTTTGATTTTCGATTCGAGCGTGGTGCGGGGTATGCCGAGTTTCCCGGCGGCTCCTGAAGGTCCGGAAATCCGCCCGCGGGTTTCCTCCAGCACGGCTTCAATCATCTCTTTTTCGCGGCTTTCAATCGCCTCCGACAGTGCGACAGGCACGGCGGCCGGCCGCCGCGTTTCAGATTGCAACCAGCTTTCGTCGATCGACAAGGTATCGTCGTCGCACAGGATCACGGCGCGCTCCATCACGTTTTGTAATTCTCGAATGTTGCCTGGCCAATCGTAGGATGTGAGGCGGTCCAGCGTTTTCCGGTCGATGTTTCGAATCTTCTTCGAAGACTTAGCGGCGAAGCAATCGATGAAATATTTGGCCAGCAGGACAATATCTTCCCGGCGTTCACGCAAAGGGGGCATGACAATGGGGAAGACGTTCAGCCTGTAGAACAAGTCGAGACGGAATGTGCCGGCGGTCACGGCGGCGGGCAGATTACTGTTGGTCGCCGCAATCACGCGAACGTCGGTGGGGATCGGCTGGCCGCCTCCGACGCGCTCGAACTCGCGCTCCTGGAGCACGCGCAATAAAGCGAGTTGGGTCTCGGGGGGAATCTCGCCGATTTCATCCAGAAAGAGAGTGCCTCCGTTGGCCATTTCAAACCGGCCCAGGCGCCGTTGAGCAGCCCCGGTGAACGCGCCTTTCTCATAGCCGAAGAGCTCGGAGGCAATCAGTGAATGGGGAATGGCTGCACAGTTCACTCGCAAGAACGGACCGCCAGCGCGTGGAGAGTGTTGGTGAATCGCCCGCGCGATGAGCTCTTTGCCGGTCCCGCTTTCACCGGTGATCAGCACGGTTGCCTGGGTCGGAGCCACCTTTACGACTTGCGACAAAACACGATTGAGAGCTTCCGAAGACCCGATGATTTCCTCGAACATGGCAGCAGATGCGACGTCTTCGCGCAGTTCTATGTTTTCGTTATAAAGGTTATTACTTGAACTCAGGCCGGCAATGGCCACGTTGATCCGATTGGCTACGAAGCTAAGGAAACGCACTTCATTCTCGGTGAACGTCTGGGCAAACTCGCTGGCGAGGAACATCACGCCGCGGCGGCGCTCCGGAATATGCAAAGGAAGTGCCGAAGCGGATTGGAGTCCCCGATGGCTGAGCAACCGGCCGGCGCCGAAGAATCGGATGTCCTGATCCAAGCGGGGAATGAAGGTCGGTTTTAGGTGTTCGGACACCCAGGATACGTAGGGCTGCTCGGCTGGTACGTCCTTCGACGCGGCGCGAACCAATTCGCCCTGATCGTTCAGCACATACCAACATGCGTCGTTCTCGCCCTCGGCATCCAGGAAGATGCTCATGTAATCGAAATCCAAGACCGGGCGAAGCCGGTATGGAAGGGCACGAAAAAGGCCCGGGAGGTCCCGATACGACCGCAGGAAGTCGGCGGCACGAAAGAGCGCTTCATAACGGGATGCCAGCGAAGCTGGATGGTGGGCCGCGGTTTCCGGAAACTGCAATGGAAACGGTTTAAGCGGCATCGGCGATGGCGTCGCCATATGATAGCTCCTTCGATTTGCGGTCTGCGAGTTCCTGGCAATATAAACATAACGAGGCCCACGGCACTGCGTTGAGCCGCTTGGGATGAATACCCTCGTCGCATCGTTGGCAGGTTCCAAAAGTTCCGTCCTGGATTCGGCTGAGGGCCGAGCGCGCCTCCCGAAGCTGGAGGCAATCGCGGTCGAGGTTACTTACGACGAGCGCCCGTTCCGAGGCTTGTCGGGTTTCGTCCAGTTGATCGGCAACTCTTTCGACTTGGATGCCGTCGCGTTGACAAAGCGCGCGCTCCAGCTCGACCACCCTTCTCGTTAGGATTTCCTGATACCTGGCTGCTTCGCTGCTGCTCATTTTTCCTCCCTATGAGAATGAGCTTACTCGAAGCACGGCTTTTACTCGTGGTTCCCGCGGTTACGGATCAGTTGAATGTTGGTCCCGGTTTGGTTTGCAGTCTAGGCAAGCGCGCCCCGTTTGGCCGCGCCGGAGGAGCCAGCGTCAACCTGGTCACCAAGGACGGCACAAACCAACTTCACGGCAACCTTTATGAATTCTTTAGAAATGAAGACTTGAAGCAAACGACTTTTTTCTAAAGACCAGCCAGTTGGAGAACGGAGAGCCGAATCAAGCGCCGGTTCTGAAGCAGAACCAGTTCGGCGGGACTCTTGGCGAGCCGGTCCGGAAGGACAAGGCCTTCTTCTTCGTCTCCTACCAGGGCACGCGACAGATCAATGGCGCCCGGGATCGCGTCGGTCTCCAACCCGATTCGCGGAGTTACGACCAACACCTACGCCAACGCCAGCGACCGTACCCCGGTCGGGAGCCGGCTCAATCACTATTTCGCTTCACCCGGTTTGGGAAGTCCCGGCACGCAGTTCGTGTTGCCGGGACCGGTGGATTTCGGGGCGCTGGGCCGAGGTCTGGCGATTCGCGCGCCGGGGCAGAAATCGGTCGACCTGATGCTGTCGAAGCGGATGGCCGCGTGGGAGGGTTTAAATTTGGAATTTCGCGCCGAGGCATTCAATCTCCTTAACTGGGTCAATTTTGGAGTTCCAGATTCCAATGTCGGAGACCCTGGGTTCGGGGTCATTTCCAGTACGACCACTTCGCCTCGGGTTTTGCAGTTGGCATGGAAGGTCAGCTTCTAAAACATTGGGCCGCGAATACACGCGAATAAGATCACGCGGCTTTGGTTAGTGGTTTGTTCAGGCAGCAGCGTTTGTGTTTTTGCCCGCTTCCACAGGGGCAGGGTTCGTTGCGGCCTACTTTAGGGGTTTCGCGGTGGTAGGGCATTTGTGCATTTTGTGCATTATTGTGCACGGAGGGCGGATTTTCTTCGGTGGCTGGCTCGGGGGGTTGTGGGTTCTTGTGCACGCGGACTTCTCCGATATCGAGCGGGACCTGTTTTCTGGGTTGCGGCGGCGTGATGGCTTTGCCGATGATGAACATAGCGGCTTTCAGACGGGCCGAGGCGGAGGCTTTGGGATCGTTGAGGACGGCGTCGAGGGTCTCCAGGGAGCGATCGAGCCGGTCCTCGGTCTTGTCGCGGAAGAGAAGGGCGCGGTCATATTGAGCGTCGGCGAGCGATTCGCGGAAAAAGAGAGAGTTGCGGCGCCAATTGGCGATGGTGTTGCGGTGAACGCCGGCCTGGGCCGCGGCGTCCGTCATATTAACGCCTTCCGAGAGGGCGTTGATGACGATGAGTTGTGGTGGTGTGAGAGCTTCGTCAAACATTCGATTCACTTTCTGGCCCCAGCCTAGCGAATGAGGCCTGAGAAGCGGCTACGGACGGCCGGGTGGATTTTCGTAAGTGGCTTGTTTTTCATGCGGGAAGAAATATTTGGAGAGGTTGTGACTGGGCGAGCATTGTTGGGTGATGCGGGGTGGGACGATTCTGAAATTGGCGTCCCCGCCCCGCCGGATCATCCCCTGCCAGAGAGTGCACAATTCGATAAAGCGTACAAGCACATGAGGGTGGCCGCTCCTGCGTCGGAGGAGTCGCAGGTTGCCTCGTTTAAAGTGTCGGACCACTCACCACCCGATGCGCGCATCGTGTCTATTCAGGGCAACTTGGATGCCATTGCCGCCAACTCGCCTATGTAGCTGAAAAGACCCACCTCGAAGCCTTTGCGCCCGACTTAGTCGCCGCGAATTGGCGATGGCGGATCGGCATTTGCCGGATGCCGGCAGGCAATGGCCGGCGTTGGCGATAGTATCCTGTGGCAGAAGTCTCTCCAGCGGGCGGGAGGCGAAAACAGCTGCTGCGTATAGCGGCAAGCCGCAAACGGCTGCTGCTCAGCCGGGCAGACCACGAAAGACGATGGTCTGCCCCACGAGCAGGCCGCGAGGCCTACTCCCCACAGGATTCTCCTCAGGCCGCGAAGATTCGGGCTATTGGTAGCACAAGGAAGAAGCAATCGTTTGCAAGCCTTGTGGAGCAGGCCTTTGGCCTGCGTCGACTTTCTGCCGCAGGCTGCTAGCCTGGCAGCTAAATCATGAAGCAAGCGGTTGCATGGGAAATGAAGGCGCGAGTGGGATTGGCGGAAGGCAATTCGGCGCTCACGCAAGAGTGCGTCGCGGGTTATCACAGCGGGGCGGTGTGCACCTTGCAAAAAAACCGCCTGAAAGGCGGCTGCGGCCAGGATTGACCGCCCCACATTTCGCCGTCTACTGTTGCCCGAACTTAAACACCACCCCGGCCGAGTAGCGGACGTCGTTCTGGTGGTTGCCAAAACCCTTGGTCGAGCCGCCCAGAGCGGCGCTGTTGAGCTGCGTCATCACATATTCCACCTGAATTGGTTTGAATGAGATGCGCTTGTTGAAGTTGTAATCCAAACCGCCGCCGGACGCGGTAGCGAAGCTGCTTTGCGTGCCCGAATTTGGACCGCTCCAGGCGTATGCGCCGCCGAAAAGGAATTGCATATAAGGCGTCCACTTCTCCCAGTGACGAAGAGAGAACCGCGGACCAAACATATAGGTGAGCGCTTTGTCGTCGATCCCGGTGCGGGTGTTGGCATAACCGCCGAAATCGGCAACCAGGCCGAAAATATTGGTGAAGTTGTAGGTAATGTAACCCGAGCCGCCGTTTCCGGTGCGCTGATAATCGAAGTTAGACGAGTTGACGTGTAACCAGGAGTAATTCAGACCTATCTCGTACCGTGGTACGTCCGTTTCCTGCGCGCTCAGCACCGCGCCGGAAACCAAAAATACTCCCATGAGTAATGTTGATGCATTCATAACTGAACCTCTTTCCTTTGAACCCTATCGTTAATTGACTCCCACCGGCAGGACAAACTACTCATTGGGAGC
>Ga0326727_10028624_pt1 | contig 10112 bp, 10 predicted proteins | sample MB2enrmetagenome_FD_207643 | JGI IMG/M metagenome (GOLD analysis project Ga0326727, IMG submission 207643) | Lab enriched peat soil microbial communities from McLean, Ithaca, NY, United States - MB29MY | ecosystem: Environmental > Terrestrial > Soil > Wetlands > Peat | place: USA: New York...
TCTGGCCATTGAAGCCAAGGACCAGACCACCCATGATCATCTGCGCCGTGTTCGCATCTACGCCATTGAAATCGGCAAGGAATTGGGACTTCCCGAACACGAACTGGAAGCGCTGCGCGCCGCCGCGCTGCTGCATGATATCGGCAAACTGGCGGTGCCGGAGCACATCATCTCCAAACCCGGCAAGCTCACGCCCGAAGAATTCGAGAAGATGAAGATTCACCCCGTGGTCGGCGCGGAGATTCTGGAGCGTGTTCAATTCCCTTATCCCGTCGTGCCCATCGTGCGCTGCCACCACGAGAAATGGGACGGCACGGGCTATCCGGCCGGCCTGAAAGGCGACGAAATCCCCATCGGAGCGCGCATCCTCGCCTCCGTCGACTGTCTAGACGCGCTGGCCTCCGACCGGCAGTATCGCAAAGCCATTCCGCTCGAAAAAGCCATGGAAATCGTGCGCTCCGAGTCGGGCAAGAGCTTCGATCCCAAGGTCGTTGAAGTTCTGGAACGGAGATACGTCGAACTCGAGCAGAAAGCCGTCAACACGCAAGGGGCGGCCGCGCGCCTTTCCACCGAGGTCAAGATCGCGCGCGGCGAAGCTCCCGCCCGGGGATTCGAGAACGCTTCTTCTGAGTTCTATCTGTCCGGCCGAAGTGATGCCATGTCTTCCATCGCGGCGGCCCGCCACGAAGTTCAGATGCTGTTCGAACTCACCCAGGACATCGGGCGGTCGCTGAGCGTCAGTGAAACTCTGTCGGTTGTCGGAGTGAGACTGAAACGCCTGATTCCGTACGATTCGATCGCGGTATATGTGCGCCGTGACAACAAACTGGAACCAGCTTATGTCAACGGTGAAAACTCCCGCCTGTTCTCTTCTCTCGAAATTCCCATCGGCCAGGGACTTTCGGGATGGGTGGCCGATAACAACAAGCCAATTCTGAACGGAAACCCCTCGGTCGAGGCCGGCTACCTGAGTGACCTGACGAAATTCAGCACGCTGCGCTCGGCGCTGGCCGTGCCCCTGCAGGGACTCAACGGCAATATCGGGGTGCTGGCCATCTATCGGGCGGAAAAGGACGCTTTCTCCCGCGAAGACCTGCGCATCCTGCTTGCGGTCGGATCCAAGCTGGCCATGTCGCTCGAAAACGCCCTGCTGTATCAGACCGTGGAACGCTCTGCCACCACCGATTACATGACCAACCTGCCCAACGCGCGGTCGCTCTTCATGCGGCTCGAGACGGAACTGGCGCGTTGCAAGCGTACGGGGGTGCCGTTCGCCCTGGTGGTTTGCGACCTGGATGACTTCAAACACGTTAACGACCGCTTTGGGCATCTCGAAGGCAACAAGGTGCTGCGTTACGTGGCGCACAAACTGCGCGAGAACTGCCGCGAGTACGACTACGTGGCCCGCATGGGCGGAGACGAATTCGTGCTCCTGCTGCCCGGGATGACCGCCGAATCGGTCAACGCGCGCATCGCCGAACTGCGCCATTCCATCGCCGAAGCCACTGATCTGCTTCCCGAGCCATCCCAGTTGGCCATGAGCGCCGGCTGTTCCTTCTTCCCCTCGGATAGCACCGAAGCGGAAGAACTGCTCAGCACCGCGGATCTGCGGATGTATAAGTCCAAGCGAGCACGCTCCACCGAAACGCACGCTCTGGAATTGCCGGTTATTGACCTCAACATCCTCCCGCTGACGTACCAATAACCGGGAGGGAGTGCTTAACCGTTTTGGGGAAGCAGCAATCCCGAGCGCTGCCTTCGCGGGGCAGACGATCGTTTTTGGTCTTTCCGGCCGCACCCCCGAAAAAAACGGCAGACCACCAACAGCGACGGTATGCCCCAGGGGGACTTGGCGGGCTGGCGTTATACTGAAATCTGAGACCGCGGGGATGGAGCTCCACCGTTAACCGTCTTGGGTCCGCCCGGGAATGATAGCTCCTGGTAATAAGAGCCCTTATGGTGGTTGCCCGCGACCAATCCTGCCAACCTGCAATGAGCGCCGCGTCCCTCGCCTTGGCCGCCCGTGTCAGCCGGCACTACGGTATTTCATCCACCCGGACGTTGGCCGAAACCTGCGCAAAACTGCAGGCCGCCCATGAGATCACCGTCGCCGTTCTGGGCCGGTTCAAGGCCGGCAAGAGCAGCTTCCTCAATCATCTTCTCGGCCGCGATCTGCTTCCCGTCGGAGTTGTCCCGGTTACTGCAATCGTCACGGAGATTGCCTATGGTCCGATCGAATCCGCCGAAGTCCATCATCTCGACGGGCGTACTCAATCCGTGGCGCTGGACGCCATCCGCGGCTTCGTCGCGGAGAGCGAGAATCCGGAGAACGTGAAGCAGGTCGATTATCTGTCGATTGACCTGCCGGAGTTGCACCGCTTCCAGGGACTCCGGTTCGTGGACACTCCGGGTCTCGAAAGTGCGCTCGCCCACAATACCCGGGCTTCTCGCGATTGGCTTCCCAAGGCCGGGCTGGCTTTGGTGGCCATGAGCGTCGATCCGCCTCTCTCCGAACAGGACATTAAGCTGATCGAGACCCTTTACGACTACACACCGAATGTGTCGCTCCTGGTGACCAAGACCGACATTCTGACTCCGGCGGAATGCGCCGAAGTACTCGATTTCATTCGCACCCAGCTCACCAGGCGGATCGGAAAGGCGCCGAACATACTGCCCTACTCCATTCGCTCCGGATATCCGCAATTGAAGGCTGAGGTGGAACGTAAGCTGGCGGACACCATGGCCTCCTTCAGCCAGCAAAGGACAGCGATCCTGGAGAAAAAGACGGATACCCTGCTGCGCGAGTGCGAGGACTACCTCAAGCTGGCGTTGCGGGCCGCGGAGACCAGGGACAGTGAACGGGACCACCTGGACCGGCTCGCCGCCGCCGAACGTGAAACCATCGGCGACGTCAAGTCCGAATTTCATCTGATCGTACGGCACGCGGCCAGCGGGACGAGGCCCCGCATTGCCGCCGTGCTCGACACCTTTCAGCCCGCGGTCGAGAAGCATTTATCGAACGCACTGGAATCCGAAGTCCCCAAATGGACCGCAAGCCTGGCGCTTGCTCTTGATAAATACCAGGAGTGGTTGCAAAGGGAGATGGGTGAACAACTCGGCGCCCTTTCATATAAACTGCAACCGGAGTTCCTCAATCCCCTGCAAAAGACCGGACGGCAGATCCTGCGTTCTTTGCAGGCATGCCGGGACCGGCTCTCGGAACGTACCGAACGGGCCTTCGGCATCCCTCTCCGCACCACCGAACCCGACATCGCGATTGAAGACCCCAAAGCGCCGGACATCGGCATCGGCCGCATTTTCGACCGCAATTGGGAACTGCTCTCGGCGCTTCTGCCCATGTGGCTGATCCGCAAGGTAGTGCTGGGGCATTTCCGCCGCAAACTGTCGTTCCTGGTCTACGCCAATCTCTCCCGACTGGCGTCGCAATGGGAGGAAACCATCGTTGCAGCCTTGATCGCCATGGAGAAAGACGCGGGGAAGCGCATCGACGATCTCATTCAGACCGTCGAGAAGCTGCTCTCCACCGACACCAGCCATGCCGCGCAGATTCGCCAGGATCTGTTAGAGATCGCCGAACTGCGCGGCAGGATCAAGGAGGTATTGCAACAAGATGCAGATTGAGTTTCCTCAGGACCCGGGCGCGGAGTGCCCGCAGGTTGTTCGAATGGTCGTGGAGATCTCCAAATTCTCCAGCAACAAATACGAATACGACCCCGGCCTCAAAGTGTTCAAACTCAGCCGCGCGCTTTATTCGCCCATGCACTATCCCGGGGATTATGGGTTCGTACCCGGGACCGTCGCCGAGAACACCGACCCGCTGGATATTCTGACCACTGGTAGCCGTGCCAAGTTTCCCCGGATGCCTTTATGACGTCAGGCCCGTTGGCGTCTTGGACCTCGTCGATGAGGACCAGTGCGACCACAAGGTTTTGGCCGTCCCGGAGCGAGAGCCGCGCAGCGCCTCAATCCTGGACCTGGACGGCATGCCAAAACACTATCTGCGGGAGATCGAACATTTCTTTCGTATCTATAAAGAGCTGGAGCAAAAGCAAAGCCGCATTGAAGGTTGGAGAAACGCCGGCGCCGCCAGGGCGCTCATTCAAGAGAGCCGGACCCGCTTTCTGGGACGGACGAACGCGGGAAAAACCATTTCCGCAATGCCATGAACCCGCATCGGGCCGGAGTAGCCGCTCATGAATGCCGGGTCTGATGTAACTCTCGCGCTCCGTCCGACTCTTAATGACTCTCAAATAAGTCACGTGGTCAGTAACTTCCGGCACACTGACAAACTCCTGTCGGAGATTGAGGGAATACTGAGCGCCGCCTCGTCCAAAGCCGCATTCCCGAAGTTTATTCCGGACATAACGCCGGCCCAGTCACGAACCGTCGAGGCGTATCTCGCCCGTGTGCGTACGCATATGCTGCGAGTGCTTGACAGCGTCGGCGTTCCCCCCGGAAGACCGGACATCGGCATGATCCGCGCGATCCGCGTTCACCTGACCTTTGTGCGAATCGCCATCGAAGAATGCACACCGGACCATCTGCGGGGCTACGGCGAGGTTCCGGATGGGCTCGTCCCCGAACTGGAGGGCCTGTCGGCGGAACTTGAGGGCGTTGTCTCCGCTCTGGATTCGGTTCTGGCGCAAGGACCGGGCTGCGATCTCAAGGACCAACTGGCGCGCCTGTCCAACACAAGCACCGAGACTGACTCGCTAAAGCGGATTGAAGAGATTGTCACAAGGTGGGGACTCGTCGAATTTCGCGCACCTTTAAAGGCTATCCTCGAGCGCCTGGCGTCCCCGCGTTTCGAGATAGCGCTGTTCGGACAGGTGAGTTGTGGCAAGTCGTCGCTGCTGAATCACATTATCGGGCAGGAGCTGCTTCCAATCGGAGTGAACCCCGTTACAACTGTTCCGACTCGGGTAGTTTACGCAGCCGCGCCCGAGATTACAGTCTGGTTCGTGGACCGGCAGGTCAAGAAATTCGTCCCCGCGGACCTGCCGGAGTTCGTAACCGAGGAACGTAATCCTGGCAATGCCAAAGGCGTGGTGCGGATCGTCGCGGGAGTGCCGGCGTACCGGCTTCGCGATGGCGTGGTCTTCGTCGATACACCGGGGCTCGGGTCGCTTGCCGCTTCAGGCGCCGCGGAGACCAAGGCTTATCTGCCGCAATGCGACCTCGGCGTCGTGTTGATCAATTCCAGCGCGACACTTGGTCCGGAAGACGTTGCCACAATCCAGGCTCTCTACCAGGCGGGAGTGCAACCGGCTGTAGTCCTTAGTAAAGCGGATCTGTTGACGCCGCAGGATCGCCTCAAGGCCCTTGACTACATCGAGAGGAAACTGCGGCAGGATTTGGGAACCAATCTGCAGGTATCTCCGGTAAGCGTAGTGCGTGGTGATCAGGCTCTACTGGACCAGTGGTTCAAGCAACAGATTGTCCCCTTGTACGGCTGGCAGCAAACGCTGGCGCTCGATTCAATTCGACGCAAAATCGGCGTACTTCGAGAAGCCATGGCGAGGGCGTTGGAGATCAAACTTCGACCCCGCGCGGATTTGCCTTCCAATAGACTAAAGGCGCTCGAAACGGCGGATCAGCAACTGCGGGCCGCGGCCGGGAGACTGGCGAGTGTTGAGAAGGATGCCATCCACGCCTCCCAATCGATCCGCGATCTGGCGCCAGATGCAATGACCTGGGCCGCCCGACGCCTGGTGGATGCCTGGCGCGGGGGCGGCGAGACTTCCTCCCGCGAAATCCTTCGCGAAGCTGTTGCCGAGGTTGCGCGCAATGCCACCGGCGAAATTGTGGCGGAAATGGTCAAGCTCGCCGTAGAACTCAGTACGGCCGTCACTGAAACCGCGAGGGCCTTAGACGTAAGCATGCCATCGGTTGATGGGGAATTCCGCGACGGCATACGGGACCTCCCACAGATCGATTTAACTCAGATCAAATTCGACCCCACTCCCCCGTTCCTGGCCTGCTTCGGAGAAAGAGCCGCGATCTGTCGGACTAAGCGGCAATTGCGGAAGAACATCGAGGATGCCGCTTCGGTTGCGTTCACCTCTCACAGTAGGGCCTTGCAAACCTGGATCAGGACTGTGCTCAGTCAACTGAAAAGTAAGTTTGACCTGTCGAGCGACGGCTACCGGGCGCAACTCGCCCGCATGCTCAACCCCCTGCCAGAGTCAACCGAAGATCTCGGCGGAGTTGAATCCGATATCGCGTGGTTGCGGCGGGAGTAAGCCAGTGCTCACGTCACCTGAAGTAGACTCCCGCCATTATGTATTCGCTCTGCCGCTCCACAGCCCGGAAGACATTCCTCGTGACTTCGGTTACCGCCGGCAGGATGATTTTCTGGCCGGCGTTTTCCTTCCTCGCGATGATCCGGATTGGTTCGGCCGTTCCGGCTACCCGGCCCGTCTCCTGCTCTTGTTCGAGGGCCACGTCGCGATTGTTCCCCATCCCAAATCGCCCAAGGCTGCTCCAACTTACCTGGGTCTGGAAGATGTGGAAGCGGTTGAATCGGGGCAAGCTCTCCTCGTGGGCTGGATTCGCCTTCACAGCCGCCAAACCGCGGACGTGCCCTATAACCGCAGAACCAGCGCTCCGGTCGAGCGCTGGCTTCAGGCATTGCGGCATCGGCTGTGCCCAAAGCCGGACGTGCCACCCCGCGCCTGTCACATGGTTGGCGACCCTTTAGATATCAAATTCACTAACGCGCTCGCGGCGGAATCTGAAGCCGGCGAACAGGCAGCTACAGTTTGGTTCAAAGCTCCGGTTGCGCGCTCAGTGGGTACCTGGATATTTTCGCGGCGGACCACCGGACCCGGCCATCTCATCGCGGCCATGTCCGATCGCCTTCTCTGGTTGACGGATCGCATGGGCCGCGGCCGGGAGCGCTACGGTTACGTGGCCACCTACGCCCCGCTCCGGCACATTGAGAACTTCTCGATTGAACCGGACATGGCCACCGTGACGCTTAAGTCCGGGATACGGTGGGAAGTCCGCCGTTCCGGAGAACCGCCGCAAGGGCGGCCTTAACCGCGGCGCGTATCGGAAGACGCTCGATCTTTTGGATCGTCTGCTCGAATGGATAATCGAATGTCCGGAGTTCAACCGTACCTTCGCTCAGCACCGCGCAGCAAGCAGCCGGACTTCCGGTCTTGGGCTGGCCCAGGCTGCCGGGATTCACCACGCTCTTTCCTCCCATGCGCCGGACGAACGGAAGATGTGTATGGCCGACCAGCAATGTCTCTGCCTCCAGGCCCTCAATCTCCTCTTTCCATTGAGGCGAATCCGGTGGACAGTAAGCGAACAGCGGATCCGCTGGACTGGCATGGCAGCAACTGAACCTCACACCGTCGATTTCTCTTTCGATTCTGAGCGGAAGTTCGCGCAAGAATGTCTTCTGTGCCGGGCTGAGAACGGACGCGGTGTACTCTTTCATGGCTTCCGCCATTTCCCGGAACGGCGCGGAGCAGCGGGCGTCTTCGTCAAAACCGAGGGCGTGGTCATGATTGCCTCTCACGACGAGACTGGCGTTCGCCCGGACGAAATCCACGGCTTCTCCGGGATTCGGTCCGTAGTTGACTAAATCGCCCAGGACCCAGAGTTCATCGTAGGTTTCCCGCAGGGAAGTCAGCGCTTCCAGATTGCCGTGGATGTCGGAGATGACGACGATTTTCATTGGCTGCTCATGCGGCAAAGTGAGCGACTGTATCAATTCTTAGCGGGGCAAACAGAATGTGGCGCCCCCTCTGATAGCTCGGCTTGGCCGCCAGCCGGCACATCTCCACTATCTGGCCCGGATTGCCCCGCGCCGCTTCGAGGACCCTGGGTCTGAAATCATTCAGATCGAGAGCGTCCAGCCCGAATTTATCCACCAGCATATCGAAGAGCCGCAGTGCGTCGCGCTCTCCCAGCGATCTGAACGAGACGGTCTCCCGCGGGTCCCAAAACAGGCGGCTAAGAAAGCCGAGATCCGACGACTTGCGGGAAACTGCAATGATGCTGACGCCACGCGTATAGTAAGCCTTTTGCAGAAATCGATAAGTACTGGCGCCGGCTTTGCCGATCTGGTCCAATGCGATCGTTATCGGCTCGGCTTCGATGGCGCTCCACAGTATTCCTCTCAGACGCAGGCTGGTTTGCGCAACCAGCCAGGGGCGAACCTGTTCGCCAGCCGGCACAAAGCGCTGCAGCGGTGAATGTCCGAGATCGATCAGAGCCTGGCCCAACCCGACCAGCAAATCATGCGGAACCGGAGCCGCATCCAGATAAACGGACCGGACGCACGACTCCCTCAGTACGGACCGAAGCACCTTCGTCTTGCCACACCCCGGCGGTCCCAGAAGAAGTAGGCTCTGCCCTTTCCCGACCGCCTGGCGGACCCGCTCGCACTCATCGGCAAGTCCCACTAATGGCAGTTCGGCAACCATCTATTTCACGACTTATTTCACGACTTATTTCACCACCAGGACGCTGCATGGACTCATGCGCGTCAGGTTCTGCGAAGTACCACCCCACAGGTGGTCATAGATTCTCGAATGGCCCGTAAAGCCGACGATCAGTAAGTCATACTGCCCTTCGCGCGCCGCCTCGACGATGGCCTTCACTTCGTGCCCGCTGACGATGTTGGTTTCGAGCAGGACGCCCTTCAGTGCCGCCCTACGCTTCGCCTGGCTGCCGAGTTGGCCGAAATAACTGTCTTCGGCGTCCTTTTCTTCCCGCACTTCGTCTATCGCCACCTCGGCGTGTCGAGGCAGGTCCTCTTCCACGCTGATCATGTGCAGGGTCGCCTGGATTGTCGCGGCGAGTTCGACCCCGAGATCGAACGCGCGCTGCGCGCCATCCGAACCATCGTGAGCGACCAGTATCCGCTTAAACACGCTGCGCCGGTCCCATTCTTTGCACCCGGGTCACTTCGGCGTCGGATACGGCTATCATGCCGGTGTGAATCATGTCTTCGACCACGGGTTTCAGTCGTTCGATATTCTCCACGGAATCTATAATGACGATCACGATTGGCTGGTCGTGGGCTACCAGATGATGGCGGTGGATCTCTGCCGCTCCACCGTATCCTTCAAGTCCGCGTAGCACAGTCGCTCCGGCGATCCTCATGTCGCGGCACTTCGCGATGATCGCCTCGCGGAGCGGCTTCCCGTTGTACTTATCGCTTTCGCAGAAATGCAGGCGTAAAACCTTCCCCTTGCCGGATTGCGAGGTGCTATTAGACGGCGGGCTTGGCTGTTGCACTTTGCGCCTCCTCGATTGGACCGCTATGAACCAGTCTCGTCATCTCCACGTCGGAAATGGCGATCAATCCGTCGCTCAACATCTTTTCGACGGCGGATGCGGCTTCGGTGATTTTGTCGGGTGTGTCGACGACGGCAATCATGATCGGCAGATCGTGCGACAGGTGAAAGAAGCTCTGCCGGTGCGAGTGTCCCTTGACTCCGTAGCCGTCGATCCCGCGATAGACCGTCGCGCCCGCAATATCCATCATGCGCAACCGTTTCACGATCGCATCGTACAGCGGCTCGCCCTGCCATCGATCCGACTCGCCAATGAACACGCGCATCAGCTTGGCGGGTCCCTGCTTCTTCGCATGTGGCGCGGCGGGCTCGGCTTTTCGATCCTTGCGGGCGATTTTGTAAACCACGGTGTCCTGCACTTCGATCAGCCCGTCGTCCACCATTTCATAGAGCGTCGGAAGCAGTTCATCGACCTTTTCCGCCGACTCGATAAACTCTATCCGGATCGGCAGTTGCTCCGCCATTACCTCGATCGCCGGCGCGTGCAGTAATTTGTGCGCGCCGAACCCGGATATCGCCCTGGTCGCTGTCGCTCCGGCGACTCCTTTGTGCAGCAGAAGCGTAATGATCGAATCGTGCAGAGATCCTAGGTGATGCCGTGTCTCTTCATTGACAAAGATCGTTACTTTCTTGGCCGGTCCTTTGGTCAGCATACTGTCTCGTCCTTTTCAATCACGCTTCCAGATCTTCTACAGGCTGCTTGTAAGCGGGCCCTCCCGATTCGCGGCGCTTCGCCGGCAACAGATGCCGGGGCATAAAGAACGCATTGGCGATCGC
>Ga0326727_10028625_pt1 | contig 10111 bp, 8 predicted proteins | sample MB2enrmetagenome_FD_207643 | JGI IMG/M metagenome (GOLD analysis project Ga0326727, IMG submission 207643) | Lab enriched peat soil microbial communities from McLean, Ithaca, NY, United States - MB29MY | ecosystem: Environmental > Terrestrial > Soil > Wetlands > Peat | place: USA: New York...
GTTCCCTTCTCGATCAGCCCTATGTACGTGTTCCCTGAATGAAGATCCAACCCGGCATACAGCTCACTCATGACACACCTCCTCCTGAGTTATTCCCTGTATTATATCTGTGCGATGTTGGCGGAGGTGCCTTTTAGATGATTATCACGTAATATACACGTAATATACACGTAATATACACTTTATCCTTGGCTAGTGATACATAGAGAATTGTATTATATTGATTTACATATCATTATATGTGCCTTTTTAATATTTCACCATTTCCTATTTTCTAATAGAATATATTTGGATGTTGTTGTAATCTCTTACAATTGATGACCATATAGAAGGGGATATGCAAGTTCGAGTAATCATACTCCTCCTTGCAAGTATTGTTGTTATATTGCTTGGGCAGGTGGACCGTGAGCTATTGCCTCCCGATGATCTTCGAGAGGCTGAGGTTGCACGTGAGATGTATAAGAGTGGGGATTATGTCATTCCACACTTGGCAGGACTCCCGTTTGTTGAGAAACCACCTGGATTCCCAGCCCTTGTCGCTGCAGCGTATAAAATAGCTGGTGCACCGAGTGCAACGGCCGCACATTTTACTGCAGCAGCTTTCGCCCTTGCATCACTCTTAGCCGTCTTCCTTCTTGGATGGCGCATACTGGGTATCGAAAATGGAGCCCTTGCAGCAGCCATACTTGCCATATCACAACGTTTCTGCAGGACATCACATGAAGTCCTTCTCGACAATGCCCTGACTGCGGCCATTGCCTTTACGATGCTCTTCACTTGGATAGCACTTGAGGAAGACATTCCTCGTAGAAAACACTATGCCTATTCTGCAGCAGGATTTTCATTGGGTGTGAGCTTCCTCTTTAAGGGTCTTATCGGTTTGACTATTTTCGGATCAGGGTTTTTACTCTATATTTTAGCATGCAAACGGTACATTGAATTCCGCCACATTGTGCACCCTTTGCCTGTTATTGCTTTTCTCCTCCCAGTCTTGAGTTGGACAGTACCATTTTTAGTATACGGGTCGCCAGATCTCATTCGAGAGTTCTTCATCACCAATCACCTCGGTCGTTTTTACGGATCTCTTGGTCATTATCGACCGGGTTACTTTTATTTCAAAGACATCTGGCAGGAGTTTGCACCAGGGTCGATCTTGCTACCTTTTGCAATCTGGTTAGTTTGGAAGACTCGTAGGAAATGGGAGAATCGAGCAGGTATCTTTTTCCTTTGTCTTTTTGTTGGTCCGCTCATGGTTTTATCTGCCTCTACGACAAAGCAAATGGTTTATTTTCTTCCTGTCCACACTGTACTGGCAATATTTGTTGCATGGAGCCTCCATGTTGCATCAATATCGAATAGGCACGATATGTTGATGCTGCGGGTCCTCACTTGGGTATTAGCTGCAATGGCTCTCATTTTTGTGGGTAGCATAGTGGTTAAAACAAATATTCTTGGAGGAGTTACCACCATCATTGCAGCGGCACTTATTATCTTTCTGCTACTTGCAACAACATGTCTACTCTCAATCCACCATGATAACTTACGTTGGGCAAGTGTAAGTATAGTTGCCCTTTTTACGCTGGGATGGAGCCTCTGGTTTACTGGGCCATTAGCTCATGCTGATATAGTAAAAAACAGTATACGACAGCCCATGATGGAAGCTCTTAATCTTGTGGGTAACAGGGAAATCCTGCTTTACCTGCCTAACGATGATCTTCGAGGTGGGTTGAGTTTCTATAGAGACCGGACTGCTCAGGAGATCAGATCACCTGATATGCTGGTCGCTGAGCTTGGGAAAAACCCTGATAAGTATGTGGCTTTGACCTACTCTTGTAACGAAAAAACGATTCCGCCTGAGCTCCAATTGGTGACGAAGGATATGGGTATACCTGTTAATATCGAAGCATGCTTCAAACTTGATGATAGATACCTTCTGCTTATTACTACAAGACATGAAGGCATCAGAAGGTTATCTGGGATTGACTCCATGAGGCGGGAAAGGAGTTGATTACTACACCAATCTTATAAACTTTAGAGATTTCTTTCGAGAACCTCGAATAATCAGCTAGTGCACTTAAGCAGAAAGAAAAATCATTCGTTTTATAGTTCAAAATAATTTGAAGGAGGAGAGGTGGAGCTGATCAAAGTTGTTGCGCACTTCATGGATGACAGTCTTCTCAAAGGCTATGTACAGGATTTCGATCCATTCTCTCCTTATTTTCAACTCCTTGATGATATTACACCAGGCATGATACCGACTCTGATTAACACGGCAGAGCTCAAGGCTTTGTTCTTTGTGAAGACTTTAGATGGTAACAAAGGATACAGTGAGCGAAAATCGTTTAATAAGGGTGATCATCCTCAAAGCCGCAGGGTAGAAATTACTTTTACGGACGGTGAAGTGCTTCAAGGCTCTGTTTTAGGCTATGACCCCCGGCGTCCCGGATTTTTCTTAATACCTGTAGATCCTAATAGCAATAATATACGAATATATGTGGTCATAAGTAATGTAAAAAACATCCATTTCTTGGGGTTGGATAATAAATTCACCAATAGAGTCAAGACATAATGAATATACGGTAAAAGAAACACACATCATCCAGATTCTCCGTAAACAAATTCCATTCTTCAGGCGTCTTACACAATATTACAGTTTTTAAGGGCATATATGGAGCCAATCAGGGTAAAACATTACTCAATCGTAATCTCGCATTGCTTAAGCAGCTCTATGGGTCAACCGATATGAGAACCATCAATGAATAACCTTCATGAACCAGAAATGAGAATATTCCTTAGCAGGAGGATATCAGCATGAAAAAAAGATTATCTACCACATGGAAGGGAATTGTTTTTATCCTGTTTTTGTCCCTGATCTTTCTCATGCAGAGTTGCGGAGGCGGCGGCGGAGGATCGAGCTCAAGCGGAAGCAGCTCTTCAAGCTCCGGCCAGGCATTGATCGGCCTTACGGACGCACCAGGGGATTTCGTGAGGTATGCGGTTAATGTAACAGCAGTTCAACTACAAAAACTGGACGGAACACTTGTCTATGCACTTCCCCCCACCGGGGCAACAGTGGTCGATTTCACTCAGTTGACTAATATGACTGAATTCCTGACAGCAGGAACGGTTGAAGTCGGAACCTATAACAAGGTCATCATGACCCTTGATTATTCCAATGCCGATATCGAGGTGTATGACAACAATGGGTATGTAATACCAATACCCGTTGCGAATATGACTTATGATAATGGGACTACGACAACTGCAATAACATCGCCCATTGATCTTACCGTCGATCTTAGCCCCAATCTCACCGTTGCAGTGGGTATCCCCGTCCAATTGGCACTTGATTTCAATCTTGCCAATAATAATAGTGTGACATTCTCGGGGGATACACCTTCACTGGAGGTATCTCCGGTTCTCGATGCCTCTCTGACGCCCGATACCGACAAGATACAACGCTTCAGAGGTCCGCTGCAGAGTGTGAACGTGAGCGGCAATTCGTTCGTTATGATCCTGCGTCCCTTTGCCAATGCCCTATCAAAACATGACACATCGTTCGGCACCATGACGGTCAATGTCAATAGCAACACCGCTTTTGATATAGACGGGGTAACCTACACGACCGGAGGACTCCAGGCGCTTAATGCAGAACCTCAATACACAGCAGTCATTGCCCACGGCACGTTCGATTCGAGCCTCAACTTTACTGCAGAAGAAGTCCTTGCCGGGTCGAGTGTGCCGGGAGGGACCCTGGATGCTGCCGGCGGTACGGTGCTGAGCCGTTCTGGCAATACACTGACCATGAAAGGTGCAACACTGACCAGGTCAACAGGAACGATCTCTTGCGATCCCACGCTGACCGTCACGCTTGCCTCCACTACCAAGGTGAGCAAGCAATTCTCAAAAGGGAGTTTCACGATAAGCGACATCTCTGTAGGTCAGCACATCGATGTATTGGGGACTTATGATTCCACCACCAATACCATGGATGCCACGAACGGTTATGTCCGCATGGATATTACCGCCATCCTGGGGGAACTGAATTATCCGGCCTCTGCCATCGAACAGACCAATGGGTGGCTGTCACTATCCTTGGAGGCAATCGACGGGATAAGAATACTCAACACTGCGACTGATCCTTTCGATTTCGCAGGCACGGGCACAAATTCCACCAACGATGCATCGATATTGGATTATGTGATAAACCCTGAGACAGGCCTTGATACCTCGACCCTGACTACGAATCATATGCCGCTCAGGATGAAAGGATTTATGGCCCCATTCGGGTCCGCCCCTGAAGACTTCGATGCACAAACCATCATAAACCTTTCCGATGCGAAGGCTTTCTTGAATGTAGGATGGGGAGCCGGGAGACTTGAGAGCGATGTCTTCACCAGTATATCAACGACGGCAGGCCTCGTCCTGAATGGGAGCACCATGAGCTCTGTTGGAGTTTTTCACAGGGTGAACAGGGAAAATGATATAACTGATTTTGTGCTCAATTATCCTGGGACAAACCCGATAGTTCAACCTGATGGTGCGAGCACTGACAACTTCTGCATAGATCAGGCAGGGACCTTAACCATATACGATACCTATGCAGGTTTCATCAACGCCCTCAACACTGCTTGTACTGCTGGCGCTAAGATAAGGCACCTTTATGGGTGGGGCACTTTTAGCGATGGCAGTGAGACTTTTTCAGCTTATTACCTCCAGATAAATCTCACTAAGCCAAGTTCTTCTTGATTTATTGGCTCACACCGGGGCGTGCATGCATTGCACGCCCCGACGCCCCGTCGGTAAGAGTACCTTTGTCTCATACTATAGATCTGCGATAGATGGGCAGACTAAATCACCTACTACCAATTGTAGAACTATTCGATTTCTTGTCGGTTTTGAGAAGGCCGAAAAAAGAATATATTGTTTCCAAATCTATGGGCTTCAGGCTACCAGTTCAGAGCACCGCTTATGGCACAAAGATCTATAATTTACAGGAGGATCTAGTCGAATGCAGACCTTGTGAATCCAGTGTATTCATCAATATCATCCCCATTAATGGTATAGTTGAAGGCCTGTTAATATTAATGGACGTCTCCAATCTCTCTGGTTTTTTCAAATAAGAACATTATTTCTTAGGAGGAGATCAAAACCGATTCGAAAGGAGCATGATCCATGAATAATGGTGTTCTTATGAGGAAGTTTGCCATTGCTGGGTGCCTGCTTTTACTCTTGTGCGGGGGACATTGGACTGCGCAGGCTTCTGACGAAGAGAAAAAGGTAATATTTGTTGTGGCTTGATATGACGTTGGCAAAGAGGCCTTGGAGAGGCTTCCAGGTATAAAAAGGGTCGAAAAAGGATTTTATCATTTTCAAGAAATAAACACCGTTTTCTATGACCCGGCAAAGGTAACCGTCGACGAAATGGAAAAGGCTTTGAAGAAGGCAGGAACATATAAGAAGACATTGGGAGCGAAACCGTGAGTATCCTTGCTGTCAAACCCAAGGAATGGGATGAATGAATGTCCGGGTCGTATCATCTCAGTTTTATGATCGCTGAAAACTAAAGATAGTTAGGTATGGGTTTCTTTTTACACAAGGCAACCCTGCATACATATCTACAAGGTTCCAATGATTCAGGAGGAATAAAAGATGATTGGGAAAATAATGACAGGATTGATAGCCATGCTGATTGTATTGCCATTATATACCGGGAACGCAGCTAACACAAAATATGAACTGGCAACCTTTGCAGGGGGATGCTTCTGGTGCATGGTGCATCCCTTCGATCAGCTCCCGGGGGTGAAAGAGGTTCTCTCGGGATATACCGGGGGACATACCGTCAACCCCACCTATGAGGAGAACTCATCCGGGACAACAGGTCACGCCGAGGCCATCCAGATAACTTATGATCCTATGAAGATCACTTATACGGACCTGCTGGAGGTGTTCTGGCGACAGATAGATCCGACTGATGCAGGCGGGCAGTTTGTGGACAGGGGAAACCAGTACCGGAGCGCCATCTTCTACCATAACGATGAGCAGAAGCGGCTGGCAGAGGAGTCCAGGGACCGGCTGGCAAAATCTGGCAGGTTCAAAAAGCCCATCGTCACCGAGATCGTGAAGGCTGGTCCGTTCTACAAGGCGGAAGAATACCACCAGTATTACTACAAGAAGAACCCTATCCGGTATAAGTACTACCGGTTCAACTCAGGCCGTGACAAATTCCTTGACGAGGTATGGGGGAAAGGCAGGGAGTATATGCCAGCGAAGGCTGAAACAGGTTCGTACACCAAGCCGAGTGCAGAGGTCCTGAAAAAGAAGCTCACCCCGATGCAGTTCAAGGTAACCCAGAAAAAAGGTACGGAACCGGCCTTTGATAATGCCTACTGGAACAACAAACATGAAGGGATCTATGTTGATATCGTCTCTGGAGAACCCCTGTTCAGCTCAAAGGACAAATATGATTCAGGTACGGGCTGGCCGAGCTTCACCAAGCCCTTGGAGCCAGGTAATATAGTGGAGAAGCAAGATAGGAGTTTGTTCACAACAAGAACAGAAGTCAGGAGCAAACATGCCGATTCTCATTTAGGCCATGTCTTCAATGACGGCCCACCCCCTACGGGACTGCGTTATTGCATGAACTCGGCTGCCTTGCGGTTCATCCCCAAGGAAGACCTGCAGAAGGAGGGATACGGCCAGTACCTCAAACTGTTTGAGAAATAAGATTATGAAAAAAAGGTGGTGAAAAATGGGAGAGATCGTTCACACTTCACGCATCAAGATTTTCCGTGAAAAAGGCCCCACCAGAAAAGCACTCATTGAGGGCTTTAATGAGCCTGTATATTACGGTGTACATGGGGGGATAAAGAAGTTTTATAAAGTTGAACCCGAAAAGGAACACGCTGCGACCCTTGATCATATCGTGGCAGCAGTAGCTGCCTGAATGATGGGAACACTGGCCACGGTACTGGCCGGAAAAAAGATCCTCACCACTGAAGATAAATACTGGGCAGAAGTCGAAGGTGATATCGAGGATGTCAATGGTATACTCAAGATCACCCGGATCCGGGTGAACTACCATCTCAGATTGCTTCAGGAGAAAATCGGAGAGGCAAAAGAGGCCTTTTCTCTCTATCTCCCCTTTTGTCCCGCAGCTCAAAGCGTCATAGGTTGCATAGATGTAAGGGATGATTTGATCATAGAGCAATAAACTGACTCATGGTTATTCCAGAGTATAGATTTCTTCGATAACTGTTCAGGTCTGAATACATCCAAAAACCGAAGATCTGCTAAAGATATATTTACTTTTAGGGTTCTATACTTGGAGTAGAGATAGTGGCACGTGATCGATAGTATTCCCTATTCTTAAAAAGGAAAGATCTCATGAGGTTATCGAAGGTCAGCTTACGTTATACATCAATCAGAGATCATAGCTAACAAAGTCAGAGATAAAATCATATCTTCCCCAGATAGATCTGCACGATTGAGTCTCAACTTATACGAATTATGGGGTATATTTAGGGGTATAATTCATTTTCTATATTGTTTATCATTCATAATATCGTTTGGTTAAATCATGAATTTGCTTCCCATGCGCTCCGCCATTTATTGGCTTCATTACTGGTTTCTGTACCAGTGTTTCCGTACCAAATCCGTACCAAGAAACTCTATTCAGGGAACGGAACTTTGTGCGGCTTTACCATATAGGCCCAGCACAGGGTTGAGGGTACTCTATATCACTTACACGGAACAGGTGATCTGCATAGGTAGGATTTGAACCTGTTTATGATCGTTCTTCATAAAGAAATGTTAATGAAATTTTATCAAGTCATTTATAAAAGTTGTGTTTCTAATGCTAGCAAGGTCAGGGTCCTTCTTGAAAAGATTCCAGTTATTGAATCCCTTTTCAATAGCTTGTTTAAGCCAACTGATTGATTCATCCACTTTGTTTTGTTTTGCATAGATACATGCTATATTATAGTAGATTTCTGGATTTCCTGGTTGCAACAATCTCATTTTCTGGAGCATTGAAAGAGCATCTGGATAATCCTGAATATCAGAATAAATAGATACAAGCTTATAGTATAGTTCTAGATTTTCCGGTTGAAGTAGAAGGAGAGATTTCAACTCTGAAATATGTCGAATCTGTAAAGTCTTTGCATTCTCAAGGTTCTTAATTGCAAAAGAATAGTTAGAGTCCATCAAAACAGACTTCTGCAGGTAATTAATTCCTTTATGAATATAACCCTTTTTAATATTAGCTACTCCGAGACCATTATACACTTCTGCTCTGTTAGGGTCAATTTTCTCTGCCTTCGAATAATAACTGATAGCTTCATCAAAACTATCTTCCATAAGCTTAATATTTCCTAGACCTATATAGGCATCGAAGTACTTGGGATCAATTTTTAAACACTCCTGGAATTGATAAAAAGAGTCGTTGTAGTTCTTCTCTTCGTAGAAAGATACTCCTAAGTTGTTGTGAGCCATAACATTATTTACGGTCACATCAAGATCATGTTTAAAAAGTGTATTATTGCTCTTCCAATATCCTACTTGCCTCCATGAACATACTATAAGAATTGGAATGACTATCCCTGTTAATGTAACAAGCGCTATCTTCTTGAATTGCCGTTTGTCGAGCAATTCGGGTATACCCCAGGCAATCATGACAAATATCCCTATCAGCGGGATATATGTGTACCGGTCAGCCATGGACTGTATGCCTACCTGCACGATCCCTATTACCGGCACCAGAGTTCCAAGGTACCAGAACCAACCTGTTATAAGGTAAGGTAATTTTCTCGCAGACATGACAACAATGACGGTGATAGCAATGAGTAACAAGAAGCACATAGCAACCGTAAGTATGCTGATTTGTTTTGGATAGGGGTAAAATACTGCAAGGTTGAGTGGCCAGATCATCTTCCAGAGATAGACAACATAGGAGATGATTACATTTTGAATCCTCGATGCAAAGTTTACTCGATCCAGAGGGTTTACTGCCCCTCCTATTGACTGCGCATAGAACGTTACCCTACTAGCAGCCAGGGCCATAATCATGAGTGGAACCTTTTCCAGAATCAATCGTTGCGGGTTTATCTTAAGGTTAAGTTCCTCTCTTTTTAGTGGCCAAAAGTCCAGTAACAGCAGTACAAAGGGGAGTGTTACCAGCATGGGTTTAGCCATGAGTCCCAGGCCAAAGAACAGGATCATGAGGAGGTATTTCGAAATGGTACGGCTTCCGACGTATCTGTGATAGGCTAGCATGGTGAGCATCCAGAAAAAGGTGCTGAGTACATCCTTGCGCTCTGCGATCCAGGCAACCGACTCCACATGCAGGGGGTGAAGGGCAAAAAGGGTGGCCACCGCAGCGCTCCTCCATAATGCCCCTGTCATTTGGTTAAGGACTATGAGGAGTAGGATAGAGTTCAATACATGGAATATTACGTTAGTTAGGTGATGCATGCCTGGGTTCATCCCGAATATATTCACATCCATCATATGTGATATCCATGTGAGTGGATGCCAATTGGCTGCATATACATTAGTGAATGCCCATTTGATATTTTCAAGGTTCAATCCGGAGAGCACATGGTTGTTCTCTGTAACATATTGGCTATCATCTGTGGTCATGAACTGGTGGTCTTTAACCTGTAAATATACGGAGCAAATGGTAATAGTTAAGAACACACAAATAATAGTTAGAGGATGTTTTCCAAGGAATTTCAGCCTATAATCTGAGACATCAGCTGAAACAGACTGCTTTGATTTTTCAACCACCATTTTTCTTTGTGCTGAACCTTTAACTTGAGCCAAGGGCACCAACTCCGATAATCACTTACAAGAGATTTTCTATCTCTATGACATATAATTCATACGCATGCCCGGTACAACAAGATATGCTTTGATACCATAGCAAGCATCAGAATCTTTAGCAAAGGCTGTTCATAAATACAGGCCTACCAGGTATAAATATCATGCGAAACTGTTGAAAAAGCCTCTGGGTTCAGATGACCTAACCAGATCAATTATTTCATAAAAAAATGCAATTTAGACTTTATTATCAATATATTATGTGATATAAAGTCATTATCTTAAAGGAACA
>Ga0326727_10028626_pt1 | contig 10111 bp, 12 predicted proteins | sample MB2enrmetagenome_FD_207643 | JGI IMG/M metagenome (GOLD analysis project Ga0326727, IMG submission 207643) | Lab enriched peat soil microbial communities from McLean, Ithaca, NY, United States - MB29MY | ecosystem: Environmental > Terrestrial > Soil > Wetlands > Peat | place: USA: New York...
AGCCGCTGGACCGCGGCCAGCTTCATTTCGCGCGTGAACGTTCGTCGGGACAATCCCATGACACAATTCTCCGTTTAATGAAAATTGTGCCTTAACTGGTTGTCTCAAAAATCGGGACAAGTCCAACGTGTCGCTGATGTAACTCAACTAATCTATCCATCTCAGAAGCCACGTGTTCCGGTGGGCAGTATTCATGAATGGTGCCGTCTGCTTGCCTGGGGTTATTTGGCAGAGTCTTGTAGGCCCCCTTTTCCAACGGCTTCTCAAAGCTCTGGCCGAACTGGTCGAAGACCACGAATGTATCCTGATGGCGCATGAGACTGGCATGAAGTTCTTTCATGTAACCCGTGCTCACAACTCGTTCGCCCGTGACAAAAGCAAACAGTCCTTCCAAGACTTCCGAATGGCCTTGTATAATCCTCGCAACCAGTTCGGGATCACGATTTGTGGAGCCGTGAGGGATATACGCCGAATCAATCCCGCGTTCGACAAGGGTCTGGGTGATCCCTCGGTCGAGCGTGTACACACCTTCGATTATTCCCGTTTCGATTGCCCATTCCCGTGCAAGTTGGGCATTGAAGTCCGTTATCCTCTTGTTGTCGTCTAACCCCTTCTTTTGCTCTATCCAAACCTGATGGAGCGACTCCAGTTCTCTGTCCCGGAGTGTGTCGATGTCCTGCGGAGGATCGACGATCTCCCGCCATCTATAGCTGATCGAAGCTGTGGGAGTACATGCGTCGGACATAGAAAGAACGGTTCCACAAGCGCTTTGGAAGGCTGGTCATTGCGGCGACGCCGCCTCTCCCGCGCTTCACGGTGATCTTAGCACCCTTCGACTGAGGGTTGCGCTAATATCGGCCCGTTCGACGTAGCGGCTTCCACACGTCCGATGTGAACTGGCCTTCCACGCGCCCCGCGCCAGGTGGTGCTGGTCCAGCGCCTGGCGGACGAACGTCTTGACCATCGCTTGGCGGCTCCCGTTCCACTCCGCCGCTTGGTTGAGTTCCCGGAGCACGGAGGCGGTGAAATCCACGTTCACCCGCTGAATGGGCGTCGACTCTGGCATATCTGTCAAGTTTTATTGCAGAAAAACTTGACATACAAAATCGTGAAGCCGATACTTAACACATGGGAAGGCGCGCTCCATCGTCAAACCGTGCACGCCGCATTGCGGACTTGGTCCGCCGGCGGATTGAAGACGGCGGTGAACGGTTGTGGCGGTTCGAAGACTTCCGAGACCTCCCATTTATGGCCGTGGCGCAGGCGCTGTCGCGCCTGACGCGCCAGGCGATCATCGAACGCTTAAGCAAAGGGGTCTACTACCGCGCCCGGCAGACGGCCTTCGGCAAGAGCCTGCCAAGCCCCGCCGCACTCCGAAGGCTCGCGTCTCAGCGCCGGACGGTTTTTCCATCTGGAATCGCCGCGGCCAATCTCCTGGCTTTCACAACGCAAAGCGCAAAACGCGGAGAGGTTGCCACTAGCGCTCTCAGCCTGCCCAGGAAGCTTATCGGCAGGGACACGGTGATTCACACAAGACGGCCGGAGGCGTGGGCTGGTCTTTCCCAAACCGACGCTGCGCTGCTCGACTTCCTGAGAAGACGGGGCAAGACCAGCGAGTTGCCACCGGAAGAAACCGTCCGCAGAACCGTGGCAATACTGTCCGAGAAAGGCCGCTTTGAACGCCTTGTCAAAGTCGCGGACTCTGAGCCTCCACGGACGCGCGCGCTGCTCGGAGCCGTTGGTGAACAGTTGGGGAAAAGGCCCGCCGTCCTTCGGCGATTGCGGGCTTCGCTGAATCCGCTCTCCCGATTCGATTTTGGACTCCTGAGCGGACTGCCGCGCTCGCGCGAATGGCAGGCCAAAGAGCACCGCTGACATGAAGCTGTTTGAACATCCCGAGTTCGACCAGGCGATCCTGCAGGCGGCGGAGCACTTTCGCGACCAGGGCTGGCGTCCTGCAATCGTCGAGAAAGACTACTACGTCACGGAAGCATTGCGAATCCTCGCCGCCGCGGGCAACAAACTCATTTTGAAGGGCGGCACAAGCTTGGCCAAAGGCTGGAACCTGATCCAGCGCTTTTCCGAAGACATCGACATCTTCCTTGATCCGGCCGCCTTCCAGCCGGCCTTGGGCAAGAGGGGCATCGACCGGGAGCTCAAGAAACTCCGGGATGCCGTCGGCGCTCATCCAGCGCTCGCACTTCTCCAGAACGAGGGGCAAACCATCGGCGGATTCGGGCGAAGCGACCGGTTCTCGTACCCGCAGCGCTTCGGCGGACCGGGCGAAGTCGCCAACCGCGTGTTGGTTGAAACCGGGGCGGCCGGCGGCCGCGAACCTGCCATTACCGTCGAGCTCCGCTCGTACCTGGGACAGTTTCTGCAAGACAGGGGCCTGTCTCTGGGCGCGGAAGATCAAGGGTCGTTTTCTATGCGGCTGCTACACTTCCGGCGAACGTTCGTGGAGAAAATGTTCGCCATCCACGGCAAGGTTGAGCTACTCAAGCGCGATGGACAGACACTCGGAACTTACGCCAGGCACTACTACGACTTGTTTCAACTGGCCGCACAGGCGGAAGTGATCGTCATGCTCAAATCCTCCGAGTACGCGGCGATCAAGGCGGATTACGACCGAATCAGCCGCACCCATTTTCCAAGGAGCTATTTCTATCCCGACGGGATGAGCTTTTCCCGTAGCGATGCACTTTTCCCACCTGCGGACCTGGCCGCGGTCATCGGCGCCGAGTACGAGACGCAATGCCGGATGCTCTGTTACGGCCCATATCCGTCATGGGTGGAGATTCAGGCCAGGCTTCTGGAACTTCGGGATCTGCTGTAAGGAAGCCCGTGCCATCGCGCCCCTTATTTCCCGTACACCGCGCGGCCCACGCGCCGCATCCACTCCAGATCCTCGGCCGTCATGGGCCCGCGGCGCAGCCCTTCTAGCGCCTCGTCCACGTGCTGCGCGGTGGAGCGGCCGGTGAGACAGACATCCACGTTGCGCCTCGCGCGCGGCGTCCAGCAATACGACTGGATGAGCAGGACCATGCGGTCGCGCTGGCCGGCCAGGTTGCGGAGCGCCTGGGCGAATTGCTCGGTGCGCCGGCTGCCCCAGTAGATGTAGTTGACTCCCTGTTCAAAGGCGCGCTCGACGGCGGCCGTGGGCACGCCGTAACTGGCACTGATCCCCAGACGGCCGACCTCCAGACCGGTGCTCCCCAGCGTGGCCCGGTCGAAAGAAAGCCTCATTTGAGGAACGTCCCGCGCTCCAGCTCCTCGAACGCCTGCCGCAACTCCGCTTGCGTGTTCATCACGATGGGGCCGTACCACGCCACCGGCTCCACAAGCGGCTTTCCCGAGACCAGCAGGAAACGAATGCCGTCCTCTCCGGCCTGCACCTCGATCTCGTCGCCACGGTCGAAAAGCACCAGCGAGCGATTGTCCGCCTGCGTGGGAGGCTTGGTGTCCAGCCATCCCACCGCTTCGGTCGGCACCGCCAGGGGACCCGAGGCGTTGCAGAACTTCCCATCCCCAAAGAAAACGTATGCGAACGCGTGACGGGTGGTCTCCACCGGGAGGGTTCTCCTCCGGCGCGGAGGCACGGACACATCCAGGTAGGTGGGGTCGGCCGCTATGCCCTCCACCGGGCCTTTCTTCCCCCAGAAACTTCCGCAGACGATGCGCACCGCGGTTCCATCGTCGTCTTGAATCAGCGGGATATCGGCTGCCTTGACCTCCTGGTAACGGGGCGCGGTCATCTTCAACGCCGAAGGCAGGTTCGCCCAGAGCTGAAAACCATGCATCCGGCCCTCCGGATCGCCCTTGGGCATCTCCTGGTGAATGATCCCGCTGCCCGCCGTCATCCACTGCACGTCGCCGGCGCCGATAGCGCCATGGTTCCCCATGCTGTCGCCGTGCTCCACGGTCCCGGAGAGGACGTAAGTGACGGTCTCGATGCCGCGGTGCGGATGCCACGGGAAACCCGCCAGATAATCCTCCGGAACGTCATTGCGGAAGTCGTCCAGCAGGAGGAACGGGTCGAACTCCGTCGTGTTGCCGAACCCGAACGCGCGCCGCAGGTGCACTCCCGCGCCTTCGATGGTTGGTTTGGCTTTGCTGAGCCGCTTAACTGGTCGAAGGGACATACAGACATCTTACTGAAGCTGCACCAGCCCCGGCACCCGGCGGTCATCGGCCAGAGACGGCGCCAGGTCCTGACGCCCGCGCCAGAAATCGATGTAGGCCACCTGGTGCACACAGGCCACGGTGCAGCGCGGCGCGCAACTCTTGGCAGTGCGGTACTCGCGGCGGATGTCCTCGAGGGTGTACTCGAGCAGCGGCTTGGCGGGATAGCCGCGCTGCTGCGAGCAGTAATGCACCAGGCCGTCTTCGCAGATGTAGAGATAGCGCGCGCCGGCACGGCAGCGCCAGTCGTTCTCTTTGCCGTGCGCGATGTTGTCCTGGAAATAGTTGAACTGGGCGTAGCTGCTCTTTTCCATGGAGCGCATGGCCATGTAAACTTCGCGCTCCTGGTCGCGCAATGGCTGCAACTGGCCGCCGCCATCGTGGATGATCCCCACCGTCGAGGTGAACCCCAATTCCAGCGCGCGCCGGCCGATGATGAGCGCGTCCTGGGGATTGCGGATGCCGCCGCCGACCACCGAGTTGATGTTCACGTGGAAAGCGGCGTGTTCGGCCAACATGCGCAGTTTCTTGTCGAGCACCTTGAGGCTCTTCTTGGAAACGTCGTCGGGCAAGACGTTGTCGATGGAGATTTGCAGGTGCTCGAGCCCGGCGCGGTTGAGGCGCTGGATGCGCTCGGCGGTGAGCAGGTAGCCATTGGTGATCAGGCCGGCGATCATGCCGTGGCGGCGAATGCGCCCGAGGATCGGGTCCAGGTCCGGGTGCAGCAGCGGCTCGCCGCCGCTGATGGTGACGACGGTGGTTCCAAGTTCGGCCAGGCGGCGAAGCCGCTGGCACATCACTTCGAGCGGCACGGGTTTGGAATGGTCGTCATATTCGTTGCAGTAGGCGCACGAGAGATTGCAGCGGCGCATGGGAATGACGTGCGCCAGGATGGGATGGTCCGTGGAGACCAGCCCCTTGGCGATCATCCGGATCTCACGGACGCGCCGGTGCATGCGGTTCCAGGTCCTGCGGAGATGCTGAACTGAGTGCGGCATCAAGCCAAGTGCTCTTATTACAGCACAATTCCGGCTCTCCGCCGAGCCTGTGGAACTGACCGGCGCTTAACGAGGGTCGAACGGTCAAGATGGGGGATGAATCGGGAAACTCTGCTCTTACCCGAGTACTGCCTCAGGCTGCTGGCGCGTCAATGTAAGTTGCAATCGTGGTGGGCTCGGGTATCGGATCTCCATCCTCACGCATTCCTTCGAGGTGAAACTCGATGGCCTCACGAATGAGCTTTTCGACCTCCTGCACAGTGCCGGCTACGGCCACGCATCCCGGAAGATCCGGGACGTAAGCACCGTAGTTCGTCGGTCCCTTTTCGATGATCACCGCGTATTTCTTCATCTCAGGTCCTTCCTGCTCAGTCCCGCTTGTCTCAGGATACTGCTTAGCGTGTCTGGGCACGCCGCCCAAAAATCGATTTGGGCCGCTGATGAACACAGATGAACGCCGATAAGAATCTTGTTTTCAATCCGCGTTTATCGGCGTTCATCCGCGGCCCTAAATTCTTTCGCGTGTTCTCACGCACCCCTCACGCAATTTGACACTCCTCCACGGCAAGTGATAAGTGTAAGAGTCTTCACGAGGAGACCAAATGGCCGACGAGCAAAAGCCTGGGGGCTCCGATGCGCCTCTCCCCGCAGGGGGCGAGGCCGCGGGACAGCCGGCAAAACCATCTCCTCCCAAACCCGCCGCGGCGCCTCCCAAGCCGCCCGCGACCATGGCGGCCACCCCCTGGGAAAGCGACCTCACGCGTGAGTTGAAGGAGCGGTTTGGACAGCAGATCGGCGAAACCTCCACCTACCTGGGCCAGAATTTCATCGTCGCCAAGCCGGAAGCGGCGGTCCCCATCCTCGAATACCTGAAGCTCGAAGCGGATTTCGATTACCTGGTCGATATCACCGCGGTGGATTGGCCCAAGCGGCCCGAGCGGTTCGACCTCGTGTACATTGTATATAGCTTCCCCAGGAACGAGAGGGTGCGGATCAAGACTCACATTCCCGACGGTGACAAGCCGGAGACCGCCGTGGGCGTGCACCTGACGGCCAATTGGCTGGAGCGCGAGGTGTTCGACATGTTCGGCATCGAGTTCGCCGGGCACCCGGATATGCGGCGCATCCTGATGCCCGAGGAATGGCAGGGTCATCCGCTGCGCAAGGACTACTCCATTCTTCAGCAGGACCAGCGCTGGGTGCGGGAAAGCCTGGATATTGAAAGCGGCCAGTGACGCCAGTATGCCGGACTCCACTTTTCTAGACTCGACCGAATTAGTCCTCAACATGGGGCCGCAGCACCCCGCCACGCACGGGGTGCTCCGCGTCATCGTCAAGCTGGACGGCGAGAAGATTCTGGGGACGGATTGCGTCATCGGCTACCTGCACCGCGGCGTGGAGAAGATCGCCGAGAACCGCACCTGGGCGCAGTTCGCTCCATACGTCGACCGCATGGACTACGTGGCAGCCGTACTCAATGGTCTGGGCTACTGCCTGGCGGTGGAGAAACTGCTGAACATCGAGGCGCCGCCGCGAGCGCAGGCGGTACGCGTCATCCTCAGCGAGTTGAACCGCATTGCCAGCCACCTGGTGTGGCTGGGGACGCACGCGCTCGACATCGGCGCGATTACGCCCATATTCTACTGCTTCCGCGAGCGGGAAGAGGCGCTCAACATCTTCGAGAAGTACTGCGGCGCGCGGCTCACCACGCACGCCTTCCGCATCGGCGGCCTCGAATACGAGACCTATGACGGCTTCGAGCAGGACGTGAAAGCCTTTTGCGACATGTTTCCGCCGAAGGTGGACGAGTACGAAGAACTGCTGACCGGCAACCGCATCTGGATGGGACGGCTCACCAACGTGGGCGTTCTGACGGCCGACGAGTGCAAGGAGTACGGTGTGACCGGGCCGCTGCTGCGCGCGGCGGGCGTGAAGTGGGACCTGCGCAAGGCGCAGCCGTATTCGGGTTACGACAAATACGATTTCGAAATCCCCACGCGGCAGAACGGCGACACCTTCGACCGGTACATGGTGCGGATGCAGGAGATGCGCCAATCGGTGCGGATCATCCGGCAGGCGGTGGAGGGCCTTCCCGAAGGCCCCATCATGGGCAAGGTGCCAAAGGTGATCAAGCCGGCAGTGGGCGAAGCATACGTTTCCGTCGAAGGGGCCAAGGGCGAGCTGGGGTACTACGTGGTCAGCGACGGTTCCGCGCAGCCGTACCGCGTGCGTGTGAGGCCGCCCTCGTTCGTCAATCTCCAGGCGCTGGACCGCATGGTCCGCGGCGGGCTGGTGGCGGACATTGTGGCGGTGATCGGGACGCTGGACATCGTGCTGGGAGAGGTGGATCGATGAGCTGGGGAAAGCTTTTCAGGAGAGTCTTTTTGGTGGACCTGTTCCAGGGGCTGTCGGTTACGTTCCGGTACCAGAAACCAAAGTGCATCGTTACCGAGCAGTACCCGGCGGAACGGCCCAAGGTGGCCGAACGGTATCGCGGGGCGCCGCGGCTCAATACCAACCCGGAGAATGGCGAGACGCTGTGCATTGCGTGTAATCTGTGCGCGCTGGCGTGCCCGGAGAACCTGATCGTGGTGGGCAGCGAGCGCAATGAGCAGACCCGGCGCAAGGAGCTTACCACCTTTACGTACGACCTTTCCCGGTGCATGTTCTGCGGCCTGTGCGAGGACGCCTGCCCGGTGGACGCGCTGGAGCTGACGCAGGATTTCGAGCTGGCCAGTTACACGCGGGAAGGCCTGATCTGGGACCGGCAGATGCTGGAAGAGGGGCCCCGGCCCACTCAATACAAATGCTGACCGATATCAATGCGATTCTGTTCTACGTTTTCGCCGCGCTGGTGCTGGGCGGCGGCATCCTGACCGTCACCCAGCGGAACGCGGTCCACAGCGCTATTTCGCTGATCGTTTCGCTTCTCGGCGTGGCGGGGCTGTACCTGTTGCAGCAGGCGGAGTTCCTGTTCGCGGTGCAGATTGTGCTGTACGTGGGCGGCATCATGCTGCTGTTCCTGTTTGTGATCATGCTGGTGAATCTGGACCTGGCGGCCAACGAGCGGCAGTTCAACAAGCACTGGCTGGTGGCGCTGGCGGCCGTGGCCGCGGTGGGGGCCGAGATCGGCTACTTCCTGTACCGCGGCAAGGACGCATTCCGCATCGCCGAAGGCGGCGCGGGGCTGCCGCCGGGCCTGGGCAACACGGAAGCCCTGGCGGATTCGCTGTTTTCCGAGTACCTGCTGCCTTTCGAGATCGCTTCCGTCCTGCTGCTGGTGGCGATAGTAGGCTCCGTGGTGATGGCGAAGAAGAGGATCTGACCATGCATCCGATTACGACGTATCATTACCTCGTCCTGAGCGCGGCGCTGCTGCTGATCGGAACGGTGGGCGTGCTGACGCGGCGTAATGTCGTCATTATCCTGATGTCCATCGAGCTGATTCTGAACGCGGTGAACATCAACCTCATCGCGTTTTCGCACGCCCTGCGCAACGTCAACGGGCAAGTCTTCGCGATTTTCGTGATTACCGACGCGGTGGCCGAGGCCGCGGTGGGGCTGGGCATCCTGATTGCGCTGTTCCGCAACAAGGAGACCGTGCAGGCGGATGAAATGGATTTACTGAAGTGGTAGGAGCGCCGTGAGTTTCCTCGACCAAATCTGGCTGATTCCTCTGTTCCCGCTCTTCGGAGCGCTGCTGATGCTGCTCGTTGGGAAGCTCCTCGACCCGCAGCCGCCGTCCGACGTGGCGGTGGCGCCCGGGGTGGGGCCGGCGCATGTCGATCACGGCCACGCGCACCAGCACTCACCGCTTAGATTTCTGGTGAGCCTCATCTGCCCAGGCATGGTGCTGATCTCCTTCATCTTCTCGGTGGGCGCCGTCTGGCAGCTTTCGCAGACGGCGCAAAGGGTGCACCAGGTGGTACAGTTCACGTGGCTAACCGGGCTGCCGTTTCGCATGGCCAACGGGCTCGTCGCCACGTTCCAGGCGGACTGGGGATTCCTGCTCGATCCGCTCAGTTGCGTCATGATTTTGGTGGTGACGGGCGTGGGATTCCTGATCCACGTGTACTCCATCGGGTACATGGCGCACGATAACGGCTACTACCGGTTCTTCGGCTACCTCAACCTGTTCGTCTTCTTCATGTTGATGCTGGTGCTGGCGAACAACTACATTCTGTTGTTCGTGGGTTGGGAGGGCGTGGGGTTGTGCAGCTACCTGCTGATCGGTTTCTACTTCCACAAAAAATCGGCGGCCGATGCGGGCAAGAAGGCGTTTATCATGAACCGCGTGGGCGACGCGGGCTTCATCCTGGGGATGCTGCTCATGATGTCGGTGCTGGGCACGGTGCGGTTCACGGACGTCAACCGGCTGTTGCGCAGCGGCCACTTCGCTCCGGAGCTGGCGAGCTTCGGCGTTCTCAGCGCGATGTCGCTGCTGATGTTCTTCGGCGCCACCGGCAAATCGGCGCAGATTCCGCTGTACACCTGGCTGCCCGACGCCATGGAGGGTCCGACGCCCGTTTCCGCCCTGATCCACGCAGCCACCATGGTGACTGCGGGCGTGTATATGGTGGCGCGCTCGGCGGCCCTGTACCAGTTGACGCCGGCCACGTCGACCGTGGTGGCGGTGGTGGGCACGCTCACGGCTATCCTGGCCGCGAGCATCGCGCTGGTGCAGAACGATATCAAGCGCGTGCTGGCGTACTCCACGGTTAGCCAGCTCGGCTACATGTTCCTGGCGCTGGGCGTGGGCGCCTATTGGGTGGCCATCTTCCACCTGTTCACGCACGCGTTCTTTAAGGCGCTGCTCTTCCTCTGCTCCGGCTCGGTGATCCACGCGCTGGGCGGCGAGCAGGACATGCGGCGCATGGGCGCGCTGAAGGACAAGATCCCCGTCACGCACTGGACCATGTGGATTGGGTCCC
>Ga0326727_10028627_pt1 | contig 10111 bp, 10 predicted proteins | sample MB2enrmetagenome_FD_207643 | JGI IMG/M metagenome (GOLD analysis project Ga0326727, IMG submission 207643) | Lab enriched peat soil microbial communities from McLean, Ithaca, NY, United States - MB29MY | ecosystem: Environmental > Terrestrial > Soil > Wetlands > Peat | place: USA: New York...
CGCCATCGAGGGGGAGTGGATGCAGAATTTTCGTGCGGCTTTTTTGAGCTTGTCGATCGCTTTGAGCTTTGGGATGGCAGCGGCGCACGCTCAGATTGCGCCTGGCGGCATCGCGGGCTGGAAGAGTTCGCCGGTGTCGGTGATTTCGCCTGACGGCCAGATCGCTTTGGAGCTTTCGGACATCGGCGCGGCAGGCCTTGTGTATTCGGTCGAGTTTCACGGCAAGCGGCTGATCGCCGAATCAAAACTGGGAATGGAACTGGCGGGGCAGCCGCCGCTGGGACCGTGGATGAAGCTCACCGGTACACAGACGGAGAGCGCCAACGAATCCTACACCATCCCTGTGGGCAAAACACGCGAAGTGCGCGACCACTACAACGGCGTGCGCGCGGATTATGCCGATCTGGACGGGCGCAAAGTCTCCATTGAGGTGCGCGCCTTCGACGATGGCGTGGCGTTTCGTTACATGGTTCCCAAGCAGCCGGGGATTGGCCAAACGCGCATCGCCCACGAGCTGACGCAATTCTCCTTTGCCAAAGACGCATCAACCTACCCGCTAATTCTGGATGGCTATCAGTCGTCGTGGGAGGACGAATATCAACTGCGCAACGTAAGCGGGCTGCATCCGGATTGGCTGATCGGGCTGCCGTATCTCGCCAACGAGCCGGGCGTGGGCTGGGTGGCGATTACTGAGGCGGACATCGAGCATTACTCGGGCATGTACCTGCGCAAGGCGGAGGGGTTCGCGAGCCGTACGGTGCACGCCGATCTCTCGCCGCATGAGGATGCCGCGGGCAACATCGATCCCACTTATGCGGTCGAAACGGAAACTCCGTTCGCGAGCCCGTGGCGCGTGCTGATGATTGCCGACGAGCCGTCGAAGCTCATCGAGTCGAATATGGTGCTGAATCTGAATCCGCCTTCGCAAATCGCCGACACCTCGTGGATCAAGGCGGGGAAATCGGCATGGGACTGGTGGAGCGGCGACGCGGCGCCCAGCGTCAGTTTCCAAACCGGCATGAACACGGCGACGATGAAGCACTACATCGACTTTGCTTCGGCGTCGGGCTTCCCGTACATGCTCATCGACGCGGGATGGGCTTTGGCGCCGGATCGCAAAGGTCCGGAAGACTATTCGCGCCTGGCGGACATTACGCACGTGTCGCCGAACATCGATATGCCCGAGCTGCTGCGCTATGCGAAAGAAAAGAACGTGAAGATTTGGCTGTGGGCGCATTGGACGTCGGTGGACAAATACATGGACCAGGCATTTCCGCTTTTTGAGAAGTGGGGCGTCGCGGGCGTGAAAATCGACTTCATGAATCGCGACGACCAGTGGATGGTCGACTGGTATCGCAAGGTGGTGGCGGCGGCCGCCGAGCATCACCTGATGATCGATTACCACGGCGCGTTCAAGCCGGATGGGCTGCGGCGCACGTATCCCAACCTGATGACGCGTGAAGGCGTGATGGGCAAGGAGTACTTGAAGTTCACGGCGCGGGTGACTCCGGCGCATAACGCCACGTTGCCCTTTACGCGCATGCTGGCCGGGCCCATGGATTACACGCCGGGCGCATTCAACAACACCAGGCTCGAGCACTTTGCTCCACGGAATTTCATGCCGATGGGGCTGAACACGCGCGCCCAGGAGCTGGCACTTTACGTGGTCTTCGAAAGCGAACTGGAGATGGTGTCGGATTATCCCGAGGCCTACTCGGGGCAGAAGGAATTCGATTTCATCAAGCGGGTTCCGTGCACGTGGGACGAGGTGCGGTCGATCGGCGGCATGCCGATGCAGTGGATCACGCTGGCGCGGCGCAGCGGGAACGATTGGTATGTGGGCTCGCTCACCGACTGGGTCGCGCGCGACGTGAAGGTGCCGCTGAGCTTTCTGGGCGATGGGAAATACGTTGCGGAGATCTACGCGGATGCGCCGGACGCAACCGAGGAGCCCGCGCACACGATATTGACGAGGCAAACGGTGGACCGCACGACAGTGCTCGATGTGCACATGGTTTCCGGCGGGGGCAACGCGATGTGGATCCATCCAGTGGAATAGTGGCCGGAAGATTAGTGGGAGGGCCTCATGCAAGCGGCTCTGCGCCCCATGAATCTGGGCGAGATTCTCGATCGTACATTCGCGATTTACCGGAAGAAGTTCCTGCTCTTCGTCGGGATCGCGGCACTGCCGGCCGCGGTGATGTTGGCGATTCATATGGTGGACATCGGCTGGGTGCACACGGACCGGTTGATTGGCGCGGTAGACGCAACGCAAGGAGGAAAGATCGCCCTGAGCTGGCTTGTCGCGTACGGGTACTACCACATCTCCGGTTTTGTGGCGCTTTTATTCTTGCCCGCGTTTGTGCGTCTGGCCTCATGCGAGGTCTTTGGCGAGAGTACAACCATCGTTGCGTCGTTCCGATTTGCACTTGCACGATGGCGTCGCTATCTATGGCTGGCCTTCCTGAAGTGGATCGCGGTATTGATCCTTCCTGAAGCGCTCGCGTTCGGCGTATTTTTTGGAATTGGAACCCTCGAGGACAAGCTCGGCCTGATGGGTGACCCATCGCCTTTGGCGATTGTCACGCTTCTGCTGCCGATTCCTGTTGGCATATACCTGTTCTTTCGGACGGGCGTGTGCCTTTCGCTCGCGTTTCCAGCGGCGGCTCTGGAGGAAATGAGCGCCTGGAAAGCGCTGCGGCGTAGCTGGAAACTGACCAGGGGCAGCCGCTGGCGCATATTCGTCGCCTGGATCATGGTGATCGCCTGCGCCATGGTTCTGGAGATTCTGGCCGCATTCCTCATCTGGTGGATCGCGACGCTCATCTACGCAGGGCGGAATTACGCCGGCTTCAATCGCCAGGTCTATGCCGTGGTTGCCCATTCTTTCTACGCGGCAATCACCGCGGTTATTGGACCGCTCTATCCCATTGCCATCACGCTCTTTTATTACGACCAGCGCGTGCGCAAGGAGGGTTACGACGTGGAAATGATGATGGAGGCGGCGGGGCTGGGGACTGGGGAACCTGGCACGATTCGGAATCTCCGTGGCGGAGAAGCGGCGTTCGAGGGAGCGACGGATCCCGGATGGAGCCGGTTCGTGAAGTTTATTCGCAGCGCGCGGGGTTTCGACTGAATCGGCTGGGCTCGGGGCCGCATCTGAGAAAATAATGGCAGTGAATTCACGGCATCATTTTGGCTTTTTGCGAATCGCGCCCGCGCTCACCCTCCTGGTTTTGGTGGGGATTGGAGCCGGGGCAGCATTGGCGCGGGCACAGAACCCGACGTCAGCGGCCAATCCCTTCTTTGGCAGCGTGACTGCGCAACCGTCGACAAGCGAGCCGCTCAAGTTGTCGCTGGACGACGCCATCCAGCGGGGCCTGAAGAACAACCTGGGACTGCAGGAAGCCCAAAACGGCGAAAAGGTGCTGCACGGCGTCAAGAGCGAGGCGACGCAGGAGTTTTTGCCGACCATCTGGCTCACCGGCGACACCGGCTACTATATGCACGACCTGGCGGCGCTCGGCTTCGGGCCCAAGGTGATTGCGGAATTCGCGCCGTTGTTTCCCGGCGGCAAAATGCCGGCGGGGCTCTCGAACATTACACGCGACGATCTCACTGAGGGACAGATTCACTACAGCGAGATCCTGTTTTCCGGGCCGGTGATCGAGGGCTGGAAGGCGGCGGGGGCGGCGGAGCGGTCGGCGTATTTCAACAAGATGTCGGCGCGCGGCGAGGTGGTGCAGCAAGTGGCGACCGCTTACTTGCGTGCCATTGCCGACGAGAGCCAGGTGGAAAACGCAAAGGCACTGGTGGCCGAGGCGCAGTTGCTGCTGGATCACGTGCATGCGGCGCACGAAGCGGGCACCGCGGCCAATCTGGATGAATTGCGCGCGCGCGTGCAACTGGAGGCGCAGCAGCAAGCTTTGATTGCGGCCCAGAACCAGCAGGCGAAGGATTTGATTTTGCTGAAGCGCGAAATCGGCATCGCTCCCGGGCAGGAGATGACGCTCACAGATCCCGCGCCCTACAGCGACCTGGCCGAGCAGACGCCGGAAGAGGTGCGCGCGCTGGCCTACCGCAGCCGCCAGGACTACCAGAACCTGCAGAATCAGGCCGTGGAATACAAGGCGTTGCACGCGGTGTATCGCAGTGAGCGGCTGCCTACGCTCAGCTTCTACAGCTACTACGGCACCAGCACCGTGAACGGCGCGGGCACGCACGGCGATTTCGTTGCCATAGGGACGCTGAATTTTCCCATTTTTCGCGAAGCGCGGCTGCGCGGCGACGAGGACGCGTCAAAGGCGGACATGGACTCGATCAATGCCCAGCTTGCCGACCTGCGCAATCACATTGACGAACAGGTGCGGGCGGCGCTGCTGGACGTGGGCGCGAACAAGCAACTCGTTGACGTGGCGCGGTCGAACGTGGACCTGGCAACGCGCGCATTGAGCGACGAGACCGACCGCGTAAATGCGGGCGTGGACGACAATCTGCCCCTGGTGACAGCGCAGGCCACCTTGGCCACCGCCGAAAACAACCTGGTGGAAAGCCTGTACCAGTACAACGTGTCGAAGCTGCTGCTGGCGCGCGCCGCCGGGGTGCTGGAGCAGCAGTACCGGGCGTATTTGGGGCGGTAATTACAGGGATCAGGGCTTGGGGCCAGGTTTCGGGCGCTGCGCGGCAAGAAACCCGCTTTTCAAAGCTGATCTGAGGCCATCGCACCATATTTATCACCAATCTGTGATAGAATTGATGCTTGAGGGGTGATTATGCGGACTACCGTTTCGCTCGACGACGAGCTTGTGAAGATGGCTCAGGAATATACGGGTATTACGGAGAGGACAGCCTTGCTACGTGAGGCGCTGAAAACTCTGATTGCCAAGGAGGCGTCGCATCAACTTGCACAACTTGGAGGGACGATGCCCGATCTTGAGTACGTGCGCCGGCTGCGGGTGGACGATCTGTGATCCTCGCCGACGCGAACATTTGGATCGACTATTTTCGCTCGGGCGACGCCCAGTTGCAGGCGCTGCTCGCGAACGATGAGGTTGTAATGCATCCCTGTCTCGCCGCCGAGTTGGCGCTTGGCTCGCTTCATAACCGGCCGCGGACCTTGGCAGAGCTCGATGTAATGCCGCAGGCGCGAGTGGCAAGTCTCAGAGACATCCGTCATATGATCGAGGCCCGCCGACTCTATGCAAGAGGCATCGGCCTCACCGATGCGCATCTCGCAGCTTCTTGCCTCATCACGCCGAGAACCAAGCTCTGGACGAGAGATGGCAGGTTGCGAGGCGTGGCGCAAACGTTGGGGATTGATGCGGGCCTGCCGTAATGCGGCGGGCGCACAGACTTAGAAACAAGACCTCTTCTTTATTGGCCCGGGCTGACCCACGGCGTATCATTCCCACAAATCATTTCAGGCGAGCTTCGGTGACGCGAACCGGGTTGGTTTCGACCCAATCTTGGATTCCGCGTGGAAAAAGGGTGCTGCTATGCGCAGATCTCTGGCTTTGGTTGCGGCGTGTCTTCTTGTTCTTACGAATTCTCTTGCTGGACAGACGAGACATGTTGACGACAAAGACCTGGCTGCATACCTTGTGGGGGTCACGGAGCGGGGCCGCGCACTCTACGCGTACAATCAGGCTGCGTGGCACGGAACCGACGCGTTTTTCGCGCTTCATCCCGACACCAATGGATTGACTCACTACATCTGCATGAAGACGACTGCGGGCTGGGAGGTGGCGTTTCCCAAGTGGAACGAGACGCACGACCGGCTGCTGGTGGCTTACGAGGCAAAACAAGCGGGAGGGCCCGAAGAATACACGGCTGTGAAGTACGATCCGCCGCGGGAAGGCCCGGACGACCTGGTTGCGAAGGAGCGGGCGCTGGAGTTGGCGATCGGCGACTTTGGGACGGCGAATCGTCCCTACAACACGGCGATTCTTCCCGCCGAAGACGGAAATCTGTACGTCTATCTCTATCCGGCGCAGACGAAAAGCGATGTTTGGCCATTAGGCGGCGATGTGCGCTACACGATTTCGTCGGACGGCAAACAGATCCTTGAGAGACGCCAGCTGCACAAGGCGATTCTCGATTTTCAATTCGATCCGAAGCTCAAAATTGTGGGCGGCAACCACTCCCACGTGTTGAGCGATGTGCCAGAGGATACCGATGTTCTATACGTGCTGACGCGAAAACCGTCGATTCCCGAATACATTGGCACTGCGAAACATGTGTTCGCCGTCAGTATTGACGGAAGCATTCAAGTGGTGAAGAAGTAGCGCCTGCCCGGCCGCGCGGCGCATCCATATAACGTAGAAGCCAGAGGAAGATTCCCCATGCCTCAGCAACTGAAGATTGTCTACTACGTCGCGCCCGATGCGGCTGCGCTTGCCCGCCGTGCGGCGCAATACTTAGTCGAGCAGGCAGAACGCGCTGCGGCCGCGCGAGGCTGTGCGCGCATCGCCATCAGCGGCGGGTCGACGCCCAGGGCGACGTTTGCGCTGCTGGCCGATCCGGCCGAGCCCTGGCGGGCGCGCATGCCGTGGTCGCAGCTCGACCTGTGGTGGGTGGACGAGCGATGCGTGCCGCCGAACGACCCCGATTCGAACTACCGCATGACGCGCGAGGCGATGTTGGACCACGTGCCGCTCCAGCCGGAGCAGATTCACCGCATGAAAGGCGAGTTGGAGCCGGAGGCGGCCGCGGCACGGTACGAGTCGGAATTGCGGAATAGCTTGCGTCTGGAGGGGGCGGAGCTGCCGCAGTTCGATGTGGTGCAGTTGGGGATGGGTCCAGATGGACACACTGCGTCTCTTTTTCCCCACACTCAGGCCTTGTTCGAGCTGGGGCGGCTGGCCGTGGCCAACCATGTCGAGAACAAGGACGCCTGGCGGGTGACGCTGACTGGGCCGGTAATCAACCACGGATCTCAAGTCTTCTTTCTCATTGGCGGTGCGGATAAGGCACAGATTCTAAAAGAGGTATTTACGGGCGCACGCGATCCTGAACGGCTGCCCAGCCAGTTGATCATGCCCGCAGGCGGTATACTGACCTTGCTTCTGGACCGTGCGGCGGCGTCCCTGCTGCCAGCGCCAGACGCGCAAGGCTGCGGCACTTTAGAGAGGTTTGAATGATTCTGGCAGGCGATGTAGGCGGCACCAAGGTCCACTTGGCGCTGTTTGACTTTATTGACGGCAACCTGAAGCACTCACGCGACAAGCAGTTCCCGGCCAAGGAATATACGGGGCTGGAAGCCATCGTGAAGGAGTTTGTGGTCTCGGAAAAGGTGACCGCAGCATGCTTCGGCGTGCCAGGACCGGTGCGGGACGGGAGGCTACGGCTGACCAACCTTCCCTGGACGCTGGACAGCCGCGAGCTGGCGCGCAACCTGAAAATTGATTACGTCTTTCTTATCAATGATTTGCAGGCGAACGGATACGGCATTGCCGAGCTCGGCCCGGAACAGATCTACACGCTGAGCGAGGGCGATGCCCGGCAGGTGGGGAACCGCGCGCTGATTTCGGCGGGAACCGGCCTGGGCGAGGCGTTTCTGGTGTGGGATGGGCGCGATTACGTGCCCTACCCTTCGGAGGGCGGGCACTCCGACTTTGCGCCGCGCAACGAGGACGAGATCGACCTGCTGCGCTTTTTGCGCCAGAAATACGATGGGCGCATCAGCTTCGAGCGCGTGGTGAGTGGGCAGGGGCTGACCAACTGTTACGAGTTTCTGCGCGAAGTAAGGGGCATGGAAGAGCCGGCGTGGCTGGCTGAGCGCATGACCCAGGAAGATCCCAACGCGGCCATCACTGAAGCGGCGCTGAAGGCCAAGAGCGCGATCTGCGAGAAGGCGCTGGACATGTTTGTTTCGGCGTACGGCGCCGAGGCCGGCAACCTGGCGCTGAAGATTCTGTCGGTGGGCGGGCTGTATGTGGGCGGAGGCATCGCGCCGCGCATTCTGGAGAAGCTGAAGGACGGAACGTTCATAAAGGCCTTCACCGACAAGGGCCGCTTGAGCCAGTTGCTGGTGAATATACCGGTGCGAGTGATTCTGGAAAGCCGCACGGCGCTGATCGGTGCAGCGGCGTATGCCGAGGCGCGCGCGGCGGAGCTGAGCGGGATTTCGCCGCGGGCCGGCAGCGTGAAGTTTTAGCTTTCGGCATTTGAAAACTATGAGGGCCGGCCGCGAAGGCTGGCCCTTTCTCGTCTATCGCCGAGTCAGGCCACGGGCGGAAGCGCTGCGGCTTCAACTTCGCCCGGGTCGTCCGCCAGAAAGCCATTGCCCTTGGTCAACCAGGCCAGCCCGAAGGCGAGGAGCGCCAGCGTCTCAAAGGGAAAAAGGGTATTCATGGGCGCGAGAAAGCTACTGACAGCCGGAATGTTCAGGCTGAGCATCACGGCGATGGAGCCGATAATCGTCCAGCCGCAAATGGTGTAGACCTTGTTTCTCATGAGCTTGTGGCGGGTCGGTTTTCGCAGCGCCGAGGTTTTCCGGAACAGACACAGACAGAAGTAGGCGAGGGTGAGAAACAAGAGAGCGGCTGAGACCAAGTGCACGGTCCCAATCGCCTTGGCAAAAGAAGATGGGTCGGCGAGCGATGGGTTGGTGGTGGGAAAGAAGGCCACTCCGAGGGCGAAGATGCAGGCCAGGTAGCCGCTGATCTCGTCGTTGCGGTCGTAACCCTGGCAGGACATGAGAAACATGGCAATCGCGCAGAGACCCCCGATCAGAAAGCGGCCGGCCACGGTGTAGTAGTAGGCGCTGATGGAGGGCTCGAACAGGGGCTGAGGCACAGTGTGGTGCGGCCCAATGAGCGTGAGAAGGATGTTTCCCAGGGAAAGGACAAAAGGAAGCGCAAGGGCGATGATGCCCACGGCTCTGCGCATGTTGTCGTAGGAGAGGACGACGGGATTGCCGTCTTCGTCACGATATTCCATTGAGCCTCCTTTGACGAATGGCGCGGCGGCGAAGCCGGCGCAACTGGATGATGCACAACCGGAAGGAGCGGAACTGGAGGAGGAGGCGCAAACGCAACAGGAAAACGCGGCGTGAAGTCCTGGTTTTGAACTGCGGTCGATTGTAAACAGAGTGCGCGGGGCAAGCCAGAAAAATCGCGCCTTCCGCATCGATTGCGGCTATTCTGATTGCACCGAGCTCAACCTGACCAGCTCGATCGGCAACTGCAACTCCATCCTGGAGAGTTGACGTTTATCTTGGCGGGGACACACCGGCTGCGGCTGACGGGCGTGGCGCTCAAAAGTGCCGGAGCTGCGCACGAAGGAGATCGAATCCTGATGCGATGGTTGGGCATGTGGCTGTTGCGCGGGCTGGTAGGATTTGCAGTGGTTTCCATTGTGGCCTTTGCGGTGGACTGGACGGTGTACAAGCTGCGCGGCTCGCCGCACTCCTCAGTAGCCGTCAGCCGCTTCATGATCGTTCCGCTCAAAGGGCAGAAAACGGAATACGACTACCTTGGAACCGCGAATGTCTCCTGCGCGGTGGCGCTGTTTCCGCAGGACGACCAGGATCCCTGCTGGCATCTCAAGCGCCATCCCAACCAATGGGAAAATGTAGGAACGCCGCAGTACTAAGCGCGATGCAGGTCACGAGTACAGGCCTGTAACGCCGCTGTAAACATGAGGTTGTGATGCGAGTCACGCCTCGAGAATCGGGAATGCGGCTAGGATCGAAGAGTAATTTCCCCCAATGTCATGTATAGCCGCACACAGAACGAAAACGGCAGCTACAACTCGCGCTGCCTCGACTGCTTCATGACCATCGCTTCCTGCGTGGAGACGGAGAGAGAGCTCGACGTGCGCGAGGCGCATCATATGTGCCCGGAAAAGGCCCTGGCGCAATTGCTGGCGCAGGACAGAGCAGCGGCCGCACACGTGGCGCGCAACTGACGCGAAACAACAGATCTCGCCGTACCCTCACTGCCGCTGCGTGCGCAGATGCGCGATCTCTCGCTCCAACTCCGAGTCGGGCCTGAGGCGGTCGGCTTCTTCGAGGTGACGGAGTGCATCGGGCAGGCGGCCGGGAATGCCGGAGAGCGCGACGCCAAGGTTCAACTGCGCATCGGCAAAGTCCGGCCGCAGCCGAACGGCG
>Ga0326727_10028629_pt1 | contig 10111 bp, 10 predicted proteins | sample MB2enrmetagenome_FD_207643 | JGI IMG/M metagenome (GOLD analysis project Ga0326727, IMG submission 207643) | Lab enriched peat soil microbial communities from McLean, Ithaca, NY, United States - MB29MY | ecosystem: Environmental > Terrestrial > Soil > Wetlands > Peat | place: USA: New York...
CAGCAAGCGGAGATGATGTACCAGCAGAGCTACCCGAGCAAGGGATATGCCTGCAACCTGATGTACCTAGGCGGCGACCCGAGCAAGCCACCCTCCGCCACGGCCTCCGAGATGCTGCCCGAGGAGTTGGCCAAGGGCGACAAAGACGGCTACATCTTTACCGTCACCAATTGCGTGAAGAATACGCTGAACGGTTCGGATCGAGTGGATGGGTACACACTCACGGCGGTTCCGGAGGTGGTGGGCAAGACCGGGGATCTGGGCTTCTGCAGTGACGAAGGCGGCGTGCTCAAACAGGACCCCGCCGGCGGAGTCAACTGCGCCGAAAATGTCCAGTGAACGCTACTGATTCACATGGCGCAAGCATGATTCTGGTCTCCTCATTATGAAATTTTGTGTGATGATTCAGCCTGACATTCATTTGCAATTGGAGTGAAGTTCGCAATGAAGAGATGTCCTGTTTGCAACGCAGTCTATCCTCATAATCACGCTTTTTGCAAAGCTGATGGGACGGCGCTCGTGGAGACTCAGGATGTTGCGGCAGGCATCCCACAAGACGCAACCCAGGGCTGGCCACAGCCGCCAGTTGCCAAGCGGCGAGTGCCTGTCTTTGTTTGGGTTTTGGTGGGGGTAGCTGTCTTCTTTATTGTTGTCATCGTTCCCATCCTCGCTCTGATTGCGATTCCCACTCTCGTCAGCGTGAAGAAACAGGCCAATGAACTAGGGGCAAAGAAGTCCATCCTGGCCATCCAGCAAGCGGAGTTGATGTATTCGACCAACTACCCCTCGTACGGCTACGCCTGCTCGCTGCGGGCTTTAGGGGGCGATCCGAATGCAGGTTCGCCCTCGGCGGATGCAGCGCAGTTGTTGCCGAACGATCTGACCTCTGGCTTCAAAGACGGTTACATTTTTACCATCAGCAACTGCACCAGTGTGAGCCAGAACGGCACGGAGCGCGTCACCGGCTACCAGATTACCGCCGTACCAGAGACTCCCGGCAAGACCGGCAGCCGCGGCTTTTGCAGCGACGCGGACGGCGCAATTAAGTACGACCCTACAGGTGGAACCCAATGCGTTCAGCCGCTGGAATCACGATGAGCAAACTCTTCAGGCGCGGCGGCTGGATGGTGGCCGTTGCGATGATCTCGACTTGCCTCTATGCTCAGAGACATTCGCCGTCCGCGCAGGACCCTGCCGCGCAGGATGCCGCGCTCCAGTTGGCGCAGAAGGTCGATCTGCACTACAACCAGTTGCGCACGCTCCAGGCCGGCTTCACGGAGAGCTACGAGGGGCTGGGGATGCGGCGCACGGAGAGCGGGACGCTGATGATGATGAAGCCTGGACGCATGAAGTGGGAGTACAGCGAGCCGGCCGGTAAGCTCTTCCTGCTCGACGGCACCTTTGCCTGGTTCTACTCCCAGGGCGACTCTCAGGTGCAGCGCATCCTCGAAAAACAATTGAACGATCTGCGCTCGCCGCTGCGTTTTCTGCTGGGCCGCACGAAGCTGGAGAAGGAGTTGAGCAACCTGACCCTGCGGCCCGCCGCGAACGGGCAGTTCACGCTGACCGGCCAGCCCAGAGGCCAGGAAAAACGCGTGGCGCGGCTCACGCTGACCGTGACCGCGGATGGAACCATTACCGGAATCGAGATGGAAGAGGCCGACGGCGCGCTGACCCGCTTCACCTTCACCGGCGAGCAGCTTAATGTGACGTTTCCCGCCGGGACCTTCCGCTTTTCGCCGCCCAAAGGCGTGCCCATAGTGGACGCGCTGCCGCCGGTGTAAGCGCAACTGGAGCATGTGATCTGCGCGCCCGACAGAATCACTTTGCCGTTCACTTGGCGGGACCGTCAGATTCCTCTTTCAGCCGCCGAGCCACATGTTCCTTAAGAAGCTGGAAAAATTTCTGCACGTCAGCAAATGTGGTGGTTGGATCGTTGTTATAGTCCATCAAACGGTGCTCGTAATTCTTCCTGTTGGGGGCGATCTCATCGATCACGAACCGCGCCTCTTGCATCGCCGCTCCGCGATGTTCGAATTTTCCCGACACTTCATCAGTGGCCATTTTCAGCGCGCAGTACAGGCTAAATGTTTTGGCATTAGCCGGGCAGACCCGTGTGTCGGCGCGATTCCATTTTGATTCGGAGTCGAGGATCTCACGCGCACGCTGCACAATCCGCACATCGGCCTTGGTGACAGGCGGGTGAGCCTCTGAGTCGTCTGCCACGCTTGCAGCGGATTGGCCCGCGGCGGATTGCCCTTGCACCACAGCGACGAAGACCAGAAGGACCGCGGGAACGACAGCCCATTTGCTCGACTTCATGATTCCTCACCCTCCTTGTTTAGACCGCCGTGCATTCGATTTCGGTTACATTCGACAGTGCAAGTTCGAATTCTCAACTTCTATCGCAGCGTAACCCAGTCAGCGCGGGCAGGTGTAAAACCACCGCACTCTCAATGATCGCAGATGGCACGATTCCAGGAATCGAGATGGAAGAGGCCGACGGCGCGCTAACCCGTTTCACCTTCACCGGTGAGCAGCCCAATGTGACGTTTCCCGCTGGGACCTTCCGCTTTTCGCCGCCCAAAGGCGTGCCGGTGGTGGACGCACTGCCGCCGGTGTAAAAGCAGGGCGACCCAAGGGACTCAATCTTCGAAGGTCAATTGCCCCGCCCAGCCCTTCGCAATAATCTCATTCATTTCCTCAATAGTGGCTGGCTTGCCCGTCCAACTCAGCATGCCCTTTACATCTATGATTGAGCCGGTCTTGTGCTTGAGAATATATTCGCAGCGCTCACCCTTTAAGAACCAAACCCGATCTCCCGCTTTCAGTCCGAGATCCTTGCGAACTTCGGCTGGAATCGTGATTTGACCTTTCGAATTAACGGACGCGGTATACATTGGAAGTCCTCAAGAACGAGTATAGTCCTGTGTCTTTAATGTCCTAATTTCACGGTGCACGGCAGGGGGATACGGGAGGTGGAGGGGAATAATTTGTATTCTGGTCTTCTTCGTTTCCGTATGGACAAGCTCCTATAGTGCCGTCCTCCCGACGGATATAGCAGAATGTAAACCAATGGTGAAGACCAAAAGCATCGTCATATTCAACCCTTCCAATATAATCCCAATCCAGTAATTGGCCACCGTGGAGAGTACGTGTTTGCCATAGTTGGATCGGTGGAGGAATAGGATATTCGTTGCTTGGGTCAAGAACACGAGGGGCAAACCAAGACCAGTGTTTCAGGAAATCTTTTCCAGGTGTCTCTCTTGTCCATTTGTTATCAAGAATTCCAACAATCCGATGGCCAAATCGGAGATTTCGTGCACTGGTCAATCCAGAATTCTTCAAGGAAAATATGGTTTGGGATTCGTTTACCACTTTCCCGGCTTGTTCATATTTGAGTACAACCCGTGCCCTTTCTGTGACTTTGAAAGCATCCTGCTGTTGAGTCAACTGGCCTTGCATGAGAGCGAGTTGCTTGGCGGTAGCGCAGGCAGCATCAGAAGAAGAATCACTCAAAATCTTGGTCTGCATCCTCATCTCTGTAAATTGCCCATAGATGTAAAAGGCGGCGGCACAAGCCGCAAGAAGGGAGAGGAATCCAAGTCCAACACCGAACCATCCAAGGAAAATAGTTCTCTTCTCGAAACGGCTTAATCCACTACGTTCAATTAGTTGCACAACGTATGGGTGCGTAGTATTGACTCTTTCATCGCCATCGGATTCGTGATTCGTATCAGCGGCGATATCGTTCTTCTTACAGGATGGAGGAGCCAGATCGACAGGCTGCACTTGTTGTGTTTTGGGCGCTGATTGGCTGACTTTGAGCAGATTTGTATCGTCCTTTTGTATAATTGCGGGGCTGTCGCTGTTTGTTTCCATGCGCTGATAATTGTATTCCAACCACGTTGACTGCTGTAATTGGAGTGTAAGCCTGTGGATTTCAAATTATGACACTACTCCCCTGTCTGATAAGGAGAAATCAACACCACTCGGAGGAATAATTGTTAGCAAGTCCTTTCTTTTCGTATGTGTAGAAGCCGCGCCCGGATTTGCGGCCCAACCAACCGGCGTCCACCATGCGCACCAGCAGCGGACAGGGATGGTACTTGGGATCGCCGAAGCCCTCCTGGAGTACGCGGAGAATATCCACGCAGACATCGAGGCCGATGAAGTCGGCCAGGGTGAGCGGACCCATGGGGTGAGCCATGCCCAGCTTGAAGACCTGATCGATGGCCTCCGGCGTGGCCACGCCCTCCATGACGGCAAAGGCCGCCTCGTTGATGAGCGGCATCAGCACACGGTTGGAGACGAAGCCGGGCGCGTCGTTGACTTCGACCGGAGATTTGCCCAGACGGCGGGCCAGCGCATGGACGGCGGCGAAGGTCTCATCGCTGGTGGCCATGCCGCGGACAATCTCCACCAGCGCCATCACCGGCACGGGGTTGAAGAAGTGCATGCCGATGACCTGCTGGGGGCGGCGGGTTTGGGCGGCCAGTTTGGTGATGGAGATGGAGGAGGTGTTGGTGGCCAGGATGGCGCTTTCCGGCAGGATGCGGTCGAGCGAGGCGAAGAGCTCGGCCTTCAGGTCGAAGCGCTCCGAGGCGGCTTCGACGGCCAGATCCACCGTGCTGAGCGTCTCGCGGTTCAGGGTGGGCTGAATGCGGGCCAGAGCCGGCTCAATCTCCGCCTCGGCCAGCTTGCCTTTAACGGCCTCGCGGCCCAGGTTGGCGCGAATTTGGCCGAGCGCGCGGTCCAGAAAGCGCTGGTCGACGTCGCACAGCAGCACGCGAAATCCCGCGCGGGCAAAGACATGGGCGATGCCGGAGCCCATGGTCCCGGCGCCAACTACGCCAACCGTTTGAATCTCGGCCATGGAAAAGCCTCCCCAAAAACACATGAGGGAGTGTAGCAGGACGGGAGGGATTCCGCGACGAACCGATCAGTTATCGATGGTAGCGGTTCTTGTCGTGGCCATTTGCAGCGGTTCTGTCAGGGTGAATATCATCGCCGTGCCCGGTTCCAGAGTTGCCTGGGGATGGCTAACCAGCAGGTGCGTGGTGATGACGCCGGCCCCTACCATGCTGCCGGCCACGGCGCCTACCGGGCCGCCGAGGATGGCTCCTGTGGTTGCGCCGGCTCCCACCGCTCCGCCATATTCAATGCTGTCGCGCCTGAGACGCGAGCCGGGCAGGATCGTGCCTTCAGAGCCGGTCTTGGTTCTGGAGCCTGGGGTTCCTGTGACCACGGCGCTCAGTTGGTAGCGCTTGCCGTTGGCCAGAATCACCGTCTCAGGCAGCAGTTGCATGGAGCCGTGACCGCCCACACGGCCGGTGGAAATCCCCACCACCCGGCCATCAATCTCCGCACCGGCGGGAATCAGCACCTGATCGCCCTGCAACACGTCGGAGGCCACGCGGCTGCGGAAGGTCTCGCCCTTCTCGCTGCTTACGGAGGAAAGCCGATCCAGCAGGCGGACACGGATGGTGGTCCCTTCCGGGAGTTCGCCGGGGCGCGGCGGAGGCGGATGCACGATGTCGCTGTCCGGATCGACGTATTTGCGATGGATCAGGACCGGTTGCCGGGACGCGGGCGTGCCGTGCTGGGCGCCAACGATTCCGCTGTCCGGGTCAGGATCGTTCACGGCGGGATCGGCGTAAGCGGTCTGGGACTGGGCGGGCGCTTGATGTTGCACAGGCACGGCTCTCCGCCCGGCGGGAGGCTTGGCCTGAGGCGTGCTGGTGGTCACGATGGTATCGTCCGGAGGGGGTGTCGAGGTTCCCTGGTAGGGGTTCGACTGGTTCGCCTCCTGCGCTCCCAGAGCGGCAGTGGCCATCAACAGCAAGGCGCACATAAGAATCGGCCGGTTCATCCAAGTCTCCTTTTTGCGAGCACGTAAAGTCATCTTCCTATGCCTACAAACCCCGCCGGAGGGAAAGAGTTGCGCGCGGCAACCCATTGTGCGCAGGGTCCATGCGCCAACACACTCAAGAAAAGGCTAACGCAGACCGGTTGCCTTTGGAGTGCGAGCAGCCGGGCAGGTGCCTTGGGCGTCACGAATCAAGCAAGGCAACCCACTCCGGCACACTTCCCATGCTGGTAACGGCAGGCCCCTGTGACTGCGATTACATTTTCCGCATGGGGCTGATTTGCTAGAATTCTTGCGAGAGATCAGCCTTTTTCGCCTTGGACGGAGAAGAAATTGTGAGCGCGCAGGAGCTTCTGAACACCATTCAAAGCGCCGCCGGAGAAACTCTTGCCGTGGATCGCCGTCCGCAACTGAATTACCGGCTACAGCACCGCATTGCGAGGACCGATATGACTGAGATTGTTGCCATCCGCGCCCGCGAGGTACTGGACTCGCGCGGTAATCCCACCGTGGAAGCGGACGTAATCCTGGAAAGCGGCGCGTTGGGCCGCGCCATCGTGCCCTCGGGCGCTTCCACCGGCGAGCATGAGGCCGTGGAACTGCGCGACGGCGACAAGAGCCATTATCTGGGCAAGGGCGTACTACAGGCCGTAGCCAACGTGGAAACCGTGATTGCGCCCGAGTTGGAGGGCATGGACGCCTCCAACCAGCGGCTGATCGATCAGACCATGATCGCGCTGGACGGCACGCCGAACAAGGCCAGGCTGGGCGCGAATGCGATTTTGTCCGTCTCCATGGCCGCCGCGCGCGCCGTGGCGCAGACGCTGGAGATTCCGCTCTACCGCTACCTGGGCGGGGTGAACGCCAGTGTGCTGCCCACGCCCATGCTCAACGTGCTCAACGGCGGAGCACATGCCGACAGTAACGTGGACTTTCAGGAGTTCATGATCATGCCGGTGGGCGCCGAGAGCTTCTCGGAGGCGCTGCGCTGGGCCGCCGAGACCTTCCACACCCTCCGCGGCGTGCTCAAAAAGAAGGGCTATAACACCGCCGTCGGCGACGAGGGCGGCTTTGCTCCCTCGCTCAAGTCCAACGCAGAGGCCATCGAGCTGATTCTCGAAGCCATCGAGGCGGCCGGCTACAAGCCGGGCGAGCAGATCGCCATCGCGCTCGATCCGGCGTCGAGCGAGTTTTACGACGCGGAGAAGAACAGGTACGTCTTCAAGAAAAGCGACAAGCGCGAGCTGACCAGCGAGGAGATGGTGGCCTTCTACGACAACTGGACGCGCCAGTATCCAATAGTCTCGCTGGAGGACGGACTGGCCGAGGACGACTGGGCGGGCTGGAAGATCCTGACCGACAAGCTGGGCGGACGGATTCAGATTGTGGGCGACGACATCTTCTGTACCAACATCAAGCGGTTGCAGCGCGGCATTGAAGAGGGCGTGGCCAACTCCATTCTCATCAAGCTCAACCAGATCGGGACGATTACAGAAACTCTGGAAGCCATCGATCTGGGCCGGCGCTACGGCTACACCTCGGTGATCTCGCACCGCTCGGGCGAAACCGAGGACACCTTCATTGCCGATCTGGCCGTGGCCACCGGCGTGGGCCAGATCAAGACCGGCTCGGTGAGCCGCACCGACCGCATTTGCAAATACAACCAGTTGCTTCGCATCGAAGAAGAGCTGGGCGGCGGCGCGGTATTTCTTGGGCTGGAAGGGCTGAACTACAACGACTAACCACCTGCGGTGGGGCAGACGCTCGCTATTCGCTCGCACGGGCTTTGTCGCATCCCAGGTCTCGATTTTGAGACCTGGGATACCACCACTGCATCGCACTCTCCTGCGCTGACTTTGCTAACTCCGCTAACTCCGCAAACCCCGCTAACCCGCTCGCCTGTTAGCCTGACTTACAAGGAAACCTACCGTGTTCAAGCGTCCTCTCGTACTGACCATCCTCGACGGATGGGGCTATCGCGCCGAAACCGCCAACAACGCCATTGCACTGGCCAAAAAGCCCACCTACAACAAGCTGATTGCCGAGTATCCAAACACGCTGATTCAGGCCTCGGACCACTTTGTGGGGCTGCCCGACGGGCAGATGGGCAACAGCGAGGTTGGTCACCTGAACATCGGCGCCGGGCGCATTGTGCAGATGGACATTACGCGCATCGACGCGCTGATCGCGGCCGGTGAATTTCAAAAGGACCCGGCCATTGCGCGGGCCATGAAGCAGGCACAAGTGGGCGGGCGGCAACTGCATCTCTTCGGCCTGGTTTCGGACGGCGGCGTTCACTCCCACCAGGAGCATCTCTACGCACTGCTGCGCACCGCGCGCGAGTACGGTTTGACTCGGGTCTTCGTGCACGCCTTCATGGACGGCCGCGACACACCGCCCGACTCCGGCGCGGGCTACATCGCGCAGCTTGAACAAAAAATGCGCGAATACGGCGTGGGCCGGGTGGCCACCATCAACGGCCGCTACTACGCCATGGATCGCGACAAGCGCTGGGAGCGCGAGCGCAAGTCCTTCGACGCCATGGTCAACGGCAAAGCCGAGGGCGGCGCGTATCCCGATGCCGTGGCGCGCATCAAGGAGAATTACAACAACGGCATCACCGACGAGTTCTTGATTCCTTTTGTGGTGGTGGATGGCGCGGGCCGTACGCTGACACAGATTCGCGACGAAGATGTGTGCATCAACTTCAACTTCCGCGCCGACCGCGCCCGCGAGATTACCCGTGTGCTGACGCGCGAGAGCGGATTGAACAAGCAGGGCGGACGCGACCTGGACGGCTGGGAGGCGCTCGACGCCACGATTCCCCGCTCCGAGATTCCCAAGAACCTTACTTATCTGTGCATGACGCAGTACGACAAACTCTACGATTTGCCGGTCGTCATCCCGCCGGAGTCGCTGGACAATATTTTGGCCAACGTGCTGGCGCTGCATCATCTGCGCAACTTGAGAGTGGCCGAGACGGAGAAGTTTGCCCATGTGACCTACTTCTTCAACGGCGGCGTGGAGACGCCCTTCCCCGGCGAGGATCGCGTGCTGATTCCCTCGCTGAAGGTGGCCACCTACGATCTTGCCCCGGAGATGAAGGCCGAGGCCATCGGCGACGCCATCGTGAAGGCAATCAACGACGGCAGTTTTGATTTGATTGTCGCCAACTTCGCCAACGCCGACATGGTGGGCCACTCCGGCAAGCTGGAGCCGACCATCCGCGCCATCGAGGCCATCGACGCGCAACTGGGCCGCATCTACAAGGCCATCCGAGAGAAGAACGGCAGTTGGCTGATCACCGCCGACCACGGTAACGCCGAGCAGATGGTGGACCTGGTGACCGGCAGCCCGCACACCGCGCACACCACCAACCCCGTGCCGTTGATCTATGTGGCCGAGGAAGCCAAGCATTTCCGCCTGCGCCCGGACGGCTCGCTGCGCGACATCTCGCCCACGCTGCTGAAGATTCTCGACCTGGGACTTCCCAAGGAGATGACTGGCGGGGATCTGAGGGTGCCGCTGCTGGCGAAGTAACTCAGGATTCAACTCAAACAATAAAGGCGAAGCCATTGCGGCTTCGCCTTTGTTGTTTACCCTGCCTTGTGTATTCTACCCACCCTAGCCGTAAAAACAACGACGCGGCGAGGGTGGGGCACCCAATCATTACTTGCGCTCTAAAACAAGTTCCACAGCGACTGGTTGTAGACTTCGTGATGGTATTGCACCTCTGCGCCCTTGACGAAGGTGCCCAGCTCGCGCGGGCAGCGGTTGGCCGCGGCCTGCTTCAGCTCGGCATAGCGGCCCTGCACGTCTCCGCCAAGAATCTTCTTGATCCACGCCGACGATTCGAAGTCCGCAATCGCCTTCTGGATGTTGTCGGGCAGATAACGGCCGCCGGCGCGCAGGTCTTTCTCCTTGGAGATCTCCCCGTCGAGGCCGGTCTTGAAGATGCCGTAGAGGGCGAGATAGGGGTTGGCGTCGGGCGCCACGGCGCGGACCTCAGTCCTCATTGACCGATGGTTGCCGATGGGCACCCTGACCATGGCGCCGCGATCCACGGCCGAGGCGCGAATCTGGTTGGGAGCCTCGAAGTGCGGGTCCAGGCGCCGGTAAGCGTTCACGCTGGAGTTGAAGACCAGGCAGAGGTCCAGCGCGCTGGTCAGGATGCGGTCCAGGAAGTTCCAGCCAAACTGCGAGAGCTGCTCCACACCCTTCTCTTCCCAGAAGAGGTTGGTT
>Ga0326727_10028630_pt1 | contig 10111 bp, 4 predicted proteins | sample MB2enrmetagenome_FD_207643 | JGI IMG/M metagenome (GOLD analysis project Ga0326727, IMG submission 207643) | Lab enriched peat soil microbial communities from McLean, Ithaca, NY, United States - MB29MY | ecosystem: Environmental > Terrestrial > Soil > Wetlands > Peat | place: USA: New York...
CCGCCAGTGGCCCCGATACGAATTTCTCCCAGCTATATCGCCGGATGGTTGAGGCCAAATAACCAAGACGTCATGTACGGATGGCTGCGGTAACTTATAGGCGATGGTAACTATACGGAACGATACGTCACTTTTATTATGATGATCGCGCGTTCGTGAAATTTTTGCTCACGGTTATGTGAAAAGTGTGCTAGGCATAGCTCCGACAGCCGGTCGGCGGGACCGGCAGCAGGGGAGCCGTGCCGATGCCGGGCAATGCCGCCGTCACCGATACCGCCGCGATCATCCCGTTCGCCCGGCCGCGCCGCGAACCCGAGGCCGCGCCGAATCCGATGCCCGATCGGCGCGCGGCGGTGGAGCGGCTGCGGCGGCGGCTGCCGGAAGACAGCCTCGTCTACGTCACACGGCGCTGGTTCAACCCGGCCAACGAGTGGCTGATCGTCGATTTCTTCCACATCGACGGCCATTCGGTTACCTGCATCACCGAGGACGTGGCGGTGGCGATCGACCGCTACGATCCGGAGCGCGAGGTGGGGTTGAAGCTGTACCGGCCGGGGGGAATGGACCCGCTGGCGGTGCTGATCGACGGCACGCTGTCGCGCGTGCTGCACGGCGCGGGCGGGGCGGTGCAGCACGTGGTGATTGGGTAGGCCAGGGCTCGGCCTTGGATCCGCCAGGGGTCGAGCGGCCCCTGGACCCGGCTATCTGGTGGGGAGTTGAGAGAGGGGGGTGAGGTGCGGGTGCCACATCTCCACACCCCCCTCTCTCAACTCCCCTCCAAACAGAATGGGATCAAAGGGCCTCTCGGCCCTTTGCGGGGTCCAGGGGCGGAGCCCCTGGCCTTCCCTCCGTGAGGCGCGGCATCAGTTCGACGAGGTTGCAGGGGCGGTGGCGGCTGTCGAGCTGCCAGAGGAGGATGTCGTCCCAGGCGTCCTTCACCGCGCCCGGGCTGCCGGGCAGCGCGAACAGGTAGGTGCCGCCGGCCACGCCCCCGAGGGCACGCGACTGCATGGTGGAGGTGCCGATCTTCTGCCAGCTCAGCATGCGGAACAGCTCGCCGAAGCCCTCGATGCGCTTTTCCAGCACCTGGTCGAACGCCTCCGGGGTGACGTCGCGGCCGGTGACCCCGGTGCCGCCGGTGGTGATCACCACGTCGATCGCCGGATCGGCGATCCAGGTGCGCAAGCGGGCCGCGATGGCCGCCGCGTCGTCCTTCTCGATGGCGCGCGCCGCCAGGTGGTGGCCGGCCGCCGCGATGCGCCCCGCCAGCGCATCGCCGGAGGTGTCGTCCGCCGTGGTGCGGGTGTCGGACACCGTCAGGAGGGCGATGTTGACGGCGATGAACGGGCGGCTCTCGTCGATCCGGGCCATGCGGCTTCTCCCTCGCCGCCGTCCTGTCAGTCGAGGCGGCCGGGCGGCTGCTGCCTGGGATGATAGCGTGGCCAGGCACCGGCGGCGAGTTCGTCCAGTGCCGGCGCGGGCAAATGCAGGCGCGCGGCGTAGATCCACGTGTAGGCCAGCACGCGGGAGACGAAGGCCCGCGTCTGGTCGATCGGGATCGCCTCGATGAACAGCAGCGGGTCGCCGCCGTCGCGCACCGCGCCGCCCCAGCGGGCAACGGTGGCAGGGCCGGCATTGTAGCCGGCCAGCAGCCGCAGCAGGTCGCCGTCGATGCCGCCGGAACCGGCCAGGACGCCGACATAGCGCTGGCCGAGGTCGAGGTTGAAGGCCGGGTCGCGCAACTCTCCGCGCAGGGCGGGGCCGTTGGGGACGCCGGTGAGTTCGCTTGCGGTCTCGGGCATGATCTGCATCAGCCCGCGCGCGCCGGTCGATTCGACCAGGTCGGCGTCGAAGTCGGATTCGGCGCGGGCGATGCCGTAGAGGAGCGCGGGGGCGATGCGGAAGCCGCCGGCCGGGCGGAGCCGGGGCACCCGGAAGCGCATCGCCTCGCGCGGCAGGTCGCCCCAGGATTGCACGAGGTCGGCGAGTTGGGCCGCCAAGTCGATCAGCCCTGCCTTGCGGGCCACCAGCATGATGGCACGGCCGAGCGCCGGGGTGGCCTGCGCCGCCGGCCACAGCCGGCGCAGCTCCGCTTCCGCCCGACGGTCCTGCCCGATCTGCAGGAGCGCGAACGCGCGCAGGCCTTCGGGGGCGGCGGCGACCGCCGCCACGTCGGCCTCGCCCAGCGTCTCCTGCGCGGCCGGGGGGCTCGGGCCGAGGCCGAGCATGCGGCGCGCCAGCAAGCCGTAGAAGGTCCAACCCTCCGCCGCGGCGCGGCGGAGCCAGGTCCGGTAGCCCGCCTCGTCGTGCACGGCGAGCGAGGCGCGGGCGGCCCAGAAGGCGGCCGCGGCGTGCCGGGCGGAGGTGGTCAGGCCGGCCTGCCAGGCTGCCTCGAACAGCTTCAGGGCAGCCTCCGGCCGGCCCATGCGCCAGGCCGCCAGCCCCGCCACCTGGCCCGGGAGGGCGGCGTTGAAGGTGGGTTCGCGACAGTCGTCCGGCCGGCCGCAAACCAGCGCGTAGGCGTCTTCGTCGCGGTTGCGGGTGAACAGGATCTGCGCCGCCTCTCCGCGCAGCAGGTCGGCGTAGAGCGGGCCGAGGCCGCGCGTGCGCGCGAGCAGGCGCTCGACCGCGCCGGCGCCGCCGTTCTCAGCGGCAGCGGCGACATCGCGATCCAGTTCGGGGTTGCGCCGCGGCCACTCGCCGAGCGGCTCGGTTGCCTCGGGCGCCGGAGCGGTGGCGGGCACGGCCGGCTCGTCCGTGGTCAGCATCGCCACCACCGGCGCCGGCGGCCGGGCCGCGCCGGACGGCAGGCGGCTCAGCAGCAGGGCGTGGATCGCCGGCGCGTCGGCGAGGTCGGACCATTCGGCGAGCCAGGCGCGGAGCGTGGCGGCGCCGGGCCTGGTGTACGGCCCGAGCCAGCGGTCGGCCAGGATGGCGCCCTGCATGGCGTGGCCGAGCGCCACGTTGCCCACCGTCAGTGCGGCGTCGAGCAGTGCCGCCTGGGCAGCCGCCGCGTCCAGCCGGCCGGCTTGCTGGAGGGCGAACACCTGGCGGATGCGGGCCGCTTCGCTCGGTGGCAGCGGCTGGGGCAACGGGGCCGCCACGCGGGGGATGGCCAGCGCGAGGTCGTCGCCGCCCGGCGTGGCAGGAGGGGATTGGGCGGACGCCTCAGGCACCGCTGCGCTGGCCAGCAAAGCCGCGCCCGCAATGAATGCCCGAGCAACGGGAAAAGGATATCTCCTCTGACCGGTCTCTCGCATAAGGATTCGCGTACAAGGAGAATGGCTTCGAAAGCAACCCGCTGCCGGCCATGAAAGACATCCCGACTCACTACATGCGGGAATTACAGGGTTTTTGTTCGTTCACGATTGTGAGATGTCGGCGTCCATTGCTAGTTTTAGTTGAATGAGATCGGACCATGCCTCGCGTTTTGCGCCCGGGGTCCGGAGCAGATAGGCCGGATGCAACATCGGCATGGCCGGCACCGGCGCCGCCAGGCCGGGAATCGTCACCTCGACCCAACGCCCGCGCAGGCGCCGGATGCCGAGTTCGCTGCCGGTGACCGCGCGGGTCGCCAGCCCGCCCAGCAGCACCAGCCGCCGCGGCCGCACCAGGGCGATGTGGCGCAGCAGGAAGGGCAGGCAGGTCAGCACCTCGGCGTCGGTGGGGTTGCGGTTGCCCGGCGGCCGCCAGGGAATCAGGTTGGTGATCACGAACCGGGTCCGGTCGAGGCCGATGCTGGCCAGCATGCGGTCCAGGAGGCGGCCGGAGGGGCCGACGAACGGCAGGCCGGCGCGATCCTCCTCGGCACCCGGGCCTTCGCCCACCAGCATCAACCCGGAATCGGGATTGCCGTCGGCGAACACCAGGTTGGTGGCGGTGGCGGCCAGCGGGCAGCCCTGGAAGGCGGCCAGCGCGGCGCGGAGCTCGACCAGGGTGCGCGCGGCCCCGGCCACTTCGCGCGCGCGCAGCGCCACCGTCGGGGTGGGCAGGCGAGGGGGCGCGGCAATCGCCGGCGTGATCGCAGGCGGCGGCGCGGCGGCGCGGGCGGGCGCCGCGAAACGGTCCACCGGTTGCTCGGCGAGCGCCTCGTCGGCGCCCCATTCGATCTGCAATCGCAACGCTGCCAGCGCGTCCATGCCTCTCTCATGGGCAATTCGGCGCTATCGCGCAAGCGAGGCGCTGCCTCGCGCTCCGCCAGGGCTTTGCCCGGGACCCACTGACTTTCGGGTTTCGACCCCAAGCTGCGGTGCGGCCAAGAACTCGCGGATGTGGAACAACACGCTCGCGTGCTGATCGCCGTTGTTGTATGAAAAGACGATTATCGCATTTTTCGACAATGCCGGCCGAATAGGAGATCTCCATGTCGGGCAGCGAAGTCCTCTTCAACGGCATCAACGCCAATGGCCAATACGAGCTTTGGGCGATCACGCCGGGGGGCAGCGTCAGCCAGATCACCAACGTCGCCGATGCGAATACGACCATCGGGCTCGATCCTGCGGACATGACGGTCTTCGGCACCAAGGTGTATTTCGCCGGCACCGACGCCGCCGGCAACGAAGGCCTGTGGGAGACCAACGGCAGCGCGGCGGGAACCCAGGAGTTGACCGACATCGCCGGGGCCGATCCGAACGGCATCGATCCTGCGGACCTGACGGTCTATGGCAACATGCTGCTGTTCGACGGCCGCGACGCCAACGGCCAGTGGGGCCTGTGGGAGACCGACGGCACCGCGGCGGGAACCCAGGAACTGGTTCCCGACATCTTCGCCGCCGACATGACGGTCTTCAACGGCAAGATCATGTTCAGCGGCCTCGATGGCGGCCTGTGGGAAACCGACGGTACGGTGGCGGGAACACACGAAGTCGCCGGCACCGCCACCGCCGGAAGCAGCCTGGGCACGTACGCCGGCTACCCGTTTACCGTCGCCCCCGGCGGGCTGCAGCCCTACGGCATGGTCGTTTTGAACGGCGAGCTTCTGTTCGGCGGCTCCGCGCAATTGACGTACACGAACTACCTGGGAAATAGCTATACAATCCCAAGCCAGAACCTGATGTCGTACAACGGGTCATCGATCCAGGTCATCGATGGATACTACCCCGGAAGCGACGTGACAGACTTTGCCGGGATGGAAAGTAGCGGCACTGTTCCTGGCAATCCGATCACGCTGGTCACCATCAATGATAGCATCTCCCACTTATCCCCTTCTTATATCACTCTGGGTTTCTACCAGGGCGACTACACCGGCTTCTGGGGCGGGGGGCTCAATTATACCAACGGCTTAAGCGGCACCGTTTTCGACGGCTCAGTCGACTTTTTGGTAAGCGGGCAGGGATCGCCTGACCCCAACGACATCATCGACTTCAATAACGAAATCATATTCAACGGGGTCAATTCCGATGGAACCGGCAACACCCTGTGGCTCAGCAGCGGGCCGACGCCCCCGGCCGGCCTGGTCCCGACGGCGTTCACCGCCTGCCTCGGCGACCTGGTCACCGGAGAGGATGCCAGCGGTTACGGGCTTAACCCGAAGGACATGGTGGAGTTCGACAACACCCTTTACTTCAATGGGACGGATGCGGCCGGGCACCAAAACCTGTGGGGCTATAACCTCCAGGATTTTTATTCTGCCGGCACCGAGTCTGAGGCAGCGCAGATTGTCCTGACCTTGGAGGGCGGTGAAATCAACGTCAGCGGGGAGAACCCCAACGGCCTCGACCCCGACATGCTTACCGCGCCCTACACGCCGATCACCGCTGCGACCGCAGCCGAGTACGTCGCCGACCCGGCCAGCGTTCCCGCGCCCGATTTCAGCTACGCCGTCACCGATACCGCGGCCAACATCGAAGCGCTGAGCCCATCCATCCTCGGCGGCCTGTCGGGGATCGGCGACACCGGCATCGTCGCCACGGATGCCTCGCTCGCCTTCACCGTTGCCCAGGCCGAGGCGATCGAAGACCCGGTTTTCGTCAGCGTTCCGACCGGCGATACCGTCACCGTCACCGACAGCGCCAGCGCCATCGAGGCGATGACCCCGGCCGAAATCGCCGCCCTTGCCGCCAGCGGCTTCACCGCCATCACGGCGAACGACGCCTCGGTCGCCTTCAGCGTGGCCCAGGCGGTGGCGCTGCAACCCGGGGGGCTCGTGGTGAGCGCGCCCGCGGACGACACCGTGTCGGTCAGCGATACCGCCGCCGACATCGAAACCCTGACGCCGGACCAGATCGCCATGCTGGCGCTGAGCGGCATCACCGAAATCACGGCAACCGATGCTTCGCTCATCTTCAGCATCGCCCAGGCCGTGGCCCTGCAGAGCAACCTGATCACCGCCAGCGTGCCCGGCGGCGATACGGTGGCCGTTGCCGACACCAGGGCCAATATCACGGCGCTGACCGCCGCTGAGATCACTGCGCTGCTGGCCTACAATGCCACCACGATCGCCGAGGTGCAGGGCTACGAGGCCAACCCGGCCAACAATCCCGCGCCTGCCGGCACCGGCTACGTCATCACCGCCACCACGACCGCGATCGAGGCGCTGAGCAGTACCGACCTGGCCGACCTGGCGACGGCCGGCACCGGGGCGATCATCGCCGGCGGTTCGCTCAGCCTGACCCTCGCCCAGGCGCTGGCCCTCGGCGGGGAGGTCGTGCTGGTCGTGCCGTCGGGCGATATCGTGACGGTCAGTGGCACCGCCGCCGCCATCGCGGCCATGACTCCGGCCGAAATCGCCGGGCTTTCGGCCAACGGCGTGACCTTCCTCAGAGCAACCGACACCCCCGCCGTCCTCACCGCCGCCCAGGCCGCGGCGCTGGTGACGGGATCCTGCCAACTGATCGGCGCCTCCGTCGCCGATACCGCCGCCGCCATTGAGGCCTTGACCCCGGCCGCGCTGCACGGGCTGGCGGTGGCCGGCATCGTCGCCATCGACGTGACCGCCGGCTCGGTGGTGTTCACCATCGCCCAGGCCGCTTCGTTCAGCATGGCCGAGGTCCCCTTCACCCTGCCCAAGGGCGCGACGCTCACCGTTGCCGACAGCGTCGCCGACGCCGAGGCCATGACGACGACGGAGAAAGCCCAGATCCGCAACAACGACCTGACCGTGGGCATCGTCGACACCGCGGCGCAGATCGAAACCCTGACCCCGGCCGCGATCGCCGCGGCGGTGCCGTACCCCTGGGGCGGCGCCAACACGGTGAGCAGCATCACGGCGATCGACGCCTCGGTCTTGCTCAGCATCGGCCAGGCCGTGGCGCTCGAAGCCGTCGGGCTCGACATTGCCGTGCCCGCGAACGATACGGTGGCCATTGCCGACACCGCCGCCGCCATCAAGGCCCTGACCGCGGCCCAGATCACCGCGCTGCTGGCCTACAATGCGACCAGCATCGCCGAAGTGCAGGGCTACGAGGCCAACCCGGCCAACAATCCGCTGCCCGCCGGCACCGGCTACGTCATCACCGACACCGTGGCGCATATCGAGGCGCTGCAGGCCGCCGATCTCACCGGCCTCGCCGCGATCGGCACCGGCGCGATGATCACCAACGGCTCGGTCGTCTTTTCCGTCGCCCAGGCCACAGCACTCGACGGGCCGATCGTCGTTGTCGTGCCGTCCGGCGACAGCGTTGGCATCGTCGATACCGCCGGCGATATCGAGGGCATGTCCGCGGCCGAAATCGCCGCGCTTTCGGCCAGTGGCATAACCCGCATCGTGGCGGACGGCCCGGTCATTTTCAGCGTGGCACAGGCCGAAGCGCTCGAAGTGGGGCCGCTGCTGGTGAACGTGCCAAGCGGCGATAGCGTCGGCATCGTCGACCTCGCCAGCAATATCGAGGGCCTGTCCGCGACCGCGATCGCCGCGCTGCCGGCGAGCGGCGTGTCCGCGATCACCGCGACCGACGCCTCGCTCGTGCTCAGCGTCGATCAGGCCCTGGCGCTTGAAGCCGCGTCGATCGCCATTGCCGTGCCGACAAGCGATACGCTGCGCATCACCGACACCCCCGCCGCGATCGAAGACCTGACCGCGGCCCAGATCGCCGCGCTGTCCGCCTACGGCGTGACCGCGGTCACCGCAACCGGCGGCTCGCTCGCACTCAGCATCGCCCAGGTGCTGGCATTCGCCGGCACGCCGATCACCATCGGCGTGCCGGTGGGCGATACGATCACCGTCGCCGACACGGTGGCCGCGTTCGAGGCCCTGACCGCGGCAGAGATCGCCGCCCTTGCCGCGACCGGCCTGGCGCTGACCGTGGCCGACACTGCTTCCCATATCGGGGCGCTGACCGCGGCCGGGATCGGCACGCTTTCGGCCTGCGGCGTGACCGCGATCGCGGCGACCGACGCCTCGGTCACCCTCACCGTCGCCGCGGCCCAGGCGCTCGAAACCACGTCGATCGTGGCGTCCGCGCCGAACGGCGATACGGTGGCGATCGCCGACAGCAACTGGCGGATAGCAACGCTGACCCCGACAGAGATCGCCGGGCTGGCGGCGATTGGAGTGACCGCGATCACCAGCCGCGGCGGGATCACGCTCAGCGTCGCCCAGATCGACGCACTCCAAGCCGCGTCGCTGCCGATTACCGCTGAACCCGGTTTCGGTGTGTCGTTGTACCTCGACGACACGGCTGCCAATATCGAAACCTTGTCGACGACACACATCGCCGGCCTGCCGGCGTTCGGCGTGCAAAGCCCGATCGCGGCAACCGGCGCCACGCTGATACTCAGCGTTGCCCAGGCCGAGGCATTCGCAAGCGCGTCGCTTTACGTTTCCGACTACTATTCCGTGACCATTGCCGACACCGCCGCCAACATCGAAGCCTTCCTGGTATCGGGCCAGCTTGCCGAGGTCTGGCAGGACGTCAATTTCACAGCCATCGTGGCGAACGACTCCACGCCAGTGCCGATCGTGCTGACCGTTGCCGAAGCCGTGGCGCTCGAAGGCGTTCCGTTCGTAAGCCCCACGATTTCCATCGGCTCGACGAACGGCAGCGCGGTGACCATCGTCGACACCGCCGCCAATATCGAGGCCATGACGCCGACGCAGATCGAGCAGTCCGGCGTATCGGCGATTACCGCAACCGACGGCTCGCTGACGCTCAGCGCCGCCCAGGCCGAAGCGATTGTGTGGCGCGACGTCGTGACCGTGCCCACGAGCGATACGGTGACCATCGTCGACAGCGCCGCCAATATCGAGGCCATGCTGGCGCCGGGCAACTTCACCCATATCGCCCAGTACACCAATGCCACCGCCATCGTGGCAAACGACGCCCCGGTCACGCTCACCGTCGCCGGGGCGGTCTCGCTTGAAGACGTTGCCGTCCCCGTCACCGTGCCCATGGGCGACAGCGTCACCATCGCCGACACCGCCGCCGACATCGAGGCCCTGACGCCGGCTGAGATCGCCGCGCTGCCATCAATCGGGGTGACCGCCATCGCCGCGACCGACGCTTCGGTGGCGTTCAGCGCCGCCCAGGCCGTGGCACTCGAAGGCGTGTCGATCGCCGTGACCGCGCCCCCCGGCGACAAGGTGACGCTTGCCGATGTCGAAGCCAACATCGACGCCCTGACGCCGGCGCAGATCGCCGCGCTCGGGGCGATCGGCATCAACGAAATCGACACCCCGAGCCTCACCGGCGCTGCCCCGCTCACCATCGAAGGCGGCGTGACGCTGGCCGTGGCCGGTGCGATATCCGCCGCTCAGACCATCACCTTCACCGGCACTGGCGGGGCGCTCGATCTGGCCGATACCACGGATATGTCAGGCACGATCCTCGGGTTTGCGCCGCCCGACACGATCGATCTGACGGCGGCCACCTACGACCCCACCGCCGCCGCCAGTCTCGGCGCCGGCAATGTGCTGGCAATCACGGAAAACAGCGGCACCTACGATCTGCAGCTCGATCCGTCGCAGTATTTCCTGAGCGACAGTTTCTCCGTCGCCGCCGACGCCGGCAGTGGAACGGACATCACCCTGCTGCAGGCGCCCATCGTCGATTACGAAGCCATTGCGTACGGCCAGACCGTCGATGGCGTAACGGTGGTGGGCGGCGGCACGGTGGACGTGCAATCCGGCGGCACGCTCAACGGCGGCACCGTCAGCGCCGGCGGCACGGTGGAG
>Ga0326727_10028631_pt1 | contig 10111 bp, 7 predicted proteins | sample MB2enrmetagenome_FD_207643 | JGI IMG/M metagenome (GOLD analysis project Ga0326727, IMG submission 207643) | Lab enriched peat soil microbial communities from McLean, Ithaca, NY, United States - MB29MY | ecosystem: Environmental > Terrestrial > Soil > Wetlands > Peat | place: USA: New York...
CGTCATAAGTCAGCCGATCCGCAAACGACCAGACGCTGAAGTACGGGTTGCAGGTTATCAGTGGAACTGCGGGAGGCCGGAAGGCCGATGGGTCCGATGCGGCGTACATCCCCGTCCATACAGCCATGCAGCAGCAGAGCTTCAGGCATACCGATCGGATTCTCATATTCAATTCCTCTTCATGTACTTGCGGAGGCGCTCCTCGCAACGCTGGATTCCATGCGAGGCACCAAGTATACAATAACCGGTTCCTGATCTTCTCTTCGATCACCGCTGGGCGACACCGTGCAGTGATATGCCGGTCATCCTCAGTTCCTCCCAACTGTTCCTGCAGGGGTGCCAGGGCATGATATATTCGATTGTTCGGGCAGGCAGCAGGTGCGAGCAATGCAGGGTCCAGCCTTCCTTCCTGCCCGGGTTTCTCTCCATAGCGGGAGGGTAAGCGGCTGACCGTCGCGCAGTCGCTTGCTCCAAGAGACTATGCCGACCGAAGTTCAGAACGAGAGTAGCGGAAAGACGACCCGCAGGGGAGTGCTGCTGCTTGCGCACGGCGCGCCGGACGGAATTGAGGACGTCCCCGCCTTCCTCCTGAACGTGACCAACGGGCGGAGGCCGCCGGATGCCGTCACACGCGAAGTCGTTCGCCGGTACCGGCTGATCGGCGGCTCGCCTTTGCTGCGCCTTACGACTTTGCAGGCGCAGGGATTGGCGAAGCTTGTGGGTCGTCCGGTATATGTCGGGATGCGGAATTGGAGGCCATTCATTTCCGAGGCGATTCGGAAGATTGAGGCGGACGGCGTGGAACGTGTTGCCGCGCTTTCCCTGGCGCCCCACAACTCCCGCACCAGCCTTGGCCTTTACAAACAGCATGTGTCTGAAGCTGTCGAAAGACTCATACCGCATTTGCAGGTGGATTTCATCGAAAACTGGCACGATCATCCGGGGCTTATCGAGGCGTACCGGGAGAAGCTTGCGGCGGCGCTCGAGCGCGTGCGGGCTGAAGCCGGTGGCCCTGTCCCGGTGATTTTCACGGCGCACAGCGTTCCGGCGCGGACGATTTCGGGGGGCGATCCTTACGCGCGGCAGGTGAGGGAAACGGCGGCGCTGGTGGCAAGTGCGGCTGGCCTCGCGGACTACGGCGTTGCCTTCCAGAGCCAGGGGATGACGAGTGAGCAATGGATCGGGCCGACGGTGGAATCCTGCATCGATCAATTGGCTGGGCAAGGGCGGCGGCACGTGCTCCTGGCGCCGGTCGGGTTTGTTTGCGATCATGTTGAAATTCTCTACGATATTGACGTGGCTTTCCGCGATTACGGGAAGACGAGGGGCGTCATGGTTCACCGCACCGAGTCGCTGAACGATAGCCCGTTGTTTATCAAAGCGCTGGCCGCTATTGTCAACGCACGGGAAGAGCGGAAGATGCCCGGCGGGTTGTGCGACTGAGGGTATCTCGAATTATGCCGGTGACAAATCCAGACCCATCCCGGAAGCGCGTGGCCGTCCTGGGCGGCGGGATTGCAGGTCTTTCCGCTGCGTATGCTCTGGCTCGTGCCCGGAGGGACGGCGCGCCGATTGAAGAATTCCTCATCGAGGGGAAGGACCGCCTGGGCGGGGTAATCCGCACGGAACAAGTGGATGGCTTCGTAATTGAAGCAGGGCCTGACAGCTTCATTACCGAAAAGCCCGAGGCTGCGGCCTTGGCTCGGGAGCTTGGTCTGGGCGATTCTCTCATGGGTTCGAACGATGCCCGACGGCGCACCTATATTCTCCATAGGGGCCGTCTCGTGCCGCTTCCTGACGGGCTGATGTTTCTGGTGCCGACCCGTCTCTGGCCCATGGTCACCACGACCTTGCTTCCCTTGAGCGGAAAACTGGCGATGGCCGCTGAGATCTTCGCTTCGCCGCCATCCGGGGGATCGGGTGGCAACGCCGACGAATCGGTCGCGAGCTTCGTGCGCAGGCATTTCGGAGATGCCATGCTCGCGAACATTGCGGACCCATTGCTCGCGGGCGTGTACGGGGGGGACTCGGGGGCGTTGAGTGTCCGGTCCGTCCTGCCACGGTTCTGGGAAATGGAGCGGAGGTTCGGCAGCTTGACTCGCGCCACGCTTCGTGCCATGCGGCGGCGCAAAGCCATGGCGGGTGCGAACGGGAGCGCGACACCCGACTCCGCCGGTACGGATGCTGCGCCTCGCGGCCCTTCGCCGCTCTTTATGACACTCAGGGCCGGACTTGAGCAGCTTACCGGGAAGCTGGAGGAACATCTGGACGCGGCTCGCGTTCATCTCGCCCGGCGTGTTGCCGGTATCGGGCTCGCGCCCGGCGGCACGTCCCGATATCAGGTCTTATGCGACGGAGGCGTGAGGTTCGACGCCGATGCCGTGATTTTCGCCATGCCTGCCCATGAATGCGGCCGGCTGCTTTCCCGTGTCGATCCGGAGCTGAGCGGCTTGCTCGCCGAAATCCCGTACAGTTCCGCGATGACGGTTTCCCTGGGATACGCCAGGGGGACAGCCGAGCGCTTGCCCGCGGGATTCGGGTACCTGGTTCCCCGCAAGGAGAATAGGAGAATGCTGGCTTGCACTTTTGTGCACCGCAAGTTTGACCATCGTGCACCGGAAGGAATGGCGCTGCTTCGCTGCTTCCTGGGAGGCTCACGCGATCCGGAAGCGCTGAAGCTCTCCGATGAGGAAGTGGTCCTGCTGGTCCGGCAGGAACTGAAGGAGATCCTGGACTTTTCCTTCCAGCCGCTTTTTTGCAGAGTCCACCGTTGGCGGGCCGCGATGGCGCAGTATCCCGTAGGGCATACGGAACTGATGAGCAAGATCAGGACCCGGCTCGATGGACTCCGGGGTATCAGCCTCGCGGGAAATGCGTACTCGGGCATAGGGATCTCCGACTGTATCCGCACGGGAAGGGCGGCGGCGGAGCGCGCAGTGGCGGAAATGGAAATCAGGAGTGAAGCATGACAGAGAAGAACTCTTTCGGGGCGCGTTCGCTGCTCGATTCGGGCAACGATGGCGCCGTCATTTATCGACTGGAAACTCTGGAGAAGGTCGGATTGGGTGGCATTTCGTGTCTTCCTTTTTCGATCAGAGTGTTGCTCGAATCAGTGTTGCGCAACTGTGACGGCACCCTTGTTACCGAAGAGGACGTCGCGGCCCTGGCCGCATGGAACGCCAGTAATCCCACGGCGCGAGAAGTCCCGTTCAAGCCTGCTCGAGTCATCCTGCAGGATTTCACCGGCGTGCCTGCCGTTGTCGATCTTGCGGCGATGCGCTCGGCAATGAGTCGCCTGGGTGGCGATCCATCGAAGATCAACCCGCTCATTCCGGTGGACCTGGTGATTGACCATTCCGTGCAGGTGGATTTCTTCGGCAATCCCCAAGCCATCGAGCGCAATACAGAGATGGAGTTTGAACGCAACCGCGAGCGGTACGAATTTCTGCGCTGGGGCCAGAAGGCCTTCGACAATTTTCGCGTCGTCCCTCCCGCCACGGGAATCGTCCATCAAGTGAATCTGGAATACCTAGCGAAAGTGGTTTTGGCGCGCCAGGCTGGGACTGAGGTGGTCTGGTTCCCGGACACGCTCGTGGGCACCGACTCTCACACTACGATGATCAATGGCCTCGGCGTGCTGGGCTGGGGAGTGGGCGGCATCGAGGCGGAGGCCGCGATGCTGGGCCAGCCCTACTATTTCCTGACGCCTAAAGTGGTTGGTTTCAAGCTGACCGGCAGGCTGCCGGAGGGTGTTACGGCAACGGACCTCGTGCTCACGATCACGGAAATGCTCCGCAAGAAAGGCGTGGTGGACAAGTTCGTTGAATTCTATGGCGACGGTCTCTCCGAGATGCCTCTTGCCGACCGCGCCACCGTGGCGAACATGGCGCCTGAGTATGGCGCGACGATGGGGTTTTTCCCTGTGGATGCGGAGACCTTGCGCTACCTGCGGCAGACGGGCCGCAGCGAGGAAGAGGTGCAGCGAGTCGAACGCTACACAAAGGAACAGGGAATCTTCCGCACGGGCCAGACGCCAGAGCCTGACTACAGCGAGACGCTGGAGCTCAATCTCGAGAATGTGGCGCCGAGCCTCGCGGGACCAAAGCGGCCACAGGATCGCGTTCCGCTTCGCGCTATGAAAACTGCGTTCCGCCGCGCCTTGCAAGCTCCGGTGAAAGATCGTGGTTTTGGCCTTTCGTCTGAGCAGACGGAGCGGGTGGCGACGGTGGGCGGTGGGAAGCAATCCAGCCTCAGGCACGGGGCAGTAGTCATTGCGGCCATCACTTCCTGTACGAACACCTCGAACCCCTCCGTCATGCTGGGGGCCGGGTTGCTGGCGAAGAAGGCTGTGGAGCGCGGGCTTCAGGTTCCGTCCCATGTGAAAACGAGCTTGGCGCCGGGATCGAAAGTGGTGACCGAATACTTGCGGGAGGCGGAACTCCTCGAGCCCCTGGCCGCCTTGCATTTCGACCTCGTTGGGTACGGCTGCACGACGTGCATCGGGAACAGCGGCCCGCTTCCGCTCGATGTGGCCAAGGCGGTCACGGAAAATCAGCTTGTGGTGGCTGCTGTCCTCTCTGGCAACCGCAACTTTGAGGGAAGAATCCACCCCCTGGTGCGCGCCAACTACCTCGCATCGCCGCCGCTGGTGGTGGCTTACGCGCTGGCGGGTACAGTGGACATTGATTTGGAGAACGAGCCGCTCGGACGGGATCCGAGCGGCCAGCCGGTCTACCTGCACGACGTCTGGCCATCGGGAAAGGAGATTGCTGACGCGATGAGCCGTGCTATCCGGCCGGAGATGTTTCGCGCATCGTATGCGAACGCGTGGGAGGGCAATCCCGCATGGAACGCCATCCCGGTTGCGGGCGGTGCGCTGTACGAGTGGCGGCCGGATTCCACTTATATTCAGGAACCACCGTTCTTCACCGCCCTCGGCCCTGAGCTTCGGCCCATTGCCGGGATTTACGGAGCGCGTGTGCTCGCGCTGCTTGGCGACTCCATCACGACCGATCATATTTCGCCCGCTGGGAGCATTCCGGAGGAGAGCGCCGCGGGACGGTATCTGAATTCACAAGGCGTGGCGAAGAAGGACTTCAATTCGTTCGGCTCGCGCAGAGGCAACGACCAGGTGATGGTGCGCGGGACTTTCGCGAACATCCGGTTGAAGAACCGGCTTGCTCCGGGTACCGAGGGTGGGGTCACAATTCACTTGCCGGATGGGGATCCGCTCGCGATCTACGACGCGGCGATGCGCTACCGGCGGGAGGGCGTACCGTTAATGGTGATTGCCGGGAAAGAATACGGCTCCGGTTCCTCCCGGGATTGGGCAGCGAAGGGAACATTGCTGCTGGGGATTATGGCTGTGCTGGCGGAGAGCTACGAACGCATCCACCGCAGTAACCTGGTGGGCATGGGAGTGTTGCCGCTTCAATTCAGGGAAGGCGAAACCGCTGCGTCACTTGCTTTGACCGGCCATGAAGTCTTTGACATCACTGGCCTTGATGATGCCATCCGCCCGCGCTCAGAGGTCACGATCAGGGCGACGAGCCCCGACGGGTCGAAGCGAAGCTTCCAGGCCGTCGCGCGGCTCGATTCCATGACTGAGGTCAACTATTATCGTCAGGGCGGTATTCTGCCCGCAGTGTTGCGGAACCTTTTGAAACCAGCTTGAGAAGCGGGGGGGCTGACTTTCTCTTCTGCTTCTGATTTCTTCCATCATGCGTGATGACGTTCTGATCATCGGCGGCGGTTTTGCGGGCCTGGCTGCGGGGGTCGCGCTCGCGGAAGCCGGCCGTCGTGTTCACGTGCTGGAACAGAAGCCCCATCTGGGGGGGCGCGCGCGTTCGTTTCTCGATTCCGCCACAGGCTCTGTGGTGGATAACGGCCAGCACCTCTTCATGGGCTGCTACCATTCGACGATCCGTTTTCTTTCAACCCTGGGGACTTTGGATCGCATCCGGTTTCAGCCGCGCTTGACCGTTCGTTTCCTCGACCCATCCGGGCGGCTGACTGCGCTCAAATGCGGCGGTCTGCGGTCGCCCTGGCACGTGCTGCTCGGAGTCCTGCGTTCCGGAAGCTTTTCCATCAGGGAGAAGCTGGAGGTCCTGCGGTTGGGGCAATCGCTGCGGGCGGGCAGGGCGACGTGCCGGGGTTTTGAAAAACTGAGCGTGCGCCAGTGGCTCACCCAGGCCGGCCAATCCGAAGGTTTGCAGCGCAATTTCTGGGACCTGCTCTGCATCGCGATGCTCAATGAGGACCCGTCATTGGCCAGCGCCGACCTGTTCGATCGTGTGTTGCGGCTGGCGTTGTTCACATCAGAGGAAGACTCGCGCATCGGAATTGCGCGCGTCGGTTTGAGCGAACTGTACGTGGATTCCGCGGACGCCTATATCTGGGCAAAGGGCGGGCGAGTCGAGTGCGGCAGAAACGTGGCCGGTTTGACGGTTTCCGGGGGGCAGTGCCACGGCGTGCGCCTTTCGAGCGGCGAGGAAATCAAAGCCGAGTGTGTGTTGAGCGCCGTGCCATCGTTTCAGCTTGCGAGCCTGCTGCCAGGCGACTTGCTCCGCTCGGAGCCGTTCTTCGCCGCGGCCGTCTCCTTGCGTCCAGCACCGATTATTTCCATCAATTTCTGGTTTGACCAGCCGGTTACCGATCTCGATTTCGTCGGCTTGCGCGGCGCTACGATTCAGTGGTTGTTCAACCGAGGCAAGATCCTGAATGTGGATGAGAATCACGTCTCGCTCGTTCTGAGCGGCGCCCATCAGTACATCGGAAGCCCAAACGAAGAACTGGCGGCTATCGCCCAGCGCGACCTTGCCGGCTTTTTCCCGAAAGCGCGGAAAGCCTCCGTGCGGCGTTCGCTTGTTATCAAGGAGCGCTTCGCCACTTTCTCACCCACCTGGCAAGCTGAGTTGGTGCGCCCTCCTGCCCGGACTCCCCTGCGCGGTCTCTACTTTGCGGGCGATTGGACGGCCACAGGCTTGCCGGCCACCATCGAAAGCGCGGTGCGCAGCGGGTACACTGCGGCGACGGCCATCCTGGGGGACAATGGATTCCCGCTTTCGCGGGAATGACACGCGCACTGCGTGTCACCCCTGCGAAAGCGGGAAGGTGAGATCCTTTCCGACTCAGACCTTCGCGGCTGCCGGACGGCGCTTTTCGTAAAGAGGGAACCTTTCGGTCATGGCTTCGACCTCGTGCCGGACACGCTTTTGTATGGAAGCGTCGTCAATGTTGTTCAAGACATCGGAAATCCAGCCGGCGAGAATTTCCATTTCCGGTTCGCGAAGCCCTCGAGTTGTGACTGCGGGCGTGCCAATGCGAATTCCACTCGCGACCGCGGGAGGGTTGACGTCGAAGGGGATTGCGTTCTTATTCACCGTGATGCTCGCGTTCTCCAGCGCCTTTTCAGCCTGTTTGCCAGTCACCTTCTTGGAAAACACATCCACCAGCATCAGGTGAGTGTCCGTGCCGCCGGCGACGATGCGGAAGCCGCTCGCAGCCAGCGCCTTGGCCAGTGTTCGGGCGTTCAGGAGGATTTGCTTCTGGTACTCGCGGAATTCCGGCTGCAGCGCTTCCTGGAAGCACACGGCCTTCGCGGCAATCACGTGCATTAACGGACCCCCCTGCACGCCGGGAAACGTGGTCTTATCGAGGTCCTTTGCATGCTGGGCCTTGCAGAATACCGCCCCGCCGCGCGGGCCGCGCAGGGTCTTGTGCGTCGTGGTGGTGACGAAGTCGGCGTGCGGGATGGGGCTGGGGTGGAGTCCCGCCGCGATGAGTCCCGCAATGTGCGCCATATCGACCATCAGCAGCGCCCCACACTGCTTCGCGATGGCGGCGAAGCGCTCGAAATCCAGCGTGCGCGGATAGGCGCTGGCGCCAGCCACGATGAGCTTTGGCTTATGTTCCTGTGCCAGCCGTTCGAGTTCGTCATAGTCGATCGTCTCTGTGTCCTTGTTCACGCCGTAGGAAACGATCTTGTACAGCTTCCCTGAGAAGTTCAGCGGGTGTCCATGCGTCAGGTGGCCGCCGTGTGCAAGGCTCATGCCCAGCAGGGTATCGCCTGGATTCAGAACGGTCATATAGACCGACTGGTTGGCTTGGCTGCCGGAATGCGCCTGGACGTTGGCGTGGTCCGCGTTGAAAAGCTTCTTGGCGCGCTCGATGGCCAGTGTTTCAGCCATGTCGACGAACTCGCAGCCGCCGTAATAGCGTCTGCCCGGCAATCCCTCGGCGTACTTGTTGGTCATCACGGAACCGAGAGCTTCGAGCACGGCCTCGCTCACAAAATTCTCCGAAGCGATCAGCTCGAGTGTCCGTGCCTGGCGGTCAACTTCGAGATCCAGGGCGCGGGCAATTTCAGGGTCGACATCGCGCAAGGCGCGCGAGCGGGAGGGAAGGGAAGGAATCATGATTTTTTCTCCAAATGATAATGTTCGCCAATTTCGTTAATTTTCTGCACTCGTAACTCGTGGCGTCCGCCGGCGAAAGCGGTTAAGAGCCAGATGTCAATAATCTTCCGCATTGCGGCCTCGTCGATCAGACGGCCTCCCAGAGTGAGGACGTTGGCGTTGTTGTGCTCCCGGGCCATGCGCGCGGAGACCGTATTGTTGGCGTTCGCGGCGCGGATACCCGGTACTTTGTTTGCGGCCATCATCATCCCGATGCCGGTTCCGCAGACCAGTACGCCATAATCAGCACGCTTTGCCGAAACCCGGGCGGCTACCTTTTCCGCAAAGTCAGGATAGTCCACTCGTTCCGTGTTCCTCGTGCCGAAATCTTCAACCTCCAGGCCTTTGCTGCGGAGATACTCGCGGACTTTCTCCTTCAAGGCAAAACCCGCATGGTCTGCTCCCAACGCGATCTTCATTCTTCTCGCCATGCGGTCCTCGAAGACACAAGAAGTTTGAGGATCTCTCCCCAGTCCCCCCAAGGCATTTTACCGGACAACCCCCTTCGGCGCAAATTGCCAGATTGGACCGAGTGAGCGCCGGGGTTCTATCCCTTCGCATTGAACGCGAAACGCCGCTTCCGTGGCAGCTTCAGGAACCTGACCTGAGTTCTACCTTGAGTGAAGACGGAAAGACTCTTCGGATTTACAGTGTCAACTCAACCGCGGAGGCCAGGGAACTGAAATTCCATCTTGTCGATTTTCCATCGTCGGTGAAACGTGGTGTGGCATATGTCTTGGAAGATCGAGACGAAGCTGGCACTCCCGAAGTCATGAATAGCCGGGATGACGCCACAAGGGTAATGGTGGCCACGAGTCCAGTAAGCGCCGGGGGCAAAGATGTTGCATATGTCTTTCCGCCTTACACTGTGACCCTGCTTGAGTTTGACCTTGGGAAGTAAGTTGAGTAGTGCCGGCAGTCGAGCGGTCCGCCGTTCCTCCGGGACCGCGACAGCGGGGTCGGGGTGAAGAGGATGCATACTTGCCCCATCGCGTCCGTTTCCAGTGTGGTAGTATCATCCGGCGATAGGCAAGAGATGCTAGCCAGATCGTCAGAATTAATCCCAATTTGGAGGAATCAATGTCCAAGTATATGTTGCGACCGGTTTTGCTCGTTTGCGTACTCGCCCTCACTGCTTGGGCGGCGTCCGCGGCACCTCGGACCGAAGGTGGTCAAGGCGTGAAGCAAGATGTGAAGGACACAGGGCAGTCCACCAAGAAGGCAACCATGAAGACTGGAACGGCTACGAAGCATGCAGTGCAGAAGACCACTACTGCCACCAGCCACGCCGTCAAGAAGACCAGTGAAGTTTCCCAAGATGCTGGCAAGAAGACGAAGGAAACCACGGTGAACGCTGGCAAAAAGACAGGAGAGGCCGGCCAGGAGGGGGCGGCGAAGACGACCAAGACGGTGAAGAAGGTCTTCCACAAACCAGGGGCCGACAAGGCTTCAGAAAAGACCGAGAAGAAGACCACCCCGTAAACAGACGGTGCGCAGCCGGGAGTTTCGCCTTTCGGCAGCCTACTGAAATACTTGTCGAGGGGGTATTGCGGGAAGTCCCCGTCTGACCGGGACGATGAAGAATTTGCTGTTGTTTTTCGCAAGACCTCTGGATTCCAGCTTTCGCGGGAATGACCACCTGATTCGTAGGGGCG
>Ga0326727_10028632_pt1 | contig 10110 bp, 13 predicted proteins | sample MB2enrmetagenome_FD_207643 | JGI IMG/M metagenome (GOLD analysis project Ga0326727, IMG submission 207643) | Lab enriched peat soil microbial communities from McLean, Ithaca, NY, United States - MB29MY | ecosystem: Environmental > Terrestrial > Soil > Wetlands > Peat | place: USA: New York...
GGTTGTCCCCGGGTACGTCGTCGACTCGAGCACGACTGTTGACCCACGCTTTACCAACGGCGCCAGTTCGCGGGTGGCATCCTCGATGTAGGACAGGTCTGGGACGCCCTCGCGAAGTGGCGTGGGCACCGTGATCACGGCAACGTCGAACCCGGAGCAGTCGGCGAGCTCGGTCGTGGGGCGGTAACGGCCGCTCTCACGAGCGGCCGCCAGCGTGGCGTCGGAGACGTCCTCCACATACGAGCGCCCGTCTTGAAGGCGCTTGACCCGTTCCTTGTCGCGCTCGTACCCAACGACGTCGAAGCCAACCTCCACCGCCCGCATGGCGATCGGCAGTCCGACGTAGCCCTGCCCAATCACGACCACTTTGGCGGCAGTCGAGTCGTTGACAGGAGTGGGTGGAGCGTTTCGGACATTCGGTTGGGAACTCACGACTTCGGGTGCCACGTGTCCACCTCCCATTAGGCATGCCCATAACTCAGGACTCCTCGACGGGAAACGCAACACGGCCGTCACGCCGGAGGAATGTTACAGCCCGCGGTCCTGGGCTCGAGAGGAGGGTAGTGGGTCAGTTTGAAGCCGAGCGCGATAGTAAGATGCACCCCGAAGGGTGTTGCGCCCCGGGATCGCGGCACGGCTTTCTCTCTAGGTCGGCCAGCCCACTAAAGGATCCCGGGGCGATGTTCCTCCTCATGGCGCTGACACCTCCACGTTTTCCGCGATTAGCGGGCTGGCAGGCGGAGGGTTCGGAGGCGCCTCGATAGGGTGCTTCTCGACATGGTCTTCAATCTGGTCGACCAAGCCCATGACAAATTTGCGCTCGTTTCGATCAAGGGCGAGCACGTCGGCATCGATCGAGATGGTCAGTGCGTGCCCTGATGGCAGCGTGAATTCCCGCAGGCTGTGACTGATGCGACGTGACGGGGTACTTTCCGCTCCCGATCCGCTGCTTCCAGGATCCTTCCTGGGACGGCCGCGACGTGGTCCGGGGGTTCCAGCCTTTGGCGATTTCCAAAGCGGACTACGTGGAATGCCTGCGAAATCGGAGGCGGCCAGATAAAATCTGATCGCCTTAGTCCGGGACTCGCCCGAGAGGCTGGGGAACATCTCACTGAAGGCCTTATCAAGCTCCCCGGGAGTCGAATTGGTAGTCCCCAGTTCGACAGCTCTCGGATAGAACTTGCGGAGCAACATTCCGATGATCTCGGGGCGCTTGTCGGTCTGTGTAGCCAGTTCCTTAAGTTCGGACGAGACCGTCAGGTCATCATGAATCAGGCCGAAACCCTTAAAAGCGCTGATCAGGTAGCTTTTGAGCCCCCCCGACATGGAGCCCAGATAGCTACGGTCAAGCTTGTTGGGCAGATCTGACGCGATTTTCTCCACTGAGGTCATGAAGGTTGCCCAGGGGATGTTGTAGGGCGGAGAAAACCCCTTTCCGTTGGTGTCCACCATGTGTCCTGTCCCTTCCCCGGAAGATTATGGTTCCGGAATACTCAGGGGGATGATAGGCCGCGGACATAGGCCACGTCAAGGGGGTGACTGAATATTCCACCAAAATTGTCCTAGACAGCCTTTGCGGAATAGCTCAGGCTGGGTCCATGGCAACTACATCGATCCAGCAAGGTGACCGAATTATTGCCCGGGATGCCTTTGGCAGGGAGAACGAGCGTCGAGCAATTACGGGCGTCGTGGCCGGACAGGATTTCGCGGTCGTTTGGCTTTGCGGCGAGGACGAATGGGACGCGGCAGCGAGAGCGGGTCGAGAGCCGTCAGGTGTTCCGTTCCCTGCCGAAGATGTTTGGGTGCCCGAGCAGGCCCCCGTCTGATCGAGGCCCCTTCAGTCGAGCAATCCAGCGAGCTGGGTGAGACTCCACGGGTATGTCGCGATCCCTGCCGCCATCGCCGGGGTGCGCTTCGTGGTCGTGCCGTCGTCGTTCTTGATGGTCAGGGACTGATGCGTGCGGCAGAAGTTGTAGTACATGAAGTGCAAGCTGACAGCGTGGGTCAGGTTCTCTACCTTCTTTGAGAACGCGTTGGTCAGCCGCGTGAAGCGGCGCATCCCCATCCGCATGGAGAGGTTCTGGCGCTCGACGTAGCTTGTCGAGATACGGGCAGGGTCGGGGTCCCCAGCGATGATCTTGACTTCGACGCCCGTGCACTCGGCGGGGCTGTACTTGCGCTCAGGAGTGTCCGCGGGTCCGCCGCCGTAGATCTTGATCAGCTGAGCGAAGTCGATGTTGTCCACCCAAACGCCGTCCACGACCCGCGTGTAGTGCCCGAGGCCATCGGTCGTGAGTTGGATGCGAGCGTTGCGAAGACGGCTCTTGAGGTCAGCCAGGAAGGTGTAGCAGTCCGCCATCGTGCGCTCGCCGACCAGCCAGCTCGGGACGAGCTTGGTGTCCGCATCGATGGCCGTCCAGGTCCAGATGTCTCCGTAGCCAAAGGTGCCCTGGTGCTCGGTGGGCACGTTCTTCTGCTTCGCGTAACAGAAGGACCATATCTCGTCGCACTCGACCACGCTGCAGTTCAGGTTCCGGAAGGCGGCATCCTGATACTCAGAGCAGGCCTGCCCGAGGTCACAGAGCAGCTTGACGATGGTGTTCTTCGCCACGCCGGTCACGCGAACGGTGGCACGGATGCTCATGCCCTCGACCAGGCAACCAATCACTTGCGCTCGACGCTCAGTGCTCAACCTGTTCATACTGACCATTATACGTGACCGCCTACGTATTGCAAGATAGAAACCCAGGAAAAGTGATAGGAAGGAGGACGACATGGCGAGTCAGAGCGTGACGATTGCCCTGGAAGGGACGCCCACCGTCGCGGAGTTCGTCGTCGCTGTCGGCAACTGGCAGAAACTTTTGGATGCCATCGCCAGAGACGAAGGAGTGTCCATTCAGTGGGTGGTGGAAGCCCTAGACACCAGCAGCGCAGTGGTGACCGCACGCGGAGAAACTAATGATCTGCCAGCCCTTGAGAGGGCTACCGTCGCTTACTTGGATGTTGCGCGTGAAGTCGCGACCGGGAGAACCCCAGCGCAATATGCCAGTGAAGTGAGGGGACTGATCAGTATTCTCAACGGACGCGTCCATTCACTCAAGTTTGAAACGGCCGACGGAGACATCACAATAGCGCAGCGAGGAGCTGAACCCGTTGAGGTTGCTACTCCGGCCGCCTATGGCGCAGTCGAAGGCCGCGTACAAACCCTTATCGGTCGCGGGCGCTTGCGGTTCGTTCTGTATGACCGCCTTTTTGATAAAGCAGTGTCCTGCTATCTGACGCCTGGCCAGGAAGACATCATGCGGAACGCCTGGGGCCGAATAGCTACGGTGGAGGGCTTGGTGACCCGCGATGCCAACACGGGCAGGCCGCTAACCGTTCGTCAGGTCACGCGCGTGACGCCGCGAGATGACATACCGTCGAACTCCTGGCGTAGAGCGCGAGGGACCTTGACTGGCCTCGGGGACGAGCCCGCCGAGGCCACGATCAGACGACTACGGGATACTCAATGAAGCTCTATTGGGACTCTTGTGTGCTGCTCGCCTATCTCAAGGGAGAAGCCGAGAGACTGTCCAAGATAGAACCCATCCTGGACGACGCTCACGACGGCAAGATTGAGATCGTTACGTCAACGATCTCAATTACGGAGGTTGCGTACGTCAAGGATGCGGCGCTTCCCGCGTCCGACGCGGAGCTTGACAAGAAGATTGAGGAGTTCTGGCACTCGGTGCCGGTACGGCTTGTGGAGTTCTTCGACCTCATCGCGCAGGACGCCGCGCAACTAGTGCGGAACGCGAACAGGCGTTCTTTCCGGTTGAGACCAATGGACGCGATCCACCTCGCGACAGCGCAGCGCATGGGGGTCGACGAGTTCAACACCTACGAGGCGCCCGCGAAGCGAAAGAAGTGGGCGGGGCTTACGGGCCTTCTAGTTCAGGAGCCCGACCCTCGTCAACCGCAGTTGCCGATGATTCCCGACGCCAACGGGCCCGCGCAGCCGCCCGCGCAGCCTCTGATCTCTCCTCAGCCGTGAGCTTCGCAGCCCTGGCCTTGCCGCCCTTCTTTCCGCCGAGCCGTCCCAGCTCGACGGCGGCAGGGTTCTTGCCCTCGTAAGGGTCCGGTTCGGGTTCGTCGCTCGTGGCGTCGTGCACCAGGGCCGCCGCGAGCTGGTTGAGGTCACGGGGCTTGCTTGACCGCTTTGGCATGACACCAGCGTAAAGGATCGGAGCGCCCGTGCCTACCCACCCGAAGATTCAAACTGACCCACTACCGAGAGGAGTCACGCTGTGCCTGCCGTTCGAGTCCCCAAAGTTACCAAGCGGCAAAACTGATAGACGGCCTTCGAGCGCTCCACCACCCCGGCGGGTGGGGCCCACTGGGTCGTCAAGATGTCGTTGAGAGGATGGGTTCAGGCACGGCAAGTAGCGTTGCTCGCGAGACGCTTCTTGTGTCGCGAGATCGGCCTCGATCATGTCGGCGCCCAGAGGCGGCATGCGAACGCGTTACAGCAATGGCGAGCCCAACGAGCTTGTGAGGGTGGGAACCGTGGTCGAACGTATCGTGATCGTCGGGGCGGGAGGCCACGGTCGGGAGATCGTGGCACTGGCTGCAGCGTGCAACCTTGCTGCAGAGCACCCAATCTACGAGGTGGTTGGCGTGGTCGACGACGGCAAGCCTGACCTCGGGAGGCTGGAGAGACTTTCGGTCCCGCTGCTCGGTCCCGTTGAAGCGGTCGGCGACCTTGACGCGCGATATGTCATAGGAATAGGAAACCCTTCGGTTCGGCGTGTCGTCGATCAGCGCCTTGCCGCGATCGGCGCCACGGCGGCCGCGCCGATCGTCCATCCGTTGGCCTGGGTCGGTCTGGACGTCGAGTTAGCACCCGGCGTCATCGTGTGTGCCGGAGCGATCATCACAACCAATGTCCGAATCGGTCGTCACACCCACCTCAACGTCCAAGCAACCGTTAGTCACGACTGCCGCCTTGGAGAATACGTGACCGTCGCCCCAATGACCGCTATCAGCGGCAACGTGACCCTCGAGGACGAGGTCGAACTGGGAATGGGGGTGTCGGTTGTCCCGGGCATGACCATCGGTCGGGCGTCGCTGGTAGGAGCCGGTGCTGTGGTCACCCGAGATATCGCACCGGGAATGGTGGCAGTCGGCGTACCTGCCCGATCGCGACCAAGGTGATGTGAGTCCGGGAGCGCGGCCATCAGCGGAATTCCGTATCCACGACTGTCGCTGTTTCTGACGAAGTCGACGAGGTGTGCGCGATCGAAGCACCCTGAGTCCGATCGATGGGCACGAGTTGGCAACCAATATGCAACGAACGAGCCCGAACGCGAGGACGTGACCCAGTGGTAGACGCGAGTCTCGATCCTTTCGACGCAACGAACTCGACCGTGTGCACCTGGTCACACTCGAAACCGCGGAGGGTCGCGTCGCCCAGCGCTGGGCGACCGCGCCTCGCCAAGAGGAGATCCTGCGGAGGCTCGACGTCGCCGAGCCGGCCCGCGTCTACGACTTCAAGCTGGCGAGCCCCGTCGCGTAGTCCCCGTTTACAGCGTCGCGCAGTAACACGATTCTGTAAGCTCGGCGCGCCTGTTCTCCCTGTTCGAAACTACTTTCTGGGTCACTCGCGCGCCTACGAACCTCGTAGGTCGGTCTGAGGCCTCAGCGCGGCGAGTAACGTGTCGCCGACTGAGGTTCTCCGTCCCTGTTTACGTAGTCCCAATGATGCTGCTCAGTACGTCGTCGAGGGCACGGGCCGACTTCGTGACAGTCATCGAGGAAGCGTCCTCGGCACCTGCCGTAGCTAGGCGCACCCGCTCGGTCTCATTCGACAGGAGCCGAATCACCGCAGCGGCCAAAGCTATCGGGTCCCCGACAGGGCTCAGCAGTCCGTTGCGTCCGTCGACCAGGAAGTCTTCGGTGCCGCCGTTTCGGGTAGACACAACGGCTGCACCACACGCCATCGCTTCAAGGGCAGGTAAGCCCCATCCTTCGTGGCGACTGGTGAGCATGAACACAGCACAACGATTGTAAAGCTCGCGCAGTCCAGAATCGCTGAGTCGGCCGAGGTTTTGGACACTGGGCGGGACTGACCCTCCACTCGGGTCACCGAAGCACAGGATCGTGACCCCCGGCAGGGCGGCAGTGATCGTTTCCGCTGCCGCGAACGCAGTCTTCATGTCCTTCGTTGGTTCGGAACGCAGAGGGAAAGCGACGACCGGTCGGCGGTTTTCGATAGGGATGTCGACGCCGAAATCCCCGTCGGCCAGCCCCGCAGTCACCATGGCGTACGACTCGCTTCCCATCTCCCGAAGCATGTCGGCGACGACCGAGGAGGTGGCAATCCGGACGACATCTGGTCGACTGAGGGCAGCCCTCATTCTGGGACGCCTGTCCGGATAGTCCATCCAGAACTCGTAGTCGTAGACGATTTGGACTAGCGCCCCACGCATTTGTCTCTTCTTGGTGCGTTCGGCGGTCTGCCAGGCGGTCAGGACTGTGACGTCTGCCCGGGGCAGGAACGGGGCGATAAGTGACGGGACCACCCTGACTTCAACGGCCGGATGGAACGTGAACCACGTGATGAGTGGTGGTCTCCGTGCCAAGCTGCGCAAGTACCAGAGCGTTCCCCTCGCGGTCGGACGACCGGTCGCGGTCGGGAGCACGACCGTCACGCGTTCGCCCTCTGATGCGAACGCGTTGGCGTACTGGTAGTGAACCTTGGAGCCGCCGTTGGGCGCGTCCCAATAAAGGGGGAGCAAGAACGTGACTCTCCGAGGGGCCATTCCCACGAATGGTAGCGATGAATGCCGACTTCAAGGGCGCGATTCTGGAACTCGCTGAACCTGCTACCGCCCGATGGCGACAGAGGGTGACGCCCGCTGGTGACAACGCAGACACCCGAGGGGAGGCACGAGCGGTGCTGTTCCTGGGCGCATACGCCACTCGAAGGCGTATACGCCACTCGAAGGCGACACCCTATGCTCGGCGCACGTGCGTCCGGGGGTTCCGCCTAGTGGTTCAGCGGCTTTCGCAGTCCTAGCTTCTGGCTTCGAGTTCCTTTCGGCAGGATAGCCCGTGCAGACTGAATACCACGTCCCACACCGGAGCCTCGCAGGAGTGGGCTTCCTGTCCTGAGACTGGGGACTGAGACTGCTCAGAAGTTGCGAAGCGCCTCCAGTCAGTTGCTGCCCGTTGGGGGTAGTAGCTCGGTTGGAAGGCCGTTAACATCACGACGCAGCTTGGTGGAGTTGCGGATTGAATGGGGGCACGATATGTCGCGCGAGACCTGTGATCGCGAACACTTCCTTGACACCGGTTGCTTCAACTTGACCGGCGCGGCAGTATGGTCCAGGGCCGTCGAGTTGGTGCTGTCCCGATGACTCGCGATTGCGAAGCGTGGCGACCGGCCGATCGGTCTGGACGTGATCGGTTCCGGAGCCGCAACAGCCATTCTGGGGTTGCTAGGTGACACGGCAGTCTGCGAGCGTGTGCCTCTGCACTTACAACGGTGAGCGTTACCTCCGGCCACTCCTTGACAGCCTCGCAGCGCAGACGCTGCTCCCGACGGAGCTACTTGTCGGTGATGACGGCTCGACCGACTGCACGTTGGAAATCGTCCGCGACTTCGCGGCATGCGCCTCCTTTCCCGTCAAAGTTGTTCCCAGCGAGCGCCGCCTCGGCCCAGCCGGCAACCTCGAACGTCTGCTCACGCAAGCGAAAGGCAGTGTGCTGTTCCCCTGTGACCAGGACGACGTCTGGGACCGAGCCAAGATCGAGACGATGGTTGGGGCGCTCGACAGATCTCCGGGCGCCGGCGCCGCAGTCTGCAATTCTTCCCTGATCGACGCGCACGGCCGGACGCTGCCTGGCTCGTTTTTCGAGCTGGCTGGACTGGACGCCTGGATGCGAGGGCTCATGGAGGCCGGTAGAGCGATGCTGCAAATCAAGGACCACAATGTCGTGGCGAGCCACGCTCTCGCACTCCGGCGGAGCGCCCTCGACCTCGTGTTGCCGTTTGGCCCTACCCCTCAGGCCGACTGTTGGATTGCCCTCATTCTCGGCACCACAACCGGGATCACGGTCGTCGACGATCGGCTTGTGGCGTACCGGCTCCATGAGACGAATACCGTCGGTGTCACCCACAACAAGATACGGCTTGCCGAGCGACTGTCGGCATCGACAGCTGCCCGGTTTTCTAGCCGCGCGGACATGCTTGAAGCAGCGATAGCCCGCGTCGACGCTCGCTGCCCGGGCGCGGTGACCCCCTCTGAGCGGGCGGTGTTTGAAGCAGAGGTGGCTCATCTGCGCATGCGCGGATCGCTGTCGGCGAAGAGATCTCGCCGGATAGTCGCGGTTTGTCGTGAGGCAGTCCGGGGCCGCTACACCGAGTTCGGGAACGGGTGGAGGAGCGCCCTCATCGACGTCATCCGCAAGACGCCGACCGGCGACTCCTGGTCCACCGCATCGACAAGTCCTAAGCGTTGAAGCACCGAAAGAAAGCCGCTAGGAGATTGAGGCGACGTTCCTCCGACACCGGTGCTGTGCAAAGAGGCCTAGCCGAACCTCTCGACCCGGAGGTGAGGCCAAGGCGGAGCGAGCTTATGTGCCTAAGTCTCGTTTGCAGGCTGGATTAGGCACTGCGAGGATTGTTCGATGGGGCGAGAAAGAGCCCGAAGTGTGCTTCTTTATCGCTGCCACCTGAAGGCCTTGCGTCCATGATGCCCCCGCTACTCACCGTTATCGTACCGACGCGAGACCGCCCCGGGCTGCTTGAGCGTGCCCTTCAGAGCCTTCAGCGCCAGACGTGGAGTCCCCTCGAGGTAGTGATCGTCGATGACGCATCGACGGGGTCAAGCACTGATGCCATCGCGAGCGCCTTCACGCACGGAGGCCTCCATGTCCGCTTGCACCGGCGAGATGTGCGGGGGGGGCCGGCCGTGACCCGCAACGATGGCTTGATACTCGCTGAGGGAGACTACATCTCATTCCTCGACGACGACGACACGCTGGCACCAAACGCAATAGAGGTGGCCATGACTTGGTTGAACGAGCACCCAGCAGCTGTGGCTTGCTCAAGCTGGCATCAGGTGATTCACTCAACTTCCCAGGCGGAGCTCTTTAGAGGACCAGCGCGCTGTGACGCAAATGTTCTCAGATGGTATAACTCTATCGGCATTCCCTTCGGCGTAGTTAGTCGCTCTACCGCTGGAAATGTACTCCGGTTCGATCCAGAGCTGCAGGCATGCGAAGACTGGGATTTGTGGCTTCGCCTCGCTGAGATTCAGCCGATTGCTGTGCTACCGGCACCTCTCTATGCTTACCACCAGCACGCGTCGGCCAGAGTAAGCCGAGCAGTCGGGGTCAGTGCTGCCGGCCGGTCCAGCTTTCTAATCAAGCACCGTGCATCGATGAGCTCAGGCTGTGTTGCGTATCATGCCGCATGCATCGCGCTGCTGGAGGGCCGGGCTCGCACGGCTGCCCTGGCTTCCTTGCTGCAACAGGGCCCCTTTGCCGCTGCCCAGGCCGGCGCATTACTCGCTTTGCAGTATGCAGCGGTCCAGGGAGGCCGGCGTCTGAGCGATCCCGGACTACCCTCTCGCACAGTTACCCGGGTAATTCAGGACACTTGGCCGAGTCGGCTCAGACCCATGTTCATTCTGTGAGACAGAAGACGAAGTCAGCGAGCCGATCTGACTGTCAGGCGGGCGAGGCGGCTACCCAATGTCTCCGATTAGAGTGATGCTGGTCGAGAGACTGTCCACGCCGGTAATGCCAGCGGGGAAGCCGGTCGCGAGATCAAAGAGTTCACTAGGACAGCCAGGGCGACGACAACTAGGGGAAGAACAAAGCCCCATCCGCGAGGATTCGGCGCCGACGGATGGGCGGCGCACGATAGAAGAAGTATTGAGCCCGCGGAAGCTGGGGGTTTCCTAGCTTTGACGCGCCAACTGCGTGGAGGGCCGTCTTGTCGCTCGCCAGCATGATGGGACCACTTCTCCGCCAGCAGCATGGGACCGGGTCCGGGTTTCTTTCAGCTTCGGCGTGGCGATGATGCCGGGATAGTTGGCTGCGGTCAAGCGCGCCGACGACGGC
>Ga0326727_10028633_pt1 | contig 10110 bp, 9 predicted proteins | sample MB2enrmetagenome_FD_207643 | JGI IMG/M metagenome (GOLD analysis project Ga0326727, IMG submission 207643) | Lab enriched peat soil microbial communities from McLean, Ithaca, NY, United States - MB29MY | ecosystem: Environmental > Terrestrial > Soil > Wetlands > Peat | place: USA: New York...
CCCGGCTCTCCTTGAATGGCGATCTTCATGCTGTGGTTGTTAACTCCATCTGCGCGCGAACGACCGTGTACGCTTCCTGTTCGCACCATACCATAGGCGATCGGGACGAGGGCACGGTGGTAGCGTGTCAGTTTGAACAAGACCGTCCCTCGGGGGCTAAAGCCCCGAGATTCTTTCTTGCGGCTTTTGTGGCACCCTTCGGCAAGCTCAGGGCAGGCTAGAAGTCGTGCCCTTTCACGACGGCTTCAAACTGACCACTGCGGGCGCGGCGGCTACTGCGCTTCGGCCTGTGCGTCGCTCTCCGCCTGTTTCACGATGAACGGAATCAGGTCGCGATCTTTTTCTGGGACGCGCGCGGAGAGCTGAATCAGGTCCGTATCCGCGCCGGTGATCATCGCAACGCCGTCGATCGGGCCCGCATTGGGCAGCAGGCGCGAGTCCGTGCCCAGCCCTTCAGTGTTCGCAGGCGTCTCAAACTTCACTACGTTCTTGCCGCGATCGGTCAGTTTGTCGTTCGGATAAGGGCCAGAAGGAAAATCGCTCGCCGGCTCGATCCCCTCGGCGATCACGTCCTGAGCGAATTGCTTGTAAGCCGGAAAGACGCGCGCGATCACCTTGGCAACTTCAAACCTTCCCGACGTGCCGCCGCTGGAGACAGAAATTTGAATGGCCGGCCCGGTGAATCCCTTCCAATCGTCCGAAAACAGCATTTTCGGGTCGATCGCATCGGGGCTCACGAACAAACTACTGCCGTTCGAGCCATAGGTTGAGAAGCAGTGCCAGCCGCGCGGCGCGAGAACGCCGGGCCCGTACTGCGCTTTGTAGTAGGCAAGCCGTTTCGCCGCAGCAGCGGAGATCGCCACCGCTTTGCTCTTTCCCGCTGGCGCCGCTTGCGGCCCCACCTGCCCGTCCGACGCGCAGCCCACAAACGGAACCTGTACGGTTGTTGCCGGAGCCGGCGTCCCGGCAGGTTTTGCCTGCGGGAAGATCGATCGCACCCCGCAGAATCCGGCACAGACGGCAACACTCGCAAGCAATAGGCTCTTTCTATTCATGCGCAGATGATATCAATCGCGGCGTTGATGCGTCCGGGCCGCCAGTGTCGTGAGTTGAATTTCGTTGAAGAACAAGCGCAGATCCTTCGACTCGTTCGCCTGCGGCGGACTCGCTCAGGATGACAGGTCCGTGGTGATTAGCCAGTCAGCGATGATTTGAGCTTGAGACTCAAGACCGCAGCTTCCAGCCCCTAGCCCCTGCTCCCTGCCCTTTCACCGCCGCAGCCACACGTCTGCCGACACGAAGGCCAGAAACACCGAAGCGATGACGCCGTTCATGGTAAAGAACGCGGCATTCAGGCGGCGCAGGTCGCGGGGCGAGACGAGCAGATGCTCGTAGGCCAGCAGCAGACCCACGGCAAGGACGCCGAGCCAGCCGGCGAGACCGAAGTGGAAGAGCCAGGCGAACCAGGCGAGCGCACACAGCGCCAAAAGGTGCATGGCGCGTGCCGCGTGGAAGGCAGCCGTGAGCCCCCAAGCCTGCGGCAGGCTGTGCAGTCCAGCGGCGCGGTCGTGCTCGCAGTCCTGGCAAGAGTAGAGCACGTCGAAGCCCCCGGCCCAGAGCGTGACCGCGGCGGTGAGAAAAAGAATGCGCGGGTCGAGGCTGCCGCGCACGGCGATCCAGGCCGCGGTCGGCGCCAGACCCAGCGCCAGTCCCAGCCCCAGGTGCGAGAAGCGCGTGAAGCGCTTGAGGTAGCTATAGCCCAGCAGCACCAGGAGCGCCAGTGGAGACAGCAACAACGTCAACCGGTTCAGCTCCCCCGCGGCCGCCACAAAGACCGCCGCCACAACCCACGTGAATCCGAGCACAAACCCGCGCGAGAGCAATCCCGCGGGAATGGCGCGGCTGCTGGTGCGGGGATTGGCAGCGTCCAGGTCCGCATCGGCCCAGCGGTTGAAGGCCATGGCCGCCGACCGCGCGGCCACCATGGCCACCACGATCCAAGCCACGGTGCGCCAGCCGGGAAGTCCGCCGGCCGCAAGCAGCATGGCGGTCAGCGCAAAGGGCAGCGCGAAGATCGAGTGCTCCCACTTGATCATTTCGAGCGTGGTGCCAATCTTATGCAGAATTCCGGCCATGGGCGACAATCTCTACTCTAATTGAGCCGGCGAAGCGGAAGGACAACCACGTGTACTCCGAAACACGCGTACGGGGTTCTCGGCATTTCAAGCCCGTTCCGGGCCGCGAAAAGTCTCTCCGAGTGACGCCCATCACGAGCAATAGATCATAAATCTAGACTGGAGAACATCACCTCGTGATGCATATCACAGCCCGCCGGTTAACGTCGGTGGAACGATAGAGATGACGGTTCCCGGCGGAGGACGCCGATGCGATTCGCGATCCACCAAGGAAAGGCTTCTTTGTGCCGCTTGATCCCACTGCGTTTCTCGCCGATCCGGAGTTGATTCGCGCGCTCAGTGAGCACGCCATGCCGATCGTCTGCGACACCGACCGCATCCTGTTTCATCAGGACGATCCCGCCTCGGGTCTCTTCATCCTTCACGAAGGTGAAGCCACGCTCAGCATGGCCTCGAACCGGGGCGTGCCGATCCTCTCCATTGAGGCCAAGGGCGGTTCTCTCCTCGGTCTTCCCGGCCTCGTTGGCAACCAGCCCTACTCGCTCACGGCGGTTGGGCTGGCCGGGGCGCGGGTCAGCTTTCTCGCGCGCGCCGAGTTCATCGCGCTCATGCAGTCGGACCCCATGCTGGCCCTCAAGATCCTGCAGGTTCTTGCCGCCGAGGTCCGCTCCGCGCGGCGGGCGCTTTTCTAGAATTTGCTTCAAGAGTGTCCGGCAACTGCTCCAGTGCTATGGGGATTTCTTGTCGGGAAACCCCGGCCGCATGCGAGGCTCGCAGGGCAATCGCACAAAGATCGTGGACCATCGGAAGCAACAGGCTTTGAAAGGGCACGGCTTCAGCCGTGCCAATGGATAGGTCAGAACGGCCTCGGCTTTAGCCGCTGAGGGATGTTTTTTCCGGCTCAACCTCATCCCTGAGGGCCTAAAGGCCAAACATTCTTTCGGCACCTTTCTGCGGCACGGCTGAAGCCGTGCCCTTTCAAAGCAACTTTCTCCAGATCTCTTCGTCCATGCGATTGCCTGGTGAGGTTCGCAGGCGCTCACCCATCCCTCGCCCTCACCTGCTAAACTCACTTTCGAAGTGATCCTTGCCTACATTGTCATAGCAGTCGCGGCCTACCTGCTCGGGTCCATCCCCACGGGATACCTGCTGGTGCGCATCTTCCGCCGCGAGGACATCCGCTCCATGGGCAGCGGAAACATCGGCGCCACCAACGTGCTGCGCGAGGGCGGCAAAGGCCTGGGTGCGGCCACATTTCTGCTTGACATGCTGAAGGGCTGCGCCGCCGTCTGGCTGGGTGGCGCACTCGGCGCATGGCTCATGCCAGCCGTACCGTTGCGCGACGCGCAGGCGCTCGCGGCCCTGATTGCCGTCGTCGGCCACATGTTCACCTGCTGGCTGCACTTCCGTGGCGGCAAGGGCGTGGCCACGGGCTTCGGCGTCTTCCTTGCCGCTTCACCCTGGGCGGCGCTGGCCGCGATCGGCGTTTTTGCCGTGGTTCTCGCGCTCACGCGCTACGTTTCCGTGGGATCGATCGCCGGGTCGGCTGCTTTTCTAGTCTTTGCCTGGTTCTTCCCGCCCGGCCCGCATCCGCCCTTCTTCTTCGCCGTCGAATGCGCGGTTGTCCTGCTGATCGTTGCCAAGCACCAACAGAACATCCGCCGCCTGATAGCCGGCACGGAATCCCGTATCGGAGCCAGAAAGCAGTTATGAGCCGCATCGCCGTACTCGGTTCCGGCGCCTGGGGAACCGCCATCGCTCTTTCGCTCTGCCGCCGCGGCGGCCACCAGGTCACGCTCTGGGCGCACGCCGGCGAGCTGGCGCGGCAGATCGCCGGCGCGGGGGAGAACACGCAATTCCTTCCCGGATTTCCGCTGCCCGCCGATCTCGCCGTCACCGCCGGCTGCGACGCCATCGCGGCTGCCGAGATCGTGGTCTCCGTCATCCCTTCGGAGTTTCTGCGCCCCACCCTCCTGCGCATCCGCTCGCATCTGCGCCCCGGCCAGTTGCTGGTCAGCGCCACCAAGGGCCTGGAAGACCGGAGCTTCCTGCGCATGACCGAGGTGATCGCCGACTGTCTCGGCGCTGTTCCGCAGCCCGGTTCCCTAACTCCGCCAACTCCGCTAACCCCGCTAACTCCGCTCTCTCTCCCCATTGGCGCGCTCTCCGGGCCGAGTTTCGCCGCCGAGGTGGCGCAGGGCCAGCCCACCGCAATCACTCTGGCATTCGCCGATCAGCAGAGCGCCGCTCTCATTCAGCAGGAATTCTCCTCGGAGACCCTTCGCCTCTACACCTCGACGGATGTCATTGGCGTGGAGCTCGGCGGCGCGCTCAAGAACGTAATCGCCATCGCCGCCGGCGTGGCCGCAGGCGTGGGGCTGGGCCACAACTCCACGGCCGCGCTCATCACGCGCGGCATCGCGGAGATCACGCGGCTTGCCGTGGCCTGTGGCGCGAGGCGCGAAACCCTCGCCGGCCTGGCAGGCGTGGGCGACCTGGTGCTCACCTGCACGGGCAGCCTGAGCCGCAACCGCAGCGTCGGCGCGGCGCTGGGCCAGGGCCGCAAACTTCCAGAGATTCTGGAGTCGCTCGGCGGCAAGGTGGCTGAAGGCGTACTGACCACGCACGCCGCGCTCGGCCTCGCCCACAAGCACGGCATCGAAATGCCCATCGCCGAGCAGATGGAGTTGATCCTGAACCAAGGCCAGGACCCGCGCGAAGCCATTCGCGCGTTGATGCTGCGGCCCGGCAAGGAAGAACACTAGTTGTAGCGTTTTTTAATCACTGCACACAAAAGCTTGTCATCCTGAGCGGAGTTTGCCGCGTTCTTTGCGGCAAACGGAGTCGAAGGATCTGCGGTTGCTTTTGTTTTTGCCCTCTCGGACAATCGAAGCCAAACGGGGATCTGAGGTTGCTTTCTTATGCAAGATGAATAGACGGTCTGTGGAGCCGCCTTGGACGCCGGCGCTCTTACGCAGCTTCCGGCCTGTTCCTGATCCCCAGCGCCCTCATTGCGCCGACGAGTATCTCTGAGTCGCCTCTCGTTTGTCGATCAAAATTGTTCTTGAACATAACGTTTTGGCGTGTTCCCATATTCCCCAGTTGCAACCACGGATCTGTGAGGTCAGTATGAAGAGCATCGTTTGTCGAATCACTCGCCGCCGGGCGCTCGCCGGGGCCGCGGCCGGAATTGCACTTTCCGTTTCACGATTCCCCATGCTCGGGCAGCAGCCCGCCCCCGCGCAGCAACCCGCTATGGAACAGAAGCCCTCCACCGTCGCCAACCAGATGCGCACCTCGCTTCATCAGGAGATTGAGTTGAACGCTGCGCCGGAGCGCATCTTCAATATGCTGCTGGATTCCAAACAGTTTGCTGCCTTCACAGGGATGCCGGCAACCATCGACCCCAGTCCCGGGGGCGCGTTCAATACATTCGGTGGATTGATCGAGGGCCGAAACATTGAACTCGTTCCCAATCGGCGCATCGTGCAAGCCTGGCGGCCTACGCATTGGGATCCAGGCGTCTACTCCATCGTTCATTTTGAATTGAAGGCATCGAGCGTTGGAACCACGCTCGTGCTGGACCACACAGGTTTTCCCGAAGGCGAATTCGACCACCTTGACCCCGGTTGGTACATGCGCTATTGGAACCCTCTCAAGAAGTATCTGACGACGCACGATTAGGAGCTGCGCTCTAACTTGCAGTTTGCAGCCGCGCTTCGGCCCAATTCGGCGTCGGGCCCCACAGGGATGAGATGAGCCCGTGCTCAGCAACACCAAGAATCAGGATTCCTCCGCGTTCGGCGTTCCGGCCGTCCCTCCGGCGATCGCGTCGAGGATGAGCAGCGGCTCTTTGCCCGGCGCCACGGCTTCAGGCCGGAGCGCATCATCGTCTCTCCGGTTCGAGCCTTGGGACTTTGCGCTTGGGAATGCAGAGTGAGACAATGCGTAGAATCGACGACCCGATGTGCGCCGGATGAGACCGGCCGATGCAAAACGGAGGCGACACATGGACTCCACTTCTACTCTTCTCAAACAGGAAATCAACGATACGCAAGCGGCGCAGCACGACCTGGCGAAATGGAAGCTCATCGTGACCGCAGCTCTCGGTGGGGCGGCATTCGGGTTTTCCAACAACAACCAGCCCAATCTCTGGCTCCTTCTCTTCATCCCGTTCGTGTGCGCTTATGTCGACTTGTATGACTACCAGTACAGGCTTCGTGTACTGGTTATCGCCAAGTTCCTCCGCGAGAAAAGCAGCGATCCGGTATTGAAGAGCTACGAAGAGGCATGCGAGCGTGTTCGCGAAAGTCGTGCGGGGGATTTCAATTTGGGCAAACGGGCAGCGCTCGGTTCAAGCATCGTAGCATCGGTCGTGGGCCCGTTGTTGTACTTCATCTGGAATTCGGACACGGGAGTTCAAGCACACGTCACGATTCCACGGCTGGTTGCTTTTGCGATCTGGTTGTGCAGCATTTCTCTTGTGGTTTTCTTTTACCTGGATTTTCGCCGAAAAGAGGATAAGCTCTCCAAATTACCAAAGGCCTGATTTCAGGAGCGCCCGGCTCGCACAAACTGCGGCCTATGGCGTGATCTGGAGGTTTATTTGATCGCTTTCCTTCATCCTCCCGCAATTGCCCCAATGATCAGCAGCGGCTCTTTTCCCGCTGCCACGGCTTCGGGCAGCTCCGCATCGGGCGAGGCGAGCGACCAATCCTCTTCACAGGCAAAGAAGCGCAGAAATGCGCGGCGATCACCGGTTGCATAATCGCGGATCGTGCCGCGCAGCACGGGATAGCCGGCTTCGAGCGCATCGAGAACCGCGCGCAACGTGACCGGCGGCGCAACTTCGACCAGCACATCGCCTTCGATTCGCGCCAGATTGCGCAGATGGTACGGCAGCGCCACGCGCACTTGCGATATGCTCGCTCCTTCACTCAACTCCGGATTCTCCTCAGATTCTCGCTGTCGAGTTTTCCTGGTCCCTGCGGGTGTCCCCGGCGAGCGATTCTTGCTCGCTGGGGTGGCTTGGTCCCTTTCTCAATTCAGCGTCTGCACTTCCACGGACAGAACCGCCGGCAGATCGCGGACAATCGGCGTCCAACTGTCTCCCGAGTCGGCCGAAGCGTAGACCTGGCCGCCGGTGGTTCCGAAGTAAATGCCGCATTCATCGAGCCTGTCGACCGCCATGGCGTCGCGGAGCACGTTCACGTAGCAATCCTTCTCGGGCAGTCCCTTCGCAAGCGGCTCCCACTCCTCGCCTCCGGTGCGGCTGCGGTAGACGCGCAGCTTGCCGTCAAGCGGAAAGTGCTCGGAGTCGCTCTTGATAGGCACCACGTAGAGCGTCTCCGGCTCGTGGGCGTGTACGTCGATGGCGAATCCGAAGTCGGTGGGCAGATTGCCGCTCACTTCGCGCCAGTTTTCGCCGGCGTCGTCGGAGCGCATCACGTCCCAGTGTTTCTGCATAAAGAGCACATCGGGCCGCGCGCGGTGCATGGCCACATGATGCACGCAGTGGCCGACCTCCGCCGTGGGGTTGGGCATGAAGTTTGAAACCAGTCCTTTGTTGATGGGTTTCCACGTTGCGCCGCCGTCGTCGGTACGGAAGGCTCCCGCGGCCGAGATGGCGATGTAGATGCGCTGCGGATTGGTAGCGTCGAGGATGATGGTGTGCAGCCCCATGCCGCCCGCGCCCGGCTGCCACTGCGGGCCGGTGCCGTGGCCGCGCAAACCTGAGAGCTCCTGCCAGTTCTCGCCGCCGTCGCTCGAGCGAAAGAGCGCCGCATCTTCCACGCCCGCGTAGACCGTGTCGGGATCGGCGAGCGAGGGCTCGATGTGCCACACGCGCTTGAACTCCCAGGGATGCTGCGTGCCGTCGTACCACTGGTGCGTGGTGAGCGGCTTGGCTGCAGTATCGTAGGCGAAGCGGTTGGGCAGCGCCTGCGGAGGGCCGGGCGGAGGAATCGCTTCACTCGGCAATCCAGGCTGATGCCAAGTTTTGCCGCCGTCGTCGGAGCGCTGGATGAGCTGCCCGAACCAGCCGCTGGTCTGCGACACATAAATGCGGTCGGGATCGGCCTCGGAGCCTTTCATGTGGTAGATCTCCCAGCCCGCAAAGAACGGCCCGCTCACCTGCCAGTCTTTTCGTTTGCCGTCGGAGGTGAGAACGAACGCGCCTTTGCGCGTTCCCACCAACACCCGCACACTGCTCATGATGACCTCCTGCCCTTTGCCTTGCCGTTGCGGCGGAAAGAGGAATTGGGGAATGCCGCTCTCCGATTTTTTCCGATTTTCCTTGCAAAGTGCAAGTATTTTTTCGGGCCGGCGATTACGGCGCCACGACCGACAACAATCGCACCGGTCCGAGCAGGCCTGAAGGCAGCAGCGGCGAATCGGCCTTGTAGGGAGCGAAATCGGCGAAGGCATATTTCTCAAGGGCCCTTGGTTGCTGGTCGCCGATCATGCGGTTGACCCACAGGTTCGTCACCCGCACGACGATGCGATTGCTGCCCGGCACGAGCGCGTGCGTTACGTCGATGCGGAACGGTGTCTTCCATACGATTCCCTGGTCCTTGCCGTTCACGCTCACCTCCGCGATATTTTCCACGTCGCCCAGGTCGAGCCAGAGATGCGCGCGGGGCGTGAATGCGCTCACTGGAGCCTCGATCGTCTTCGCGTAGCTGGCCGAGCCGGAGAAATACTTCACGCCCATCTCTGCCGATTCGCTCCAGGAGATCAACCGGTCGAATTGCGCCGTCTCCGGAGCGCCGCGGTTGGCTTCAAAGCTGATGGTCCAGTCTCGATTGAGCGCGTCGTCGACTCCCGCGACGATGGTTTCTTTGGGCTCGGGCAGCGTGCGTGACGCCGCTTTGGCCGGCTCGCGAAAGACGACGAAGGTGGTTCCGTAGGGTTCGAGATGCAGCGGGACCATGGTGCGGCCGTTGGCGCTGGAGTACGCTGCCGGGCGAGTCTCTCCGCTCGCCGCATCCCACAGCTCCGGGGCTTTTCCGGCCACGCGGAAGGTTGCGTTCACATCTTCGGCGCGGTCGTTGCGGTTGTCGACGAAATAGAGATCGCCGCCGGCGAGTTTGCGGTGCACGAACATCAGGTTTGTGTCCGGCTCCGGTTTGGTGTGCTCAAAGTCGCGCGCCACACCGAGCGCAGCCAGCGCTTCATTGGCCGAGAAGCCGATGTAGAGCCGGCCTTTCCCGATCCTGCGCACACCACGCGGCGCGGATGCCCTGCCCCAAAGCGAATCCGCAATCTTCTTCCACTCCGCCGAATCGCCGGCGAGGCTCGGCGAATCCATGGGTTTGTTGCCGACGACGACTGCGCCCTGTTGCACGAGGTCCCTGATACGCCGCAGTACCGGCAACGTCATGCGCTGGCTGCGGCCGCCTAGATAAAGGATGCGATAATTCGTTCCTCCCGGCGTGACGAAGCGGCCGTCTTTGAAGCTCAACTCGTGCAGCAGCACGTCGCTGTTCACAAAGTCGAAGGCGTAGCCGTCCGGCGCATCTGCAATCGCCTTCCAGCCAAAGACCGCGGTCAGCGGGCCCTCCTCGCCGTAGAAGTACGCCACGTCGGCGGAGTAATGCCCTTGTTGCATCATCCAGGAGCAGCGCGCGAGATACGTGATCCATGGTTGCGCTTCCTCGGCCCAGGTGTCGTTGCGATTGAACCACAGACCGTAAGGCCCGAGCGTGAGACCCGGCGCCATCTCGGCCACGGGCTGATGCGTGGACTCATGAATCTCAAAGCGATTCACGCCCAACGCAAATTCGAGATCGGCAACTTTTTTGAGATTGTTGGGCGCGAAGGACCACGCCGGACCGCGCGAGGTCATCGACTCCGCGCCGACGAAATTTTGGCCGTAGATGTGCGCCACAGACGCCGCGCCGCGCAGATCGGCAAAGTAATCGACATTCGGCCCCGGCTGGCCGGCCCAGGTCCACATCGCGCCCATGGGAACGTC
>Ga0326727_10028634_pt1 | contig 10110 bp, 8 predicted proteins | sample MB2enrmetagenome_FD_207643 | JGI IMG/M metagenome (GOLD analysis project Ga0326727, IMG submission 207643) | Lab enriched peat soil microbial communities from McLean, Ithaca, NY, United States - MB29MY | ecosystem: Environmental > Terrestrial > Soil > Wetlands > Peat | place: USA: New York...
TGCCACACCTCCGGCACGGTGACCTGGCGGGTTTTGGGGGTAACGTACACGATCGCGTCGAGCAGGTTGAGCAGCTCGGAAACATCTTCCGGGCGGTCGCTGCGGTCTTTGGCGAGGAGGCGGAGGACTAGGGCATCGAGGCCGCGCCAGTTGGCGAGGCTGGGGAGGTGGGTGCTGGGCGGCTGGGGCGGGGTGGTTTGATGCTGGCGAGCCCAGCCTTCGTAGTTTTCAGCGTAGAAGGCGGTGCGGCTGGTGAGCATCTCATAAAAAACTCCGCCGAGGGCGTAGAGGTCGGTGCGGCCGTCGAGTTCGGCGGCGGGGGTTCCGCGCCACTGCTCAGGAGCGGCATAGGCCATGGTCAGGAGAGTTCCGCCGGTGCGGGTGTAGGCGGTGCTGGACTCTTTGGTGGCGACGATGCCGAAGTCGGCGATCTTGGGGAGCCAGCGGTCGCCGTCGCGGGCCATGAGAATGTTTTCCGGCTTGATGTCGCGGTGGACCATGCCCTTCAGGTGGGCCGCGCCGAGGCCTTCGGCGATTTGGCGGGCGATGGAGAGGGCCTGCTCAGTGTAGAAGGGTCCTGTGGTGTTGTTGAGCAGGCCGCGCAGATCGGGGCCGTCGACAAACTCCATCGAAAAGAAGAGCGAGCCATCTTCGGCGGCCTCCAGATCGCCGCAGTCTACAACATTGCGATTGCGAATCTGGCGCAGCACACGCACTTCGCGGAGGAAGCGGCTAGTAAAGGCCTGATCCTGGCTCAGCTCGGAAGAGAGGAACTTGAGGGCGCGAGGCTCGTCCATCAGCGTGTGCTGAGCGAGATAAACGGCTCCCATGCCGCCTTGGCCGAGTTTGCGGACGATGCGGTAGCTCTGGTGGATGATCATGCCCGGCTTGAGGTCGCGAATCTCGTTGAGCGGCAGGCCGTGGGTGGGGCAGGTGGTGTGGCTGTCGGGATAGCCGGAGTCGCATTGCGGGCAGGTTTTCATGCGTTTGCGCTTTTGAATTTTGCGGCGGAACCATTGTGACATCCAGGAGGGGGGAGTGCAATGGGGGGAACAGGGAATAGAGAATAGGTCATAAAGATCTATAGTTTTAAATATCCCGCCTTAGCCTCAAAGAACGCAGCGAGAGTGGGCACCCATTCGTGTACGAGAATGTAGCGGGCTTTCGATATAATCCAGAGGAGCGCAGAGCAGCTATGTCCGCCGCTCTTTGGAGACCTGCATGACCTTCGATATCCAGGAAATCCTGGGTTTACTTCCCCACCGCTACCCGTTTTTGCTGATCGACAGAGTGGTCGAGTTTGAGCGCGGCAAGCGCCTGGTGGCCATCAAGAATGTCACTATGAACGAGCCCTATTTTCAGGGCCACTTTCCGGATTACCCCATCATGCCGGGCGTGCTGGTGATTGAGGCGATGGCGCAGGCTGGGGCCATCATCATGATGAACGAGATTCCTGACCGCGAGAAGAAGCTGGCGGTCTTCACGGGCATTGAGAAGGCCAAGTTCCGCCGGCCGGTGGTGCCGGGAGATCAGTTGCGCATCGAGGTAGACGTGCTGGCGTTCAAGAGCCGGCTGGGGCGCATGGAGGCTAACGCCTTTGTGGAGGGCAAGCTGGCCTGCCAGGCGATACTGACCTGCTCGATTGTGCACCGGACGCCGCAGACGGAGGCGGTGACAGGCGAAGCGCAGCCAGAGGCGGCGGAGTGAGCATCCATCCCAGCGCGGTGATCGCTTCGGGCGCGGTGGTTCCCGCTTCGTGCACGGTGGGGCCGTTTTGCACGATTGGGCCGGAAGTCGAACTGGGCGAGGATTGCAAACTGATCTCGCACGTGGTGCTGGAGGGACGGACGCGCATTGGGGCACGCAACGTCTTTCACCCGTTTTGCGCGGTGGGCGTGGCGCCGCAGGATTTGAAGTATGGCGGCGAGCCGACGGCGCTGGAGATTGGCGACGGCAACACGATTCGCGAGTGCGTGACGATCAGCCGCGGGACGGTGGGCGGCGGCGGGGTGACGCGGCTGGGGTCGGATTGCTTGTTGATGACCGGCGCGCATATCGGCCACGACAGTCAGGTGGGCAGCCATTGCATTTTGGCCAATTGCGCCACGCTGGCCGGACACGTGGTCATCGAGGACTACGTCACGTTGGGGGCGTTTTGCCCGGTACATCAGCACTGCATTGTCGGGAAGTATGCCTTTATCGGCGGCGGGACGATTGTGACGCAGGACGTGCTGCCGTTTTCGCTGACCTCGTCGCGACGGGAGAACAAGGCCTTCGGCATTAATAAGATTGGGCTTCAGCGGCGCGGGTTTTCTGCGGAGCGCTTACAGGTGCTGCAGAAGGCGTTTCGGCTGCTTCTGGCGGCCAAGCTGAACACCACACAGGCGCTGGAAAAGATCAAGGAACTAGAGGGCGAGGACGCGGCGCTGCTGGCGGCGTTTATTGAGCGTAGCGAGCGCGGGGTGATTAAGTAGGGAGTCGGTAAGGAGGCTTTATGCAATCTCGCAGATTCTTGCTGTTCGCTCCTGTGTTTCTGGCAATCTCCCTTCTGGGTTCAGCCCAGGAGATTATCTCTGTCGACAAACTCATTCTCAGTCAACATATAGACCATAGTGTGGCTCCTGTGTACCCGCCGATTGCCAAAGCCGCGCAGGTTACCGGCACGGTCAATCTTACAGTCCAGATCGGCATGACCGGCAAGGTTGAATCGATAAAGGTGGTGAGTGGGCCATTAATGCTTCAACAAGCCGCAATTGATGCGGTGAAACAATGGACCTATCGCCCGTTTGTGAAGGATGAGAAGCCCGTGGTGGTAAGCGGGACGGTTTCCATCGAATTCAATGCTTTTACCGGGATGGTTTCCTTCGAATCTAGTCTTGCAGAAAATGGACCAACACGCGGCGAAAAGAAGATATTAGACCGATATCTAAAGCTCTCCGAACTATGCAGTAAGGCCATGCCCGCGCGGACGGATTCTCCTATAACGATGACCGTTTGTAAGCGGGCGGCGGAGGCCGCTGATGAGTTTGCGCCGAATGTTCGCTTCGTCGAAAAGCGTCATGCATTTGTTTCCGCAGCCTGGGCCTTCTTTTTTGGCGGCGACCTTAACGCTGCCCTAACCTATGCAGATAAATCCGTAGATATAGTAAAAGCGGGGCATGATGATAACTCAGGCTGCGAAGCCGCATACGGTATCAGAGGCATTGTCGAAGGCAAACTGGGCGATCTAACGGCCGCAGACCAGGATATGGCCGTATCCGAGGATTATGGGCGGAAGGAAATTACATGGGCGGAACAGGTCGGATTTGAATCTAGCGATTCTTATAAACGAGCTCTAGTACAGGGTTTGCGTTTTCACGCTCGGGTGCTCCAAGGACTCAACCGTCCCGAAGAGGCGCAGAAGAAGCTGGACGAAGCGGCGAAGTACAACTGAGCTGTGAACGATTTCTATGGAAAGAATGAATCTGTCTATGAATTTGGCGGGCATCATGAAACTCGGTCTGATTGCCGGCAACGGGCGGTTTCCGTTTTTGCTGCTGGATGCGGCGCGGGCTGAGGGGCTAAGTGTAGTGGTGGCGGCGATCCGCGAGGAGACGGACGCGGAGATGGACCGGCGCGCGGCTGAGGATAGTGGCATTACGGTTCATTGGCTCTCGCTGGGCGAGCTGTCACGGCTGATCGAGACCTTTCACAAGGAAGGCGTCAGCAAGGCGGTGATGGCTGGGCAGGTGAAGCACAAGCAGATTTTTTCCAGCATCCGGCCGGATTGGCGGCTGGCTAAGCTGCTGCTGAACCTGCCGATTCGCTCGACGGACAGGCTGATCGGGGCGGTGGCCAAGGTGCTTGCGGACGAGGGTATTGAGTTGATGAGTTCCACGGCGTTTCTGGAGCCGCTGCTGGCCGAGGAAGGCGTGCTGACAGAGCGCGCGCCAGACGAGGACGAGCGCAAAAACATCGAGTACGGGTTCAGCGTGGCGCGCGCCGTGGCGGGCTTCGACATTGGGCAGACGGTGGTGGTGGCGGCGCAGGCCTGCGTGGCGGTGGAAGCGATGGAAGGCACGGACGCGGCGATTGAGCGGGCCGGGCGGCTGATGAGAACTTTGGATTGCGACGCGGAAATCTCCGCGTCTAGGGAAATCGACGCGGAAGGCTCCGCGGCCAGATCTGCTTCGACACTTGAGCGGCGGCTGACAGTGGTGAAGGTGGCCAAGCCTAATCAGGATATGCGCTTTGATGTGCCGGTGATCGGCATTGCGACGATCGAGACGATGATCCGCGCCGGGGCAAGTTGCCTTTCAGTCGAGGCCGGTCGCACGCTGCTTTTTGACCGCGAGGCTCTGCTGAAGCGAGCTGATGAGGCGGGGATTGCGATTGTGGCGAAAGGACAGTGAATAGAGAATAGCCTACGGCGCGGTGAGGCATTTTATTCAACTCGATAAAAAGCTGTAAATAGGTGAAACTATCCCACCTTAGCCTCAAAGAACGCAGCGAGGGTGGGGCGCCCGCACTATCAATTCACCATCTTGATTCCGATTACGCAAAACTCTCTGCGTCCCAACTGGCACATTTCCCATCCAATCAAGCGGAGGTTTTCACGTGAGAATTCCCCTTCTCCTTATCTTTGCCGCGGCCTCTGTGGTTGCGGTTTCGTTGGTCGCTGTCCGCGCGGCCGGACAAAATGTGCAAAATGAACAAGCACTGCCCACGGTTGGTCAGGTTGCGCCTGGTTTCACGCTTCCCTCGCAAGACGGCTCCCGGATTTCGCTGGAGGGTTTTCGCGGCAAGTGGGTGGTGCTTTACTTCTATCCCAAGGACATGACCTCTGGCTGCACCATCGAGGCGCACAATTTTCAACGCGACCAGACACAATTTGACGCGGCCAACGCGGTGATTCTGGGCGTGAGCGTGGATACGCCGGAGAGCCACAAGCAGTTCTGCACCAAGGAGGGGCTGACCTTCCGATTGCTGGCCGATCCGGAGCACAAGGTTGTCGAGGCTTACGGGTCGCTGGGCCACTTTGGCCCCTTCACCATCGCCAACCGCAACACCTTCCTGATCGACCCGAATGGCAAGATCGTTCAGGTATGGACCAAGGTCCAGGTCCAGCACCACTCGGAGGAAGTGCTGGCGGCGCTGGCACAGGCAAAATCCGGAAAGTAACCTGTCTCAACAGATGGCTCCGTCAAGGCTTCGCAATAAGAACGGCCCCCAGGGCATTGTCAAACCCTTCAACCCTGCAATCACAAAGGAGATTTCATGACCACTCCCGTCAAACCCAAGCCAAACTCCGTCAAGCCTCCACAAAATCAATCTGTCAAGCCGCCGCAAGGCCAGTCAGCCAAGCTTCCACAAGACCAGTCCGTCAAGCCTCCTCAAGGACAATAATAAGGCGCTCAAAACTCTTTGAGACCTAGTTGGCCGAGGCTATGGCCAACCCTTTGCAGACGCAAAAAAGCCCGGCGTGAGCCGGGCTTTTTTGCTTGCCTTAAACGTCAGGCTATCGCTGCTACGTGGTTGCCTTCTTTGCAGCGGTTACTACTTTTTCTTCGCAGGAGCCTTCTTCTTCTTGGCAACTGCCTTCTTCGCCTTCGCCTTCTTGGCGGGGCCCTTCTTTGCTGCTTTCTTAACGGCCAACTTATTACCTCGTTTGTTAGATTTTCTGGCGCTTATCTTGCCGGCAGCGGCCTTCTTTGCCCCAGCCTTTCCGCCCCTTGCGCCAGCTTTCTTCTTCTTTGCGGCGGACTTCTTTGCAGCCTTTTTGGCCACAACCTTTTTCGCTGCTGCCTTCTTTGCAGCCTTTTTTGCGGGAGCCTTTTTCTTCGCGGCCTTACGGGGGGCCGGCTTCGATGCTGGTTTTGCTACGTCTACGATCACCGACTCTTGAACTACTCCCTCATCGTCGTCCGAGGAGGTGAGCACGCTATAGGATTCAACTTCTTCATCCTCTTCAAAGTCGTTGTGATCGGACTCAAACGCGGCCGGCTTGGCATTCGCTTCGCCGTCGCTCATCGCGTACATCCTGAACACTTCTTCCATCCCATTGCCTCCAGCGGCCTGCCGCTGCACAAATTTTTCATTTTCATTTTCGCGTGGCGGGGAAACCCAGGTTCCGCCCGCAAAAAGTATTCTAGCAATAGATTGCACGCACAGACCATCAATTGACAAGCACGAAATGCAATTTTTGAGAAATATTATTTTGCCGCATGAGCATTGGAAGCAGCGGCGGATTTCCTGACGGGGGATTTTCCCGCGTTCTCCGTGCCGGTTTTCTTCGCCGCGGGAGCAGCGGCGGTGTGTTTCACGGGGGCTTTGTTCGTAGCCGGCGCGCTGTTTTTCTTTGACGCTGCCGGACGCGCGGGTTTATTCACGGTGCTCTTTGGCGGCGCGGCCTGCGGATGGGCGCCAGTCTGAGTGTGAGCGCCGCGATGCGCGCGAGCGGCAGTGTGGTGAATAGTGGCGGGATCGGCCACATAGAGCCGCTGACCGGGCGGCACTTTAGTCCCGGTGATCTTGTTCCAGCGGCGCAACTGGGTGAGCGAGACACCGAAGCGGTCGGAGATGGTGACCAGCGTGTCGCCCTTGCGCACGGTATAAACCCGCGGATGGGTCACGGGCTCGGCGACCGGCAGCGCGGGCACCAGCAGAGCCTCGACGCCCTCAATGCCATCGCGCACGCGCAGATGATTGGCCTCGGCCAGCGCCGTCTCCGTCACGCGATACTTGAGCGCCACCGAGGAAAGCGTGTCCTCGGGCGCAACGCGGTGATAGCGCCATGCATTGCGCTTGCCTTCAGGAATCAACGCGATGAGCTTTTCAAAGACCGCCGAGGCGCCGCCGGGCAAATGCAGATCAAACGAAGTTTCGGGCGGCGTAACGAGCCGCAGCAGGCTGGGGTTCAAGGCCGTCAATTCATCGACCGGCACCCCCACAATATCCGATACCAGCCTGAGGCTGACCGGATAGTTGATGGTCACCGTGTCGGTCAACACCGGCGGATCGAGCGTGACTTCGTCAAAGCCGTACTGCGCGGGATGATTGGCGATGATGATGGCGGCCAGAATCTCCGGCACATAATTTTTGGTTTCCTTGGGCAGTTCGCCGCGCTTGTAGAGTTCCCAATAATCGGCGTAGCCGGTTTTCTCTACGGCGCGCTGCACATTGCCGGCGCCCCAGTCGTAGCCGGCCATGGACAAGTACCAGTCGCCGAGCTGATCGTAGATGAACTTCATGTAGCGGGCATAGGCGCGAGTGGATTTTTCCGGGTCGAAGCGCTCGTCCACATAGGCGTTGCGGGCCAAGCCATAGTTTCCGTGGGGCATGAATTGCCACATGCCGCCGGCATGGGAGCGGCGATTGAGGGCGCGGGGCTGAAAGCCGGACTCGGCCACCGCTAAATAGATGAGGTCCTGGGGCACGCCCTCTTCGGCCATGACGCGCTGAATCATAGCCTTGTAGCGGCCGGCGCGCTCGAAGGAGTGGAGCAGGGTGTTGTGGCCCTTCTGCGTAGTGGAGAAGAAGTTAATGTAGGAGGCCACGTAATCGTTGACCACCAGCGGCAAATCGGATTTGGTGGTAGCCAGATCGGCCCTGGCCTTGGCCACAATGTTGGGGTCCACCGCAAAGGTTACGTCCTCAGCCACGTCGGCGGGCGTCTCTTCTTCTTTAGGTACAAATCCGTTGCCCTGCTTAAGCACTTCCATCTCAAGCGCCTGGACGTCATCCACGATACGGTCGAACTCCTCCTGCAACTCGGGAGTGCTCTTGATGTCGATGCCGCATGAGAGCATCAGGTCCACGGCTCGATCGAACTCCAGCTTGGCCTCGCGCAATCGTCCCTTGCGATATTCAGCCTGGCCACGCGCGTAGGCGTCCTCCACCTGCTGGATCAGCGCGCGGACCTGCAGCTGTTGACGGGTAAGCGCCGGGTGCGTGGGAGCAGTTAGCTCGGGCGCCGGGGCAGAAATAAGCGGAGGCGCGGTGGCTTGCGTCCGCGCGCCCTCGGAAGCGTTGGTAGGCGCAGTGGGGTTGCAGCCTGCCAGCGAGAGAGCCAGCATGGCGTAGCCGAAGAATCGATACCACATTCTGCCCAGTCGCATAAGAGGTGAGGTAGTCTTGCCGCCGATAGTCCGCGGAAGACAGACCCTCAGTCGATGATAAGCTATGGCCTGGAGGTATGCGCGCCGCAGGGGTGCGAAAACCTCTTTCATCAAGCCAAAATGGACGCGCGCTTCCTCAGAAATTTTGCGATCATCGCCCACATCGACCACGGCAAGTCGACGCTGAGCGACCGTCTGCTGGAATTTACCGGCTCGGTGACGGGCCGGGAGATGCAGGCGCAGATTCTGGACGACATGGATCTGGAGCGGGAGCGCGGCATCACTATCAAGGCTCACGCGGTGCGCATGATGTACAAGGCGCACGACGGCAACACCTACCAGCTCAACCTCATCGACACGCCGGGCCACGTGGACTTCAGCTACGAAGTATCGCGCTCGCTGGCCTCGTGCGAGGGCGCGCTCCTGGTGGTGGACGCCAGCCAGGGCGTGGAGGCGCAAACACTTGCGAATGCTTATCTGGCCATCAATCACGGGCTGGAAATTATTCCGGTCATTAATAAAATCGATCTTCCCTCGGCGGACATCCTGCGCACCCAGGAGGCCATCGAGAAGGCCGTGGGACTGGACGCCACGGATGCCATCCCGGTGAGCGCCAAGACCGGCCAGGGCGTGGACGATGTGCTGGAGGCCATCGTTCACCGGCTCCCTCCACCGACCGGGAATCCAGATGCTCCGCTCCAGGCATTGATCTTCGACTCCTGGTTCGATTCGTATCGCGGCGTGATCGTGCTGGTGCGCGTGATGCAAGGCTCAATGCGCAAGGGGCAACGCATACGGCTGATGTCAAACGAGAAGGCCTTTGAAGTGGAGTCGATGGGCGTGCTGATGCCCAAGCCGGTGGAGATCGGCGAGCTGCTGGCCGGCGAGGTGGGCTTTTTTGCGGCCACCATCAAGACGGTGAGCGACACCAAGATCGGCGACACGGTTACGGACGACACCCGGCCCGCGGCGGCGCAGTTGCCGGGCTTTGAAGACATCAAACCGATGGTTTTTGCCGGGCTGTACACGGTGGACTCGCACGAGCACACGCTGCTGCGCGACGCGCTGGAGAAGCTGCGCCTCAATGATTCATCCTTCTTTTTTGAGCCGGAGAGCTCGGTTGCGCTGGGTTTCGGCTTCCGCTGCGGCTTTCTGGGACTGCTGCACATGGAGATCATCCAGGAGCGGCTGGAGCGGGAGTACCAGTTGGACCTGATCACCACCGCTCCCGGCGTGCGCTACCACATTACGATGACCGACGGCAGCGTAATGGAGGTGGACAATCCCTCGCGCTGGCCGGAGCCGGGCAACATCGATTGCATTCACGAGCCGGTGATCACCGCCAAGATTCTGACCAATGAAGAGTATGTCGGCGGCATCTTCAAGCTGGTGGAAGAAAAGCGCGGACGGCAGTTGAACTTCGAGTACGTCACGTCAACGCGCGTGCTGCTGACTTACGAGTTGCCGCTGAATGAAATTGTTCTGGATTTTTATGACCGGCTGAAGTCAATTTCGCGCGGCTATGCGTCATTGGATTATCAACTGGCCGGGGAGTGGGAGTCGCCCATGGTCAAGCTGGACATTCTGGTCAGCGGTGAGCCGGTGGATGCGCTCTCGGTGATCGTTCACAAGGACTTTGCCTACGAGCGGGGCCGGGCGCTGGTCTCGAAGATGCGCGAACTGATTCCCCGCCAGCAGTTCGAGGTGGCCATCCAGGCGGCCATCGGGGCCAAGATCATCTCCCGCGAGACGGTGAGCCCGCTGCGCAAAAATGTGCTGGCGAAATGCTATGGCGGGGACATCACGCGCAAACGCAAGTTATTGGAAAAACAGAAGGAAGGCAAGAAACGGATGAAGCGGATCGGCAGGGTGGACATTCCGCAAGAAGCCTTCCTGGCGATACTGCGAATAGGCGAAGATTCGCAGAAGTAGGCACAGATTGTGATCTAATTCACATTTATTTAACCTGGGTTTGTGGATAACCCCGACAAGCCCTTAAAGTATGCCCCTGCAA
>Ga0326727_10028635_pt1 | contig 10110 bp, 3 predicted proteins | sample MB2enrmetagenome_FD_207643 | JGI IMG/M metagenome (GOLD analysis project Ga0326727, IMG submission 207643) | Lab enriched peat soil microbial communities from McLean, Ithaca, NY, United States - MB29MY | ecosystem: Environmental > Terrestrial > Soil > Wetlands > Peat | place: USA: New York...
GCGGCGCCCGCCGCCAGCGCAGCCTGCGTGGCGGCGTGCGCCTTCTTGGCATCGCCGTTGAGAATTGCATCGTAGAGGTCGTTCGATTGCGCCATGGTTCTTCACCTCAAAACGTCATTGAAACCAGATACAGACTAATGCACTTGCATAACTGGCGTAAATGCCTGCTATAGCTACTGGCGCCAAGGTCAGACAAATCCGTCCTAGATTCTCTCGTCAAATTCCGCCGGAAGTTGAATGGGATAATTTCCGAACTCACGCACCAATTTCACAATCCAATCGTAAGTCTGGCCGGAGACGCCGCTGCTCACCGAATGGTCGGACTGGAAGATGTAGCCGCCTCCCTTGGCGGCATTCAGCTTGCGCAACACCTCGCGCCGGATGGCCGCGCGATCGCCACTTTCCCAAATCTGTATATCGCTGTTGCCGCAGAAGCCTATGCCCTGTCCGTACTGGCGGCGCAGCTCGACGCAGTCCATGCCGGCTTTTGCCTCCAGCGGATTGTAAGCATCAATTCCAATATCGATGTAATCCTGGAATATCGCCTTGCAGTTTCCGCAGCCGTGATACATCACCGGCAAGCCATGGGCGTGCGCATATTCGGCCATTTGCGCCACCCACGGCTTAAAATACTCACGCCAGTAACGCGGCGAGAAGAACATTCCTTTCTTGTAAGCCACGTCGCCCCAGATCAGAAAGCCGTCGAGCAGCTCCTCGCCCGCGTCGATCTCGGCCTTGGCGCATTCCAGATAATACGCGCCTATGCGGTTGACGATCGCGCCCATCCGCTCGGGAAACTCACCCATCCATATCATCGCGTTCTGTTGACCGATAAGGCGCGTGAGACATTCGCTGACTTCGATCATGCTGCCATAAACCGGAAAATCGGGCCGCAGAGATTTCACGGTATCGATCCATGCCGGCGAATTGTATTCAAAACCGTCGCCCACACCGGCAACCTGGTTGTCGCCGGCGGCGAAAAAGCGGCGGCTGTCGCGCGGATCGTCGAACTCGGCGCGCTCCAGTTTCTCAAACGCGTCGATCTCCCAGGCCAGCATCTCCGGCATGGGGAATTCATAATGCTTGCGCATGATTACGCCGAAGCCGGTCTTCACCACGATCTCCTCCGGCGTTTCGCGGAGCGTTTCGAAGGGGCGAATCCACGGGTCCATGTTGGGCACCGTCGAGATCCAATCGAGGTCGTAGTAGTAATACGGATTGGCGTCCGCCGGCAAACCCAGCTCCTGGCGCCACCGTTGGGTGAAACCACCCCAGAAAAAGTCGCTGATGGGCACGCGGTCCGGCTCCTGGTGGCGGAGCGCCGTGTTCAGCCGCTCCAATTTGCGCAAGGTGTTTTCTTTCCGGTCAACGGTACTGGCGCTTTTGCTGAAAGTGTTGAACATGCTCATAAAGTGGAATCTCCGATTTGGCTCCAAATCACCCAACGCATACGGCATATGAGCGGTTTACCAAGGACAGACCTAGCCCTGAGGCCGGAAGCGGAGCGATTCCACGCCATGTTGGACTCGGCGTATTCAAACCGGAATTGTTAGCGTGTTTTCCCGGCTGCAAGGCAATATACCACGCGCTGCCCTCGTGCGCGATCGATGATCGCAATCTATATTAAAGCGTCTCTGGAGGCTGTTAAACGGCCTCCAGAGACCATGAATCAATCAAGTTGCGCTGGTTTCTTCTTTGTAATTCAAGAACCCGCGCAAAGGCTTCCTAGAAGCTCACCTTGGCATAGAACTGCATCTCGCGGGGATCGCCATACGATGACGACGACGCCATGCCAAAGGTCGTCGATCCAGGACCCCAGCCAGTGTTGAGACCCATCACGTTGGGATGGTTGAGTACGTTGAAGGCCTGGGCGCCGATCTTTGCGCTGAACCGTTCGCCGACGGCGAAGGCCTTTTCAGCGCTTAGATGGAGCACAACTTCCTTGGGCCCACGAAGGCTGCCCACCTTAGCAGTTCCGAAGTAACCATAGGAAGGAGCAGCGAAATTGGTTGCGCTGTAAAGCGGCTGTTGTCCGACTTTGCCGCTGGTGCCGCGATTGCGGACAACGGGGCCGGTCGCGTTCGGACGAGTCGCCAGTCCAGAGCTGTAGGTTGGTGTCATGGCAAACCCGCTCTGGGCCACTGTGTAGGAGGTGAGATTCCAGCCGCCCAGCAAGGTATGCTCGACGGCGTTCGAGGTTTTGTTGAAGAAGGGGATGTTGTAAACCAACGAGTCGATAAACACGTGGGGGCGATCGTAGTCTGGACGGCCGTAGTCGCCCATCGGGTTTCTCGAGTTCTGATAGGTGCCGCTGGAGCTGTACGCCACCTGCACGCCGGAGGCATTCACGTCGCCCAGGGATTTGCTGAAGGTGTAGGAAACGTGCATCGTCAGGTCGCGCATCTTCTGCACATAACCCGCCAGCAGGCCGTTATAGTTTGCCACGCCAAGGGAGGAGCCCGTTGTCATGGAGTTATATCCCTGATATGGACGGTAGTAGTAGCTGTTGACTTTGCCAGCGTTGATGCAAGGATCGTAGCTGAATCCCGATGAATATTGTCCGACAACTCCAGCAGCGGTAGCGGCAGTAAGGCACGCCGTGGTCCCGGTAGAATCGGTCGTGCTGGTGTCAGCATATTTTCCCGTAACGGGGTTGGCGTTCAATGGGAAGTTCTGATCCCAGCCGCCGGAGGAGCTTCCGTTGAAGATATGCTGCGTGGTCATGCCGGCATATCCGATGGAGACGACGCCGCCCGGAGCGACTTCTTTTTCGATCGTCAGGCTGTAGTTGCGAATGGTTGCCGGACGATAGCTTGAAGAGGTGGCGAGCACCGACACCAATCCTGACGGATTGGGAACGGTTCCGGAACCGCCGGCCGGGTTGGTGAACTCGGTGTTGAAATAGACAGGCTGTTGCACAAACGGGGTGTTGCCGAGCAGGTTGGAGGTCTGCAGCAGGCTGACTTGCGTGTAGCCGAAACCGACGCCGCCGTGGATGGAGGTCTTGCCGTCATTGGTCAGACGATAGGCAAAGCCAATGCGCGGAGCATACAGCCCCTTTTGCGGTGTTGTGAAGCCGGTGGGTGTTCCCTGGCCGGCAGTCAACATGCCGTTGGTGGTGATATTGGCCACCGTGGCGCCGTCTGTCTCCAACGGCTGGTTGGAAGCGTTCAGGTACTGCCAGGTTGTGGACTGGAGTCCGTAGGTCGAGACACCGCACTGAGGCAGGCTGCCGAGAGCATTGCCGAGGGTTGCCGACGGATCCGCGCAGATTGCCGGGGCGCTTGACAATGAAAATGCGCTGGGAACGAAGTTGGAAATATCGTTTCCGTCCTTGGTGGGCGCCGAAAAATACGACCAGCGCACGCCCAAGTTGACGGTCAGCCTGGGGTTCACCTTCCAGTCATCCTCGATGTAAGCTTCGGTCCAGTTATTGCGGAAGCGGCCATCGCGCTGCGAGCTGGTCTGTTCATATCCATAGCCGCAACCGTTGCTCCCCTTGGAAAGGAAGCCCATCAGATAATCTGCGAGGGTGTTGTTGGAGTAGCCGCCGTCGAAGCAGAAGTTGCCCATGGGGAAGGCGCTGGCAGCATTGGCGTGCAGCAGGTTCCTCATGTAGGTAAATCCGCCCTGGATGATATGGTTGCCCTTGACCCAGGTAATGTCGTCTGAATATTCGGTGGTTTGATCGTTGGAGTGGGTTGGCAGAGCTCCGACACCGATCCACCACCAGGCATCAGATGAGTCGCCTGGACTGTTGTCCAAGCTGATATCCGGCATACGATTGATAGGGTCCACGCCGGGAAAGACCTGGTTGATGTTCACGCCGCTGGGCAGGGTATAATCCCCCATCAACATGTTTTGGTACTTGGTGAAGATCAGGCCCGCGCTGGCGTTGTTGATCAGGCTCGGCTTGATGGTCCACTGCCAGCGCAGTAGCGCATTCATAGCCGGTGTGTCCGTTGCGGAAAGGGTAATGGGGTTGTAGTTGTTATAGCCGCGCGACCCATTGATCTGGGCGGCCTCCTCCTTCATTACACGGAAGGTGATGCTATTGCTGGCGTTGGGGTTGTAGTCCGCGCGATACAGCTCGTCGTTGACGCTGAACTTATTCGCGTTTGGGTTCAGGTAGTTTTCAGTCGTCGTGGCCGCGGTGAGGTTGTAGTTGGGCAACGGCCAGAATGTATTCATCAGGATCACGGTGTTCGAGTCCATGCACTTGGGCAAAATCTGGTTGTAGTTGCCGCCGGCCGTCTTCTGAGTAATGCAGTTTACGCCGGAACCTGCCCCGCCCCCATAGCGGGCATCAAGAATCGCCTGGTGAGTCGAATCGAGCGAGGAATAGGGATGAAGAACCGCGCCGGTTGCAAGCGCAGGCTCGGAACTGAGGTCGCCGGCGCGGTTGGCAGCGGTAGGCACAACGCGGGCGCCGGTTGCATAGGGAGAGTGAACGGCCTTCCAGTCCGCTCCCACGAAGAAGAACAGTTTCTTGGTGTTGAACAGCTTGGGAATCTCGAGAGGGCCGCCCACGGTAATGCCCCAGTCGGTTTGGTGCAGTGAGGCCAACGGCGTCGTTGCGCTTTGGTAGTAGTAATGCGCCGTGCCGTACTCATTGCTGCGCTCGAAGCCGTAGGCGCTGCCGTGGTACTTCTCTCCGCCGCTCTTGGTGGTGACCAGGATCTGGCGTCCAGCCAGGCCATAACGCGCGCTGTAGTTATCGCTCAGGACGCGCATTTCCTCGACTTGATCGACCACCGGAGTAATCGGCATGGTGATGAACGATGCGCTGGTCACGTTGTACACGCCGTCGATGGTGTACATGGTTTCTTCAGCGGAGGAGCCGTTTACAATCACCACCGATGTATTCGCTCCTTGACCGGCCTGATACGTTCCGTTGCCGCCGAGCACGCTGCTGACGCCGGGAACCACCGTCAGCAGGGACAAAAAGTTGCGCCCGTTGAGCATGATGTTTTGGACTTCATTGGCCGTAATCGTGCCGCCGGCTTCGGCGCTTTCGGTCTGCACCACCACCGCATCGGCAGTAACGGAGACGGTTGCGGATTCACTGCCAACGGTGAGTTTGAGGTCCAGGCCGCGGCGCTGGCCGGGATCGAGGTGAACGTTCGCAATGGTTGTCGTTTTGAACGACTTTGCGCTTACGGTGACGGAATAGTCTCCGGGGGGGAGCGATTCCACTGTGTAGAAACCAGTCCCCGAGGTAATGGCTGTGTGCGTAAGGCCGGTGGCCAGGTTGGTCACCGTCACCTTTGCACCTACGACAACCGCGTTAACGGGATCGGTCACCGTTCCCGTGATTGCCACTGAGGTTGCGTTTTGCGCAGAAATGCAGGTAGCGATCAGGAACAGGCAAGCCGCCGTCCCCAACCGCAAGATGTACCGCATCAACTTCCGATTCATGTAGGGCCTCCTACGGTTTTCAGTCTGATGCCGCGCTCTTACCGCGAGTGAAAACGCGACATTGCATTTGTGGGAGGAACCCTACAAAAAGTCTTCATCGCTGTCAATGCGAAATGCTTCGTATTATGGGAAAAGTGCGCATCCCCAGATTTGTTGGAGATTTTTATGTGTTACAGCTAAAATCGGTCACGTGAAATCCGCATTTCGGAACGAGCGTAATCGCCTTCGAGTTAAATCCAATCTCTGCGCCAAACCGTAGGCTAAGGATGTTTATCCAAGTTTCCGGTCTATTCCCGTTACAAAGTACACGCGAGAAAGAGGAAACACCTCAACCTCCACAGTTGCCCGAATGGCTGCTTGATTCCGCTATACGGAACGTGAAAACTGGTTCGTCGGGCTTGGTCTGGGGCAACTGGATGCGGAGGCCATCTACCCGCTGGGTCCACACAAGCTTTTCGCTGGACCCTAACAATTGCACTGAACAGACCTGGCCAGATAAGTACGGCGTGCCGCGCCACAACGAGCGCAGGCGCAGTTCTCCTGTTTCCGGCCAGCCCAGCGCTATGGCATAGAGCATGTCGTTGTGGGTGGTATAGCGAATATCTTCGGAAGTATACGTCTGGCTGTCGGTATACTTTGCGGAGCTTGTGACCTTGGTTGGCCCCTCGCCATAAAGTATCCATGGGCGTGAGCCGTAGATGGCCTCGCCATTCACCTGGAGCCATGCGCCGATCTGCAACAGAACAGCGCGTGCCTGCTCGGGAATGGTTCCGTCGGCCTTGGGCCCAACATTCAAGAGCAGGTTGCCGTTCTTGCTAACCACGTCCACTAACTCACTGATAAGCGATTTGGCGCTTCGGTACTCGTCATTCTGCACATACCCCCAGGAGTGAATACTGACCGAAGTGTCAGTCTGCCAGGGTAACAGGCGCAGGGCGTCCAGCTTACCACGTTCGAGGTCTAGAACGGCGGCATTCTCTGGGAAATCATGCATCTTATAGGTCAGCACGACGCCCTGTTGCTGCCGCGCGGCCTGGTTGTAGTAGTAAGCGGCAAACCGCTGGAGATACGGCTGAAAGGCTGGTTGGCCGATCCACCAATCCAGATACATGAAGTCGGGATGATACTTGTCTACAATCTCCGTGCTGCGCGCCAGCCAGTCGTCTAAAAACGCCGCATCGGGCGGCAGCCATTTTTCCAGGTGATCCGGATCGGGATCTTTAGCTCCATATTCGCCGGGCAAAACCGTTGGCTGCGCGGGACCGTAGAGGCTGGTGTAGCGCGGATCGCGCACATCGGAATCGAACTTCAAGCCGTCGTTATACCACCACCAATGTTCGGCACGGTGCGAAGAGACGCCGAAGTGCAATCCACGCTTGCGAGTGGCAACGGCTAGTTCACCCACCACATCGCGTTTAGGCCCCATCTTCGCCGCATCCCAATCGGTGAAGCTCGAGTCGTACATGGCAAATCCGTCGCAATGCTCGGCTACCGGAACAATGTACCGCGCTCCAGCGCGCACAAACAGGTCTACCCAGTCACCGGCGTCGAAACGTTCTGCGCGAAACAGCGGTATGAAGTCCTTATATCCGAACTTCGATTGCGCTCCATAGGTGGTTACGTGATGTTTGAAGGCATCATTGCCTTGCAGATACATATTGTGCGAATACCACTCATTTCCGTATGCTGGAACCGAGTAGACGCCCCAATGAATGAAGATGCCGAACTTAGCGTCGCGAAACCAATCCGGCACGCGATACGCGCCAAGAGAGTCCCAGTCTGCAGCAAAGGGTCCTCCACGGGTTCCTTCTTCAACACGCGCCAGCTGCTTTTGGACGCATTGCGGGAGCGGCTGTGCGCACAAGAACGCGCCGGCCAGGAGAAGGAGTATGAACACGACTGAAGCAAAACGCGCGCATGGGCAGAAACGAAAACGGTTCATCGCAATAAGTTATCAGACAATAACTTTTTTGTGTAGAGCAATCTGTAGGTTGCCATCATTAGCCCCTATGCTGTATCACCGCACTAAAGGTGTATTGCGACCATCATGCTGTCTATCCTGCTCCGTTTCCCCATTCGATTCTTCGTCAAAACATGGCGCATAGTGGTTCTGGCGGTGCTTATCGGCGCTGCAGCGGTAGGCGAGGCCACGCCGCGCGTCTCTTACGCCGCGCACCTGCTTCCGCCGTCCCGGTTGCGCTGCGCCGGCCGGAATGAGCCGCTGGCGGTTGCTGATGCGCAGCCTCGATACTCCTGGCTGTTGAGCGCCTCATCTCCGGCGTTGCATGGGATAAGCCAGACGGCCTATCGGATTCAGGTCGCCGATGCCGGCCGCAGCTTTGCCTCCGGCAAAAACATCCTTTGGGACAGCGGTGTAGCGTTGAGCGCGGCAACGGACGGCATTGCTTACGCCGGACCGCCGTTGCAGGCAGGGCACGCTTATGAGTGGCGGGTGCGGGTATGGGATGAACAGGACCGGCCCAGTGGTTGGAGCAGCCTTGCGCACTGGACTCAAGCACCCGTCTGGAATTCCGCATGGATCGCGGCTCATTCAACCGAAGCCGAAGAGGACGGAGAAGCGCTGCCGCTCTTTCGCAAGAGCTTCCGCATCTCCAAGCCGGTCACTCGCGCGGTTATTTATGTTTCCGGGTTGGGACAGTACGAGTTGCGCATCAATGGGCGCAAGGTGGGTAACAACGCGCTCACGCCCGGCTGGAGCGACTATCGCAAGACGGTCTATTACGACAGCTACGATGCCTCCCGCTTGCTGCGCAATGGAGAAAACGCGATCGGCGTCCTGCTCGGCAACGGTATGTATCGCGTGCTGCGCACCAACGGCCGTTACACAAAATTCGCCGGCAGCTACGGCTCGCCGAAATGTATTGTCCAGCTACACATCGAGTTTGCCGGTGGCGCGTCCCTCGAGATTGCCAGTGATGGAGGCTGGAAGACCGCGCCCGGTCCCATCACGTATTCCTCAACTTTTGGCGGCGAGGACTTCGACGCCCGCGGTGAGCCGCAAGGCTGGGACCGGCCCGGCTTCGACGACTCCGCTTGGCGCGCTGCCATAGTGGCCGACAGTCCCGGCGGAGCATTGCAGCCGGAGTTGGCGCCGCCCGTGCGCGTGATGCACGACTACACTCCGGTAAAGCTCACACGGCCAAAACCCGGCATACTGGTTTACGACCTGGGCCAGAACTTCGCCGGCTGGCCGGCAATTGCCGTCGCCGGTCACGCCGGCACTATGGTCACGCTCACGCCTGGAGAACTGCTCAACAACGACGGCACAGTCTCGCAGCGCAGCTCGAAAGGGCCGCAGTGGTTCTCCTATACGCTGCGCGGCGCAGGCATCGAGAGCTGGCATCCGCGCTTCAGTTATTACGGATTCCGTTACTTGCAGATCGAGGGCACTGAAACCGGTTCCGCAACCGCGCAAAATCGAGCACGCATCGTCAGCGTACGCGGCGAGGCTGTCCATTCTTCGTCCGAGGCCGTGGGCGTCTTTGCCTCTTCGGATGAGCTGCTCAATCGCATCCACACGCTGATTCTGCGCGCCATCGAGAACAATTCGCAAAGCCTGTTCACGGATTGTCCTCATCGCGAAAAACTCGGCTGGCTCGAAGAGACGCATCTACTCGCGCCCGCGATGCTCTACGACTTCGACTTTACGGGCCTCTATGCCGCCACGTCGCGCAACATCGCTGACGCGCAGAAGACCGAGGGAGACAAAACCGGCATGGTGCCGACGATTGCGCCGCAGTACGTGGTCTTTGAACCCAAGTACGGTGTCTTCAACGATTCGCCGGAGTGGGGCAGCGCCGCCGTGTTGGCGCCCTGGTATGTGTATCAACGCGACGGCGACCTGCGCTTTCTTGCCGCGCAGCTTGACGTGATGCGCCGCTACGTCGCGTATTTGGCAACGCGCACTCACGATGGAATACTCGACTACGGGCTCGGCGATTGGTACGATATCGGTCCCGGCGGCCCCGGTCTCTCCAAACTCACCACCCCCGGCGTGACTGCGACGGCTATCTACTACCAGGACCTGCGCGTTCTGGAGCAGACCACCGCGCTGCTGGGCATGAGCGAAGAGAGCCGTGGCTATCGGCAACGGGCGGAGACGGTGCGCGCCGCATTCAACGCGCGTTTCTTCGACGCGGCGCGGCATCGCTACGATAAGGGCAGCCAGACCGCACAAGCCATGCCACTGGCGCTGGACATGGTTCCAGAGAATGAGCGGGCCGCCGTGCTCGACGCGCTGGTCGAGGACATTCGCGCGCATCAGAATCATGTGACCGCCGGAGACATCGGCTACCACTACGTGGTGGATGCGCTGCTTGACGACGGCCGCTCCGATATTTTGCTTGAGATGCTAAAGCGCACGGACTCGCCCAGCTACGGTTATCAGCTCGCGCAGGGCGCAACGGCACTCACCGAGGCGTGGGACGCAAATCCGGCCAGTTCGCAAGACCACTTCATGCTGGGCGATGCGGAAGAGTGGTTCTATCGCGGGCTGGGCGGCATTGACATCGATTATTCCAGGCAGGGCGCGGAGCGGCTGGTGCTGCGTCCCGCCGTCTTGCCGCGGATCGAGTGGGTTCGCGCGAGTTACCACTCCACCTTTGGACTCGTGGGTAGCAATTGGCGGCGCGGCGCATCCGAGACGGTGTATGAGTTCGTAATTCCAGCCAA
>Ga0326727_10028636_pt1 | contig 10110 bp, 7 predicted proteins | sample MB2enrmetagenome_FD_207643 | JGI IMG/M metagenome (GOLD analysis project Ga0326727, IMG submission 207643) | Lab enriched peat soil microbial communities from McLean, Ithaca, NY, United States - MB29MY | ecosystem: Environmental > Terrestrial > Soil > Wetlands > Peat | place: USA: New York...
CGGCTTGCGCGGTGTTCAACAACCTTGTGCACCGTCGGCGGAGCAGCGCGGCCCAAGACCGCTCCCGGCATCGCCATCAAGAAAGAGAGAGACGCCGGCCCGTCCGGATCGGTGAGTCCAATACATCCAAGGGGGAAAAGTGTCACTGATGCGAATTTCCAGGCCGCACCCGAGTCGCCTGGTCCGAAAGGTCATGGCGATCGGGGGCGCGGTCGCAGTTTCGGCCGGGATGATCGCCGTTGTTGGGACGGCCCTTCTTGCCACTCCCGCCGCGGCCGTTACCCCGCCGACGTTCCCGTCCGGCAGTCCGGTCCACACCTACACCGTCACGACGACGGCGGACCCGGTATCCGGGACCGCCTGCCCCGCGACCAACTCCCATCCCTGCAGCCTGCGCGCCGCGGTCAGCCAGGCGGACTCCGACGGCACCCTCGACGAGATCGTCCTGGGGGCCGGCACCTACACACTCGAGGACGGCGTCGACCAGGGTGTCCTCGATATCACGGACACCGCCGGGTTGATCATCTCCGGAAACGGTGCCTCGTCGACCATCATCCAGCGTGACACCTCGGCCGGCGACTACGGCGTTCTCGAGAGCTTCGACTCTCCGCTCCAGCTCTCTGGCTTCAGTGCCGAGCACGGCTCCGCCGAGTGGGGCGGCGGCATCTACCTCCTCGATGCCGATCTCTTCGCCTCGGGCGTCACCGTCTGGGACAACTACAGCACCTACTCCGGCGGCGGCATCTACGCCAACAGCGGCAGCTACGTGTCTGGGACGGATCTGACCGTGTCGGACAACTACGCCAACGACGGGAATGGCGGAGGCCTCTACAGCTCGGACACCGACGGCATCACGCTTTCCGGCAGTACGGTGTCGGACAACACCTCCTGGGATGACTCGGGTGGTGGCATCTACGTCCAAGGTGGACCGGCGATGCTCACATCCGACGTGTTCTCCGACAACGCTGCGGACTCCGACGGCGGTGCCGTGTACCTCGACGCGCCGAGCTCGTCGAGTTCGGCGTTCGTGGCCGACACCGTCACCGGCAACGAGGCTGACTCTGGTGGTGGCGTCTACCAGGCCGACGGGGGCCTCGTCATCACCGACACCTCGCCGGTGAGCGACGCCTACGTCGGCCCGAGCAAGTTCACCGACAACGTGGCGTGGGACGACGCCGGTGGCGCCCTCTACCTCGACTCCTCGGACGGAACCCAGTGTGGGACCCTGCCGGAGACCGAGCTTTACGGCGCGTTGGACGCCAACGTCTGCGTCACCGACACGACGTTCCACTCGAACGTCGCGGTGTACTCCAGCGGAGCCAACGGCGGCGCGATCCGGAATGAAAACGCCTACGCGCTGCTGAGCCACGACACGCTGACCGACAACAGCGCCCTCTCCGAGGACGGCAGCGCCCAGGGCGGCGCGATCTACAACGACGAGGAGATGTCGATCACGGGTTCGACCATCAACTCGAACAGTGCCGTCAGCAACGGCGACGACGAAGGTAGCGGCGGGGGCGCCGTCTACAGCAACACCGACTACGACCTGTCGATCTTGCACAGCAAGATCCTCAACAACTCGGTGTCGTGCACAAGCGAGGCGTGCAGCAGCGGGGGTGGCGCGCTGTTCAGCCTCGGTGAGACGGTCGTCAGCCACTCGAAGATCAACGGAACCTCCGCCACGGCGGCGTGTACGGATGGCGAATGTGACGTCTACGGCGGCGCGATCTACCAGACCGGCGAGATGTTGGTCTATGCGACCACGATCGATCACACCACGGCGACGGCGAGCGTGACCGGAGATGATGACGCCTACGTGTACGGCGGCGCGATCTACGCCGACGGCGAGTTCAGCCTCTACTCGTCGGATGTGAACGGCACCTCCGCCACCGCGACGAGCGGGCAGGACGGGGGCGAGGTCACTGGCGGCGCCATCGACAACGTCTCGCTTTTCGGGATGCAGTCCGACTCGGTCGACGGCACCTCTGTCACGGTGAACGTGCCAAGCTGGCTCGACGTCTACGGCGGGGCGATCGCGAACGGCGAGGGAGGGCTCTGGCTGGAGAGCAGCGCCATCGTCGGGACCACGGAGCACCTGGCCGGTCCCTACGTCGCCAGTGACGTACTGGGCGGCGGCATCTACGAGTCGGCTGACGGCACCTTCTACGTCAAGAACGACACGATCGCCAACAACACCGGCGCCGGCGAAGGCGGCGGTATCTACTACTACAACGAAGAGTCGGACCAGCCGATCACGAACCTGACGATCAGCGGGAATGCGGTCACCGGGGTCGGCGACGGCGGGGCCATCTTCTTCGCAGACGCCACCGAGCCACCCACGGTCACCGGGACGATCCTCGCCGGCAACACCGCCTACGGACTGCCGAACGAGTGCGCCAACCCGTACTCGTACGACTCAGGTGGCTACAACATCGACGACACCAACTCGTGCCTGCTGTACGCGGCGGGAGACCAGGTGGGTGTGAACCCCGACCTCGCCTCGCTCGGCCACTGGGGCATGACGACGATGGAGTTCGCTCTCCTGCCCGGCAGCCCGGCGATCGCGGCGGAGAACCACAGCTTCTGCCCGGAAACGGACCAGCACGGGATCGCCCGCCCAGCCTCGGGGCCCTGTGACATCGGCGCGGCGGAGCTCGTCTTCCAGCCGGTCACGCCCAGCGAGACCGACACCGTCCACCCGTCGGGGACCGTCACCTACGGCAAGATGGTCACGCTCAACGTCAACCTCTCCGGCAGCAAGGGCATCGTGTTCGGGAGCGTGAGGGTGAGTCTCGGTACCAAGGGACTCTGTCACAAGCTGCTCGTCAAGGGGAGCATGGACTGCACGTTCAACTCCCACGCCCTCGGGCACGGGAGCAACACGCTCACCGTCTCCTTCACACGTGAGGACTGGTACCTCTCGCTGAGCAAGGACGTCGTCGTCAAGACGTCCTGACCAAAGCAGGGCCTGCGGGCCCTACCGGAGCCGCCGCTTCCCCCTTTGCTGGGGGGAGCGGCGGCTTCCGCGTTCGGAGCACCGCCCGGGAGGGGGCCTTTCCAGGGGGATGACATTCTTCACGCACCCAGGCCAAGGGTGACGACATCAACACCGCTTCTGCGCAGGCTCCTACGGGCGCCTGGCCGCGGAGCCATTCACACCGCGGGTGGAACGCAACCTGGGACGACACTCCACGAGTTCTAAGCAAGTGACTGCACCGTCCGGTGCCACTGATGGCGAGCGACATTGAGGACATAGATGGCGAAGCTCGGCTCTGGCAGCCTCATGTAGCTGGCGGGGCTGATCCGGAGGCCGATGCCGCCTCCATGGACCGCGTGCGCGGCCATGATCCAGTTGCCGGCGCCGTTCCCGTACTGATACCACTGGTGTCCGCTGTCGGTCGAGACGTCGATAACGGCGCTGCTCACCATCACGACGCCAGACGAACCTTCTGGGATCACCTTGTCGATGTAGTCGATCGAGCCCCCCACCGAGTCCGTGGCGAGCAGCGGCCCCGCAATCATCCAGCGGGCCCCACCGTCGGTGCTACGTACTGGGTACTCCGCGGGGCTGCCGTGCTCCTCCCATACGCCCCATCTGTCGGTGCGTCCCGATGACTTGAGGTACACCCAGCGAGCCTGCGCCGCGGTGAGCGCTGTACCCCAAGGAAAAACGCGGCCAAGAGCCGAATTGGGGAGTCCACGGTGCATCGTCAGCGTCGCGGGGAAAAACGAAGGCGTGGCAGCCCCCGCGTACAGACCCAAGTCGCTGGCGGGAAAGAAGTCCGAGACGCTGACGTCACGAGGACTGCCGCAGGCATTCGCCGGGTACCAGAGCGGCACACGGACTTGAGCCGTTGAACCAGACACCGTGAAACCGATCTCCGTGACCCGGGGGCAGTTGCCCGGGGGGCGCAGTCCAACATTGTCCAATGAGGTGAAGAGCCACCCCGCCGAGCGTGCGTGTGGTTTCGGTTCGAGGAGCACCTCGCGTGGATGGCGTGCAAATGCAACACCTGGTCCACTGTGAGTGACGACTGCGGACAACACGCGTGGCGCATTATGGGAGCCCGTGAAGAATGAAACGGTTGGCGTTCCGAGGAGCACGCACGCATGACGAGATATGTCGCTTACTTCGAAGACAGTGATAACCGTGCCTGCAGCCGTGCTCACCCCGAAGTACGTGACATGCAGTTCGCCGATGGCACACGCAGGCGCAGCCAGCTTCCGCATCGTCAGCGTCGCGGGATTGGGCGAGGACGCGGCACCCGCCGCTGTCACCGAGAGGGCAACGAGCACGAGGACCGTGCAGGCGACTTCACGGATTCTCCGCATGATTATCTCCCGGCAACCAGATTCATCGCACCTGCTGGCAGGGAAACTACCGCTGCGCGGCAAGCTCGCGTATGGCGCCCCTGGGTTCGACAATGATCGGCAGATCGCCGACGGGATTCGGCCGACACCGCCCTTTTGAGAACGCGAGGTTGTCCGTCCAGGAACGCTGCTGTGGTTAGGCGCGAGCCACCGGCCGGAGATCGTCGACATCGGCTCTCCGACCAGCACGTGAGTCTGGTAGGTCAGTCCCTTTTCTAGGGTGTCCGGGGCCAGACGGCGATCGCCTCGGCCGGCACCTCGACGCGACACCGCTCGCCGGGGACGGCGTCCCCCGCGCCCGCGCCGCGCCCGCGCAGCACAAGCCCGCCGCCGAGGTCGAGTGCGACCTCGTAGGCGGATCCGAGATCGACGACGTCGACGACGAGTGCCTCGAGGCTCCCCCCCGCGCCGACTCGGACCTGCTCGGGTCGGATGCACCACCACAGCGGCGTGCCCGGCACGAGCCCGTGGGCCGGACCTGCGAGGGCCACGTCGCCACAGGCGATCCCACCGCCCGGGCGGGCTGACCCCGGGAGGAGATTGGCGATGCCCAATAGGCGCGCCACCTCCGGCGAGGCGGGCCGGGCGAAGACCTCGCGCCGGGCGCCCTCCTGGAGCACGTGGCCGTCGGCGATGACCATCACCTCCGTGGCGAGCAGCGCCGCCTCCTCCGGGTCGTGGGTGACGAGCACGGTCGAGATCCCCGTCTCGAGCTGCAGCTGGCGCAGCTCGCGCCGCAGATCGGCCCGCACCGGCGCGTCGAGCGCCGAGAACGGCTCGTCAAGAAGGAGCAGACGCGGCGAGCGGCTGAGCGCTTGGGCCAGGCCGACCCGCTGGCGTTGGCCGCCCGAGAGCTCGCGCGGCAGGCGGTTCTCGAGGCCGGCCAGCCCGAGGCGATCCAGCCAGTAGGCGGCCAGTGCGGGCTCCGCGCCGGCGCCGAAGAGCAGCTGCCCCCACACGGTGAGGTGCGGGAACAAGGCGACGCCCTGGGGCAGGTAGCCGATACGGCGCTCCTCGATGGGCACGCCCGCCACCTCGGTCTCGCCATAGCGGACAGAGCCGGGCGAGGCGCCGTAGAGGCCGGCGAGACAGCGCATCGTCGCCGTCTTGCCGGACCCCGACGGACCGAGGATCGCGAGGCTCGTCCCCGTGCCCACGTGGTCGAGCCGGAGGTGGAAGGCGCCGAGCCGGAGCCGCAGGTCGAACGAGACCGGGCTGCCCGCGACTCTCGCCGGCGCGGCCGGCACGGGGAGACTCGCCACGACCCGGCGCCTTTCCCGGGGCCGGATCCGGGTGAGGCTGACGACGACGACGGCGAGTCCGAGGGCGAGGGCGGTGGGCGCCTCGGTCTCCGTCAGCCCGCTGGCGCTGAACTGCACCGACGTGAAGACCGGCAGGGTGTACGGGTGGTAGGCGAGGATCACGGTCGCCCCGTACTCGCCGAGCGCCCGCAGCCAGGCAAGCAGCAGTCCCGCCCGGATCCCCTCCGCCGCGCCCGGCAGGCCGACCCGCCAGAACCTGGCGAGTGGCCGGTGGCCGAGTCCGGCCGCGAGGTCGTGGAAGGCCGGGTCGACGCCGCCGAAGGCGGAGCGCGCGACCAGCACGAGGAACGGCGAGGCGACGAAGGTCTGGGCGAGCACGACGCCCGCCAGCGAGTCGGTCAGGTTCCCGTTGAACAGGTTGCCGAGCGCCGTGTACGGCCCGACGATGTAGATGAGCAGGATCCCCGCCATGAGCGGTGGCAGCGCCAGCGGCAACGACACGACGAGGGTGACGAACGAGGCCCACCGCGACCTCGAGCGCGCGAGCAGGTAGGCGAGCGGGATCCCAAAGACCGCGATGAGCGCCGTCGAGATCGTCGCCGTGATGGCCGAGGTATACAGGGCCGGATACAGCCCGGGTGCCGAGAACCCCCGCTGGTTCGAGGTCCCGAGCCGGACGACGAAAGCGCCGAGTGGGACGGCGAGGTAGAGGGCCAACAGCCCGCCGAGCACGAGCAGCGGGCTGTTGCGCCACGCTCGCCGTCCCACCACGAGATACCTCCTACGAGACGAGCGGTTGCAGCGGCTTTGGCACCGCCGAGCTTGGCCCCGAGAGCTTTGCCGGGGAATCGACCGTGAGGCCGAAGCTGCGCAGGATCGCGGAGCCCTTGGCGCTGAGCAGGAACTTCACGAAGGCGACCGCCCCCGCCTCGTGCGGCGCACGGTTGACGACCGTGACCACGTAGGGGTTCACGAGCTTGATCGAGCCGAGCGTGACGGTCGGGATGCTGGCGGCCTCGGCCTCGACGCCGTAGAAGAAGGCCGCGTCGAGCTGGTGCGCCTGGAGGCGGCCGACCATCGACTCCTCGGGGAAGACGTCGGAGGTCTCGGTGGCGAGGGTCTTGAGCGCCGGCAGATGCTCGGCCTTGGCGGCGTCGTTCAGCGCCTCGACGGCGAGGACGCCCTTCGGGTCGATGGCCGGGTCGGTGCGCCCGAGACGGAAGCCCGGCATCGTGATGACCTTGTACCACGGCTCGGTCTTGAAGTACTTGGCGAACTTGCCAGTCGGGTTGTAGCCGAGCTGCAGCGGCGTCGTCCCGAACTGGGCGTACCAGGAGACCCAGTCGCCGTTCCTGGTGCCCTCTAGCGAGGCCGCCGACTTCGCACCGGCGCTGACGAACACGTCCGCCTTCTGGGTCTTGCCCTGGATCTCGGTGGCGAGCGCCGAGGAGCCGGCGGAGAAGCCGTCGAACGAGTAGCCGGTCGCCTTGTCAAAGGCGGCGCTGACCTTGGCCATGGTGTCGACGAGCGACCCAGCGTACAGGACGTAGACCGGCCCGCCCTTCGAGCTCGAGGCGACAGCCGGGCCGGTGGCGGGGATCACCGCCACGAGTCCAAGAACGGTCCCGGCGGCCATGGCCATCGCGGCCCCCCGGATGGGCCGGCGCCACGGGTGGCCAACCGCCCGGAATGAGTGCGGACGCCGGTGACCCGACGCGAATCTTGCGAGGTAGGACATGCACGGCCCCTTTCCACTAATCAACTTGTGACTAGTGAACCTAGCCCGACCCAACCGGCCGCGGTGCACCTCCGGGAGGGGCGCCCTCGGGCGCCTCGAGCAGTTCGGCGACAAAGCTCGCCAGGGCCTCGGCCGAGCTGAGCCGCCAGCGGGCGAGCGTCGCGTCGAACCTCTCGGCCTCGGCGAGCCTGCGTCGCAGGCCGTCGAGCATCGGATCGAGCCGCGCCGCCTGGGCTGCGAGGAGCCCCCGGGGGTCGCGGCCGGCGCGGTCGATAAGCAGCAATTTCACCAGCAGCTCCGACCGGGCGTCGCGCACGTGCGCCACCGGCTCGGCAAGCCAGTGATCGAGCGCCACCCGCCCCTCCGGCGTCGCCTCGACCAGGCGCCGCTCGGGACCGCGCTCGCCGGGGACCGAGCCAACCTCCCGGACCAGTCCCGCGGACTCGAGCGAGGCGAGCGCCCGGTAGACGAGGGGGCGCGGGATGGTCCAGATCGTGCCGATCACGCCGTTGGGCGCGAAGGCCCGGCCGAGCGCGAAACCGTGGGTCTGGTGCTCGGCGACGAGCCCGAGCACGGCCCACTCGCCGAGCGGGCGATCCTTCGACGTCGTCACCGGGGCAACCCTACGTGGCCAGCAGGCAATTGGGGGCTGGGAGGCCAGGGCGCCTGTCTAGTCCTTGGCGACCATGACGGCGGTGGACTTGATCACCGCCGAAACCGAGTCGCCGACGGCGAGACCGAGGGACCCGACGGAGTCCTTCGTGATCACGGCGACGACCTCCTCTCCTCCGGCGAGCCGGATCGTGACCACGGACATGACCGCCCCCGGCTCGATCGAGACGACCGTCCCGGGCAGCTGATTGCGAGCGCTGATCCTCATGTCCGGACAGTATCGCCCCTGGTCAACTGGTAGTCGCGGGTGGAGTGGCCGGTCGCGGGGCCTCTTGTAACTGCTGGGGGGGGAACCTACGCTCCCTGGGCCGTTGGCGGTCGAACCGCTCGTGCAACAGGATGAGGTCCACGATGCTGAGTGCCCTGGAGATCGCCCGTCAAGCCGACCTGGAGCCGATCGAGGAGATCGCGGCCCAGATGGGGATCGGCCAGCACCTGCTCGAGCACTACGGCCAGAGCGTCGCCAAGATCAAGCTCGACGCCATCGACGAGCTCACCGACCGGCCCCGTGCCCGTTACATCGTCGTCTCGGCGGTCAGCCCGACGCCTTTCGGCGAGGGCAAGACGACGATGACCCTCGGGCTCGGCCAGGCGATGCGGCTCATCGGCAAGCAGGCGACCGTCGCGATCCGCCAGGGCTCGATGGGTCCGACGTTCGGCATCAAGGGGGCGGCCGCCGGCGGCGGCTACAGCCAGGCCGTGCCTTTCGAGACGCTGGCCCTCAGCCTCACCGGGGACATGCACGCCGTGACCGCCGCGCACAACATGCTCGCCGCGATCCTCGACAACCACATCTACCAGGGCAATGAGCTCGGCATCGACGTCCACGACATCACCTGGCGCCGCGTCCTCGACGTCGACGACCGGGCGCTCCGCAACGTCATCACCGGGCTGGGGACCCGGGTCGACGGGGTCCCCCGCCAGACAGGGTTCGACATCACCGCCGCCTCGGAGGCGATGGCGGTCCTGGCGCTCTCGAGCTCGCTTATCGACATGCGGGCGAGGCTCGGCCGGATCATCGTCGGCTACACGAGGGCCGGCGAGCCGATCACCGCCGAACAGCTGCGGGGGGCGGGCGCGATGGCGGTCATCATGCGCGACGCCCTGAAGCCGAACCTTCTGCAGACCCTCGAGAACACGCCCGTCATGGTGCACGCCGGGCCGTTCGGCAACATCGCCCATGGGGCCTCGTCGATCGTCGCCGACTTGATCGGCATCCACTGCGGCGACTACCTCGTCACCGAGGCGGGCTTCGGCGCGGACATGGGGGCGGAACGATTCTTCAACATCAAGTGCCGGACCTCGGGGCTCGAGCCCGACGCCGGGGTCATCGTCGCCACCGTGCGAGCCCTGAAGGTGCAGTCCGGACGCCACCGCGTCGTCGCCGGGCGGCCGCTGCCGGAGTCGCTGACCGCCGAGAACGTCGACGACGTCCAGGCGGGGGCACCCAACCTCGCCAAGCAGGTCGAGAACATCCGCTGCCACGGCGTCACCCCGGTGGTCGCGATCAACGGCCAGCCGGGCGACTTCCCCTCCGAGCACGAGGCGATCCGCGAGATCGCGGAGTCCCTGGGCGTACGGGTCGCGCTCTGCCAGCCCTACACCGAGGGTGGCAAGGGCGTCGTCGAGCTCGCCGAGGCAGTGGCCGAGGCGGCCGAAGAGCCGAGCCGCTTCCAGCTCCTCTACCCGACGGAGATGCCGCTCCGGGAGAAGATCGAGACGATCGCCGAGCGGATCTACGGCGCCGAAGGGGTCGACTACTCCCCCACCGCCCAGCGCCAGCTCACGCGCTACGAGGCGAACGGGCTGGGGAACCTGCCGATCTGCGTCGCCAAGACCCAGTACTCGCTGTCTGCCGATCCCACCCTGTATGGCGCGCCGACCGGCTGGCGCCTTCACGTGCGCGAGGTGCGGGCCTCGGTCGGGGCGGGGTTCATCTACCCGATCTGCGGCGACATGTCGACGATGCCCGGGCTCAGCTCGACGCCCTCGGCCTACGAGATCGACATCAACGACGAGGGCGAGATCGTCGGCCTCTCCTGACGACCCGACGGTCATCGTCGGCGA